>Ga0335074_10011428_pt1 | contig 12417 bp, 13 predicted proteins | sample Lox_Sample_23_FD_206715 | JGI IMG/M metagenome (GOLD analysis project Ga0335074, IMG submission 206715) | Soil microbial communities from Loxahatchee National Wildlife Refuge, Florida, United States - Lox_Sample_2.3 | ecosystem: Environmental > Terrestrial > Soil > Wetlands | place: USA...
TTGTCCTGCAGGAACCGGCGCAGCGTGGCCGCGAGCTCACGCTGCTCGTCGGTGAACGCGAAGATCATGACTGCTCCCCCGCCGCTGCCTGGGTTCCGACCCTGAGCTCGCGGAACGGCATCGTCCGCGATGGATCCGCCTCCCGGGGCAGGCCGAGCACCCGCTCCGAAATGATGTTGCGCTGGATCTGGTCGGAGCCGCCGTAGATCGAGGGCCCCGGCGTCGCGAGCAGCTGGCTGGCCAGCCGCCCGCCCAGCGGCCCGTCGTCGCCGGCCAGCATCCCCAGCGGGCCGGCGACCAGGGACGCGGTATCCCGCCACTGCCGGGCGACCCGGGAGGCCATCAGCTTGCCGAGCGAGGCCTCCGGCCCCGCCCGCCCGCCGGCCTTCACCGCGGCGCTGGCCCGCTGGCCGTTCCAGCTGTTGGCGGACGCCAGCGTGTACAGGCGAACGATCTGCTGGCGCACCTCGGGATCGTGGTCGCGGCCGAGTTCGGCGGCGAGCGTGACCAGCGGGACGATGCCGCCGGCCGTCATCGCGGTGGCGCCGGTCCCGAAGCGGCGCGCGTTCGTCCTGGCGGCGGCGATGAACTCGCCGACCGAGACCTCCTGCTCCCGCAGGAACCTGCTGCCGCCCGGCGCGCTGAACCGGAAACCGAGCCCGCTTGCTGTGCCGAGCGACGTGCGCTCGAAGCCCAGCGTGGACTGCGCCACCCCCCATCCGCCGTTCAGCTCTCCGATGATCGCGGATGCCGCCACCCGCGCGTCGGAGAAGAACACCTCGCTGAAACCGGACTCGCCGGTCATCTGGATCAGCGGCCGCACCTCGACCCCGGGCTGGTTCATCGGCAGTGCGAAGTAGGTGATGCCCCGGTGCTTGGGCACGTCAGGGTTGGTGCGGGCGAGCAGCATGCCGTAGTCGGCGATCTGTCCCCCCGACGTCCAGACCTTCTGGCCGTTCACGATGTACTCGTCCCCGTCGCGTTCCGCCCTGGTCTGCAGGCCGGCGAGGTCGGACCCGGCTCCGGGCTCGCTGAACAGCTGGCACCAGAGGTGATCCCCCATGAGCATGGCGCGGATGAACTGCCGCTTCAGGTCATCGCTGCCGTTGGCGATGATCGTCGGGGCGGCGAGCATGATGCCGAGGCCGGCCGGCGGGCCCGGCGCGTCGACGCGGTTGAACTCCTCGTAGACCACCACGGCCAGGTCCGGCGCGAGCCCCCTGCCGTACCAGCCGGCGGGCCAGACGGGCGCAGCCCAGCCCGAGTCAGCCAGGCGCTCCAGCCATGCCCGCACGCTGAGCTGCGGGTCGAAGTTCTCTTCAATCCAGTCGCGCGCCTCCCGGCGCACAGAACTCGCCGTGGCTTCCACTACGCACTCCGATCTCTCCCGCGGCCATCGTAACGACCGGGCAGATCTGGTTTCCGTACCCGCTCTTATGAACTTGCCTGAACGTTTCGTCAGGATCAACCACGCTTGTGCCCCCACCCCAGAAAAGTGGCCGGCAGCGGCTGCTGGCATAGCCGCTCGTGACCACACTCGGCCGCGGCCGGCATCTACCGTCCCTCGAACCGCGGCGGGCGGCGCTCGGCCATCGCGCGCACGCCCTCGCCGAAGTCCGCGGTATCGCGCAGCCGGTCCTGCTCGGCGGCCTCGCGGTCGGTCGCCGCCCGGATCTGTCCCGCCAGGTCGCCGCGCAGGGTGGCCCGGATGGACCGCACGGCGAGCGGGGCCGACACCGCGATGTCTGCCGCCAGCGCGTGCGCCTCGGCGCGGACGCGTTCTGCGGGGACGAGCAGGTCGCACAGGCCGATTCCGGCCGCCTGCTCGCCGCCGATCCGGCGGCCGGTGTACAGCAGGAGCGCGCTGTGCTGCTGACCGACGATCGCGGGCAGCGTCACCGAGAGCCCGAACCCCTGATGGAAGCCGAGCCGGGCGAAGTTCGCTGCGAACCGCGCCTCCGGGCAGGCAACCCGGAAATCGGCCGAGCAGGCCAGCCCGAGCCCGCCGCCGATCGCCGCGCCCTGCACCGCGGCCACCACCGGCTTGCTGGCCTCGAACAGCCGGATCGCCTCGCGGTACAGCGCGCTGGGCCCGCCGGCGAGGCCATCACCCGCCCCGCCCGCACCGCCCCGCCCGCCGAAGTTGGCCCCCGCGCAGAAGTGCTTGCCTTCCGCGCAGAGCACGATCGTCCGGCACTCCGGCTCGGCGTCCAGCGCCTCATAGGCCTCGGCCAGCGAGCGGATCAGCGTTAGGTCGAAGTAGTTGTCCGGTGGCCGGTGCAGCTCGACGGTGGCGACAAAATCGTCGCCAAGAGTAACCGTGACGTCACCGTACTGCCGATCCATGGGCACTCCGCTCGTTTCCGGCTGTGTCTGGTCAGATTACGGTCCGGCGTCCGATGAGTTCCCGGCGCGGATCCCGTCTTCTTGGCAGATTGTCCCCGAGGCGGCTAGCTGTTGCTGAGCTGGCAGGAGCTTTGATTACGCCCAGAAGCGCTGGTAGCACTCGGCGTGCTCACGCTCGGTGACCTGCTCGGTCGCGGCCAGCACATCCCGCGCCTTTTCCGCGATTTGCGGGTCCGGGTCGTCGCTCAGCCGCTCGGCCAGGCCCCGCGCGACCGCCGCGGGCCGGATCGCGGCCAGGCCGAGCAGCGCGACGGCCACCGCGAACCTGTCGCGCGTGTCGTCGCTGGCGGCAAGCGAGTTAAAGACCGCGTACGCCTCGCGCCGGTGCAGCGCCAGCTCCTGTACCCCGGCCATGGCGGGCGCCCAGACGAGCCAGTCCTCGGTGCTCGGCGCGGCCAGCCGGCCGAGCAGCTCGACCGGAACCTCGAGCGGCGCCACCGCCGCCCGGTCCCGCAGCAGGTTCGCCGCGCACGCCCGCGCCTGATACCGCTCATGGCTCGCGAGCGTCTCGACCATCTCGGGAGAAACCAGCGCTGGGTCAAGGCCCGACACCGCCTCGAGCAGCGCGGCCGCGCCGCGCACCCTGTTCTGCTGCTGGGACTCGACGATCTCGCGTTGCAGCTCGCGGGCAACCCAGCGGCGGCGGTCCTCCGACCGGTCCCGCAGCAGCGCGTAGATCCGCGCGTCGGCGTCGTCCCTGTCGGCCGGCGGGGGCGCGGCGAGCAGCGCGTCGACGTCGTCCGCTTCCCAGGTGCCGGCGCGGTGCGGCGCGGCCGGGCTCTCCGGCACCGGCACGATGCCCCACTGCTGCAGCTGCTTCAGGATGACCTCGGACGCCACGGCCGGCTTGGTTACGTCGAGGCTGTCATAGGTCGGAGTGATGTCACTCGGGAGCAGCACGCCGGGCGACTTCAGGACCTGAGCGCGGTCGCGCAGGTACGGGCGGGCAAACGCCTGCTGGATCTCGTCGATGATGTTGGCCCTGGGGTATTTCGAGCCGTCACTGAGCTCGTAATCAGCCGTGCACAGCGCTATGAAGGCGGACGATGCGTCCAGATAGGGCTCGGCACTCGTCTCCTCACCGCCCGCCGACCCCAGCGGTGGCTCGTCGCTGATGATGATGGCGCGAAGGCCCTGGGCGTTCAGGGCATCGCGCACCGGCCACGCGAGCCCTGGCTTGAACCTCTCAGAACAGGACAAGAACACGGCAACTTGTCCGTGTAGCATCCTGGATCACTCCTCTGCGGATGGCTGAGGAGGCGATCATGTTGTCGATCCCCCAGCACTAGTGCCAGCCCCTCGTTCTCGTCCCGCCCAACGAGAGTTCACGTCTAGTTTTCACCTTGCGAACACCGCAATTCATGATCATCTCGACTTTTATTGCGATTGGTTCGCGATCATGGGCCGAAATGCACCGAATTGGCGTGGAACGGCGTGGGCCCGGGGACCGGTGTCATCGTTCTGGATGCTCACGAGAAGATCGCCCGCGTCGGGCCGGTAGTGTGCCCGCCACGGGCACCGCCGCCTCATCCGCAAGCGTAAGGTGACGCCCTAGGGTGCGAAACGTCCTAATCCGCACGTCTAGGCGGGCAAGAGGTTCTGATGACTGTGAGCGCGTGGCGATGGCTCGCCTTTGCCAGCGGGTGCCTGATGGGTATCGGTTTGGGATGGCTCGTTAGCAGCGTTCTCAACCTTTACATCACGGTGAGCCTCGCTCATCCAGGCGGCCTGAGCTTCGAGCCTGTCGTCCCGGGTGCCATATGGGTCGCGTGCCTGGCAATCGGCGTGGGACTGGGCGCGGCGGCCGCAGCGCTGATCCAGCGAGATCAGAAGCCCGAACCTGCCACCAAGGCGAGCGGAAGCAGCTGACGCAGCCTCAGCGAGGCGCCCTGGCTTCGGATCGAGGCCGCTGCTAGCCGGTTCTCGCTGCAGCTAGCCACGGCTCGAGGTCGAGGATGTGGCCGATTCGGTCATCATCTCGGACGCGGGCGACTGGGACCGAAGACACGACCACCGCTCGCATACCCGCGGTCCTGGGGCCGTGGTAGTCGCATTCCGCGTCGTCGCCGACGAAGAGAACATCTGCGGGATCCAGGCCCGCCGTGGCAAGTGCGCGCCGGTAAATCGTGGGATGAGGCTTGCGGAAGCCGTGTTCGACCGAGGTCGTTACGAACTGGAATGAATCGGCGAGCCCGAAGCGCCGTAGGTGGCCAGGGACCAGCGGCGGGTAATAGGTGTTGGTGACGACGGCGGCCGGGAGACCCAGCCGCTGCAGCATCTCGCGGATGCCCGGGATCGGCTCGACTCCCTCACGCCAGTCGGCGTGGTAGGCGTCGGTGAAGCCGGCCTCTGCACTCCGGTCAGTACTCCAGGACGGCGATGTATGGCAGGTTGCGATACCGCTGGTCGTAGTCCATGCCATAGCCAGCCACGAAGTCGGGCGGTACGTCGAATCCCACGTAGCGGATCGGCACCTCGACCTTCACCAGGTCAGGCTTCCGGAGCAGGGTAAGGACCTCGACCGAAGCCACCGACCGCGAGCGCAGGTTAGCCACCAGCCAGGACAGGGTGAGGCCCGAGTCGGTGACATCGTCGATGACCAGCACGTTGCGTCCGTCGAGGTCCAGGTCGGGTTCCTTCAGCATCCGGATCACGCCGGACGACGTGGTGCGGTCTCCATAGCTGGACACGGTGATCCAGTCGATTTCCACTCGGTCGTGGTTCAGCATCCTGGCCAGGTCGGCGACGATCATCATCGCGCCCTTCAGCACGCCGAGCAGAACCAGGTCACGGCCTGCGTAATGCGCGTCGATGTCGGCGGCCAGTTCAGACAGCCGCTCCCGGATCTGATCCTGGCTGAACAGGACTCGCCCGATCACCGGCTCCGGCGTTGCCATGGCCGCAATCATCGCAGATGCCCGGTCAGCGGCCTATCGGTGACTTGCGCCGCAGGACGCACCGTCGCCACCCAGACCCTTCCAGCGGGAGAAATCGTTATCACCGGCGGCGGGCGCCGCGTAACCCGTGTGCCCTAATCGCGCGTCTATGGCGCATGCGACGAAACGCCAGAGGAGCGGCATGTGCCACTGAGCCATAGCCGGGCGGACAGCGGAGACGAATTCGCAGTCGTTGCCCTCGGGACCACCGGCCTATCTCGCGCCAGGGACCCGATTGTCAAGATCGTCATTGTTAACAGCGATTCACCTGCGATTACTTGGGTCAGGCCGCGGCGGTCGCCGTCCTCGAAACCCTGCACGGCGAGCAAGTAAGCCAATCCCCAGCGAGGACCAGACCCCAGATGCCCGTGCCCCCGCCCACTGCGCTCGCCCGTCTGCAGGACACCGCGACGCAACTCGGGATCACCGTCGTCGACGCCGCCGACGACGACGGCCCGCTGCTGGATGACGACACCGCCGCGTTCGTCGCCTGCGGCGTGTGCATCGCCTTCAACCCCCGGCTCGACGACAGCCTGCGCGCCGAGGTGTTCGCGATGGCCCTGGCACTCACCTACGCTCTGAGCCCCGGTACGGCCGCCCATGAGGGAGATATCGCGGCAGCAGGCGGCTTCATCCTGATCAGCCGTATGCGCGAAGCCGAGCCGGTATCAGCGCTGGGATTGCTCGCGACCGTGATCGCCCGCGAGCACGGCCACGACACCGGCTCCGCCGGGTTCGAGTACACGGTGCCGGTGTCTGTGTTAGCGGGCGCGCGCTCGCAGGATCACTAACGGCGCTGCGGAGCCGCTCGCTTGCCAAGTGCGCCGATGATCTCCTGGGCGACCCGGCTGGCGGCGTCCGGCCGGCCGTGCTCGCGGGCCCTGGCCGCCATGGTGGTGCGCTCTGCGGGATTCTTGAGCAGCTCGAGCAGTTCGTAGCGCAGGCGGTCGGAGGTGGCGTCGGCACCGGTGAGCATCCGGGCGGCACCGATCTCGTCCAGGTACCGCGCGGTGCGGCGCTGCTCGTCGCCGCCGGTGGGCACCAGCGGGATGAGGATGGCGGCCTTGCCCAGCCCGGTGAGTTCCGCCGTGGCTCCGGCCCCGCTGCGGCCGACCACGATGTCGGCCGCGGCCAGGACGTCGGGCATCTCGCCGTGGATGTAGTCCACCACCCGGTAGCGGCCGGCCAGCGCCGCAGGCAGGCTCGCCGCGACTTCACGCGCCTGTGAAAAGCCGTACTCGCCGGACTGGTGCAGCATGTAGCAGTACGGCAGGACGTCCGGCAGGATCCCCGCGACCATGTCGTTGACCTGGAGGGCCCCGGTGGCGCCGCCGGTCACAAGGACGAGCGGCGACTGCGCGCCCGTGCCGTACGAGGCCCGTCCCCTGGCCGGGTCACCGGCCAGCACCTCCGGGCGGACCGGGTTGCCGGTGACCACCGCCCGGCGCCGCGCCCGTGCGGGCAGATGCTCGACCGAGGCCTCGTGGCTGAGCAGGATGCGCGTCGCCAGCCGGGCCAGGATCCGGTTGGCGAGGCCGACCGTGCTGGTCTGCTCGTGCATGACCAGCGGACGGCGCAGCACCCACGCGGCGACGCCGACCGGGACGCAGACGTACCCGCCCGTCGACAGCACCACGTCGGGCCTGGCCCGCAGCACGATGCCAAACGCCTGCAGAACCCCCATCGGGATCCGGAACGCGTCGGTGACGTTCTTGGCCAGCTCCCGGGGATTCGGTGACCGGCGGAGCTTGCCGGTGATGATCGCCTTGAACGGAATGTGCTCCTGGCGGCAGATCTTGGCCTCGAGGCCGCTGGCCACGCCGACCCACAGGAACTGCGCGTGGGTCCCGCTCTCGGCGAACCGGGCACGGAGCTCACGAATCGTGGTCAGTGCGGGGTAGGTGTGGCCCCCTGTTCCGCCCCCGGTGACGATGATCCGAACTCCCCCGAGGTGCTTCGCACTATGGGCGCCCATACCTTCCCTCGCGACGTGGCCAACGGGGCCATCGTAGAGGCGGGTCTTTGCAAACGTCTGCCGCTCAGTCGAGGCCGTCGCGGTCCGCCCATTCGAGGAGCGTGTCCAGCGAGTAAACGGCGTCGTCGATGCCCTCGTGGAGATCGCCGAGCTCGGCGAACCTGGCGGGCACGGTCGCGATCGTGAAGTCCCTCGGGTCGACGTCGTCGATCTCGTCCCAGCCGATCGGCGTGGAGACGGTCGCCTCGGGCACGCCGCGCACCGAGTAGGCGCTGGCCATCGTGTGGTCCCTGGCGTTCTGGTTGTAGTCGACGAACAGCATGGTGGGGTCGCGGTCCTTTCGCCACCAGGTGGTCGTCACGTCGCCGGGAGCGCGCCGCTCGACTTCCCTGGCAAAGGCGTGTGCGGCCCTGCGGACGTCGGCGAATCCCCACCGCGGCTCGATGCGGACGTAGACGTGCAGGCCGTTGCCACCGGATGTCTTTGGCCACCCGGTCGCGCCCAGTTCGCCGAGTATCCCGTGGACCACGTGAGCGACCCGGCGCACCGTGTCGAACCCGCAGCGTGGCATCGGATCCAGGTCGATGCGCCATTCGTCCGGCCGCTCAGTGTCCGCCCGGCGCGAGTTCCACGGGTGGAACTCGACGGTGGACATCTGCACGGCCCACAGGACGCTGGCCAGTTCGGTGACGCACAGCTCGTAGGCGTGCCGACCGTAACGCGGGAACTCCACCCGCACGGTCTCCAGCCACGGCGGAGCGCCGCTCGGAACCCGCTTCTGGTGCACCTTCTCGCCGGCCACGCCGGACGGGAAACGGTGCATCATGCACGGCCGCTCCCGCAGCGCGCGGACGATGCCGTCGCCGACCGACAGGTAGTAGCGCGCGAGGTCCAGTTTCGTCTCGCCGCGTGCCGGGAAATAGACCCGGTCCGGGCTGGAGATGCGCACCGTCCGGTCCCCGACCTGGAGTTCCACGTTCGCTCCGGCCATATACAGAACCTAACGGTCAGCCGGGGAGACGCGGTGGCCGCGGGGCCGGCCGCGCCGGGACTTTTACGAGCGGAGGCACATCCCATCGTGGAACCTCGGTCACGGAGTTTCGAAGCGGTAGCCCTCGTCGAGCAGCCGGGGCAGGACGATGCGCAGCGCCGCGACCGTCTCGGACCGGTTCCCGCCGCCGTCGTGCTCGAGGATGATCGATCCGGGCTGGGTGTTCCTCATGATGTTCCTGACGATTTTGCGCACCCCGGGCTGCGACCAGTCGCGCGGATCGACCGACCAGTCCAGCGGGACCATCTTCATCCGCTCGCACTGCCTGATCACGGCGTGAGACCACGCGCCGTACGGGGCACGGAACAGGACCGGGTGCACGCCGGTCGCGGCGTGGATCGCGTCGCCGGCCCGGGTCAGTTCGTCGCGCACCCGGGGTACCCGCATGCCGACGAGGTCCGAATGGGTCCAGGTGTGGTTGCAGATCTTGTGCCCGGCATCGTGGACCGTCCGGGCCAGCTGCGGGTAGGCCGCCACGTGCTCGCCGATCATGGAGAACGTAGCGGTCACGTTGTATTTGTGCAGAACGCTCAGGACCTGGGGCGTGTAGACGGGATCGGGACCGTCATCGATTGTCAGCGCAATTGCCTTGTCGGCATCGCTGATGTAGTAAAGCGGCTGATTGAGCGGATAGGAAGGGACCGTATAAGCGGGAACATCGCGATGAGGCTCGCGATGGTGCTTAGCCGGAACGCGGCGCCGGGTGGTGGCATCGACCGGATGAGCCGGCCCGAACCGGGCGGCGGGCACGCTGGTCAGCACGATTCCGCCGACGGCCAAGAGGACTCGTCGACGGTTTACGAACGTAACCGAAGGTATGTCGCCATCCGGCGTCACCTCGGTCATAGGCACCCCCAGCGCGATGAGCGCCGCATTCCGGCCCTGGCGCCCCGATTGCCGCACGTCCCGACACATGCTGCTTTGTAAGTCACCGGGATCATGGTGCGGGAATTGATCCAGGAAACGAAGCAGGTTGTCCGGTGTGTCGCTGCTTTTCCGCGAGCCAACGGCTGGCATCCGGCCAATCCGGCCCGCATAGTCCCCGCAACGCGGTCGGGCAACGTCTCGCGGCCCCGGCCCGGCAACCTCCCGCAGCCCGGCCCGGCAACCTCCCGCAGCCCGGCCCGGCAACCTCCCGCAGCCCGGCCCGGCAACCTCCCGCAGCCCGGCCCCGCAATCTCCCGCAGCCCGGCCCGGCAACCTCATTGAAATTAGTTACAGCCAGTGCATAAAATTCCAATGAGATGCCCTCACGAACGGCAGATCTGGCGAGAGGGGGCGGCGATGCCTGGCGGCGCGCCCAGCGGGTGGCGCAACCCGCACCGGGCACTGGCGGATCCGCTGCGGATCCGTCTGCTCGAGGCGCTGTGGTTCAGCCCGCATTCGGTGAAGGAACTCGCCGAGACCGTGGGGCTTCCTCCAGACCGCCTCTACTACCACCTGCGTCAGCTCGAGCAGGCGGCCGTCATCGAGGTCGGCGGCTACCGGCCCCTGCCCGGAGGGAAGGTCGAGCGTCTTTACCAGCGTGCGGAGGCCGAGCCGCCGGCCGAGAAATCGTCTCCTGAGGAGATGGTGGCGTTCCTGGGAGCGGTCCTGGACGCGACCAAGGTGGACATCACCGCAGCGCACATGGCGAAGGCGGACGGGCAGCGCCGCGATGTCGCGGTGACTCGCGCCGCGCTCCGGCTGACCAATGAGGGCCTGGCGGAGCTGCATCGCATGCTGAACGACGTGCAGGAGCGCTTTGCCACTCCGGAATTCGCCGGCCCGGAAGCGGAAGGGACCTGGGTGCGGGTGCTCGTCGCCCTGGTCGACCTCGAGGAACGGCCACCGGACGAAGGATGACCCATGCCAGCGACAGCGATCCTCGACGTGCAAGGCCTGCGCCGGACGTTCGGCTCGACGGAGGCGGTCGCAGGCGTCGACCTGCGCGTGGCCGCCGGGGAGACGGTGGCGCTGCTCGGGCCGAACGGGGCGGGCAAATCGACCACGCTGGCGATGGTCTTAGGCCTGCTGTCCCCGACCGCCGGGCAGGTCACCATCGGCGGCCAGGCAGCCCGGCAGGCCGTCGCCAACGGCCTGGTGGGCGCGATGCTCCAGTCGGGAGCGGGAAGCGGCCTGCCGCCAGGAACGCGGGTCGGCGAGCTGGTCGGCTTCGTGGCCTCGCTCTACCCCGCGCCGCTGTCTCCCCCGGCCGTGCTGCGGCACGCCGGGCTGCTATCCCTCGCCGACCGTAAGGTCGACCACCTGTCCGGCGGCGAGCTGCAGCGAGTCCGGTTCGCGCTGGCCATCTGCCCGGACCCGCGGCTGCTCATCCTCGACGAGCCGACCGTGGGCCTCGATGTTCCTTCCCGGCGGAGCTTCTGGGAGACGGTGCGGACCTTCGCCGCCGAGGGCCGAGCGGTCCTGTTCGCGACGCATTACCTGGCCGAGGCCGCCGAAACCGCGGGACGCGTCGTCGTGCTGCACAAGGGACACGTCGTCGCCGACGGCACCGTCGACGAGATCCGCCGGACGGCGGCGATCAGAAGGGTCCGGTTCCATGCGGCGGATACCGACGCCGGGGCGCTCCGCGCGCTGCCCGCCGTCCAGCAGGTCCGGCAGGCCGACGGAGTGATCAGCCTGGACAGCACAGACTCGGATGCGACCGTCCGCGGGCTCGTCCTGTCCGGGACCACCTTCACAGACCTCGAAGTCTCGGGTGCCGCGCTCGAGGACGCGTTCCTGGCGCTCACCTGCGAGGAGCCAGCATGAAGACCCATCGTTCCCCGCTCGCCCGTTTCCTGGCCTTCGAACTGCGCCGGGTGACGCGCTCGCCCGGCGTCGTGGTCTGGACGCTCGCCTTCCCGGTCGTGGAGTACCTGGTCAACTTCAGCAACAAGGCCGACAATCCCGGCGCGCATCGCTGGGCGGGCACCACCTGGGCGGTCTACTTCATGGTGTCCATGTGCGCATGGGCGGCGATCGCCGCGGCCTCCAACGCCGGCGGCGCCCGGCTGGCGGCCGAGCGCGCCAGCGGCTGGACCACACACCTGCGGCTGACGCCACTGCCCTCGTGGGCCTACGCGGCCGGCAAGATCCTCACCGGTGCGGCCCTGGCGCTCATGGCGGCCCTGGCGCTGTCGCTCGTCGCTGGGGCGGCTGCCCGGCCCCAGCTGCCCGCGTCCGCCTGGGCGGCGATGATCCTGGCGTGCTGGCTGGGCAGCCTGCCGTTCGCCGCGCTCGGAATCCTCGTCGGACTGGAAGCAAACACGTCGGTCGCGCAGCCCGCCATGGTCGGCACGCTGCTCGTGCTGGACGTGCTCGGCGGGCTCCTGTGGCCGCTGCCCGTGTTCCCGAACTGGCTCCAGGACATCACGAAGGTGCTGCCCACCTACAGGCTGGCCGATCTCGGCCGTGCCGCGGTCGGTGGGCACGCCCTGAACCCGGCCGACATCGCGTTTCTGGTCGCCTGGACGGTGATCTTCGGCGCGGCCGCCGCCTGGCGCTACCGCGCCGACCAGCAGCGCGCCATCGCATGAACCCGGCCGGCGGGAATACACTCGAACCTTAGTTAGTTCGCATTAAGCAACTAGCATTTCTGCTGCCCCGTCACGGGCTGAGCTGCGCTGCGCTGGCAGCAGGCCCTTCAGGGAGGACGCCCATGCCGCTCCGTTCCACGCACTACAAGTGGATTGCGCTGTCGAACACCACGATCGGCATGCTGATGGCCACGATCAACGCCTCCATCATGCTGATCGCGCTGCCCGACATCTTCCGCGGCATCGGCGTGAATCCCCTGCAGCCGGGCAACACCAGCCTGCTGCTGTGGCTGATCATGGGCTACCTGGTGGTGACCGCCGTGCTGGTGGTCAGCTTCGGGCGGCTCGGTGACATGTTCGGCCGGGTCAGGATGTTCAATCTGGGCTTCGCGCTGTTCGCCCTGTTCTCCATCATGCTGTCGCTGACCTGGCTGCACGGCACCGCGGCGGCCTGGTGGCTGATCTGCATGCGCATTCTGCAGGGGGTCGGCGGGGCCATGCTGATGGCCAACTCCAGCGCGATCCTCA
>Ga0335074_10011429_pt1 | contig 12416 bp, 12 predicted proteins | sample Lox_Sample_23_FD_206715 | JGI IMG/M metagenome (GOLD analysis project Ga0335074, IMG submission 206715) | Soil microbial communities from Loxahatchee National Wildlife Refuge, Florida, United States - Lox_Sample_2.3 | ecosystem: Environmental > Terrestrial > Soil > Wetlands | place: USA...
TCCGCGCGGAGATGCATCGCGTGCAGCGCGAAAAGCGCAGCAATTCCTGCTAGCCAGAGGCCGTAGAGTGAGCGGCGAATTGGGCGCGGTAGAGTCATCGCGTCTTCAAAGCCATTCCAGGGGCGCTGATTGAGGCAGAAAACCGGTTGTACTTTGTTCGGAACCGGAAAGTGATCCAGAAGTTGTGCGGGCGAGTGAACTGCTGCCGCAGAATCACATGTTTGGGGAGAGTATATATGCCGCTTCTCTTGCGGCAAGCAATTTCCGGCCGGGCGGCTATCAGTTGCCTGAGAGCCGCAGCAAGAACGGCCGTTAACCGAAATCCCGATCTATCTATTCGTAAGCCAGCGCTTCGATGGGATCCTTGCGGGCGGCTTTCCACGCCGGATAGAGCGCTCCCAGAAGTGAGCCTGTGAAGGCGATGGCGGCGCCGCGGATGCGCCACTCGGCAGTGATGGGAAAAGGCAGCGTGGGGAAGCGGTAGCCGAGCATGATCTTCAGGGCTTCGGCCACGATGATGCCGACCACGATGCCGGCGACGGTGACGATGGCCGTTTCGCGCAACACCACGTTAACGATGTAGGCACTGGAGGCGCCCATGGACTTGAGGATGCCAATCTCGCGGGTGCGCTCGAGGACAGCCGTGTACATCGACTGGAAGATGACCAGGAAGCCGACGATGACGGCAATCGTGATGACCGCGCGCAAGGCGATGTTGAAGCCCGGCAGGTGCTCGGGGGTCATAAGCGAGGTGAATTCCTGTATGGTCTGGACGGTGTACTGGCCAAGGCCGGGCTTTGCAAGGATTTCCTGACGAATAAGCTGCTGATTCTTGAGCTCGTCGCTCTTGATGTAGAAGAGTGAAGCGTTGTCAGGGGTGCCCATGAGCGTGCCCAGGGTGCGAATGGGCAGGAAGAGGCGGCCTCCCTTGCCGTGCTCGACGATTCCACAGATGCGGAAGGGATGGTTGAGGACCTGGATGGTAGCTCCGAGCTTGCGGCCGGGGGCGCTGCGCGCGTAGAGGTCATCGACGATCACGTCATTGGGGCCGGTGAAGGGTCCTCCCGCGACGAAGACGAAGGGACGAAGGGCGTTGAAGCTGGTGTAGTCGATACCCCAGATGGTCTCAACGCCGCCGACCATGTTGAAGTCGGTGATGGCGGGCGCGACGACCTCGACGTGGGGCAGCGCGCGCAGGACTTCGGCAACTTTGGCGGGCACGGGCGCGCCGCCGACGGAGCTGATGAAACTGGCGTTGGGCGGCCGGACGATGATGTCGGCGCCGATGCCTCCCGTCTGGCGGCTGGCGTTGGTTACCTGCCCGATCATGATGGCCACGATCGAGAGGATCATGACCACCTCGATGGCCACTGCCAGGATGCTGATAAGCGTGCGCAGCGGACGGTGCAGGATGTTGCCGAAGACGAGCTTATTCATGAATTGGTCAGATTTGGGCTGTGCGCCCGATGCTTTGACGGGACGGTTTGGCCAAAAACCCAGTCTAACAAACTCGGGCTAAGAAAATCCGGCTCTTGCCCGGCTTCGCGGCGTCGCCCGGCTGCATCTGGCTGACATGAATCGACGGCAGGACGGGGGCCAGCCATGTTTATTTCGGGGCACTTCGCGGTAGTTTCACAGGTGAATCGGTACGCGCCACCCTCAAGTCAGCACCGAAGGTCGTCGATACTGTGGAGAGCGCAGTTATTGCGGCAGATGGCCGAAAAGTCTTTACAAGTAACAAAAAATTTGGATTTTTCTTTTGACCTGCGAGCGCGGGCGGTTTTATGTTTACCTTAAATCCCTAGATTTCCTGCGAGTTAGCTGAAATTGATCTGAGGTTGGCGGTATGGGCGAATTTGGCAAAGAGTTGCGAACAGAACGTGAGAGCCGTGGCATCGGGCTGGACACGATCAGCGACTCGACCAAGATCAGCGGCCGGTACCTGGCAGCGCTCGAGCAAGACCATTTCGAACAATTGCCGGGCGGAGTATTCAACAAGGGAATCGTGCGTAGCTATGCGCGGATCGTGGGCCTGGATGAAGACGTCTGGGTAAGCCGCTACATGGAGGCCTACCAGCAGAGCGGCCAGGTCAAGACCGACGACGCTGACTGGATCGCCTTTGCCGAAAACGTCGGCAAGAGCCGCGAGAAAGAAGGACACCGGCCCGATCTGCGACTGCGTTGGGCGGGTGTGGCCATGCTGCTTCTGCTGCTGGCGGGGCTCGGGTGGTTCGTCTGGCGATACGTGAGCGACCGCGTCGCGGCTTCCAATTCCGGGCACTCCATCTCGGAGCCTGCGGACGCTGCGGCGCTGGTTCCCGCGGCTGCCAGTTCAAAACGCTGAGCTGACTCCAGCTTCCGCCTCACCGAAAGCCTGCTTTCGGCCCCGGGTTCGATAGATCGAGCGCCGTCCCCGTTCGCTGCGCCAATTCCCTGCTGAGTGCGCCGTTTTCCCCCCTGAGTCCTTCGCTTTGCCCGCGAACAGTCCCGTTTAGTACCATAGCTGGAGTTGTTTCGATCTGGTTTCGCCGCCGCTTTCCGTTCGGCCAGGTAACCTTCGCTGCGAGCGAAGTCCTTTGCGGCAGTTGATCTTAAGATCCATCGATGGAGGAACCTGCTTTGCCCGTACGCGATAAATTCCTGTTCACATCCGAGTCGGTGACCGAAGGCCATCCCGACAAGATTGCCGACCAGATCTCCGACGCCATTCTCGACGCCTGCCTCGAGCAGGATTCCTACAGCCGCGTAGCCTGCGAGACGCTCACAGCGACCGGCCTCGTCGTCATTGCCGGTGAGATCACGACCCGCGCTTACGTCGATTTCCAGACGCTGGTGCGCGGCGTGGTGGCTTCGATCGGCTACGACAACGCGCTGTACGGCTTCGACTCCAACACCTGCGCGGTGATCTCGTCGATCAACAAGCAATCGGGCGACATCGCCATGGGCGTCGACACCGGTGGCGCCGGCGACCAGGGCATGATGTTCGGCTATGCCACCAACGAGACGGAAGAGTTGATGCCGGCTCCCATCTCGTTCGCGCACAAGCTGGCAAAGCGGCTGACCGAGGTTCGCAAGAACGGCAAGCTGTCCTACCTGCGGCCCGACGGCAAGAGCCAGGTGACGGTCGAGTACGACGAGAACGGCAAGCCGCTGCGCATCGACGCGGTGGTCATCTCGACGCAGCACGCCGAGACGATCGCCACCGAAGAGTTGCGCGCCGACATCCTGAAGCACGTGATCCAGGCGGTTCTGCCGGAGAAGCTGCTCGACGAGAACACCAAATACCACATCAATCCCACTGGCCGGTTTGTGATCGGCGGCCCCATGGGCGACACTGGCCTGACCGGGCGCAAGATCATCGTCGACACCTACGGTGGCATGGGCCGGCACGGCGGCGGCGCCTTCAGCGGCAAGGACCCGACAAAGGTGGACCGCTCGGCGGCGTACATGGCGCGCTACATCGCCAAGAACATCGTGGCTGCCGGCCTGGCCGAGCGCTGCGAGGTGCAGCTGGCCTACGCCATTGGCGTCGCCGAGCCGGTAAGCGTGCTGGTGGATACTTTCGGCACCGGCAAGGTTCCTGAAAGCAAGCTACAGGAGCTGGTACGGGCCAACTTCCACCTGACCCCCAAGGGCATCATCGAGAGCCTCGACCTGCGTCGTCCCATCTACCGCAAGACGGCGGCTTATGGCCACTTCGGCCGCTCCGACAATGGCTTCCCATGGGAAGCGACGGACAAGGCCGCTCTGCTCAAGGAGCAGGCGGGAGTCAAGGCGGCGAAGTAGCTGAGTAGTTTTTCAACACCAGGGGCAGGCCGAAAGGTCTGCCCTTTTTGTCTTTCGCGGCCGGTTCGGTTGCGCGTTTCGAGGGATTTCTCGAAACAAAACAGGGTTTGCGGGTGCGCCCGCACATTGATCCGGCAACTCCTGCTTTCCTTACATCGCTTCGGCGTACCGAAATGGTCGCTGACGGTGGCTCTTCCAGAAATATGCGAGGATGATCACGCTCGCGACCGCAGCATATGCGCACCAGACGGAAGTGAAGGCGTATCTCTTCACCGCCATTACAGCCACCAGAATCGCTACATTTGCCAGGCCGAGGACCACCATGTCCCTGATCCTTGACAGCAGGAGCGAACCGCACGTTGCGATCACATACAGAACCGCAACAGCCGTGTTATTGGTAGCGGGATTGATGTACACGATGCTGTTGCTCTTGATGAAAGTCTGTGTTGGATACGCGGTCAGGGCCCACAGTATGTAGAGAGCCAGCACGCCTCCGAGCACCACGAATGGCAGCATGCGCCTGCGGCTCCTGGCGTCGGGTTCGAACAGCAACACGCTGAGCGGCAGCAGCAACGGCAGAAGTCCCTGCGCGTAGAGCATGAACGCCGCAGCCATGTCGTGCGTCACCCGGGGAGAAAGCACTCCATCCAGACCGAGCCAGACGAATCCCTCGGTGAACTGGTGAATGGCGAAGAGCGTAGGGAGCGAGGCAAACAGGAGTTCGCGCCTGTGTTTCACCCTCGTCAGGGTGATCGCTCCGATGGTGCCCAGAACCCCGCTGCCGGTAAAGTTTGCCGCCGCTGAAAAGCACACGTAGTCTTCCTTCCTGATGACGACTCAATCATAGCTGCGCTCTCACTGGATGAAGCCGATACCATAATTTTCAATTCCGGGTTCAATCTGGGTACTGCCTCACGTCCTGATCGCTTGCGTTAAACTCGCGCCATGGACCATCTATGGACGCCGTGGCGCTACGCATATGTGACAGATTCCGATCCTAAAATGCGCAGGGGTGTTCCGCTGGAGCTCGCCGGCTGGACCGGCGACCTGGGGTGCGTCTTCTGCAACATGATCGCGGCGGCCGACTATGCAATTGATCACGGCATGAGCGTCGATAAGGCCGAGCAGGCGGCAGGGATCGTGCTGCGCGCAAAGCAGGCATTCGTCTGCCTGAACCGCTACCCCTACAACTCGGGACACATTATGGTGGTTCCGTATGAGCATCAGGGCTCGCTGGCAGCGCTCGAGCCGGCCATCGCGCACGACCTGATGGACCTGACGCAGCGGGCGGAGCGCGCACTGGGCCGCGTCTACGGCCCCGATGGCTTCAACATGGGGCTGAACCTGGGCAAGGCGGCGGGAGCGGGTGTCACCGGGCACCTTCATCTGCATGCCCTGCCGCGCTGGCTCGGGGACACGAACTTCATGACCGTGGCGGGCGAGACGCGCGTGTTGCCGGAAGACCTTACCGTGACCTGGCAGCGGCTCCGCGAAGCGTTTCAGGCGGCGTAAATCCCTTTCACAATCAGGCGAGAATCAGGCCGCGGCTGGGCCGGCCAAGTTAGCGACCCAATCTTGCGAGCAGCGCATCCAAACATGAGGCGCACGGTTTGAACGGCGGAACGGCTCGAGACGCGCGGAGGAGGAGCTATGGCAACGAGGGAAAAGACGCACACAGGCGAAGCAAGGCCCGATGTTCACCGGAATGCAGCGGAGCGGACGTCGAGCCAGCATCATCCTCCGGCTAGCGTGCAGTCGGTCGAGGCGGAGGACCCCATTCAGTCGGGCGGCCATCCACATCTGCAGAAACGGGTTCTGAACGAGAACTTCGAAGGCGGCGCGGCGCAGCAGCATCCGGAGAGCCCGGCAGGCCAGCACGCGACCGGCTCGTTTACGGGAAGTGCCTCGTCAGACCTGACGAAGACCCCGCCCAGGACCCCCCGCAAAAGCGGTCATAGATAAAGCGGCCACAGGTAGCTCGGCCGGTAAGCATCGGGTCAGCCTTTGCTGCCGCCGTTGTTAGTGGCCGCAGGCGTCGGCTCCAGATCGCTTCCACCCGGAGCGCTCAACTCAAAGGGTATATTCGGGGGCGCTTCTGATTCTTCCGGCTCGTCGAAAAGCTCCTGTTCCATGGCGAGATCGAGCATGGCGGCTGGCATCGACTTCGAAGGCTTAATGCCCAAGCTCCTGAGCTGTTCCGCGCGGCGGATGACATTCCCCTTACCTTCGGCGAGCTTTTTGTAGGCCTCGTCGTAGGCACCGCGTGCGTCGTCGAGCTTTCTGCCCACATCGGTCAGGTCTTTGGCGAAGGCCGCGAGCTTGTCGTAGAGCTCGCCGCCGCGGCGCACGATTTCCTGCACATTTCGCTTCTGCTGCTCCTGCCGCCAAAGGTGTGCGACCGTCCGCAGCACGAAGAGCAGGGTGCTTGGGCTGACCAGCAGGATGTTCTTGTCCCAGGCCTCCTGCCAGAGCTTGCCGTCGCCGGAAAGAGCCAGCATGAAGGCGGGCTCGATGGGCACGAACATTACCACAAAGTCCAGCGAGTTGAGACTGTATAGCGACGGATAATCGCGCTGCGAAAGCTCGCGGATGTGCTTCCGAACCGAGGCCAGATGGCGGCTGAGCGCCGCGTCGCGAGCCGCTTCATCGATCGAACTGCAGTATTCGCTATAGTAGGTGAGCGAAACCTTGGAGTCGAGCACCAGGTGCCGCCCCTCAGGCAGGTCGACGATGATGTCCAGCCGCGCCCGCCGGCCATCCTCGCGGAAGATCGTCTCCTGCACGCGATATTCGAAATCCCTGCGCAAGCCCGACGATTCGAGGATGCGCTCGAGCACGACTTCTCCCCACTCGCCCTGCGTCTTCGACGAGCCACGGAGCGCGCTGACCAGGTTCGTGGCGTCTTCCGAAAGGCGCTCGTTGAGGGAGCGCAGATGCTCCATCTGCGTCTTAAGCTCCGACCGGCCGGCGACGCCTTCTTTTTCGAGGCTCTCCATCTTCTGCTGGAACTCGCCGAATTTTTCCCTGAGCGGCGCAATCAGGTTGCCGAGATTAGTCTGATTCTGCTCCGTGAAGCGCCGCGATTTCTCTTCAAGAATGTCTGAAGCGAGCGACTTGAACTGGTGCGACAGTTCTTCGCGAGCGGAGGTGAGCAGGGCAAGCTTTTCCTGCGATGCGGTCCGTTCGGAGTCGAGTCTGGTTTGCAGCGCAGCTACTTCGGACAGGAGTTTCGCTGCCTGATCGCGCAGCCGTTCCCGTTCGGCTTCCGAGCGATCGAGCGATGCGGTGCGCTGTGCCAGATCAGCGACCAGCTGTTCCGAGCGCAAGCGGATTTCTGTTTCCTGGGTGCGGCTTCCGCGCGCAATCCAGAAGATGATCGCGCCCGCGGCGAAGCCCACGGCAAGCGCAATCACTGCAACGAGGAGCATGAGTGAACTATACCGCCGGGAACTCGTCACCGTTGTGGAGGCAACTGTGGATGCCCCTGTAAGTCACTAAAAACAAAAGAAGCGGCGGGGTAACTCAATGGAGACCCGATCGGAATGACTGGCCGAGAGGGATGCTCGCGCGACGGTGAACTGATCCGAAAAAGGCGCGGCGGCGTCCCGAATTAACCCCCCATTAACCTGAGCGTCATATTGCGTCGCATCCCGGTTTCTAGAGGGCCCGTTTTATGACACAGGTTTCCGCTCGTCCTTCCCCACACAGTGGCGATTTTTCGGAAATGGATAACGCCAAAATCTCCGGTCATCACTGGAAGATCATGTTCATCTCCGGCATGGGATTCTTTACCGACGCCTATGACCTGTTCATCATCGGCGTCGTCATGACGCTTCTCAAAGATCTGTGGCACGTCGGCAAGCTGGAAGAAAGTCTTGTCGAATCAACGGCCCTGCTCGCCTCGGCGCTGGGTGCACTGCTCTTTGGGCGCGTTGCCGATATGCTCGGCCGCAAGCGCATCTACGGCTTCGAGGTGCTGGTACTGGCCGCTGGCGCGATTGCCTGTGCCTTTGCGCCAAATATCCTGTGGCTGATCGGGCTGCGCTTCATCCTGGGTATAGGCATCGGCGGCGACTACCCGGTCAGCGCGACCATCATGAGCGAATATGCGGGTAAAAACCACCGCGGCATGATGGTGACGCTGGTCTTCGCGATGCAGGCGGCAGGTCTGATTGTCGGTCCCCTGTTTGCGGCGGCGCTCCTTTCAACTCATCTCTCCCACGATCTGGTTTGGCGCATCCTGCTGGCGTTCGGCGCCGTGCCCGCGCTGGCCGTCCTCTGGCAGCGGAGGAAGTTAAAGGAAACGCCGCGCTTCTTACACGCCAACGGAAAGCACGAGGACGAGTCCGGGAAAATCGTCAGCATCGAAACCGGGAAGACTGTCACTACCTCGGTCTCGTTCTGGGATGGCTTTCATCGCCTTGTCTCGGACGAAAAGCTGCTGCTGCGGCTGGTTGGGGCCAGCGGCGCATGGTTCCTGATGGATGCGGCATACTACGGCAACACGGTATCGAGCCCCCTGGTGCTGTCCGCTCTAGGCGGCAACCACACGCTTCTCCAGAAAACGCTGACCCAGCTGGCGATCTTCGCCATCTTTGCGGTTCCGGGTTATGCTGTCGCGGCGCTTACCATGGACCGGCTGGGACGGAAGACGATCCAGTGTCTGGGCTTCGCCACCATGACGGTGACCTTCGCTCTTCTCGCGTTGATTCCGAATATCGAGAAGATGGCCATCCCATTCCTCTGCCTCTACGGGTTGAGCTTCTTCTTCACAGAATTCGGCCCGAACGCGACGACCTTCGTCTATCCGTCGGAGATCTTTCCCGTGCGCGTGCGAACCACCGGGCACGGCATCGCTGCGGCGATGGGCAAACTGGGCGGCTTCCTCGGAGTCTTCCTGTTCCCCTATCTCATGGCCTGGAAGGGGCTGCTGGCAGCCGAATCGGCGGCAGCGATCGCCAGTCTGGCTGGCTTGGTGTTGACGATCTTCACCTTGCCGGAGACCAAGGGCAAGAGCCTCGAAGAGCTTTCGACAGAACGGTCGACGCCGGCAGAAAAGGCCGCAGCATGAAATGCAGCGGCGTCAGAGGGTGAGAGGGCGTAATTCGTTTGTAACAATGCGATTTACGCGTGCCCCGGGTTTTCCAGCTGAAAGACTTGGAGAACGCTGCGCTACGCAGGCGGCGAACGATAGAGATCGAGACACAGAACGCGGATGATTGAGAGCAAAAGAGTGGAAGGCACGGGTCTGGAGGTCCTCGACCTCTACAGTGTCCCCGGATTCGCTGAGCGCCATCGACCGCATCACGACGCCTCGCTGCAGATAGAAAGAATGCGGCGGGTGGCGCACGGCTTCGTCGAAAATCCAGCCACGATTCTGCAGGAACTGGTGACCGCCGCGATCGAAATGTTCGGTGCCGACAGCGCCGGCATCAGCATGCAGACCAGAAACCCTGAGGTTGATGCAGCTTGCCAGCCCGGCGGCTCTGTTCAATCCGCCGCCTAACCAAAGAGCGGCGTGCGCTTTACACGATATGAGGGCCTCAGTAGACTTGAAATTTCGGAGCAGGGAAAAGCCAGGCCCCAACCATCGCAGCGTTACAGCCGGGTCGGGGTCTTATTTTGCGCCGAAGGGTTTCCGCATCAACAGATATAAGAGCAGCATCCAGTGAGAGGAGATTACGCATGGCAGTGGAAGAGAAGGTAAAGCAGATTATCGTCGAGCAGTTGCAGGTGGATGAGGCCGAGGTGACGCCGGGCGCTTCATTCCAGGAAGACCTGGGCGCCGATTCGCTCGATGTGGTCGAGCTCGTCATGCAGTTTGAAGAGGCATTTGACATAGAGATTCCCGATGAAGACGCCGAGAAGATCAAGACGGTCAAGGACGCGATCGATTACATCGAGAAGAACGCGAAGGCAGGCAAGTAACCTTGGATCGTAGGGTAGTAGTTACGGGAATCGGGCTGATTTGCGCGGTCGGCAATACCGCGCCCGAGACCTGGGAGAACGTGGTCGCGGGCCGGAGCGGCATTGCGCCCATCACCCAGTTCGACACTACGGGCTTCTCCGTCACCTTCGCCGCCGAGGTGAAAAACTTCGACCCGCTGCAGTTCGTCGAAAAGAAGGAATCGCGCAAGATGGCGCGCTTCATTCACCTTGCTTTGGCAGCGGTCGATGAGGCGATCAAATCGGCGGGACTAACGATTGACGAGTCGAACGCTGACCGCTCGGGCGTGTTTATCGGCTCGGGCATCGGCGGGTTCGAAGTGATTGAGCGCGAGCACTCGAATCTGCTCAATGGCGGCCCGCGCAAGATATCTCCCTTCTTCATTCCGGCAGCCATCGTGAACATGGCAGCCGGACATGTCAGCATCAGGTACGGCGCCAAGGGCCCGATCTCAGCCACGGCAACGGCCTGCACCACCAGCGCAAATGCCATCGGCGATGCAGCGCGGATCATTCTGCATGGCGATGCCGATGTAATGATCGCCGGGGGATCGGAGGCGGCGGTCACGCCCATGTCCGTGGGCGGCTTCGCTGCCATGCGCGCGCTTTCCACGCGTAACGATGCGCCGGCGCTGGCCAGCCGTCCCTTTGACAGGGACCGCGACGGATTCGTCGTCGGCGAAGGCGCAGGCATTGTCATTCTTGAAGAGCTGGAGTATGCCAGGGCGCGCGGTGCCAAAATCCTCGCCGAGGTCAAGGGCTACGGCATGAGCGCGGACGCGTTTCACATGACGGGTATCGCTCCGGAAGGCGAAGGCGCGCAGCGCAGCATGCGGGCGGCGCTCAAGGATGCCGCGATGGATCCGACTGAGATTGACTATGTCAACGCGCATGCGACCTCGACTCCGCTGGGCGACGGAAATGAATCCCGTGCCATCGAGACCGTCTTCGGCGAGCACGCGCTGAGCCATAAGCTCAAGGTGAGCTCGACCAAGTCGATGACCGGGCATCTTCTCGGCGGCGCGGGCGGACTCGAGGCGGGCATCACGATTCTGGCGCTTCTCAACCAGAAGGCTCCGCCGACCATCAATCTTGAGAATGTCGATCCGGAATGCCGGCTGGACTATGTGGCCAACACCGCGCTGCCGCTGAAGATCGATGCCGCGCTGTCGAATTCTTTCGGATTCGGCGGCATCAATGCGTCGCTCATATTCACGCGCTACACGGGTTAGCAAATTAGCAGTCAGAAAAACAAGAGGCACGGCCAATGGCTGTGCCTATTTTGCTTTTGAAATGTTGTCCTATAGGCGTGTGCTCATGAGAAGGCCGCCGTCAGGCCGGTCATTACAAGCACAAAAACTATATACCACCCTACCACTGCTGCTGCTGCCTTGCCGCGCGACACTTTCGCGACGATCGCAACTCCGATGGTGCTCAAAACCAATGACCAGATCGCGAAGGCATCGACAAATGATGCCATCGTCACGACCCACAGTGGCACCTCCATGCCCTGGAGATAGTAACCGACGTTCGATCCAACGGGATTGCCAAAAAGAAATGAGTCAGGTGCAACGCCAGCAAACAATGTAATTATGGCAAGAATGTACTTGACGCTGAGAACAAGCGTGCCGTACATGTGAACGGCGAAAATTTTGCCGTAGGTTGAAGTCCCGCCAAAACCCAGGTTAACTGTCAACCAGACCAGCAGCGAAGTAATCAAAGTGATCAGCAGTACGCCCACTGTCGCGCCATAGGATGTAACTGCCACGCCTTTTGCCTGCGCCGCTTTGGCAGTTGTCTGCTGCTCGGGCGATAGCTTCTCGAATTGTTCCTCGCGAGACGGCGCTTGATGCAGATTATTGTCGAAGACTTTCTCCCATCCTACCTTCTGTTGCACAGCGTATGAAAAGCCGACACTGACCAGAATCATGATGACCAGCGGCCCCCAGAAGGTCGCCTTGCGAAGAATGTCAGTGAAGGTTTTCGACGGCGCCACGAAAGTGTCGACGACGCGCTGCGTTTCAGATAAAGGGGGGGCGGTCAGGTCTGGCGATGCGGTTACTGAATCGGGCATAGGACCTCCGAAAAAATCGGTTGACGGATGCGTTATGAGTTTGCCGGGATTTTATCCTGCAACAGCGTTGTGCGGAATGAAAATCCTGCTCCTTTCGAAATCACGCCAGGTGCGGAGCGGCCGGTTGCACGGTGCGCCGGATCTCACGGACAGCCCGCCAGATATAAATGACCAGACCGACCACCAGGCACACTGCCCAGATAGCGGCGCAGACGAGGATGCAGATGTTCAGGATCCCGGCAAGTCCTGCCACGTCCTGATTGCCCGGCAAAACGAAGGTCTGCGTATGCAGCAGGGCGTTCACCACCCATGCCGCCAGAAAGGTCGTGGCGATACGGAAGGTTGGCGGAAACCATGTCAGCTGCGGACGTATGAGCATGACAACCTGCTCGAAGATCGAGGCAATGGCAAGCACCACGATCGGCCAGTAGACCGTCTGCCAGATGGGTGCGGCCTTCAGGAAATATGCCGCCGGCCCGATGATCAGAAAGGGATAATTTGGGATTGCCAGCAGCCACAGGAGTCCGAAAATTCCGAAGACCAGGCCGGCAAAGGCATTGATGCGGCGCTTCGTCGTGGATTCCACCTTCAGCTTGGGAAGCTTGCGCGG
>Ga0335074_10011430_pt1 | contig 12416 bp, 10 predicted proteins | sample Lox_Sample_23_FD_206715 | JGI IMG/M metagenome (GOLD analysis project Ga0335074, IMG submission 206715) | Soil microbial communities from Loxahatchee National Wildlife Refuge, Florida, United States - Lox_Sample_2.3 | ecosystem: Environmental > Terrestrial > Soil > Wetlands | place: USA...
CGGTGCACCGTCTCGATGCGGCGCTCCACTCGCTCGATCGCGCGGTCGGCGCATTGAACGTTGGCGATAAACCGGCAGGTGTACGGTTGGTAGCCGATCCGCCGTAGCCAGCCTGCCAGCACGAGCAACGTCTGATCGCCGGCGAGGAAGCCGGGCATCAGCACCACGGGTCGGCCGTCGCCGCGTGGCACCCCGTGTCCGCGGAGTACCGGGTCAACGAGCAGGCGGGTGAGCTCGAGCTGCCAGCGGGTCTCGGCCAGATGTCGGCCCCACCAGCGGTCGACCGGCACCTGGGGCTCCCGCACCTCACCGAGATCAAGGTCCTCAGAGCGCGAAGACATACGTGCCCGGCGCCTTGGCTTGCGCTTTGAAGTCACGATTCCCGAGGGTCCGAGGGGCCTTGCTGAGCGCGCCGGACCGGTCGGCTAGCCACCGGTCCCAGTCTGACCACCAGCTCCCTGGGTTCTTCGGGGCCTCGGCCAGAAATGCCTCGGCGTCCTTCGGGACGTCCTCGGTGACCCGGAAGCTCGAACGGCTGTCCGGGCTCGGCGGGTTCACAAGCGCCTGGATATGGCCGCTGCGCGAGAGCACGAATCGCCGGCGCCCTCCGAATAGACGGGCGCTGCGATACGCGTTCTGCCACGGCACGATGTGGTCACTCACCCCGGCCACCGCATAGACGTCGATGTCAACACGTGACAGATCGATCGGGCTACCGAGCACGGTCAGCGCACCAGCTTCGACAAGCGAGTTCTCGAGCGCGATCCGGATGAAATCGCGATGAAGCCCGGCCGCCAACCGGACGGTGTCCTGGTTCCAATACAGGACATCGAACGCCGGCGGAGCCTTTCCGAGCAGGTAGTTATTGACGACATAGGACCAGACCAGGTCGTTCGGGCGCAGCCACGTGAACACGCCGGCGAGCGCCTTTCCGTCGAGATATCCCTTGCGAGCCGACTCCGCGACCGCGACGGCGGCCAGATCGCGGCTGGTGAGCGCTGACACCGTTCCCGCCCGGGTGTTGTCGAGCGCACACACCATCAGCGTCAGGCTCGCCACGTCCGCCAATCGACCGCTGTCCACCAGATGCCCGAGCAACCCGGCCGTGATGATCCCGCCCGAGCACGCCGCCGCCACGTGAACCGCGTCCTGGTTGGAGATCGAGGCCGCCGCCGCGCGCGCATCGGCCACCGCCTCGGCGTAGGTATCGAGATCGAAATGGCCCTGCGCCTCGGTGGGGTTACGCCAGGACATCATGAACACCTGCTGACCTTGACCGACGAGGTATTCGACGAGGCTGCGGCCGGGAGCGAGGTCGAGCACGTAGAACTTGTTGATCGTCGGCGGTACGAACAGCACCGGCACCTCACGCACCTGCTCGGTCTGTGGCTGGTACTGGATCAGCTCGAACACCTCGGTGCGCAGCACGACCGCGCCCGGCGTGGTCGCAAGGTTGCGCCCGAGCTCGAACTTGCTCGTGTCGACCGTCGCGGGCAGCCGCAGCTTCGAGACATCCGCAGCCAGACGTCGCAGCCCCTTCGTCAGGTTGGCGCCGCCGGTGTCGACGATCTCTTTCATGACCGTCGGATTTGACCAGGGGAAGTTCGTCGGCGCCAGCGCATCGAGGAGGTTGTCGGCCGCAAGACGCGCCTGACGCTCGGCGCGCCAATCGACCCGCGCATCGGTGATCAGGCCATCGACCGCCTGGCCAACCGCGAGGTACGCCTGCAGCAGCTCACGCAGCAGCCAGTTGCCCTCCCACGCGGGATCGCCAAACCGCCTGTCCCCGCTCGCCGGAGCCAGCTGGGAGCGGCCGATCGCAGCCCGCGTGAGCTCTGACGTCAGGCCTGTGACGCGGCGCGCCACCCGTCGGGGGTGGCGCACCAGCCCCGCGGTCACCTTCGCCGCTGCGCCAGGAGCGAAGAACCGCGGCGTGTCCGCGACGACGGCGTCAGTCAGCATCACATGCAGGCCCGATCGAACCGCCCGCCCGGTCCGCTGCACCTGCCCGTTCGCGATCGCTGTCATCACGACCTTCCGCCCACAGCCCCGACCATGCCGAGCACCTCTGCCGGCACGTCGATCTCACGCTTGAGGATCTTTCCGGTCCCCCCCTTAGGGAGATCCTCGACCAGCCACACGTGACGGGGGTACTTATAGGCCGCGACCTGACGCTTGACGAACTCCCGGAGTTCCTTAGCGGTCGCGTCGGCACCAGCGCGCAGCGACACCGCGGCACCGACCTCCTCGCCAAGCTCGGGATGCGGAATCCCGATCACCGCGCACTCATGAACCGCCGGATGCTCGTACAGGACCTCCTCGATCTCCCGCGGGTAGATGTTGTACCCACCGCGGATGATCAACTCCTTCTTACGATCGACGATGAAGAAGTACCCGTCCTCGTCGACCTTCGCCAGATCGCCGGTCCGCAACCAGCCATCCGGCGAGATCGCCTCGGCCGTCGCGTCCGGACGCCGCCAATACGACTTCATCACGTTGTGGCCCCGGATCGCGATCTCACCGACCTCGCCGCGGGCCACCTCCTCGCCGCGCTCATCGTCGATCACCTTCATCTCGACCCCCTCGATCGGCGTGCCGATCGACCCAGGCTTGCGCTCACGATCCGGATGATTAAACGACGCGACCGGCGAAGTCTCCGACAGGCCGTATCCCTCGAGCACCAGGCAACCGAACGTCTCCTCGAACCCGCGCAGGACCTCCACCGGCAACGCCGCACCACCCGACGCGCACAAACGCAAACTGCTCACGTCATAGCTCGCCGCCTCTGGATGATTGAGCAGCGCCACGAACATCGTCGGGACGCCCTCGAACACATTCACCCGATCGCGCTGAATGATCTCCAGCACCTTGTCGGGATGGAACCTAGGTATCAGCGTCAGACACGCCCGACCCGCCACTGCGACGTTCAACGCACACGTCTGACCGAACGCATGAAATAGCGGCAACGCCCCCAGCACGACATCCTCCGGACCAATGCTGAACATCTGGGCCATCACCTCGGCGTTGCGCCGCAGATTGGAATGCGTCAACTCGGCGCCCTTCGGCTGCCCGGTCGTCCCCGACGTGTAGAGAATCACCGCCGTGTCGCTCCCGACCCTATCGACCACCTCGCGGACCGCCACGGCCCGCGTGAGCAGATGCTCAAACTCGCCCGGCCGCACCACGATGCACTCCGCACCCGCCTCGGCCGCACCCGCCCCAGCCTCCTCCTCGAACTCATGCCAAGCCAGCAACACCTCAGCGTCAGGATCACCCAGGTAAAACGCCACCTCGCGGCGCTTGAGCAGCACGTTCATCGGCACCACAATCCCACCCGCCCGCAGAACACCGTAATAGGCAATCGCGAACTGCGGCACATTAGGCAACATGACCCCAACGCGATCACCCGGTCGGACCCCATGCTCCCGCAACAGCCCGGCCATATGCGCGCTCAGGTCATCCAGCGCCCCGAACGACACCACAACATCATCCATCCGCACCGCCGGCAGCATCCCACCCCGCGCAGCACTATCAATCAGATTCAGGGCAAGATTCTCACTCATATTCGTATCCAGTCAAAGAAGGAATTGATCTCCAGCCACGAGGATCCAGATCGGCACCGATCGTCGCGGTTCAAACCAAAGACGCCATGTAGGTCTCGAACCCCAGAGCTGCAAAGTGCAGCCATCGCCCAGGGACCATCCGCGACCTCACCGACGCAACAATCGCCGTCAACGATCCTCCTTCCTCCAGCTCATAACGACGCCGACGATACGGCAGCCGCCACCGCCCCGCCATCGTGGCCTACCCCGCCAATCTTGCATGTTTCTACTTACCCCAGGGCTCCACGCGCGGCACGAAGCGGCGTCAACCAGGTCGTGGTCGAGCCAAGTCACGTGGCGGGAGTGCGTCGATCGATCACCGCCTCACGGACGGTGCGATCTATCGTGGCTAGGGAACCGGAAAGAGGACGGCAAGCTCTGCGCGAGCTCATCGACCTGCTCGTCCCTGGGGTCGGATACCGACGCAGTAGAGGCTCCGGCTCTCGGCGGCCAGGGCTTGCCGCTCGCGACGCTTACGGTCCCGCGCCGCCGCCCGACGATCCAAAGCCACCGTCTGTGCGGCCAGCTTCGACGTGAACACGCCGAGTCGCCAGGTGAAGAACGCCAGCAACAACGTGCCCGCTCCAACGACGAGATCGCCCGCCGTTAGAACACCCGACAAACGCAGATCAGCACCGGCAACCACACCCGCAGACTAGGCAGACCGCAGGACAGTTCCCCGCCGGAGCCGACCATGGAATCGGTATGGACGCTTGAGGCGACAGCCACGTTCGGGATCCCGGAACGAACCCGGAAGCCCCTCGCTGCCTGTGCCAGGGACCTGTCTCAAGCGATCGCCGCGCTCGAGCGCCGCCACATCGAGGAACGGCAGGCCTTCCCAGAGACCGCCGGACACGTTGTCGTTGCGATAGCGGGCCTGGCGGCCAAGACGCGTCCCTGGCCTCCACCGACGGCCATTAGGCCCTCGCGACCGACCGATGACGAGCGAGCCTTCGGAGGCAAATTGCGCGGCGGTTTGCTGAATGGCCGCGAACCGGCGCAAACCGTTAGGGTTTATCTCGATGGGAGCTCAGATGAGACCGCTCCCGAGCGTATTCTTCAGCGCAAGGAGAGATAGCCGATGCGACGGGTGCTCCCTATCGCGGTCATAGCTGCCCTGCTCACAATAACGGCAACCGCTACGGCGGCGGCGCGCAAGCTTTACCTGCCTGTCAGCCTCGCCGTCAACAACGGCGACGCCCAGCACCCTGAGTCAATCGGCCTCGTCGCTGACGGCACGCTCGGTATCCAAGGTATTCATTGGCACCACTGGGGCAACAACGAGACAATCGGGCAGGGCACCTTCGTCGTGTACCAACAAACCAGCTACAACGTGATCGGCCGCTACAAGACGACTATCACCTCGTCAGATCCGACACGCGCGGACCACAGGCTCCTCTACGGCCTGATCAACATCAGCGTTCCCGAGGCAGTCCAACGAAGCCGAGACCTGCCGCACGAACTCCACTACTGGCTCCTCGGCGACTCCTACAGCAGCAACTGGTAGCACGGTCTGGCCCGGCGCCGACGCCCCGCCATCGCTGTGTGCGAGGTACCTCCCCGGGCTGGTATGCGGCCCGGGAAAGTGCCTCTCAGGGACGATCGCTTTGGTCTTTTAGGCTGCCAAGAACCGCACGATCGCAGGGCGACCAAACGTAACGTAGCCCCCGGCCCGGCCGCCTGCTTGTTCGTGGGCGGTTCGCACCGGGATCCTCGCGGAACCGCGGTTGGTCGGCATTGCGATCGTAGCTGCGGCGCCAGCACGAGAGGCAAAGCGATCGTCCCGGGGGCCGCCGCCGCGCGAAGCATTTGTCGGCGCCGGCCATGTTCCGGAACTCCAGCGAATGGCTGAGTTCACTCGAAAGCAGCCGCGGGCGCTGAGATCCAGCACCTCGCGTCTTGCTCGATGGGTGACTACGTGGCTTGTCGTTCGGTGTCAGTTCTTTCTGACGCATTGTTCGAGGCGATTCTCGTCGGGATCGAGCGTGTGCGGTGATCTCGCCCGACGAGCGGACCGAGTAGGGAGGGTGGTGCTCACCTCCCGCTGGACCTGGCGAACCGCGGCGAGGTTCTACGTCCGTGGAGAAGCTTTCTGCCCCTACCGCTTAGCTGGGAGCGCGCTGTCCGGGCCACTGCGGGGAGATAATGAGGACGAACGACGAGCCATCAGTCAGCCGAATCCGCTACCGCCTCTCCTGATGTCGAGCACGACGACTCTCGGGCATTTTCATTTCGCTTTTGTCAACGCTGAGGCGACCGGACTGATCTACGCACACGGCGAGGTGCTCCCCCGCCTGTGCATCGAGCTCAAGCTGCGAACACCGCGGGAGCGCGTCAAGGCCGAGATCCACTTTCTGCGGCTGCAGGTGCAGTACGCGGGCGAGGTCTTGGCAGAGGGGACGTCTAGCGGCGATTTCGTTGACTTTTATGACCGCCGTGTGATCGTCGAGTCGCCGATCGGACGCCGCGCGCTGGAGTTCGTAAACGAGCGGTTGGTCGCCGATCGGGTTGACCTAACGCTCCTGCTCTCCGGCTGGATGCGGATCCACTACGACCCGGAGGACGGCGAATCTCTTCCTGTCGACTTGCCCGCGGACGGATGGACCTTCACGACATTCGGCATGAATTCGACTGCGTCGATCATGCTTCAGGTTCCCCGTGGCGAATGGTTCAAGCAAGTGATCGAACCGGTGGGGACTATCGAGTACGTGCTGACAGAGATCCCACTCCTCAAAGGGGGCGTCGGTGTGGCGCTTGAGAAGTCTTACAAGCAACTGCAGGAAGCCGAGCGCCACTGGGCGACAGGTAACGATCCGAGCGTCTTCTTCCACTGCAAGGGAGCAATTGAAGCCCTGCCTGGCTGGCCCCAGCGGATTTTCGATCCGCTGGTCGACCAGACGAAAGCCAAGTACCTCGACAGGCTGGTCCACAGCGCCAAGAACTATTTCGACCACGGCCGCCACATTGCCCAGAGCGGACTCCAAGAGGGCGAGTTTCCCGTCGATCACCAGGAAGCACAGTTCGCCCTCGCGCTGACGAAGGTTTTGCTTGCCGAGGTGGGTGGTGCACTTGGTGCGCGTTCGTGGGGATGACGCGGCGCATGGCCCAGTCGGGTTTTCAGCCTGGCGTCGTTGGCACAGCGGATGCAGCGCGGGCGCTGATCCCCAATCTTGTCGCGCTCGCGAAGCCGTGCTTCCCGAAGGTGGTCGAGAGACGCAACACCGTGGATCATCCTTTCCTGTTGCCGGGCTTCGCCCTCCTGTACAGCGCCGGCACTCCACCCTCAACATCCTCCTTCCCCAGCCAACTACGAACAGCTACGACTCTCTCTGCTAGGCGGTTGAGATCAATCGCTCGAACAACAACAATCAACGACAACACCAGGTGTCACGCAAACCGGGGGAGGTTTACGGGTCGAGACTCGCTTTCGGTGCGGCAAGGGCACAGGCCGCTGGAGCGTTTGTCCGACATCCGGGCTGAGCGCCGACGATGGCATCCAGGGGAATGGCTCCTTCGGTGACCAGGCGGCGCTGCTCGGAGTCGAGCACGGGTAGCCTCGCGGATGCACACGCGCAGGGGGAAGCCTCGCGACGGTGTGACGCTGCTGGCGTCCGTCGCAGGAGGCAGCCGGAGATCGCGCATCTCTGGTTGGGTCAGATCGCGAGCCGCAAGCTCGATAGCAATGCGTGTCAGGTCGAGTTGCGTGCGGCGACCAGAACCGCGTGGTGACCGGGCACCCCGAACCACGTTCGGCAGTCCAGCTTTCGTGCTTCGATCTCGACGCAGCCGGCTTGGTGCAACCACTCGGCATAGCGCTGTGCTCCTGGAGGATCGACGATCCGTAACTGTCCCCCGGGCCGCAACACGCGGGTGGCTTCCAGCACCGCGCGCTTGCGGCCCTGCTCAGTGTCAATGTTGTGGATCGTGAGGTTGCTGACCACGAGGTCGAACGTCGCGTTCGGGAACGGCAGCTCCCGAGCGTCTGCGTCGATCACCTCGACACGGTCGCGGAGGCCCTCAACGACCGCGTTGTGCTCGGTGGCCGCGCGGGTGTTGCCGTTCTGATCACGAGCGCGCCAGACATCGACCCCGACAGCCTTGCCACGCGGCAGCCGATGCGCGGCCAAGATCAGGATCGCACCACGCCCGCAACCCACGTCCAATACGTGCTCATCGCCGCGCAAGCTCAGCTCGTCCAGGATCTCGGCCCAAAGCGATCGCTTGCCCGGCCCGGTGGAGTAGAGGAAGCTCGCGCAGGACCCGGCCACCGCCGCGCCCGCCACGGCTCCCAGCCCGGCGCGGCCGCGATGGCCGCGTCGTAGCGCCCGGATCGTCGCGCCCGTCAGCCCGAGCTCGGCCAGCCCGAAGACCGCGACCGCGACGTACCCACCGTCGATGCCGTAGCTGCCTCGGGTCGCGGTGCGCGCGGTGACCCTGACGCCCTCTGGATTGGCTTGCAGCAGCCGGTGGGCACGGACAAGGTGCGCCGCTGCTGCGGGCACCAGCAGCGGTCGCCACCAGCGTCCGCGGCGGTAGCCATACAAGATGGTGGTGAGAAGGAGCAGCCAAGTACCGGATGCGATGTGCGTCCAAGCGGCGAACCGTGGGTGCCGATGCTCCCACGGGGCCGGAAGCCGAGTCAGTGAGTCATGGTCCATGATCCGCGGGGCATGATCATCGAGCGCTTGGGGCGCGGGTGGTTGCTCGCTTGGTGGGTGTCCCGAGGATGAGTCGCTCGGGGTTGAACATGCGGGCTGCGAATTGCCACGCGGCAGTGTCGATCAGCAGCAGGCCGGCGCCGAAGGCGAAGGCTGTGAGCACGGCGGGATGGATCACCTGAAATGTGATCAGCGTGGGTAATGCGAGTATCGGGAGGCTGACGAGCGTGCCGAGTTGCTGGGCGACGCGGACGTCGTTGGCTCGGGCGGAGATCGCAAGCCCGATGAAGACCGACCATCCGGCGAGGAGCGGCGCGAACAGTAGCTCGGCAAGGACGAGTGGGACTTGCCAAGCGGCCGAGATAACCGCTTGGGTCGCCGCGATGTGGATGGTGATGTAGAAGATCGCGATCAGGCTGTAGGTGATCGCGACCGATGGCACGATTGTGGCCAGGCCTTTTCCGAGCTGCAGTTCGGTGCGGCGGATCGGGGTGGTCAGGAGCGGCTCGAGTGTTCCTTGGTCGCGCTCGCCCACCACGGAGTAGGCGGCGATGACCGAGGGCACGCTCGCCGGGATGACCAGCAGGAACAACAGGGCGGCTCCAACCGCGCTTTTGACGGTCGAGCTGGGTGCGGTGGCGGTGACGGTAAGTACGGTGATCAGCGGGGCGATCAGGAATATCAGCGGCACCAGGGCCATCGTCAGGATGATCAAGCGGTTGCGGCGGTATTCGCGAAGCTCTTTGCGGACCACGGCGCGGACCCGGGACAGATCGAGGTTCATGGGCGGCCCGCCTCGACGTCCTCGTCGACGAGCTCTAGGTAGACGTCCTCGAGCGAGTGCCGGGCTTCGCCGATCGAGACGAGGTCCGCGCCGCTCTCGATGATGGCCCGGCTCACGATGGGCGCCACGCCGACCGGATCGGTCGCGTCCAGCAGATAGGCGGTTGCGTCTTGCACCTGCCAGCGCCGGACTCCGGGCAGGTGGCCGAGCAGCCGTTCGGGGTCAGCGAGTGGAGCCACGGTCCTGACCAGCAGCTCAGTCTGAAACAGCTTGCGCTTGAGCTCGTCGGGGCGACCGATCGTCCGCAGCGTCGTGTTGAGGATCGCGACGCGGTCGCACAGTCGTTCTGCCTCCTCGAGGCGATGGGTCGTCAGGAAGATCGTGACGCCTCGATCGCGGAGCCTGTCGATCAGGACATGCACCTCGCGCGCCGCGACCGGGTCAAGCCCGGAGGTCGGCTCGTCGAGGAACAGGATTCGGGGATCGTTGATCAGCGCCCGCGCCAGCGCGGCTCGTTGGCGCAAGCCCTTCGACAGACTCTGGCACGGATCGCCCGCGCGCTCCTGAAGGCCGACCGCCTCGAGTGCCCGGGCGATCCGCGGCTGGCTGTCGCGGACCCCGTAGAGGCCGGCGAAGAACTCGAGGTTCTCCCGCACCGTGAGACGCTGATACAGGCCTGGCGTCTCCGGCATGATCGAGATCCGCCGACGAACCTCCACCCCCGTCTCGGCGCCCAGTCGAACGCCGGCGATCACCGCTGACCCGGCCGTCGCTGCGATCAGCGTTCCCAGCATCCGCACGGTCGTCGTCTTGCCCGCTCCGTTCGGCCCCAAGAACCCGAACACCTCCCCGTAGGCGACGGTGAAAGACACGCCGTCGACCGCTACTCGGTCGCCAAATCGCTTCGACAGGCCATCGACCACGATCGCCGCGCCACCACCATCATCACAAGCGGTACTCATCGGTATGGAGCCTTGGCGTTGATGAAGGCGGCGATCGGGATGGCACTGGCGATCAGGATGCCAGCGCCCCAGATCATCGCGACGGTGAAGCCGTGGACGGTCGCGGCCGCCATACCGGCGGTGGCGTGTGCGGCGAGGTAGCCGGCGGTGGCGCCGGCGGCGATCGTGTTCAGCAGCGCGGCGCCGATGGAGGATCCGAGCTGGCTGGCGGCGCTGGTACCGGCGCCGGCCGCGCCGGTGTCCGACGGCAGGACGTCCCGCAGGGCGGTGTTCAGCGCGACCGGCGCGGCGAGCCCGGTGCTGAGACCCTCGAGAACGGTGGCGAGGAAGATCAGGGGCACATACGCGCTGTGTGATGTGAGCCAGATCAGCGGCACCAGGGCGGCGCCCTCGACCGCGATGCCCGCGCCGAGCAGCCAGCGTGGCGCGACCTTGAGCATCAGCCCCGGGGCGAGCAGCGCCGACCCGATCGCGGCGGCCAGCGCGAACGGGATCAGCGCGAGCCCGGTCCGCAGCGCGGAGTAGTGCATCACGGACTGCAGCTGATAGGTGAGGATCAGCATCATCCCGAAGGTGCTAAGCGCGTTGACGATCAGCGCGACCATCCCCCAGCCGCGGTTGCGGTCCCACACGACCCGCAACGGAAGCAGCGGGCTGGGCGTGCCGATCTGCCGGATTACGAACGCGCTCAGCAGCACGGCCGCCGCAGCGAGTGCGCCGATAATCCGCCCGTCCCCCCAGCCGAACGAGGCGGCCTCACCCAGGCCGTAGACGAGCGCCGCCATCCCGATCGAACAGAGCACCGCGCTCCAGACGTCGATCCGAACCTCCCTGCGGCCAGGCAGGTTGGGCAGCACTCGCGGGCCGGCGATTATCGCGACCGTCGACAGGGCCACGTTGGCGTACATGCACCACCGCCACCCAAGGCCGCTGGTAAGCAACCCGCCGAGAATCAGGCCAACCGCCGCGCCGGCCGTAAGCGTGGCGGTGAAGATCCCCATCACCCGAGCGCGCTCATCCTCGTCGGTGTAGACGCTAATCAGAAGCGACTTGGTCGAGGAGATCAGCACCGCACCGAATGCGCCCTGCACCGTACGGGCGACGATCAGCATGCCGCCGTTGACGGCGGCGCCCCCGATCGCGGAGGCGCCCGCGAATCCGATCACCCCGACCAGCAGCGTTCGCCTCGCGCCGAACCGGTCCGCAAGCCGCCCGCCCAACAACAGCAGCCCGGCGAGCGCCAACGTATAGCCGGTCACGACCCACTGGCGGCTGGTCACGCTCATCCGCAGGCCGCGCTGGATCGACGGCAGCGCCACGAACATCACGGTCGTATCGAGAATCGCCATCAGGTGCGCGGAGGCGATCACCACCAACGGCCACAGACCACGCCGGCGAGGAGCCGCAACCACCACCGAACTGCCTGGAACCGCGCCGCGTGCTGTCGCTCCCATAGGGGACATCCGTCTCCAATATACACCAGTAAGAGACGCACGCCCCCTATAGCTCATATCATCGTTCGGTGATGCCCACCGTGTCGCGCCGACCCAAACGCCACCCCCACACCGGCGGCAAGACACGCCGGCGAGGCGAGGTCCTCGAGGAGGCGCTGCTCGACGCGGCCTGGCGCGAGCTCGAGACGGTCGGGTACAGGGCGATGACGATGGACGCCGTCGCCGACCGCGCCGGCACCAGCCGCGCTGTGCTCTACCGCCGCTGGCGCAACAAGGCCGAGCTCGTGATCGCGGCCATGCGCCGCCACGCGCCGCTGCTCTCCGGCGAGATACCCGACACCGGCAGCCTGCGTGGCGACGTGCTCACGCTCCTACAGCGCAGTAGCGACAGGCTGGTCGAACGAGGCCCAGAACTCATATTCGGGCTTCTTGCCGACTACTTCAGCAACCCAGACATCTTCGCCGAGCTGCACGGGCAAGTCGGGCAGATCGCGACCAACGTAATGGCGACCATCCTCAAGCGCGCCGTCGACCGCGGCGAAGCCCGCGATGACATCCCACCAATGGTCGCCACGCTCCCGACCGACCTTTTCCGCCACCAACTCCTCGTAACCCGCACACCACCCACCAGCGAGGTCATCGTCCATATCGTCGACGACGTCTTTCTCCCGCTCGTCCGACCCCAACCAAGCCACGAACCGGGCTGACCCAGATCATTACTGCCTGCCGGGCACAGTTGCGTAAAACCTGCTTTCATCCCGGCACCAGCGTTCCCGGGCCGTCGACAAGAGACGCGCAACGCGCGGCAAGCGCGCACGGTGACCACGACTGGTCCACCGCCGAGCTCAATTCGTCCCTGCTAGCGAGGTGCCCGGCCGTTGCAAGCACCGGAGCAGCAGTCGGGAGGCTCCAGTGGTCGGGCTGCCGGTTGCGGACAATCTCGGCAGCGCCGCACC
>Ga0335074_10011431_pt1 | contig 12414 bp, 13 predicted proteins | sample Lox_Sample_23_FD_206715 | JGI IMG/M metagenome (GOLD analysis project Ga0335074, IMG submission 206715) | Soil microbial communities from Loxahatchee National Wildlife Refuge, Florida, United States - Lox_Sample_2.3 | ecosystem: Environmental > Terrestrial > Soil > Wetlands | place: USA...
ATAAAACAAGTAAAATCCCTTACCCGACTAGGTGATTTTCTTCTTAACTAGTGATTAAACAGTCATTAATTAATTTCTTTCGGTCCTTGAACTACTAGAACTAGTCTTTCAGTGAGGGACCTAACTAGGGCAAATAAGCTGCTCGATTGCAGATTGAGAAGCTCTGCCGGACCATATCATAAACCAAATTGTCCCAGTCGATATAATGTCATATTTGTGTATGACCTGGCATAGTTGTCTGCAACGTGATCGTCACCTTCCACAACTTACGCCAAAGCGCAGCCGCGAACACAACCGCGACTACAACCAAACCACAACCAAATACCCAAAAACAGGACCCCTCTCGACATCTCAATCAACCACCCACCAACACCATGGCAACCGACTTCAAGCCCGCCCTAATAGTAGTTGACGTCCAAGAAGACTTCTGCCCACCCGTAAGCCCCACTCCCGCCCTTCTCTCAATTTTCAACACAAAGCCACCGACTGACCTCTCTCCCCCTGGATAGAATGGCTCCCTCGCAGTCCCCTATGGCCGCACCATAATCCCCACAATCAACCGTCTCCTAGCGCTCCCCTTCCACCTAAAAATCTGCACCAAAGACTGGCATCCGGAGAACCACATCTCCTTCGCCGCGAACCACCCAGGCCCGCCCGCGCCCTTCACGTCCTTCGCCCGAGTCGTCAATCCTTCGAACGCCGAAGAGAGCTACGAAACGAGGCTTTGGCCGGTCCATTGCGTGCAGGACACGCCTGGCGCGGAGATTGTGGCGGAACTCGATATCAGCAGGGTCGACAGGATTGTGGAGAAGGGGTTGGATCCGCGGGTAGAGATGTACTCTGCTTTCTACGACCCGCTCAAGAGCCCGCGGTGTAGTGATAGTGGGCTTGCGGGGGTGTTGAAGGGGGAGGGGGTTACGGATGTGTATGTTGTTGGGTTGGCGGCTGATTATTGTGTGCGGTTTACGGCGGAGGATGCCGCGGCTGAGGGGTTTAGGACGGTGATAATTGAGGAGGGGACGAGGGCTGTGGATGAGGGGGGGTGGGTAAAGGTTAGGGAGGAGATTGAGGCGAAGGGGGTTAAGGTTGTTTGTATGCATGGGGAAGAGGTTAGGAAACTGGTGGAGCTCGGCCAGACTAAGTAAGCAGCTCATCATGTCGAGTGGTGCACCCAAACTGCGGGACTGCATAAGACGGATCTCGATATGGTGTCACTGTCTGGGACATTAAGTGGAGAGACAACGCGATTCTATTCATTATCCGAAGCATTCCCATCCAAACACCAATAGACATTACCCAAACACCGAAACTGACAATCACCATCCGCGAAAATTACCTCCTTGACATCAAGTCAACCCCCCTCGCCAACATCTCTAAAGACTTTTAAGATACCACATCGACCAAAACATCACCACTCCAAGCTAGCCCTCAAGGCTCTTCGGTGCCATCGAGGCCGCCATCTTCTGCCTCTTCCACAAACAAACGCTCACAATACCTGAGAACGCGAACAGGATGCAGAGCGCGATGCTCAGGCCCCAAATAGCCTTCGTCTCATAGCAAGTCGTGCTGCTCGCGCCTGCCCAGACATAATAGTCTACTGCACCCATATTCTGTCCAACGGAGTCGACGAAGTCGATTGTGCTGCCATCGGAGTTGGATAGGGCTGCGCAGTTGAGGTATGAGAGAGGCTTGCCGATTGTTACGGCTACAACGATCACGGCTATGAGGAGGAGGCTGTCGAGGCCTGTCGAGATGAGGAAGGGGAGGAGGGAGTCGTAGTAGAGGATGTAAGTTATGGCGCAGTAGAGAACTGCTATGCATGTCTGAAGGAAGAAAGGTTAGAGGTGATTGGGATTGGTGTGGGGGCTGTGGGCGGGACTTACGACACTGAGGGTCCCGATTAGGACGCTTGGGGGTATGTTGTCTGCGGAGACCATTTCCGAAATGAAGTTTGCGGTCATGCCGATTATGGAGATGAGACACACGGCTTGCATACCTCGGACGACAGTGAACGTCATACCAAGGGCTCCATAGTTTGGTGCGGGCATTTTGAAATTGGTGGTGTGGCTTGGGTTTGAGAGCTTGGGTTGATCTTGCTCGAGACGAGAAGTGGAAGACGGATAGTAGAGTATACCGCTGATGACAACGGCCTCTTTATAGAGAGTGTGAGGAGACACCGTGATGGCAACAATAACTCAATAAAGAGGGGAAATATTGTTGAGTGAGAGTGCGCTCTGAAGGCAGCAGAGACTGACTGATGGGGCTCGAAACGTCTTGAGTAAATCTGAAGAGACTGTCTGATATCAAATCAAAGAGAGGATTAAGACGTTCCGAAGAAAGAGAAACTGTAGGAATATGTTTATATGAGAGTACTAGATGCTGATAGAGAAGAAAAGAAAGAGAGCAACAGACGGATTCCCAAGCCTCTTAAATACTCCAATGCTTACCATCATTCCCAGCATCAACAGTCACTGACGTAGAGAGCATTGTACCAAGGCCAAAGAACAAAGAATACTTCTATAAATTCTCGACACAACAACCTGTATCTGCAGCCGCTGCAGCGACCAATCCCCGCGCTCCCAGGCTTGAGGCTGCGAAGCCGCTGCTATGTCGCTGGCCGGTTTCAGGTTCCCAACAGCCTAGTGCGTCGGTTACTTAGTCGCCGGCCCGCTGGGATGGCGCAAGCGAAAGTTAGCGGTGCCCAAGCGATGGAGGTCCGCCCAAGGTGGTGGAAACGTGCACGCCGAGCGCAGCCAGTAGGATGCGTGTCTCGCTAGCATGACAAGGCATGGATTGACGGGTGTTGCAGAAGGCGCGCCTGTGGGCCTGGTGCCTTTCGTGTCGAGCATGTTTGAAGAGTGGCCGTTTCTGAGGGTGCGCGTTTGCATTGAGGCTGTGAAGTTCGGGTACTTTGGTTTCGACTCTGGGCCAGCCTATGATGGGCTTGGGAGTTTCCCGTCCAAGCTTGCCGTCAGACGGCATGTCTTGGATCTCATTATGTGACCTGGGATGAGGCTGATGGCAAATTCCTTGTGGTCACCAACTTGGTGGTTACAGGTTGAGTACCTTGCAACAAGAGCTGTGATTTCCTTTAATGCTTTGATTCGCTAATTGCAGCAAGAGAATTAAAGTACACATTGTGTTCCACTCCATTATGCTTTCGTCGGAGCCTTGCAGATTCTCGTATCGCTTGACATGCGCAGATCTCATTGCATCTCCATTCATTCCCCCCCATTGTCTTCATCGACCTACCCGTATGACTCCGCTAGCGATGAGTTTCTGAATCTTGGATCTTATGGCTGGATTCTTCATATGTTCTTGTAAAGCTGCTGGATCACTTTGGGCCTGTTGTAGGATGCTGTTCATGACAGGGTCTTGCATGATGCTGAGAATCTGAAGCGAGTCTGTTAGTAAACTAGGAAATAAATCCGCTGAGGGCTATGCATACCTCTGGATCCCGCTGAATTCTCTCCTTGGTCTGCTCTTCGGTCTCATTCTCCCTTGAAGCATACATGGCCGCAAGAGCCTTTTGCTGCTGCTGCTCGATTTCTCTTGCGTTGGCTCTACCAACATCAACTTCCGTAGCCTCAGTGCAGACATCGAGACATTTGCTGTAATCTCGCATGCCAAAGTACGCCTGCGCCTTCCGAATGTATGCCCGAATGAACTTCGGATCTTTCTTGATAGCCATATCGCAATCTTCGAGAGCACTAGGAAATTCAAGTAGTTTGATAAAAGCTGCAGCACGATTGCTGTAACCTCTTGGGTCGTCTGGGGCACGCTTGATCATTTCACTGTAAGCTGCAACAGCGCCTGGCCAATCAGATTCCTTGAATTTGGTGTTTCCTTCTTCTCGTGCCTCTTCAGCCTTGACGGGATCGATATACGCCAGTCTCGCACTCTCAATCTTATTCTTCTCCGCAGCCCGAAGTTTGTTGACGACTTCCGGGGTTCGATGTTCCGTCAGTGACTTCTGATAATTTTCGATTGCGGCCGTTAAGTCACCAAGCTTCTCGTAAGCAGTGCCAATGCGCGCATATGATTTTGCGATCATCTTGAAGTCGGCGTATACTTCTCTTCCATGCTCTACTGCCTGTGTGCAGGCCTCAATGGCACCTTGATAGTCACCTTTTTCATACTTGGCGGCACCGATATTGTTCAAATAGGTAATATCTTTATGAAGCTCCCACGCCTTGCTGTAATGTGCAATAGCCTCGTCAAAATTCCGCTTCTTGTACTGCTCCGTGCCAAGCTTCTTCTCTGCCTCAGCCTCCTCTTTCGCCTTCTTCGCTGCAATTGCATCCTCATCCTCTGGCTCTGGCTCTGGCTCTGGCTCAGGTTCTTTCTTCGTTTCATGTTTCTCTGTGGATGATGAAGGCCGTGCATCAGGCATGGGCACGTCCTCTTCAGTTTCCTTAGATTGTGAAGGCCCATCTCCACCAGCGCCTCCAGCAAACGGCATGTCCATATCTAGACCCATCATAACCCCAAGAACCTGTATCATTCTAGGATCGCTAAAAATTTCTTGTGAATTTGCTGGGTTGTTTTTGATCTGCTGGAGCTTTGCCATGAAAGAAGGATCTGCGAGAAACTTGCTAGTCTTCGGATTAGAGGCCAGCTTTTGAAGCAGCTGTGGATCATTGAACATGCTGCCAAGGCTAGCAGTTGGGTCACCCGTCACACCATCTTTCAGCCTGATCAGCAGCGAATTCTTACTATGAAAGCGGAGCTACTTGTGAGAACTTACCAGCTTTTGCCTCAGCGTCAATAGCGCGTTTGACAGACGCAAGACCAGACTTATTCTGTGCATTGTTCGGATCAAGCTTGAGCCCTTCTTCATATGCATCATTAGCAGCAAGAAGATCCCCTAGACCATGATGTGCGGCGCCTTTACGGCCCCACCCTTTTGCCCAGTCTGGTTTGATCTCTGTGACCTTATTTGCGTCTTCGAGTGCATGCTCATAGTCTTTCTTGGACGCATATGCCGCTGATCTGTTCGAGTAGAGGATGTGGTTATTTGGTTCGATCTCGATTGCCTGCGTGAATTTTTTGCTGACGACAGGTTAGCAAATAAGTACCACTAAGAAAATATCAGTAGTAGCTAGGAACTCCGGAAACTGTGTGCTTTTCTGTACCAAGCCACTCAACAAACGAAATGGTACTCACATAGCCTCGTCATAATTCTTCTCAGCAATAGCTTTATTGCCAGCAGCTTTCAGTTCGTCAGCCATGACTGTGAGAGTTTTGAACAAGCTTCGACGTTCCAATAGGAAAAGTGCTTCAACCAGGTGCTTATAGCTGTTGAGTTTAGAAAGCTTGTGCGGACAAATAAATGGTGCTTGAGCTTCTTTCTAGAGCTTTCTGCCGAGCGCGCCTAAGCCCACCACCTCATATCGCACGTGATCAGTTTCTTTAAATTCTGAATTGACATTTATATTTTATAAATGAAAATTAAGAAGCTTACAACTATGAGATATGCATTCAATATGTTCAATTATGTACTACTCTGAATTGCTGAGTTTGGGTAGCCATCCCAGATGCCAGCCAATCTTCTCCACTAATGCTCGACCTACCCCGTCAATGACAAGGCCATAAGTCATAATAAATAAATTAGGATCATCGTTAGGCTGAGGCACTAACTACATGAAACTTTCAGTGCATTATCAGGATAATAACCAGAGAAGTAGTCATCAATCACGAAATCTTCTGGCTTCACACCATGTGCTTTCAGGTTCTGAAACCGTCTAATTATGGTGCCTAGAGCCACATAGAGCTCACAGTATGCAAGTCTACATCCATTCACCGTTAGTCAACTCCTCTGAAACAAGTAGTGAGCTTATCTTACTGCATGCCAACGCATTGCTGGCTACCTTTTCCAAACGCCACGAGATATTTCTCTAAATATCGTGCCTTCGCTGGATCAAGCCATCGCGTAGGATCAAAAGTTTCTGGATCCGGGAAAATGGTCGGATTACGATGCATTTTCCAGGAGGACATACCCACTACTGCCTATTTGCAGTATTGGATTAAGCAACATGTACCTACACCCAGAGAGGGAGCGTATAGTCATTGAAAACAACACCTCCCTCAGGTACAACACGTGGTAAACGTCCTACAACGCCGAACGACAATCGAAGTCCTCCTTTGATCACCGCAGTCTACATATATTAGCTCCAAATCTTATCTATTGAAATAGGATTTGAGATCATGCACCAGATATGGCAATTTTCCAAGAGTCACAAAACCCAACTTCGCATTTTCATCGGGGAACGCCATCTTGAGTTCCCCTTTGAGCTTTTTATGGATAACATGACCGCCGAGAACGGTATATGTTGCAACAGTCACTACATTTCCAGTTGTGTCAGCAGCGGCAGCTATAATGATAAACGCGTCATCTCTGAGCTGATTTACATGGCCTTCCGCGGCAATTAGATCGAGAAACTGCTTAAATATTGTTGGTCTTGTTGGGATAGAGAAGGATCAGGTAGGGTCTGCAGTTACCAGTAAGCAGTAAGGTAGGGTAGGGTCATTGAGAAGGCAATCAATAATGACCAAAGTAGTGGAAGCGTAAACCGAGGCCTAATGCACTGTGCGCGTCCACTTTCTCAAAATGGGCCAATCCTGCATGCGGCAAAGGGGTTGCGCGAGCTATCACTGTACATAAATGTTCTAACTTATCATAGATTCCGCTCGTGGAAGTGTCTCATATAGCATCGTATAGTAGCCTATCCAGCTAATTGACAGTACAGGCACATCCCCGTGTTAAAGAATACTAAAATTATTGTTATTCGAAAAGGGTTTTGTACCTTCACATTTGAAGTAGTATATTTTTGTATTTCTCTAATGTCAATAATGCGAGAAATTATCTCTTAGGCCACCAAAGTTCTACGTAAACTCCAAGTAGTCGTCTGTGAAGACGAATGCAAGTCTCAATTGGGATAGATATCATTCAGGCTTCTGACCATAAACAACGTGAATGGTGTGGTAGGCATGGATGTTCTTATTATGCAGCTCATCTCGTATTTGTCCAAGGAAAGCTTGCACCTCCATATATTCCCACTATCTTATTGTCAGGTCAAACATCTAGCACAAGGATCAGGAACTACATACTTCAAGGACTCTGGTCAGTAGTGCCATAACAAAACCTTCAAGACCAGTTTCGAGTTCTAAAAGGCCCCAATGGCCAAGCTCTTTCATCTTTGGTTCCGTAGCCCATCCTCGAACAGGCGCCTTCCAAATCTTTTCGACCGTGTTGATGAAACCAGCCGCGTCAATATAACCTTTCATCTTTGGCGCAATCTGCAAGGTTTTGCCAAATTTTTCGGATGCTTCGAGACATAACTATCTATATTCAGCCTACCGAAGCAATAAAAAGAACAGCCAGCGGCTATCTTACCTGGCCAAATCTTGCCATAGCACTATCAGGTTTGACGGACCCATCGTCCGAAATCAACGGGATGGAAATCTCGAATTGCTCCATCCAAGCACCACGTTCAAGATGGCTGGGCAAAGTCAGTAATTTGCACTGAATAAGGTCCTCGTCCACTCACGTATACACTTGTTCGTAATACCGTGGCCAGTCGGCTACACATCCGTATAAAGAACGCATATGAATGTAATCAAAATCGTTCGGCTTAAAGGTCCATTCATCTGTGAAGTCTTCGATCTCAAACTTGACATTGGGTGGGACCCAGGTGGGTTGGATGGGAGAAAGGTCAGTCCCTATGACGTTGGCGGATGGGTACTCATCAGCAAAGTCAATCGCCCAAATTCCTGTACCAGTCCCAAGATCAAGCACTTTCTGGTCCAAGATCAGCTTGAATTCTAGTATATATATATATATATATTTTGGAGCCGCTTACCTGTGGATATTTGCCTATTGGCGCAAGATGAAGCTTCCCATCCAGAAGTAGAGTATGCAAATGATGCCTGCAAAATCAGTTCAATTCAATTGATGAGGGAAGGAATTCGAACGCTATGTCAAGTTGCTCATTCTGTAAATCGTCATTTGGGCCCCTTTATGAATATCAGTCAAAACCAAGAAAAGTTATTGAGGTTCTCAGACCAGTATGCTCCATCTTTATATGCGTGATACCGACGGCCATTCTCCATTCGATAGGCAGTAATACTCGATCTTAACGTTGCGGTCTCACTCCAACTAGGATAGATTAGGAGTCGAGCCGGAGTTGGTGACATAAAGCTTACGAATCACCGCCAAAGGCAGAATCAGTATCATTGTCATCCTAAAGAATGATTAAAACTTCGGTTGATGTTGGGGATATAGTTTCTTACGATGCGGATGGCGTTTTCGTGGTTAGTCTCTAGTTCATTAGCCACTGTCTCATCGACTGCCGTCTGATGGACAGGGGGGTCATTAACTGCCAGCTCAATGAGTACAGGCTTATGGCTTGGCGGTTCGTGGCCTGCTGGTTCGGAAATTGCTGTTTTTTGTGTCGCCGGCTCATGGCCTGCTGGTTCGCCAGCTACTCCTTCCATAATAGCCGGAGGCCGGTTGAGTGAAGAAATGATGAACACAAGTAAAGCATAGAGGGTAAAAGGATTATCAAGGAGTATGGAAGATTTAATACCACAGTAGTGCCGAGTCTATAGCTGGTGCCGCGATCTAGGGTATTTAGCGGGAGACAGTGTTGAACGATAAGGCAGCAGGAAAAAAAAAAAAAAGGTTAGATATGAATAGGCAATCTTTCTATATGTGGCTTCCATGTAGCTGATGTCGTATTTCTAAGTAATTGGTGTAGGGTCTGGATGACCCACAGATGAGTGTGAATGGTCATCTTCCACGCCGGCTTCTCCGCGGCTGCAGCAGTATTCTAAGCCATGTCGCGGCGAAACTACCCCGCCTGGTATTGCTATTGCTATGCTACGATGGAGAAGGCGGTATGGTAAATATACCGTTTGTATTAAATAGCTAACGTCCAGACGCAACGGACAAAACATCTTTGACTGTACCGTGTCATGCATGTACGATAAGCGATCCACTACGGGTACATGCCGCTAGCCTATTTCGAGCCATTTTGGCGGCCCACAAGTGACTCTCCGTACATCAGTACTACTTTAACGCGACAACTATTGTTCAACATCGACGCAAGTTTAAAGCGGCAACTCTTCCTCACCTGATTGACATCTTACTAAAGTCAAATGCCTTCAAAATCTTCTCGCCCAAAATCCATCTCTGTAGGTGGCGGCTCAAAGCGGAAAGCCGGAAATATCTCCTCGTCAAACGCCACTCAGGTGAGACAGTCAGGTCGCGTCAAAAAGGCCGTCGTCACGCCTTCAAAGCATGTATCGAAAAAGAAACGAACAAACGGCAGCGACGAAGATAATTCGGAGGCAGACTCCGATTCCGAATCAGCTTCGGACTTTGAAGCTGAAGATTCAGAAGTAGCTCAAGAGAGTGGCGAGACAGACAATGACGGTGACGGCGACGGTGACGCTGATGTCCCTCAAAGCTACTCAATTCCCTTGCCCAAAGCTAGAGACGCTGGAGACCAGCCATATGAAGACAGTCGAATTCACCCAAATACATTCCTCTTCTTAAAAGATCTCAAGGCCAACAACAACAGAGAATGGTTGAAGTGTTAGTATAATTTTATATATATAGTTGAAAATCTACCAAAACTAAGATATCTTCAGGGAATGATAAGGACTTCAGAATTTCCCTCAAGGATTTTGAGACTTTCGTTAACAAGCTTTCGGACTTGGTGATGGAACTTGATCCGACGATTCCAGAATTGCCAAAGAAAGATATTGTAATAGGAGTCCTATCTCAAAGCTAGCCGCAACTAACGTAGGTTGTATCAGATATTTCGTATCTATCGCGATATTCGATTCTCCCCTGATCCAACACCATATAAGCCCCATTTTTCTGCCGCATGGTATGTCAATTTTCTTTTCCGGCAGTTTATAGTTCAACTAAAGGAATCTTCAGGTCCCGTACTGGAAAGAAGGGACCTTATGCTGCCTACTATGTTCAGCTACAGCCGGGAGCCAGTTTCGTTGGAGGCGGCTTGTGGCACCCAGATGGCCCCGCGCTTGCCACGATACGAGAAGATATTGACTTGCAACCTCACCGAATGAAAGGTGCACTAATGAATGAGAATCTGCGTCGAACGTTCTTTGAGAAGGCTAAGAAGGATGAGAAGAAAGTCGTGGCAGCTTTTGTAGCTGCGAATGCCGAAAGTGCTCTTAAAACTAAGCCGAAGGTAAGTAGCCGTGCGTCATCGAAGTACTATACGCCAAGCTAACAAATCATAAAGGGGTTCGATGCAGACCATAAAGATCTTAATCTGTTGCGCTTGCGTAACTTTACTTTGGGGAAAAAGATCAGTGATGCTGAAGTCCTGAGCGAGGATGGCATCGATAAGATTGCAGATATCATTGGTGCTCTTGTTCCTTGGGTATGACGACCTCCATTGATCTAGTTGGCATCTTGTGTCCTCAACTAACTTACCGACTTCAGGTCACGTACCTAAATAGCGTGGTGATGCCTGATCCGGTCAATGCTGATGCTGATGAAGACAGTGAGTCCGACTGAAAGAAATAGTGGGATTAAAATGCCTCCCCTCCTATCCTAGCACGCCTCTCGTTTGTAAAGTATTGGGATACCATACTCGCATATCAAGGTTATCAAAAAGCTCTTCTAGCGTATGTCCATTATTGTTCTTCTCCGAGGGGTCTGCGTTGTTTTCCAATAAGAGCTGAATAGCGCCTTTTCGCCAAAATTTGCAGGCTCTGCTCCATGCAGAGCTGAGTTGCCGAACTTGTCTTTCACCCTTACTTTTGCTCCGTAGTTTAAGAGCGTTTGCACCACTCCAGTGCAGGGGCCTTGGACTGCGATATGTAATGTCCTGATCCCGTAATTGTCTCTCGACTTGATATCAGCACTATGCCCTACTAGTAACCGCATAACTCCTTCATTCCTGCCTTGTACCGGTGCGTATTGGCGTGTAATAGAACGTATCTATCACGTCGACTCTTGCTCTATACTTTAATAGTGTCCTTACAACATTAGTGTGACTATATTCAGCTGTTTCGTGCACCACTGTGCTACAGGCAGGAGTTCGTGCCTCGATATTTGCATTGGTTTCCAACTGCAAATAGAGAGCAGCTTCTTGGCCTCACTTTGCTCCATTGTGGAACGCGGTGGTTAAATGTAGGAGTAGCACATTACTATGCGCGGACTACGGGTAGATTGCCTCGACATCCGCTCCATATTTAAGCAGTAATTCAACTAGTTCATAACGCCCTCCCTAAGCTGCTATGCGCAGTGGCAAATTGCCACTTTGAAATCTTGCTCTTGCATTTATTCATGCTCCAGTAAAAGCTGTACTATCTCCTTTGCCCTGGTTTCGGCCGCAGAGAGGAGAGAAGTATGTATTCCATGTGTGTCCGCGTTATGTTCTAAGGGGTAACGTACTATACCTTTGTTAAAAGCAGCTAGATGCAAGGCGTTGTAGTCTGAATTATTAATCCGGTTCCAATCAAGGTTGTCATATCTGAACAACTGTTTTAGAACTGGTAACAGAGTGAAAGAACAAGCAAAGAGAAACGTGGATGGTGAGCTTAGTGCAGGCGTTCTTCTGAATGGGTGTTCATAATTTCAGAGCGGTCGAAACAGAAATCGCATTAATTTTTCCTTAACGACTTTCGCCAATTCATTATCATCAGGACGTTGAAGATGTACTGGCTAGTACATGGTTGGATATGGACGGAGAGCTCCATATATTGACGGTCAAAGGACCTTCTCTGGTTGGCATTTGCATCTAAGCATCTGTCTAACACAATCATTTGCATCTCAAGCATTCTTCACGAGCTTCGAAAATAGTCGGACACAGACAAGTGTGTAAAACGGAAAATGTCGAGTTCTGTATCAAGAACCACTGTATTGCAACACACATCCAGTATATCATCGTTTGTAGAATTCATGGGAAGTTCATCCCATTTAATGATCTTCTCAAAAACATCACAAAGAATGACACCCTCTCTACTTTGCTTCGTGTCCTTCCACTACTTCTGCATGCGTCTCCGTCTCATTTCGTGTACTGTATCGACCAACTCTTCTAATACAAAAGGGTCATTTTGATGGTTCAAATCAAACTAGGACCTCTCTTTCTCTGCCAGGGTCTCTAACGCCTGTTCCCATAAGTCAATATCGACTTTGGTGATGAATCAGCTAGAAAACTTGAGATAGAGGCGGTCCTTACTGGCTTATGCTTGTTTGCGTGACCACAATTATGTGTTCAGCAGCTACCATGCCGTCAATGGCATCCGTTGGGGAAGATAGCAAGGCTTTGACAAGACTTGGATGACATCCTTGAGTTGCTAGACCGACGAGGCTCTTAAACTCTCTCTCTATATCTCCACAATAGAACCTTTACAAGGCACATTTATATC
>Ga0335074_10011433_pt1 | contig 12414 bp, 6 predicted proteins | sample Lox_Sample_23_FD_206715 | JGI IMG/M metagenome (GOLD analysis project Ga0335074, IMG submission 206715) | Soil microbial communities from Loxahatchee National Wildlife Refuge, Florida, United States - Lox_Sample_2.3 | ecosystem: Environmental > Terrestrial > Soil > Wetlands | place: USA: Florida...
CACGCCGCAGTACTACTCCTCGGACCGCGACTTCGGCGTCGTCGACGGCAACCAGGCGGACGTGGCGGCGATCGAGCAAACCTTCACCGCCGACTGGACGCACACGAAGATCGCCGCGCCCGCGGGCCGTGACCTGATCTGGAGCCCCGGTTCACAGCAGGCGCTGATCGCGCTGATCGACTCGGCACGAGGCTCCCTCGACATCTACAACGAGGAAATGGACAGCGCGCCGATCGAGCAGGCGCTCGAGGACGCGGCCCGCCGCGGCGCCGACGTCCGAGTGGCGATGACGTACGACAGTGAGTGGCGATCCGCGTTCGACCGACTCGAGGCGGCCGGCGTGCACGTGCGCACGTACGCGTCCGACGCCCCTCTTTACATACACGCGAAGATGCTCCTCACCACACGCCGGGCGTTCATCGGGTCGGAGAACTTCTCCTACACCTCGCTCGAGCTCAATCGCGAGCTCGGAATCATCTTCACCGCGCCCAGCCTGATCCGCTCGCTCAGCAGCACGTTCGACCAGGACTACTCGCAGGCCCAGGCGTTCACGCGCTGAACCGGCACGGCGCTAGCATGCGATCCCCACCGAGGGCGCGTAGCTCAGTGGGAGAGCGCTCGCTTCACACGCGAGAGGTCGCTGGTTCGAGCCCAGCCGTGCCCATTCAGAAGGCCCTGCGAAGCGGCCGGCTTGGTAACCGTTCGATCCCTGCGATCGTCGGCGGCTGCCTCGTAGCTTCGCCAGTCGCGCGCGCGGTGGCGCGGGAGCCCCCACAGCTTCTCGTAATGGCACCGATACAAGTTCGGACTTTGGCGATTGCGCTCGAGATCGTGGTAGGCTGCCGCCCGCGTGTGAGCATGGACATGGCAGACCGTTCATGAAGCGTGGGGTTTGAGGGCAATTCGGAGCGACGGCACATGAGGGAACCCGGTGTACGGCCCGTCGGCACGCCGAGTGAACGATCGCGTGCGAGTCATGCGCCTAGGGCGCGTTGCTGGATCAGACCGCTCGTCCTCGTGGTCGCGGTTGTCGGGTTTGCCGCTCCGGTCACCGCGCTCGCTGCATGTGTTAAGACGAAGCTGAACCTGTCTGCGGCTGGGTTTCATCAACTCATCCAGGACGAAGGCGGCTTCCGTTACTACCGCACGGTGACCCTTCCCGATGGGACCAGAGCCAAGCGCTGGGTGCCCTACAACGACCCCGTCAACTGCACCGTCGGGCACGGGCACCTGATTGCGTATCACCGCTGCACGCCGGCCGAGAAAGCGAAATGGTTGTTGACCAACCAGCAAGCTGACGCGTTGCTGGCCCACGACGTCGCCAGCCGAGTGGCCAAGGTCAACCAGCTGGTGACCAGGGGACTCACGCAAGCGCAGTTCGACGCAGTCGTCAACTTCGTCTACAACGCTGGTGCCGGCCGAGCCCCGTATCGCGACAAGCACGGGCGGTTGCGTAAGCCGGGGTTGATCGGTTCCGGAATCCTGGCCGCCATCAACGCAGGGGACGACAAGCTGGCGGGAGAGCGGATCCTGGGCTATATCTCAAAGCAGGAGCGCTTGACGCAAAAAGGGCTGATCTCACGCCGCGATCGCGAAGCGACACCGTTTCTGTCTTCAGAGGATGTCCCGTGCCCGCCCACGACTCAGCCGCCGCCGACCAAACAACCGCCGCCGAGCCAGCCTCCGCCAGGGACGAGCTGCGAGAACGACAACCCCGCCGATCCGCCCCCGACGGGCTGCTACCGCGTCAAGGTTCAGGTCATCCAGGACTACTACCCCGGGGATACACAACATGGGCTCGGCGTTGGCGTCGGTACTGCCACGCTCGAACCCGCCGGGGTTACGCTCAAATGCCTGAATCCGACGGATTCCGGAGGATGCGAGGGATCCGAGGATGTGCCCGTCAATACCACGGTCACGATCACGCCAACGCCAGGTAGCGTGTCGCCGGACCCGACGGCGCCGCCGGATTCCGCGTTTGAGAAGTTCGCCGGGTCGTGCACCGGAACCGGCTCGTGCCAGCTGACGCCATCCTCGAACAGCACCGTGGTCGACGTGTACTTCATCCCGGCCGTCGCGACGCTGACGCTCGAAGCCGACCCTAGTGAGGGCCCTGAGATGTCGGCCAGCGGGGAAGGGCACGTCGCCGGCACCGACCCGATCAGCCCGGTCTATTGCGGCGCATCTGACGACGCCATGAGCCTGCCGTGCACGCTCCTTGTTCGCGTCGACGGCGAGGTTCAAGTGGAGGCCGACGACGCCGGTGACGAATCGCTCGGGACGCCGAGCTTCAGCGACAACTGTCCCGCGCGCTCTGGGGCACCGAACTATTGCGACATAACGCTGACGAGCGATCAGACGGTCACCGCGACCTTCGGTGAAGCGGGGCTGGCCTGACGTTCTCGCTCCGTCCGATTGAAGCTCTGGGTGGAGGCACACATCGCCGTCACGGCTGTATGGACCGACCGCAGCGGCCCTTGGCGGCGACTACAACTACCCGACGATCACGCGCTTCTCCTAGACGCACAAGTTGACCGAGAGCGTTGTTCGGACCCTTGACTCGACGTTGCGGACCCAGTAGGTTCGCGCCGTGGACTCGGCCCCATTAGCACGGACGGTCGACCTCATCACTGAAGAGGTCGACGGCGAGTTCATCATCTACGACGAGGCCCGTCATATCGCCTGTCGGCTGAACGCGACCGCTGTCCTCGTGTGGCGTAACTGTGATGGCCGGAACTCAGTCACCGACCTGCTGGCGATCGTGGCCGATGAGCTCGGGGACATCGCCGACCAGGACATGATCCTGATGGCACTCGACGACCTCGCCGAGCACGACCTGATCGCGTCCGGCTACGATCCGCGCGACGCGAGCGCCGTGCGCCTCAGCCGTCGGCGGTTCTTCCGCCGGGCTGGCGTCGTCGGAGCCGCCGCGATGGCAGCACCGGTGGTGTACGGCATAGTCGTGCCCACCGCAGCCGCCGCACAATCGGGGTACGTATTCCCCGATTACGAACCGTACGCGGACGGTTGATGCGGGTCCCACTGTTGCGGCAGCGCTGACGGTAGCGCCGGATTGCAGCAGCACGTAAGCGCCCGATTCAAAGACCGGCACACCGCCGCCTGTCCGCGAGTGGCCGCGCTAGCCCGCTGCCACCGAATTCGCCGCCAACACCTCGTCGATCGCCGCAGCCACCCTGGCCTCCCCATCGTGTTGCAGGAGATGGTCACTGAGGTCCCGGGCGCGCGCCTGGGCCTTGGGGCTGGTGAGCAGCAGGCGGACCGCATCGCGGATCTCCCACACATCTTCGGTCACCTTCAGCCCGACGCCGAGCTGCTCGAGCCGCCAGCCGAACGGGAACTGGTCATACGCCTGCGGGACGCAGACCATGGGGACCGCGGCCAGGAGCGACTCGTGCACCGAGTTGCAGCCACCGTGGGTGATGTGCACGCTGGCTCGGGCCAGCACCTCCCGCGCCGGCACGAACTCGCGGACCTCCACGTTCTCCGGCAACGGCTCGAGATCGGCCTGCTTCACGGGTCCCCCGCCGGTCGAGATCAGCACATCGAGCGGCTGCCCACCAAGGGCGTCGATCACGGCGCGAAACAGCTCGGCGCGGAAGTTGTACGCGGTCCCGAAGCACACGTAGACCAGCGGTCTTTCCACGGGCCGCTCGGCTGGCGGCGCCGGCGCCATCAACGGACCGACGTAGTGCCAACCGGGTCGCAGCCCCAGCCGTCCCACGATCTTCTCGGTGGTGAAGGCGAACGTATCATCAGCCCGGCTGTGAATCACGCTCGACTCATCTTCGATCTCCACACTCCAGCGCCGGGCAATCGACAGCCAGCCCTGCGCGTATCGTTCCCGTCCCTCCGGCGGACCAACCGAAGAACCGATCCACTGACGATCCGGGCCGATCCGCCCTTCCGCCACGATCGGGAACATCGGGTGCGAGGCGACGCGAGGGATCCCCAGGTATTCGCCCGCCACGTGCGCCCACAGGACCCGCGTGTCGTAAATGATCAGGTCCACCTGGTGGCCGTGGAGCTGCTCGATGAGTTCGCCGGTCAAGCTCTCCGTGAGCACGACCATTCCGGCGACGATCCCCAGCCCGTCCCCGTCGTCATCGATGGGCGGATCATGCAACTCAAAGCGAGCCCCGCACTGCTCGATCTGTTCACGGAAGGCCTCCGGGCCCCAGGCCACGACATCGTGGCCCTGCCGAGCGATGACGCGCGTGAGTCGGGTCGCCGCGTCGGCGTGGCTGTAGAAGGGTGCATTCACCACCGCGATCTTCGCCACGGCGCGAACCCTATCCGATCGATCGCGCACCGCCCAGCATGCCGATAAGAGGACTCGTCAGCTGGGGTGCCCTCAGTCTGTTCGCGATGGACACCGCCGGGCGTCTGGGACGCATCCAGCAGACGGCACCGAACGGTGAGTGGTCGAGCTGGGAGAGCTGGCCGATCCCGATTGGAAGTGCGCCGGCGGCGGCGCAGAACCTCGACGGCCGGTTGGAGGTGTTCGCCGCCGGCGAGGACGGGCGGCTCGGACACATCTGGCAGCAATCGCTCGGCCTCCACGCCTCCTGGTCACAGTGGGTGAGTCTCGACGTCGAGATCACGGGCGATCCGGCCGTGTTCCAGAGTGCGGACGGCCGGCTCATGGTGTTCGCGGCGGGGCCTCGAGGCAACATCGGATATACGGCACAGCTACTCGAGGGCGGCATGAGCGGCTGGACCTCGTGGAGAGACATGGGGCCCAAGATTCAGTTTGTGCCGAGCGTGTTCCGCGATGCTGAAGGGCGTCTCGAGGTCTTCGCGCTGGACGGCGATGGTCGGCTCGGCTGCGTCCGACAGCGCCCCGCCGAGAAGGGCTTGGGGTGGTCGACATGGGCGACGATCGGGCCGCAGCTGAGCAGTGCCCCGGTAGCGTTCCAGAACGTCGACGGCCGGCTGGAGGTGTTCGGAGTTGACCTCGAGGGCCACCTCGGACACACGTGGCAGCCCGCCCCCGGCGATGGCCGGTGGTCTCGATGGGACTCGTTCACGCATTCCCTGAGCAGCCCCCCGGCTGTGTTCCAGAACGCCGACGGTCGGCTGGAGGTGTTCGCCGCCGGCCCGGGCGGACGGCTCGGACACCTGTGGCAGCACATTGCCGGCGGCACAACGGGATGGTCTGATTGGCACTCGCTCGAACACGTCATCAGCGGTACTCCATCGGTGTTCCCCGAGGCGGACGGTCGGCTGGAGGTGTTCGCACTGGATGTGGGCGGACGGCTCGGACACATGTCTCAGCTGGATCGCGGAGCGACTTTGGGATGGTCGGAGTGGACCGAACTCGACGCGCCGGTGACCGACCGACCCGTGACCGTATGCCAGACCGGCGCCAAGCTGTACGCCGACCTGGGCCGCCTGGCCGAAGTGCAGCTGCGAGCAGACTCTCGCTGGCCGCAAGCCGACCCGACGACTCTGCGGGCCGATGTCTGCGTGATCGGAGCCGGTCCCGCCGGGATCACTCTGAGCCGGCAGCTGATCGACGCGGGTGCCACGGTGCTGCTGTTGGAGAGCGGCGGTTGGGGCGAGAACGATGCGGCGCAGGAGCTCAACCACGGGGACGCCTACGGGCCGATCGTCAAGCACCACCTGAGATACCTACGTCACGGCCGCTCCCGGCACGTCCAGGGCTCGGCGATCTGGTGGGAGCGGGGCTGGTGTATGCCGTTTCGCGCCCTCGACTATGAGGCTCGGCCGTGGGTTGAGCACAGCGGATGGCCGCTGCGGGCCGAGGACCTGGCACCCTACGAGGAGCGGGCGGCCGCGACGCTCGGATTCGAGCCGTTCGGAGCGCCCCAATCCGACGGGGCGCTGGTGCGTCTGTCCTACCGCTTCCCGGACGACCCGCAGGTGTTCCGCAGGATGTTCCTGGAGCTTCTGACGCGACCGGGGTTCCAAGTGGAGCTTGGGGCGACCGCCCTTGCGCTGGCGAGGAAGGGGGACCGTGTCGAGTCAGTGCGCGCCGGTCGAATCGCCGGCGGCGAGCTGCAGATCCGGGCGGATAAGTTCGTCATCGCGGCCGGCGGCATCGAAAATGCCCGCCTGCTCCTGCTCAATGCCAGCGCGCTGGGCCTGCCCAGCCCGATGGTGGGCCGCTTCTTCATGGAGCATCCGCACGTCCTTGCCGGCAGGGTGCAGGTGCCTGACACCGAGTATTTGCGTCCGTATATGGTCCGTGGGTCACAGCTCGACGTGCTGTCCCTCGCCGATGCCGCGCAACAGGAGGAGCGCCTGCTCAATGCGAGCGTGCAGCTACGCCCGCTCCCGGCAACGGATGGGGCGGCGACGGAAGGCGCGAGGGAGTGTGATGTGTACATCCGGGCAGAGCAGGCGCCGAATCCAGACAGCCGATTGGCGCTCGGGGAGCAGACCGACCGGTTTGGATGTCCTTCACCCGTACTGCACTGGGAGTTGCTGGAGCACGACTGGGCCAGCGTGGTCCGCACGGCCGAGCTGGTGGCGTTCGTGCTCGAGCGCCAGCAGGCCGCGCAGACGACTTTCCTGATCAGCGCCGACGCACCCTGGCCCTGGGCGCCGGTCGGTCCCGGCGAATCGACCTACGCAACGTGGGGAAACCACCACATGGGGACGACGCGCATGGCCCGGGACCCGGCCGAGGGCGTGGTCGACCCCGACTGTCTCGTGCACGGCACGACCAATCTGTTCGCGGCGGGCAGCTCGGTGTTCCCCACCGGGGGCTGCGCAAATCCGACCTTCCAGATCGTCGTGCTGGCCCACCGGCTGGCCGACCGTCTGATGACGGGTGGGTAGGCACGGGCATCAGCCGCCGATCACCGCGCTCTCCGCCAGCGCACCCTCGATCACCGCCGCCACGCGGGCCTCGCCATCGTAGTTCCGCAGATGCTCACGGAGCTCCCGGGCGCGCTCCCGCGCCTTGGCGGTGGCGAGGAGTCCCTGGACCGCATCGCGGATCTCCGCCGGCCCCTCCCCGGGATTCAGGCCCACCCCCAGCTGCTCGACCCGCTCGGACAGCGGAAACTGGTCAAAGGCTTGCGGAAGGCAGACCATGGGTACCGCGGCCAAGAGGGACTCGTGGACCGAATTGCACCCCCCGTGCGTGATGTGCACGCTGGCTCGGGCCAGCACCTCCCGCGCCGGAACGAACTCGCGGATCTCGACATTCTCCGGCAACGGCTCGAGCGACGCCGGTTTCACCTTCCCCTTGCCCGTCGAGATCAGCACCTCCACCCGCCTGCCCCCAAGCGCATCGATCACCGCACGAAATAGGTCGGCCCGGAAGTTGTAGGAGGTCCCGAAGCACGCGTAGACCAACGGCGGTTCGGCGCGGTGCTGAAGCGTTGGCCCAGGAGCCAGCAAGGGACCGATGCAGCTCCACCCTGTAGGCAGGCCGTTCTCGCCAACGATCTCCTCGGTGGTGTATGCCATCGTCGGCTCGGAGGTTCGGTGAAATACCCCGTTGATGTCGCCGATCTCGACGCCCCACCGGCGGGCGATCGACAACCAGCTCGCGTCGAACTGCTCCCGTGCCGCCTGCTTGTCGGCCTCGGACTCGCGGGCCGCCGCGGCTGCTCGCCTGACCTTCGCCGGCAGGGCCCCGGGCCCAGCCAGCGGGAACATCGGATGCGACACCACAGTTGGCAGGCCCAGATAGTCGCCGGCGACAAGCGCCCAGGTCGTCTGGTTGTCACGCACGAGGAGCTCGACACCGTGGCTGTGGAGTTGCGCGATCAAGCTCTCGGCGATCCGCTCCGTCGTGGCTGCCAGACCCGCGGCGAGCGCGAGGCCCTTGACCTTGGTGGGCAGCTTCGGAGCGTGTGGCTCGAAGCGAGCGCCAAAGGCTTCGATCTGCTGCCGGTTCGCCTCCGGCCCCCACACGATCACCTCGTGGCCCTGATGCACCAGCACGCCGGCCAGTCGCGCCATCGCCCCCGCGTGGCTGTAGAACGGCGCGTTGACCATGGCGATCCGGGCCACCGGCTAACGGTACCCATCCAAGGCCCGGTGGATCAATCCGCCAGCAGAAGCTCGGCGGTACGGCGACCGATCTCCGGCCAGCCCCGGCCCGCCAGCCTCTGCGAGGCGCGCATCCCCCGAACGGAGGCGATGCCCGGATCAGCCGCCCGGATCAGCGCCGCCTGCAGGGAGTGAGGATCATCAGCCTCGAACAGCCAGCCCGCCGAATCCTCTCCGATGAGCTCCTCGTAAGCGGGGAGGCGAGCGGCCACCACGGGCGTACCGAATGACAGCGCCAGCAGGATCGCGCCCGACGTCCCGCCCCCTCCACGGGGATAAACATACGCGTCGGCTGCGGCGAACAGGTCCGCCACCTCGTAATCCGAGAAGAACCGCAAGACCGTCCTGACCCGGTAATCCCTCCAGGCGGCGGCTTCTATCCGCTGAACCTCATCCTCGTCGGCGGGGGCCCCGGCCACCACCAGGGCCACATCCGGCAACTCCGCTGCGGTGCGACGAAACGCCTCCATGAGCAACGGCATGCTCTTGTAACGACGGATGCGTCCGAAGCTGAGGAAGACGAACCGCGCCCAGTTCAGGCCCAGCGCGTCACGGACATCCGCAGCGGTCCGCTCGCGCTCGTACACGCCGACGTAGGACGCGTGCGGGATGACGACCACCTTCGGCTTTGCCCGGGGAAGCCGGCGGCAGGCCTCCGCCGTCGGTTGGTCGTGGGCGATCAGCCATCGGCTGGCGACGGCCAGCAGGGCCGACGCTGCCCAATCGCAGCGCCCGCGTGAGTCGTGAGGAACGATCTCGTGAACCGTCCACACGACCCGGTAGCCCAGCATTCGCGCGGCGGCGAGCCGGAGCCCGAACCGGACCACGGCAGCCCAGTCGTTGAAGGCTCCCCGGCGGAGCTGCTGCGGCCAACCATCTCGGTAGGCGTACTCCGGCCAGTGAAAGTGAAGGATGGGCAGCGACCGTCGATGGCGCACAAGCCAATCCAGGCTGAACTGCACCTCGGGAAGCAGCCTGATCCCGTTTGCCTCCAGCTGCTCATAGAGCAGACGCTGATAGGCATTGGTGCCCACCGGGGCGGGGATCGACACGATCAGTCGACAGTCGGGCGGCCCCATTGAACGGCAGACTATCCGCGGTTTGGTGCGGAGTGGCCGTTGAGGCTTACCTTGAGTATTACCGGGTCGGTCCGTGGCGTCTCGGCGAGGTCGGTGGCGTCAAAGACGGGCAACGCTCGGGCGGTCGACCCCTCGATGTTGACATGCGGTAGGCGGGCCTCCAGCCACCGCGGCGCCCGCCACGTCGTCTTGCCAAGCAGTCCAAGCACAGCGTCGCAGGTTTTCGGCTGGGCACGGTTGCCGCGCGGCCGAGCCCCCGTGTGTCGCGATAAACCCCAGCAAACCAAATGAATAAATGACCCATCGGCTCGCCGGGGCACGCGTCAGGGACGTAGCGGCTCGCGGTCAGCTCTCGGCCGTGGTGTGGTCGACCTCGAGGGCCGCGTTGACCGCTTTGTCGAGGGTCAGCGCCCGTCCGCGAGCGTATGCGGCGCTGGCCAGCGGCGCTCCGAGCGCGGCTTGCGAGCGCGCCAGGGAGGCGTTGAGCAGCTCCTTGTACCAAGGGTTGACGGCCGGGCCTGCGGTCTGGCGGACCGAGGCGACCCAGCCGCAGGCCTCGAGCGCCTCGTGGTGGCGCCCCAGGCCGGAGAGCGCAATCGCGATCCCTTCCAGCTGGTAGGCCACCGTCGGTGCCTGGGCGCGCTCGCGAGCGCCTCGGAGAGCGGCACGGAATCCGTCGAGCGCGAGTGCATAGTCGCCCGCGAGCAGCGGGCAGTCCGGCCAGCAGTACAGCGCGGTCCACCCGGCAAAGTCGGTGCGCGTAGGGTCGGCAATCAGCGCGGACCAGAGCGCGCCCGCCTCGGCGTGGCGTCCTTCGCAGTAGCCCAGCACGTAGGGCTCCAACCCGTCGACCAGTCGTCCAAGAGCGCGATCAGGCAATGTGGCGACGCGCTCGGACAACCGCGTGTAGGACTCGCGGACGCCGTCGCTCGCCCCCGCCAGTACATGGAAGAGGATCGAGCAAGTCCAGATCAGGCAGGCCAGCCACGGATCTCCGGCCTGCTCGGCGACCGCGACCGTGTGCGCGAGCCGATCTCGAGCGAGCGCTACGTCCTCGCGCTGGAAGGCCGCGAGGCTGGCCGCCAACCACAGCCATGCCCGCGGCTTGCCGCGTACACCGCCTCGAGCCAGTGCACGCTCGATCAGCTCGTTCCAGGGAGAAAGCTTGGCCGCGAACAGGAGCGGCATCGCAGCGCCGCCCGCAAGGCGTGCGAAGCATTCCTCGTCAGTCGCGGCCGCCCAGCTCAGCGCCTGCCCGATATCTGCCTCCTCGCGCAGAACGGCCGACCACACGTCCCCGACGTCCAACAGGAAGCTGCTACCCCAGGCTTCCACCACGTCGGCGAAGACCTCGCCATGGCGACGGGTGAGTTCCTGGTCCTCGCCCGCCATCACCAGCCGCTCGCGCGCGTAGCTACGCACGGCGGAGTGCAGCACGAAACGGCCATCGCCCGCCCGTGTCACGAGCGAGAGGTCGACCAGTTGCGAGAGCGACTCAAGCAGGTCGGCCCCGCCGCCGCAGATCTGCTCGATCCGTTCCAGCGAGACGGGCCCAGCGAACGTGCTCAGCCGGCGCAGCAGCCTGGACTGGTCGCCGTCGAGCAGGCCATGGCTCCAGTCCAGCGCGGCGCGCAGCCCACGCTGGCGAGCCGGTAGGTCACGCGGCCCGCGTCCGATCACCTCAATCCCCTGATCCAGGCGGGCGACCAGCTCCCGAGCCGAGAGCAACGTCAGCCGGGCCGCCGCGAGCTCCAGGGCGAGCGGCCACCCGCCGAGGGCTTGGCACAGTCGCGCCAGGCTGTCCGCGTTATCCGCGGTCAGCTCGAAGCCAGGGTCTGCCGCTCGTGCTCGCTCGAGTAGCAGACGGCTCGCCGGGGCGACCGCGACGGCAGCCTGATCGTTCGTCTGTGGTACCTCAAGCGGGCCAAGCGCGAGCACACGCTCACCGTGGACCCGCAGCGGTGCCTGGCTCGTGACCAGCACGCGGAGCTGCGGCGCATCTGCGAGCAGCCGAGTGATCAGCGACGCTGCGCCGAGCAGATGCTCGAAGTTGTCGAGCATGAGCAGGAGCTGGCGATCGGAAAGCGCCAGCCCGATCGCATCGCCGGCCGGCGGGTGAATGCCGAGCGATCCGGCGATCGTGGCGGCGACCGCGTCTGGTTCTCTCACCTGTGCGAGCCCAACGAAGAACGCCCCGTCGGCCAGAACGTCGACCATCTCCTCAGCCACCGCCAGAGCGAGGCGCGTCTTACCTGATCCACCAGGGCCCGTGATCGTGACTAGGCGCGTCTCGTCCGACCGTAGCGCTGCCATCAGCTCGGCACGCTCGTGTTCGCGTCCGATCAGCGTCCCGTGAGCGCGCGGCAGGTTCGAACGGAGTGGATCACCAGTTCGCGGCAGAGGATGCGGGCCGGCTCCGAGGCTGAACAGGTGCCGCGGGATCGCGAAGTCGTTGAGCCGATGCTCGCCGAGGTCTACCAACGCCGCGCCCGGGGTGAGCGCCGCGGTCACGCAGGAGACCAGTATCTGCCCTCCGTGCGCCGCATCGGCCAAGCGGGCGGCGTAGTGGACATCCTCGCCCCAGTACTCGCCGCCTTTGAGTCGCAGCTGACCGGTATGCACTCCGATCCGCAAGCGCACTGCGCCTCCGCCGCGCCACCGGGCAGTGGCAGCGGCGGCGCGCGCCTCGAGCGCTGCGTCGAGCGCGTCCTGCGGAGCGGCGAATACGGCGAGCAGACCGCCGGCCCATTCTGTGATCGGCACGCCGGTGCGCCACACTCGGCCCAGCAACTCCTCCAGCCTGCTCACCTCCTCGTCCCCTCCGCCCGGCTCGCCGCGACGGGGCATCGAGCCCGCGATCGCGACGATCACGATCGTCGCGGACTCGCCCGCGCCCGGCCGCCCGAGCGCGGACTCCCGACCCCCCAGCCTGCTCACCTCGATCGCCGGCGCTTGCTCGAGGATCTGCGCCTGGACCGCTTTCAGCCCGGGACCCGGTTCCAGCCCAACCTCGCTGGCCAGGTGCGCGCGCGTGCGCTGATAGACCTCGAGCGCCTCAGCCTGCCGCCCAGACCGGTACAGCGCCAGCATCAGCTGGCCGGCGAAATGCTCACGCGCCGGATGGCGTGTGAGCAGCAGCTCGAGCTCACCGATCAGCTCACGCGTCGCTCCGAGCTGCAGATCGGCATCGATCCGGGACTCGAGCGCAAGCAACCGCAGCTCCTCGAGCCGGCGGATCTCGGCCTGCGCGAACTCCTCGAAACTCACCTCTGCCAACGGCGGCCCG
>Ga0335074_10011435_pt1 | contig 12413 bp, 11 predicted proteins | sample Lox_Sample_23_FD_206715 | JGI IMG/M metagenome (GOLD analysis project Ga0335074, IMG submission 206715) | Soil microbial communities from Loxahatchee National Wildlife Refuge, Florida, United States - Lox_Sample_2.3 | ecosystem: Environmental > Terrestrial > Soil > Wetlands | place: USA...
GTGCCCGGCTACATGGCCGCCCAGGTGGTGGGCGCGGTAGCCGGGGCGGCCGCCATCTACCTGACCATCGGCAAGGCGGCCACGGTCGCGGCCGGCGGCGGGGTCACCTCCTACGGCGGGACGACCAACTTCGGGCAGGGACTGGCCATCGAGGCGATCGGCACGTTCATCCTGGTGTTCGTCGTCTTCGGGGTCATCGATCACCGCGCGGTGCCCGGGTGGGCCCCGATGGCGATCGGCGGCATCGTGTTCGCGATCATCATGATCGTGGGCGCGGGCACCGGGGCGGCCATCAACCCGGCCCGCTACCTGGGCGCGGTGTTCATGTTCAAGGCGTTCGGCGGCAAGGTCTTGTGGTCACAGCTGCCCGCGTACCTGATCGGCGAGTTCGGCGGCGGCGTGCTGGGCGGCCTGGCCTGGGCCGCGATCGGCCGCATCCGCCAGGACGCGGCGCTGACCAGCCTCGCGCCAGACGTGAAGAGCGACACGGCATCGGAAGAACTCAGTGGAGCGACGTCATGAAGAAGCTCATCAACGCCCCCGACGACGTGGTTACGGAAGCTCTGGAGGGTATCGCCGCGGCGCACCCGTCGCTTTCCGTGGACGTCGAGAACAAGGTGATCACCCGGGCCGGCGGGCCGCGAGCGGGCAAGGTGGGCCTGGTGTCCGGCGGCGGCTCCGGCCACGAGCCGCTGCACGGCGGGTTCGTCGGGTACGGGATGCTGGACGCGGCCTGCCCCGGCGAGGTGTTCACCTCACCGGTGCCTGACCAGATGCTCATCGCGACCAAGGCGGTCAACGGCGGCGCGGGCGTCCTGCACGTCGTGAAGAACTACACCGGCGACGTGCTCAACTTCCAGATGGCCGCCGAACTGGCCGAGGACGAGGGCATCGAGGTGGCCAGCGTCGTGACCAACGACGACGTGGCGGTACAGGACTCGCTCTACACCGCCGGCCGTCGCGGCGTCGGCGCCACGGTGTTCGTCGAGAAGATCGCCGGGGCGCTGGCCGAGGAGGGCGCGGACCTGACGGCCGTGGCCGCCGTGGCCCGCGAGGTCAACGAGCGAAGCCGGTCGTTCGGTGTCGCGCTGAGCTCGTGCATCGTTCCCGCGGCAGGCAAGCCCACCTTCGAGCTCGGCGACTCCGAGGTGGAACTGGGCATCGGCATCCACGGCGAGCCCGGCCGGACCAGGGCCGCGCTCATGCCGGCCAGCGAGCTGGCGGCGGTGGCGCTGGACGCCATCAGCGCCGACATGCCCGTCTCCGGCGACCTGCTGGTCATGGTCAACGGCATGGGCGGCACCCCGCTGATCGAGCTCTACCTGATGTTCAACGAGGTGCGCAGGTACCTGGAAGGCCACGGCGGCCGTATCGCCAGGAGCCTGGTGGGCAACTACATCACCAGCCTGGAGATGCAGGGCTTCTCGGTGACGGTCTGCCGGCTCACCGACGGGCTCACCCGGCTGTGGGACGCACCGGTGGACACGCCCGCCCTGCGGTGGGGACGCTAGGACCCAGCGAATTCCCACCGTCAGTCAGGGAGCCACCATGGACGCCGAAGTCTTCCGGGCCTGGATAGTGTCTGCCACCGAGGTCATCGAGGCCAACCGCGATCACCTGACCCAGCTGGACGCGGCGATCGGCGACGCCGATCACGGCATCAACCTGGCCCGCGGGTTCACCGCGGTGCTCGGGGCTCTCGACGCGGCACCCGCGAAGTCCGCCACGCCCGGGGCGATCCTGACCCTGACGGGTAACACGCTGATCTCCAAGGTCGGCGGCGCCTCCGGTCCGCTCTACGGCACGGCCTTCCGCCGCGCCGGAAAGTCGCTCGGAGACGCCGCCGACGTGGACCTGCCCGCGCTGTCGGCCGCGCTGGACGCGGCGCTCGCGGGCGTCCAGCAGCTCGGCGCCGCCCGCGAGGGCGACAAGACGATGGTCGACGCGCTCGCGCCCGCGACGCGGGCCTTCAGCGACGCCATCGCGGAGGGCGCATCGCAGGACGATGCCCTCACGTCCCTGGCCGAGGCGGCCGAGGCGGGCGCCGTCGCGACCATCCCCCTGCAGGCCCTGAAGGGCCGGGCGAGCTACCTCGGCCCGCGCAGCGTCGGCCACGAGGACCCGGGCGCCGTCTCAACCGCGCTCATCCTCGGCGCCCTGAGAGACGTCGCGCGGGTCCGGCGATGACCGGACCCACTCAGTACCGCTACCGCGGGCAGCCGGTATCCGAGGGAACCGGCCTGGGGGAGATCTACCTCGGTGACGCGCCCTGCGGCGCCGACCTCGCCACCCCCGCCACGGAGGAGGACGTGCGGGCCGCGTTCGCCGCCGTGGCGCGGGACCGGGCCACCCTGGCCGGACGGCTCCGTGCCCGCGGCCAGGACCTGCAGGCCGGGATCGTGGACATCGCCGCGCTGATCGCGGGCGACCCGGCCCTGGTCGGCCCTGCGCTCGACGCGGTACGGGCCGGCGCCGACGGGCCCGCAGCGGTATGGGCCGCCGCCGAGGCCCAGGCGGCGCTGCTGGCCGCGCTGCCCGACCCGGACCTGGCGCAGCGCGCGGGCGACGTCCGCCAGGTGGCCCGGGCGGTCGCTGACCACCTGCGCGGGGCCGCAGCCCCCGCGCCGCCCGCCGGGGCGTTCATCCTCATTGCCCAGGAGGTCGACCCGGCCGACCTCATCCGGCTGGCCGAGGCGGGACTCGCCGGCGCGGTGTCGGTCGGCGGCGGGGCCAGCTCGCACGCCGCGATCGTCGCGCGCGGCCTGGGGCTGCCCATGCTAGTCGGCGCCGACCCGTCCGTGCTGGACGCTCCGGACGGGCACGAGGCCATCCTCGACGCCACGGCGGGTGAGCTGATCGTCGATCCCGCCGGCCCCGAACTCGCCGCGGCCCGCGCCGCCAGCGCCGCCAGAACCGCGGCGGCCGCGCTCGGTTACGACGAGGCCAGCCCCGAGGTCAAGACGGCCGACCGTGAGCCGGTCACGCTGCTGTGCAACGTCGCCTCGGCGGCCGAGACGCGGCTGGGCCTGTCCGGCGGGGCTGCGGGCGTCGGCCTGCTCCGCACCGAGATCGGCTACACGAGCGCCTCGGCCTGGCCGTCCGAGGCCGACCATCTCGACCGGCTGACGCCCATCCTCACGCTCCTGGAGGGCCGGCCGGCGGTGGTCCGGCTGCTCGACTTCTCCGGCGACAAGGTCCCGCCGTTCCTGGCCGCCCACCCGGCCCAGGAGCAGGGGCTGACCGCGCTCCTCGGCGAGCCCGGGGCCCTGGCCGCCCAGCTCAGGGCGATCGTGCTCGCGGGCCGGAAGACCCGGCTGTCCGTCCTGGTCCCGATGGTCAGGACGCTGGACGAGGTGGCCAGGGTCCGGGCCGCGCTCGCGGCGGTTTCGGCCGAAGCCGGCTTGGATCCTCCCGAGCTCGGCATCATGATCGAGGTGGCGGCCACCGCCGCGGCGGCCGCCGCGTTCGCGCCCGCGGTCGACTTCTTCTCCATCGGCACCAACGACCTGTCCAGCGAGGTGCTCGGCCTGGATCGCGCCGACCCGGCCACCAGGCCCGCACTGGCCGCGGACCCGCGGGTCCTCGCCCTGATCGAGCGGGTGGCCACCGCGGGGGCGGCCGCCGGGGTGAAGGTGTCCGTCTGCGGCGACGCCGCGGCCGACCCGCTGGTCCTGCCGCTGCTGCTGGGCCTGGGGATCAGGACCTTCAGCGTCGGCGCGGCCCGCGTGCCCCAGGTCGCGCGCTGGATCGCCGACACGGACGCCGGCGAGGCCGCGGCTCGGGCCGCACGGGTCCTCGGTTCCGCCGTTCGGGGTCAGGTGACCCGGTGACTGCGGCCCGTTCAGCTCAGCGCGGAGAGCACCACGCCGCCGCGTCCGGCGCCCAGGTCCCTCGACACGGCCCTGGCCGTGTCGCCGACCGCGCGGATCAGCTCGTCGCGGGTGCCCGACGCGAGCAGGCGGTCGGCCGAGCCGACCACGCCGATCGCGCCCGCGACCACGTCGTCCCTGGCCAGGATGGGCGCCGCGATTCCGGCGTCGCCGACGGTCGCCTCCTGGTCCTCGATCGCGTAGCCGCGCTGGCGGACCTGCGCGAGGGCCCGGTTCAACGCGGCCCTGGTGGTCTTCGTCCGGCCGGTCAGCGGGGCGAGGTCACCGGCCAGCGCGCGGCTGCGCTGCGCGGCGGGCAGGTTCGCCACGATCGCGTGGCCGAGCGCGCAGGCGTGCCACGGAATCGCCGCGCCGACCTCCAGGATCTGCACGGTGTTGTCCGGCCGGAACACGTGGTGCAGCACGATGACGCGGGACCCGGACAGCGTCGCGACCCAGACCGCCTCGCCCGCCCGGTGGGCCAGGGCCTCCGCCCACCGCAGCGACCTGGCGCGCAGCTCCGATCCGTCCAGGTAGGCGTTCCCGAGCTGCAGCACGCCGGGCCCCAGGCTGTACTTGCCGGTGTCGGGGTCCTGTGCGACGAGATCGTGGGCCTCGAGGGTACGCAGCAGCCCGTGCACCGTCGGCTTGGCCAGGCCGACCCGTTCGGCGATCTCGGTGACGCCGAGGCGCGGCGTCCCCGATCCCAGCACACCGAGGATCTGGGCCGCACGCTGCACCGACTGAATCTGCGCCATAGTGCCCTTTCAGCGATACCGAACAACATTCAGGATAGTCCATGAGCACCCGGGATACGCGATGAGCACAGCCAGTGTCGGGATCGTCCTCGTCTCGCACAGCGCCGAACTCGCCGAAGGCGCGGCCAACCTCGCCGCGCAGGTCAGCGGCGGCACGGTGACGATCGTCGCGGCGGGTGGCACCGACGACGGCGACCTGGGCACCAGCGCGGCCAAGGTGGAGCGCGCGCTCCGCCAGGCTGACCAGGGCGCTGGCGTCGTGGTGCTCCCCGACCTGGGCAGCGCGGTGCTCACCGTACGGGCGGTGCTCGAGGACTACGGCAGCGCGGGCAGCGTCCTGCTCGCGGACGCCCCCTTCGTGGAGGGTGCCGTGGCCGCCACGGTCATCGCCGCGGCGGGCGGGGACCTCAAGGCGGTCGCCACCGCGGCAGAGGAGGCGCGCCATGCCCGCAAGCTGTGAGCAGGAGATCATGCTGGCCGGCGACCTGCACGCCCGCCCCGCCGGGGCACTGGCCGTGGCGGCCGGCCGGTTCGCTTCCGCCGTATCGGTGACCGTGGGCGAGCGCACCGCCGACGCCAAGAGCGTCCTGTCGGTGATGGGCCTGGGCGCGACCAGCGGGCAGCACGTGACCGTATCCGCGGCAGGCCCCGACGCGGCCGAGGCGGTCGCCGTGCTTGTCTCCATCCTCAGCGAGGCGACCAAGGTCGGCGGCTTAGGCTCAAGCGGCATGGGAACCACCCGAGGTCACGTTCTGTTCGCTGTAGCGCCGGGGACGACCAGCCCCGACTCGTACGCGGTCACGACCGCCTGCGTCCTGTCCCGTAGCCCGAGCTTGCTCAGCATCCGGCTGACGTGCGTCTTCACCGTCTCCTCGGTGACCACCAGGCGCGCGGCGATCTCCGGATTGGACAGGCCCTCGGCGACCAGCCGCAGGACCTGCGTCTCCCGTGGCGTCAGCGCGCTCAGCTCGGCCGCGGGCGCGCCGTCCAGCCGGGGGCGGAGCCGCGCGAACTCGCTGATCAGGCGGCGGGTGACGGCCGGCGCGAGCAGGGCCTCGCCCGCCGAGATGACCCGCACCGCGTCGAACAGCCGCTCGGCGGTGACGTCCTTGAGCAGGAATCCGCTGGCGCCGGCGCACAGCGCGTCGTAGACGTACTGGTCGAGGTCGAACGTCGTCAGGATGAGGACGCGCGGGCCCGGGTTCTCGGTAAGCTGCCGGGTCGCCTCGATGCCGTCCATCACCGGCATCCGCACGTCCATCAGGACGACGTCGGGGGAGAGCTCGCGGGACAGCCGTACCGCCTCCGCACCATCGCTGGCGGTGCCGACGACCGTGAAGTCCGGCTGGGTCTCCAGCAGCGTGGCGAAGCCGGTGCGGACCACGTGATGATCGTCCGCGACGATGATCCGGACCGGGGTGGTCGTGCTGGTCGTGCTGGTCATCAGGACAGCTCCGTCACGGCGGGCAGCGTGGCCTCGATCAGGAAGCCGCCGCCCGGGGCCCCGCCGATGCTCAGCTCGCCGCCCGCCGCGGCCGCCCGTTCGCGCATGCCGGTCAACCCGTGGCTCCCGTCCGCAGTACCGGCCGGAGGCCCGGGGCCGTTGTCCCGGATCCGCAGCCGCAGGGCGGCGTCGGTGAACCGCAGCTCCACGTCGACCGCCGCGCCCGGCGCGTGCCGCCTGGTGTTGGTCAGGCCCTCCTGGATGATCCGGTACGCGGCCAGCTCCACCCCCGGGTCGAGCCGGACGAGCGGCCCCGACACGATGAGCCTGGTACCCGTGCCCGAGGCCTGCCTGGCCTCGTCCAGCAGTTCGTTCAGCTGCTCCAGGCCGGGCTGGGGCCGCCGGTCATCGCTCAACGCGACAGGGTCCGCCGCCTGCGCGTCCTCGCGCAGCACGCCGAGTAGCCGCCGCATCTCGGTCAGGCCGGCCCGCGCCCGGTCCCCGATCTCCAGCAGCCGCTGCGCGCCCGCGTCGGGCATGCCCGGCGTCGCCAGCCGGGCCGTCTCCGCCTGCACGGCGATCATCGAGATGTGGTGGGCCACCACGTCGTGCAGTTCCCTGGCGATGCGCGCCCGCTCCCCGCGCGCCGTGTGCTCCATCAGGCTGGCCGCGATGACCTGGCGGGCGGCGCGGTGCGCGTGAGCCTGGACGCGGGCCTGCCGCGCGATCCCGGCCAGGGCCGCCGCCGGGGCCAGCGCCGCCAGCAGCACGGCCAGGACGCCCTCCTCGCTGCCGGAGGAGAAGGACCCGGCGAGCGCCACGATCAGGAACGGCACCGCGAGCACCGGAGCCCAGAGCTGACCCCGCCCGCCGTCCCGGCCGAACCGGTACAGCACGATGACCACGGTCGCCAGCCCCGCCACGGTCATGATCCGGTCCGCGGTGAGCGACAGCACGCCGGCCACGCAGACGCAGAGAGCGGCCGCCGCGGGCCCGAGGAAGGCCAGCGGCACGGTGGTGCACAGGGCGAGGACGGTCCCGGTCAGCATGCCGGTCACGCTCGAGCCTCCCCGCGCCGCCGCCTCGGTCACCGCGGCCAGACCTAGCACCACCCCGGCGATGACGGGCGCGTGCCGGGGGTACGGTCCGCCGAAGACGGCGGCGACCCGCCTGCCCCGGTCGGTCCAGGCGCCCTGCCAGTCAGCCACGATGCCAGTCAACCATTACCTCCATGTACCGAACGTCACCCCGGCCGGGGATCCCGCGGTCCCCCGCAGGGGGGACACCAAGACCGCTCCGCGGCGTGACGACGAGACCGGGCCCCGCTTCGTAGCGTTTCGTGCCATGGAGGCAACTATCGAAGTCACCGGCCTGCGCAAGCGGTTCGGGCCGGTCATGGCCCTGGACGGGATGACGTTCACCGTCCAGCCCGGCCAGGTCACCGGGTTCGTCGGCCCGAACGGGGCGGGCAAGTCCACCACCATGCGGGTCATCCTCGGCCTGGATGCGCCCGACCAGGGCACCGCGCTGATCGGCGGCCGGCGGTACCAGGACCTGCGCTGCCCCCTTTCCCATCTCGGGGCGCTGCTGGACGCCGGCGCCCTGCAGCCGAGCCGGTCGGCCCGCAACCACCTGCTGTGGCTGGCCCACTCCCAGGGCCTGTCCAGCAAGCGGGTCGACGAGGTGATCGGCCAGGCTGGCCTGGAGTCGGCCGCCCGGCGGAAGGCCGGCGGTTACTCCCTCGGCATGCGGCAGCGGCTGGGGATCGCCGCCGCGATGCTCGGCGACCCGCCCGTGCTGCTGTTCGACGAGCCGTTCAACGGCATGGACCCCGAGGGGATCGTGTGGATGCGGGGCTACCTTAAGTCGCTAGCCAACGAGGGCCGCGCCGTCCTGGTCTCGAGCCACCTGATGAGCGAACTGCAAGACGCCGCCGACCACCTGGTCGTGGTGGGCCGCGGGCAGGTCATCGCCGACACGAGCGTGGCGAGCCTGATCGCGTCCGCCTCGGGGGACCGGGTGCAGCTGCGCACCACCGCGCGGACCGAGGCGATGACGGTGCTCGCGCACGCGGGGGCCACCGTCGCCGTCACCGGCCCCGACACCGCGACCGTATCCGGGCTGGCCGCGGAGAAGATCGTCACCCTCCTGAACCACAACGCGATCCCGTTCTCCGAGGTGTCGGCCCACCGCGCCACTCTCGAGGAGGCGTACATGGAACTGACCCGCGACGCGGTCGAGTTCCGCGCCGCTGCCCCCGAGGAGGCCTCGCGATGACCGCGCCGACCATCACGCCGTACCGGTCGGACGCGCCCCCCGGGCGCGACGGGTTCGCGCAGCTGGTCCGCGCCGAATGGACCAAACTCCGCACCGTCCGGGGCTGGATCATCGGCGCGGTCATCGCGGCCCTGGTCACCATGGGTCTCGGGTGGTTCGCCGGCGTCGGCGGGAGCAGCTCGTGCAGTTCGGGAAGCGGACCCGCCCGCAGCGGCCAGGCCTGCGCGCCTCAATTTACCGAAGGGCCCGGCGGCGAGCCGGTGACCGACACCTTCTACTTCGTGCGCCAGCCGCTGGCCGGGAACGGCAGCATCACCGTCCGGGTCTCCTCGCTGACCGGCGAGCTCCCGGTCATGCACCGCGGCTTGGTCAACCCGAACCAGCAGGAGCGGTTCCGCCCCGGGCTCCAGCCGTGGGCCAAGGCCGGCCTCATCATCAAGGACGGCACCACGCCGGGGTCGGCCTACGCGGCCATCATGGTCACCGGAGACCACGGGGTGCGCCTGCAGTCCGACTACACGCAGGACACGCCGGGCCTGCCCGGGGCCGTCTCGCCGGCCAACCCGCGCTGGCTGCGGCTGACCCGCTCCGGCGACACGATCACGGGCTACGACTCGGCCGACGGCACGCACTGGACGCAGGTCGGCAGCGTTCGGCTGACCGGGTTGCCCCCGACGGTCCAAGCCGGGCTGTTCACCACGTCACCGATCTACCAGTCGCTCACCGAGAACTTCGGTGGCGGGTCGAATGGCAGCGAGGAACCCAGCAAGGCGACGGGGGTCTTCGACCGGGTGTCCCTCCGAGGTTCGTGGCCGGCCAGCGCCTGGACCGGAAGCTACGTCGGAAGCGGTGATTTCTCGCCGGGCATCGGCAGCTACCGTCAGTCCCAAGGCCGGTTCACCGTGACCGGCTCCGGCGACATCGCGCCGGTGGTGTCCGGCCCCAGCGGCCCGGGCGGCCCCGTCATCACGATCGCGAACCTGCTCATCGGCACGTTCGCCGGGCTGATCGCGCTGATCGTCGTCGCGACGCTGTTCATCACGGCCGAGTACCGGCGCGGCCTGATCCGCACCACGCTGACCGCCAGCCCGCGCCGGGGCCGCGTCCTGGGGGCGAAGGCCGTCGTGATCGGCTCGGCCAGCTTCGTGACCGGGCTGGTCGCCGCGGCCGCGGCGGTCGTGGTGGGCGAGGCGATCGCCCGCAGCCGGCAGTACATCTTCCCGGTGTCCTGGGCGACCGAACTCCGCATCGTGGTCGGCACCGCGGCGCTCATCGCCGTCGTCGCCGTCCTCGCCCTCGCCGTCGGCGCCATGGTCCGGCGCAGCGCCGCCGCCGTCACCCTGGTCATCGCGATCGTCGTCCTGCCCTACTTCCTGGCCATCATCGCGGCCCTGCCGGACAGCGTGGCCGACTGGATCGTGCGCCTCACCCCGGCGGCCGCGTTCGCCGTCCAGCAGGCTATGCCCGCCTACCCGCAGGTAGAGGCCATCTACTCGCCCGCGGGCGGCTATTACCCGCTGACGTGGTGGGCCGGCCTGCTCGTCCTCGCCGGCTGGGCCGCGCTCGCCCTGGCGGCCGCCATCGCGCTGCTCCGGCGGCGGGACGCGTGAGGATCCCCGCTGCCCTGCGCGCGGAACGGACCAAGCACGGCCGCCATCGTGCTGCTCCGGCGCAGGGTCGCGGGAGGATGCCCGCTGCCCTGCACGCGGAATGGACCAAGCTGCGCACCGTCGCCGGGCCGGCCTGGCTGCTGGCCGCGGTGGTCACGCTCACCACCGCGGTCAGCGCCCTCGCGGTCCAGGCGAACAGCTGCCCGTCCGGCGCCGTCTGCGCGGTGGACACCACCAGGCTCAGCCTGACCGGCGTTCAGCTCGGCCAGGCGGTGGTCGCCGTCCTGGCCGTGCTGGTCATCGGCAACGAGTACAGCACCGGCATGATCCGGGTGACCCTGGCGGCGATGCCGCGCCGCGCCGTCGTGCTCGCCGCCAAGGCGGCCGTCCTCAGCTCCCTCGTGCTGGCCGCCGGCGTCCTGGCCGTGGCCGGATCGCTGCTGGCCGGGCGGCTCATCCTCCCCGGCCACGGGTTCACCCCCGCCCACGGCTTCGCGCTCCTGTCGCCCGGCACCCCATCGGTGCTGCGCGCCGCCGCCGGGTCGGTTCTCTACCTGGCCCTGATCGCGCTCCTCGGCCTCGGGACCGCCACCATCGTGCGGGATTCCGCCGTTGCGGTCGGGATCGTCCTGGGGCTGCTTTACCTCTTCCCGATCGTCGCTAACGTAGTGGGCAATGCACAGTGGCACCGACACCTCGAGCAGATCGGCCCGATGACCGCCGGACTCGCCATCCAGGCCACCACCGACCTGCGCAGCCTGCCCATCAGCCCGTGGGCGGGCCTCGGCGTGCTGGCCGCGTGGGCGGCGGGCGCGATGGCGGTCGGCGGCCTCCTGCTCCGGCTGCGTGACGCGTGACCCCGCCTCCCTGGTTGATCAGGAGGCTCTTCCCGATCCTCGGCACGGTCGGCCTGCTGGCCCTCGGGATGGCAGGCACGATCTGGGGGCCGCGCTATTACGGGACCAAGGCCTGGGCGACCCCCGATGACCTGTGGGCGACGCTGATCGCGGCGCAGCGGCTCCTGCACGGAGACCTCGGCGGCCTGTATACCCCGCCCACCAACCTGGTCTCGTTCCCCGGTGCCGCCATCATCCTGGTCCCCGTCGTCGTGCTCATCGACGCCGTACACCTGCCGATCACGATCCCGGGCCCGCCGCAGGGCGCCAACCACGGCGTATGGCTGGTGGCCGGGACCTACCAGACCGTCATCTCCGCCATGGTGCTATTCGTCGCCGACGAGTTCGCCGAACGCCTCGGCCTGTCCCGCCCCAAGCGCGCCCTCCTGGCCGGCGCGAGCGCCATCGCGCTGTGGAACGTCACGATCCGCTGGGGCCACCCGGAAGACGCCGTGTCGACCGGGCTGCTGCTTCTGGCCATCCTGGCCCTGTCCGAGTCGAGGACCGGGCGGGCCGGGTGGCTCATCGGGGCCGCGGTGGCCATCCAGCCGCTCGTCCTGCTCGCGATCCCCATCCTCCTCGCCGTCATTGAGCCGCGTCGCCTGCCGGGCTTCCTGGCCAGGTCGGCCGCTCCCGCGGCGGTCCTGCTGGCCGCCGCGGGAGCGGCAAACTGGCACGCCACGTTCACCGCCGTCACCAAGCAGCCCAACTACCCGACCGTCGACCACCCGACCCCGTGGCTGTTCCTCGCCCCGCACCTGACCCGCACCTCGGTCGCCGCCGGGCCCGCCCGGACGCTGGCCATCGTGGTGGCCTGCGGGTGCGCTGTCGCGCTGGCCCTGCACTGGCGGGCCGGGCGGCGAGACCAGCCGCAGCAGCAAGCCGGATGGACCCAGGACGAACTCAGGGAAATCGTGTGGTGGTGCGGGGTGGCGCTGGCCCTGCGCTGCGTGTTCGAGTCGGTGATGGTCGCGTACTACCCGTGGCCCCCGCTGGCCCTGGCCCTGATCGCCGCGTCGAGAAGCTGGGTCCGCATGGTCATCGCCGGATCGGTGGCGACCACGCTGACCTTCGTCACGCAGGACGCCTGGCGTAACACGTGGGGCTGGTACGCGATGGTCGTCGTGGGCCTCGCCGTAGCCCTCTGGGCCGCCAGCGACTGGTCGGTGCGCTCGGCGCCGAGGCAGCCCCTCCCCGAGCCAGGCGAACAGTTCGTCACCGACGGCGCCACCTGACGCGCCCCAAGCCGCGGCCCCCACCCCGCTTCCATGGAAAAGATCTTGAAAATATGTTCGATTTACTGTTGTAGCACTGATCGTGACATGCTAAACTTTATGTAGAACAAATCTCATACCCCTATCCCGAACGGCGGTGGTAAATGCCCCGGGAACCGTTCCCCGACCGCAGGCCAGACGATCCAGAGCCGGCCGGCCCGGGATCGCGCCGGGTCGGCGAGAACGAACCCGGGAGCGATGGCCAGGCTTGGGAGCAGGGCCTGTTCGTGTGTCTGCCGGCGGAGGAGCTGACCCTGGAGGGGTTCGCGCAGAACGGCCGGTCCG
>Ga0335074_10011436_pt1 | contig 12413 bp, 9 predicted proteins | sample Lox_Sample_23_FD_206715 | JGI IMG/M metagenome (GOLD analysis project Ga0335074, IMG submission 206715) | Soil microbial communities from Loxahatchee National Wildlife Refuge, Florida, United States - Lox_Sample_2.3 | ecosystem: Environmental > Terrestrial > Soil > Wetlands | place: USA: Florida...
AAAATGTTCGGCGAGATGGAGGAGTGCCTGTCGGACGGCAGGCCGTGGCTCGTCGGCGCGGATTTCAGCCTTGGCGACATCAACGTCATGCCGTTCGCGGCGCGGCTCGATTATCTCCAGCTCCTCGGCGTCTGGATCGCCGATCGGCCGGGCGTGCGGGGCTGGTGGGACCGCGCGCGGGCACGGCCGAGCTTCTCCGGCGCCATCGCCAAATTACTGTCGCCGGAACAGATGGAAGCGATGTCGTCATCCGGCGCCCGCATCCGCGACCAGATCGCGGCAAAGCGCGAGGAAATCGTGTCGCGACGGAGCGAGGCGCTGACGGCCGCCGCCTGACGCGTTTCCTTATTTGCTTTTGCGCGCCACCGTCCGGCGTTTGCCGGATCCGTTGCGCAGTCCATCGACGAAGATATCGAGCAGCCGCAGCACGGACTTCTGCCAGCCCGGCTGGTCGTGGGCGTAACACAGGCCGACGATCGCGCGCAGCACGTCTTCGGCACTGACGTCCTTGCGAATTTCGCCGGCCGCGACGGCCTTCTCCAACAGCACGCCGATCGCCTGGGTCAGCCGCTCGGCCGAATGGGAGACGAGGTCCGAATCTTTGGCGACGGCGAAAGCCAGCGCCGTGGACATGCCTTTTTTGGTGGCAACAAATCCGACCACCGAATGTATCCATTGCCGCAACGCCTCGGTGGGCCGGCTGCCCTTTTTCAATCGCGCGGCAAGGTCGGCCAATTCCTGGACCTCGCGGCGATACACCGCCTCGAACAAGGCTTCGCGGGTCGGAAAATGCCGATAGAGCGTGCCGATGCCGACGCCGGCGCTCTGCGCCACCGCTTCGAGGCTCGCGTCCGGTCCGCCGGCGCTGAACACCGCGCGCGCGGCTTCAAGCAGGCGATCGCGGTTGCGCAACGCGTCGGCGCGCGGCTTGCGTAAGACGGTCCGGTCTAACGTCTTCTGATCCAAGGGTTTTCGCCCAGTATTTGTTTTTTCCGGCGGCGCGCCTTGAAAAGCGGAGGATGCCTCCGTATCTGCAGTCACGCGACCCGATCCATAGCACCTTCCGGCCCGGCGCGGCCATCGGCCGTGCGCCGCATCGCCGGGCGGGAAATGCGGGATCCTCCGCAGTCGCCGGTGCCTGCCGGAGGGTAGGCGTCGCGTGCCGATCGCTCATATGGAGCACCTGCATGGGCTTTTCGACCACGCTCACCGTCAACGGCGTCACCCAGACCGTCGATCTCGACGATCCGCGGGTCACGCTGCTCGATCTGCTGCGCGAACGGCTGCATTTGACCGGAACCAAGAAGGGCTGCGATCGCGGCCAATGCGGCGCCTGCACCGTCATCGTCGATGGCCGGCGGGTCAATTCCTGCCTGGCGCTCGCGGTCAGTCACCATGGCGCCGACGTCCTCACCATCGAAGGCCTGGCACAAAGCGAGCGGCTGCACCCGGTGCAAGAGGCGTTCATCGCCCATGACGGTCTGCAATGCGGCTTCTGCACGCCCGGCCAGATCATGAGCGCCATCGGCCTCATGGCCGAGGGACAGGCCGGCGACGATCCGGAGCGCGTGCGCGAAGCGATGAGCGGCAATCTCTGCCGCTGCGGCGCCTATCGCGGCATCACCGAAGCCGTCCTCGAAGCGCAGAAAATCCTCGCCGCGGCGAACCGCAAGGAGGTCGCATGAACCCCTTCGATTATGTACGGCCGGCGACAGTGAGTGAGGCCGTCGCCGCGGCCGCCGCACCCGGCGCCGCTTATCTCGCCGCCGGCACCAATCTTCTCGATCTGATGAAAGGCAATGTGACAAAGCCCGAGCGGCTCGTCGACATTACCCATATCGCCGGCCTCGACCGGATCGAGACTCTTGCCGACGGCAGCGTGCGCATCGGTGCGCTGGTCCGCAATGCCGAACTCGCTCACGATGGCGATTTCGCCCGGCGCTTTCCGGCCGTCGCCGAAGCGCTGTTGTCCGGCGCCTCGGCGCAATTGCGCAACGCGGCGACCGTCGGCGGCAATCTTCTGCAACGGACACGCTGCGCCTATTTCTACGATCCGGCGAGTGCCTGCAACAAACGCCATCCGGGCTCGGGCTGCGACGCGCGCGGCGGCGACAACCGGCTGCATGCAATCCTGGGCTGGAGCGAGAGCTGCATCGCCACCCATCCGTCCGATTTCTGCGTCGCGCTCGCGGCGCTCGATGCCACCGTCGAAATCGAGGGCAAAGCGGGCCGGCGCGAGATCGCGCTCGAAACGCTTCACCGCCTGCCCGGCGACTGGCCGGACCGCGAGACCGAGCTTGAGCCCGGCGAGATGATCGTCGCCGTGCGGCTTCCCGCCGAAGCCGCAGGCTTTGCCGCCAACGCCCGCTATCTGAAACTGCGCGACCGCACGTCCTATGCCTTCGCCGTCGTCTCGGCGGCCGCGGCGCTGCGCATCGAGCAAGGCGCCGTCAAAGAGGCGCGCATCGCCATGGGCGGCGTTGCCGCCAAACCGTGGCGGGCACGCGAAGCCGAGCAGATTCTCGCCGGTGCGCGGCCCGACACCGCGGCCTTCCAGCGCGCGGCCGCAGCCGCGCTCGGCGCCGCCAAGCCATCCGGCGACAACGCATTCAAGATCGAGCTCGCGCGCCGCGTCGTCATGCGGGCGCTGGCGCTCGCCGCAGCCGGCACGCCCGCGCGCATGCCGGCGCTGCCCGGCTCGCCCTTTGCCGCCGTTTCCGGAGTCCTCACCAATGCCTGAGCTCGCACCCACGCAATCCCCCATTCACATCCGCCACGGCTCGAATATCGGCCAGCCGCTGACGCGCCGCGACGGCGTGCTCAAAGTCACCGGCGCCGCGCAATATGCCGCCGACCGGCATCCTCCCGGCATGCTCTATGCGGTGCTGGCGACCGCGAGCATCGCCCGCGGCCGCGTCGCTTTCCTCGATATCGCCGCGGCCAAAGCCCATGTCGGCGTCGTCGAAGTCATCACGCCGAAAAACCGGCCGCCGCTGGCGCAGGATCCGGACGAGAAATCCAATCCGTTCATGTTCCGGCTCGATCTTCTGCAAGACGATCGGGTCCGCTATGCCGGCCAGCCGATTGCGGTGGTCGTCGCCGAAACGCTCGAAGCCGCGACCGAAGGGGCAACCCTGTTGGCGCCACGCTACCAAGCCGAACCGGCGCGGATCGGGTTCGACGCCGGCGAGACTTTCGCCCTGGAGACCGTCGGTCCCGGCTTTCCCGCGCAGGCACGGCGCGGCGATGTCGCCGCGGGTCTCGCGGCGGCGAAACGGACGCTGACCGAGACCTACGAAACCGCGGCGCAATATCACAACCCCATGGAGCCGCACGCCATCGTCGCCGCCTGGGACGGCGACACGCTGTCGATCGATACGCCGAGCCAGGGTCTGGCGCTGGCGCAAGGCCGGCTCGCCGGATTGTTCGGCATCGCGCCAGAAAAGATTCACATCCGCAGTCCGTTTCTCGGCGGCGGCTTCGGCTGCAAGGGCCTGTTGTCGGGACCGCAGGTCCTCGGCGTCATCGCCGCGCGCGCCGTCGGCCGCCCGGTCAAGCTTGTGCTGCGGCGCGACCAGATGTTCGGCCCGGTCGGTCACCGCGCGCCGACGCGGCAGACGCTGCGGCTCGGCACCGACAAGGACGGCGCATTGCTCGCGCTCGAGCATCGTACCAAGACCGTCTCGAGCAGCTACGACGATTTCTTCGAGCCGGCGTCGATGCCCTCGCAAGCGCTTTATGCAAGCGCAGCCATTGCCACCTCGCATGAGGGCGTGCGGGCCGACATCGGTACGCCCTTGTTCATGCGCGCGCCCGGCGAAGCGCCAGGCTCGATTGCGCTGGAAAGCGCCGTCGACGAAATGGCCGAAGCCTGCGGCATGGATCCGCTGGCCTTCCGGCTGAAGAACTATGCGGAGGTCGAGCCGATCTCCGGCAAGCCGTTTTCGTCAAAAGCGCTGCGCGAATGCTATCGGCAGGGCGCCGCGCGGTTCGGCTGGGAACGGCGGCCGCTTGCTCCCCGGCAGATGCGCGATGACGATGGTTTCCTGGTCGGCTGGGGCGTCGGCACCGCGATATTTCCGGCGCATATGTTCGCGGCGCAGGCGAAAGCCGTGCTGCGCCGTGACGGCAGCGGCATCATGGAGATCGGCGCGCACGACATGGGCCAGGGCGCCTGGACGGCGCTGGCGCAGATCGCCGCCGACGGACTCGGGCTTGACCTCGATCGGCTCGAATTCCGCTCGGGGACATCCGATCTGCCCGATGCCGGCATTGCCGGCGGCTCGGCGCACACCGCGACCGCGGGGGTGGCGATCCACAAGGCCGGCGCCGACGCGATCGCGCAACTTGCCGATCTTGCGACCAATGACCGGGGATCGTCGCTGTTCGGCGCCGGCAATGCCGGCGTGATCGCGCGCGGCGGCCGGCTGTTCCGCCGCGACGACGAAAGCCGCAGTGAAAGCTATGCCGATATTCTCTCCCGCGCGGGGCTCGCGCAGATCGAAGGCCGCGGCGCGAGCGGCAGCCCGAACCCGATGGAGCACGCTTCATCCGACTATGCCATGAACGCGCATGGCGCGGTCTTTGCCGAGGTCAAGGTCGATCCCGATCTCGGACAGACGCGCGTGACGCGCCTTATCGGCGCCTTTGCCGCCGGCCGGATCGTCAATCCGCGCCTGGTGCGGAGCCAATATTACGGCGGCATGATCTGGGGCGTGTCGTTCGCGCTCCACGAACAGGCGGTGATGGACCCGCGGTCCGGGCGGACGATGAACGCCAACTTCGCCGAGTACCATGTGCCGGTGAACGCCGATGTGCCCTCGGTCGAAGCAATATTGGTCGAGGAAGACGATCCGCACGTCAACGAACTGGGCATCAAGGGCGTCGGCGAAATCGGCATCACCGGCAGCGCCGGCGCGGTCGCCAATGCGGTCTGGCACGCGACCGGCATCCGCGTGCGCAAATTCCCGATCACGCTCGATCGCCTGATCGGTTGATCGGTCGCCGCTTCAGCGGATTGCCGACGTGGTGGCGAGGGAAAAGGCGCAGCTTTGGATCAACCACGACAAGGCGCAGACCGACACGCTCAAGCACGCGCCGGACTATCACGAGTGAGGGGGACGGCGGCGGCAGCGGACTGCTACGTGGCGGTGCGCGGCCGCTCGGCAGGCCGCGGCCCGAGCCGTCCGCGCCAGGCCAACGCGGTCACCCACACGCTGGCAATGCCGGTCGCGATGCTCAGCAACATGCCCATGGTGAGGAGCGAGAGACTGAACAAATCCGGATCGGGCGCCTTGAAAAACTCGCAGAAAAAGCGGGTCACCGAATAGCCGAGGGCAAATAGACCGGCGGCAAGGCCGGGGCGCTTGAGAGCGCCGGCGCGGATGGCAAAGACAAGAACGACAAACAGAAGAAAGCCCTCGAGCGCCGCCTCATAAAGCTGGCTGGGATGGCGCGGCAGCGGGCCGGCGCCGGGGAAGACCATCGCCCAAGGCACATCGCTGGGACGTCCCCACAGCTCCGTGTTGATGAAATTAGCGAGGCGGCCGAAGCCGACGCCGAGGGCCGCTCCCGGCGAGCAGATGTCGAGCGCGGTCCAGAACGAACATTGGTTGCGGCGGGCGAAAATCCACACCGCGATTCCCGTGCCTATCATGGCGCCGAAGAACAGGCCGCCGCCGTGCCAGACTTCGAGGATTTCGGCGGGATGGGAAAAATAGACCGCGGGCTTGATGAGCGCTTCGCCCAGGCGACCGCCGATGGCCGTGCCGAACAGAATATAGAGAACGAGATAATCGACGCTCGCCGGCTTCGGCCGGTCCAGCCCGTTCCAATAGGCATCGCGCTTAACGAGCGCGAGCGCGATCAGCCAGATGGCAACAAGACCGCCGCTATAGGCAAGCGCGTACCAGCGAATCGCCAGCGAGCCGATGTGAAACGCGACCGGGCTAATCTGCGGATACGGAATGACCAGCCAAGACATGAACCGTTCCAGTTTACCGGCGGGCAAAGACGGCACAAAAGGCGAGAGCACCCCGCCAGACTTCGCTCACGATCGTTGAAAGAAATAATGGAAGAATAAGGACAGCAGCGCCAGTCCGACCATGAGAGCGAAGGTCCAATCCCCGTAACGGGCGTAGATCGTAGGGGAAAGCGCGCGCGGCAATTCGGCATCGATGACGCCCGCCGAATCGAGCGGCAGCGACGCGACGATGCGCCCCAAGGGATCGACGACCGCGGAGATGCCGCTGTTAGCCGCCCGCACCAGAGGCAGACCCTGCTCGATCGCGCGCATGCGGGCCTGCCGGAAATGCTGATACGGTCCCGAACTCGCGCCGAACCAGCCGTCATTGGTCACGTTGACGATCCAGCCCGGGCGGCCGTCGCGCGGCGCGACTTCGTCCGGGAATATGATCTCGTAGCAGACCGTCGGCAAAAAATCGGGCGCATCGGGCGTGGCAAGGTCGCGGCGGCTGCCGCCGCTAAGCAATTCGCTCGCCGGCCTGACAAACCGCATAAGCCCGGATGCCTCGAGCCAGCCGTGGAACGGAGTATATTCGCCGAACGGCACGAGATGCTTCTTGTCGTAGTATCCCAGAATTTTGCCGCTGCGATCGACGACGAAGATGGAATTATAGGCGGCAACGCCGCCGCTCGCTTGTTGGCCGGCCAACCGCAGGCTGCCGGTTATCAGGACCGTTGCCGGCGGGAGAAAATCCACAAGATCCGGCGGCAGCCGATAAAACGGCAACGCAGCCTCCGGCCAGATCAGATGGGTCACATCGTTGAGCCCATGCGGCCGCGACGGCGTGGCGACCGTCGAGAGCGCGCGATAGCGGGCCGCGCGATTCTGCAACTCGGCGACGCTGACCTCCTGATCGACGCTCTTCAGATCGGGCTGCACGAGACGCAAACTGACGCCGGCGACGCTCTCGGTCGGATGAGCGGCAAGACGCAGCGCCCCGCCGCCGGCAAGCGCCGCAAGCAGAATCAAGCCGCCGACAGGGGACAGCCAGCCGCGTCGCACGGCGCGCGGATCGTCGCCGAGGACGGCCGGTGACGCGAAAATCAAAACCGCGCAAAAGGTGAGGCCCCATGTTCCGATGACGGAGGCGCTTTGCGCAATCACGAGAGGCCCGGTCAGCACATAGCCGATGGCGTTCCAGGGAAAATCCGTGACCAAGTGACCGCGCAGCCATTCGGTCAGCGCCATCGCCACAGCAAGCGAGACGACGCGCACGGGACCTTGCGGCCAATAGAGGCGCGCCAGCGCCAGGCCGAGAGCGGGATAAAGCGCGAGATAGGCCGTCAAGGCCATGAGCGCGACCGGCAGCAGCCAGCCGACCACCGCCGTGTCGACCAGATAATGATACGCGTAACCGAACCAATAAAGACCGGCGAGGAAATAACCGAAACCGAAGCACCAGCCGATCCAGGCGGCAGCAGGCGCGCCAGCCCGGCCGGGCTTTGCAATTCCATCGACGAGCCACGTCAAGACCGGGAAGGTCAAAAACAGGATCGGCCAAAGATCGAATGGCGGCAGAGCGAGCGCCGACAATGCACCTGCCCCGAATGCGAAAACGGCGCGCCCATACCCTGAAGTTTTCCTGATGCGCCAAGGAAGAGCTGCAAGAGTTTTCCAGGACATGTGATTGCGCCCACTGCACGCCAAGGTAGCTTATCCGCCTTTTGGCGAGGTCGCCGAAGCGTCGTTATCCTTTTAGTTCAAGGCCTTCCGCGCATTGTGGCCGCGGCGCCACAGCGCGACACATTCGCCGGGTTTTCAACGCTACATTCAGATTGCTCCATTGTCGCCGCACGAAATTCCACCGAATGTATTCACCGGAATTGGAATGCGTATTTTTTGGCATTTGCGGGGGCAATATGCTTTTGGAAGCAGCGCGCCGTATCCGGAATCCCGACGTTCAGCGCAGAGTTTTCGTTGCGATAATGTTGCTGTCCGGTGGCGCGCCGTTTGCCGCGTGCGGTAAGCAATTTCTTGGACCCGAATTCTCCTGCATATATGCCGGCCATTCCAACGATTGTACCGATCCTTCGCCGTCCCTGCACGATGCGTATTTTCATGCCGGTGCGACTGTGTCGGCCCGGACGCCGGCGGCGGGCGACAATGGCGTGACATTGTTTGCACGAACCGGTGTTCTGGCGCCGATCGACTCGTCGTCCAGCGCCCCGTTGCCCAGCAACCTGAACGGGCCGACGACAGTGAACGGCACCGCCAACTTGCACGACAATATCACCGTGCCGGTCTATGGCGGCGTGACTATTCCGGCGAAGAACGTGGGAATTCCCGTTCCAAATCTTGCCTTCGAAGCCTTTGGCGGCGTGGATATCAAGAACCAAAAATTCGGCTTCTCGCTTAACGAAGTCGGTCTGCCGGGTGGCACTTCGGCATCGCAAACCTTTTGGACCGCCAATCCCGCAGCGGGCGCCGGCATTCAGTATTATCTCGGCACGTTCGGCGGTTTCCCGACCACGCTTGGCGCTGCCTATATCGTGGACCTCCAATTGAGCGACCACAACACGACCGCGGCATCGCCCAATGTTCCGGGACTGACTTACACGCTCACCGATCCCAAGCACGTAAGCCAGACGGCGGCCGTCACGTTGAACTTCGACCTGCCGTCGAGATAGCGTCGTCTCTCCGCGCTCAAACTGGCCGGCCGCCGATTTAGTGTTTTCTCGGCAGGACCGGCCGTTTGCGCTTAATGCGTCGCGTATTGCAGGCCGGCGGTATAGGCGGCGCCGCCGATCACGCAGGGGATGCCAAGCTCGATCTGGCCGGTGGCGGCGGCGACAACGCAACCCATCGACAGCGCGCCCTGCCCGACCTGGCCCCACCCTGAGAGCTCCCGCTTCGAGGCCGGGCCTTTCTCCTTGAGCTCCGCGATGGCGGCGAGCGATTCCTGGCGCATATGCACGGTGTCGACCGTTTCCGCGGTCTCGATGACGTCGTGCAAAACAGGTTTGATGTCGTCCGGCTGATTCTTCTCGGCGGTTTGCAGCATGGCGAGCAGATCGGTGTCGCGCACGGCGTTGCTCGCCAGCGTGAATTTTGCCGCGCTGCCGGTGGTGAGATTGTCGACATTGTCGTGATCGTTGGACAGCGGCAGCAGCTTGATCACGCTCTCGATCGGCGCGTAGCTGCCGGTGGCGAGATAATAGCCCCACAGCACGTCGATCAATTCCGGCGTCGGCTGCAGCGCCACGATCTTCTTCGGCTTGTCGCCGATATGGAGCGAGGCCTCGATCTTGTCGAGCATGCCCGGCTTTTTGGTCTTGAAGTCGATTTGCTGCAGGGTCGGCAGCTTGCCGTCGAGATATTGGTTGATCATCTCCCGGCGCGTCGGCATGCGATCGACGAAGGTCGCCAGCAGATCCTTCCAGCGCGGCAGACCGGAATAGGCGATGGCGCGCACCAGCACCCAGTGGTCGGCCGGATCGATCGAGATCATGCGCAAAGTGAGGCTTTCGGCGCGCCGCGGGTTGGCGCCGAGGACGCCGGCGATGAAGCCGATATAGGGGCCGGAGCTTTCGGCGTCCTTGAAGGCCTGCATCGCGCTTAGCGCATGCACGACGACCGGCAGGCTCTCGGGATCCGGCTTGTGCCGGTAGGAGTTGATCCATTTGAGGATCGCGTCGGTGGAGTTGAGCGCCGGCGCCATTCGCTGCGCGGCGGCCGGTGGCGCCCCCCACGCCACGCCGAGCAGAGCTGCGGCAACGAGCACAGCGGCGATACGGCGCAGATAGACAGCGCTCGGGTGTCCTGTAACCATGTCCCCTCCAGTGGAGAAAACCGGCAACGCGTGCGGCGAGATTTCGGTGATGCCTAAAGTCCCCGTGCGCCAATTCAGCAACAGGGCGGGGAAATAAAAGGGCTGTCGCCGCGCAATTTCGCGGCCAGTCTGTGACACTTAACGATGGTTAAGAATTGTGATTCTGCCCGTCATTTCGATTTCAAACGGCAGTTTGAAGTCTGGCGCCGGCCGCGAAGCCGCAAAGTCGCCGCATTCGGCTTGACCGGTGCGGACACAATGCTTATAAACGCGGCTCACGCCAAAGAGGGACACGTGCGTCCGATGACTTCGCTGATCCTCGTATCCAAGCGCACCGCCGGGGGTGGATAATCCACCCGCGAGACGTGGCGGTGCGCGACCAGGGGCCCTTCGAGGCCCTTTTTTATTTTCCGAACCTTGTGCCTGGCAGCGGCTGAACGACACCGAAAGAGCGGAGCGAGCGATGACTGAGATGACCGGAGCGGAAATGGTGATAGCGGCGCTGGCCGATCAGGGCGTCGACTATATTTTCGGCTATCCCGGCGGCGCCGTGCTGCCGATCTATGACGCGCTGTTCCAGCAGGAAAAAGTGCGTCACATCCTGGTGCGTCACGAGCAGGGCGCGGTGCACGCCGCCGAAGGCTATGCGCGCTCCACCGGCAAGGTCGGCACCGTGCTGGTCACCTCCGGTCCCGGCGCCACCAATGCGGTGACGGGCTTGACCGACGCCTTGTGCGACTCCATTCCGCTCGTCGTCATCACCGGCCAGGTGCCCACTCACCTCATCGGCAACGACGCCTTCCAGGAATGCGACACCGTCGGCATTACCCGGCCGTGCACAAAATACAATTATCTCGTCAAATCCATCGCCGACCTGCCGCGGGTGCTGCACGAGGCCTTCCATATCGCCTCGAGCGGCCGGCCCGGACCGGTCGTCGTCGACGTGCCGAAGGACGTGCAATTCGCCACCGGCGCTTACGCCAAGCCCAAGGAGTTTCAGCACAAGGGCTACCGGCCGAAGCTCGACGGCGATCCGGCCAAGATTCGCGAAGCGGTCGAGATGATGGCGGCCGCCAAGCGGCCGCTGTTCTATACCGGCGGCGGCGTCATCAATTCCGGCCCCGCCGCCAGCGAACGCCTGCGCGAACTGGTCAAGCTCACCGGCTTTCCGATCACCTCGACGCTGATGGGGCTCGGCGCCTTCCCGGCCGCCGATCCGCAATGGCTCGGCATGCTCGGCATGCACGGCACCTGGGAAGCCAACTGGACGATGCACGACTGCGACCTGATGATCTGCGTCGGCGCCCGCTTCGACGACCGGATCACCGGCCGGCTCGACGCGTTTTCGCCGGGCTCGAAAAAGATCCACATCGACATCGATCCGTCGTCGATCAACAAGAACGTCAAAGTCGACCTGCCGATCATCGGCGATTGCGCCCATGTGCTCGACGAAATGCTGCGGGCGTGGCGCGCCGCGGGCAGCAAGCCGGACAAGAAGGCGCTCGATGCCTGGTGGGGCCAGATCGGCAAATGGCGGACGAAGAATTCGCTCGCCTATCGCCACTCCAACGAGATCATCAAGCCGCAATACGCCATCCAGCGGCTCTACGAATTGACCAAGGGCCGCGACACTTACATCACCACCGAAGTCGGCCAGCACCAGATGTGGGCGGCGCAGTTCTATCATTTCCAGGAGCCGAACCGCTGGATGACCTCCGGCGGCCTCGGCACCATGGGCTACGGACTGCCGGCCTCGGTCGGCGTGCAGATCGCGCACCCGAATTCGCTGGTCGTCGACATCGCCGGCGAAGCGTCTGTGCTGATGAACATGCAGGAGATGTCGACGGCGGTGCAGCACGACCTGCCGATCAAGATCTTCATCCTCAACAATCAATACATGGGCATGGTGCGGCAGTGGCAGGAATTGCTGCACGGCGGCCGCTACTCGCACTCCTACACCGAGGCGCTGCCGGATTTCGTCAAGCTCGCCGAGGCCTATCATGCGCACGGCATCCGCTGCACGCATCCCGGCGAGCTCGACGACAAGATCCGGGAGATGATCGAGGTGCAAAAGCCGGTCATCTTCGACTGCGTGGTCGATCCGGCGGAGAACTGCTTCCCGATGATTCCGTCCGGCCGCGCGCATAACGAGATGCTGCTCGGCGATGCCGCGACCCGCGTCGTGGACGCGGTGACCGAAGAAGGCAAAATGCTGGTGTGATTCTTCGCCATTGCGGGCGAAGCGAAGCAATCCGGTTTCTGAGCTGGTTGCCCTGGATTGCTTCGTCGCTTCGCTCCCCGCAATGGCGAGTTCCTTCGAGGAGACTTCCGTGAGCACGACGACGACCACCCATTATCCGGCGCAAACCACGACCGAGCAGGTCGAGACGCGCACGCTCTGCATCCTGGTCGACAACGAGCCGGGCGTGCTGGCGCGGGTCATCGGGCTTTTTTCCGGCCGCGGCTACAACATCGACTCGCTCACGGTGTCGGAGACCGAGCATGAGAAGCATCTCTCCCGCATCACCATCGTCACCCGCGGCACGCCGATGGTGCTGGAGCAGATCAAGAACCAGCTCGACCGTCTGGTGCCGGTGCACCGGGTGATCGACCTGACCA
>Ga0335074_10011437_pt1 | contig 12412 bp, 10 predicted proteins | sample Lox_Sample_23_FD_206715 | JGI IMG/M metagenome (GOLD analysis project Ga0335074, IMG submission 206715) | Soil microbial communities from Loxahatchee National Wildlife Refuge, Florida, United States - Lox_Sample_2.3 | ecosystem: Environmental > Terrestrial > Soil > Wetlands | place: USA...
GCCGTCCGGTCGCGGCGTCAAGGACAGCGCGGCGTGAAACCAACCAAGAAGGCCACCGCGAAGAAGGCCTCAAATAGCGCTGAGCCCGTTGTGATCGATCCCTACCTGCCGAAGAACGGCAACTTTGGCTATCGGGTGTCGCGCTACGAACTGGATCTGGAGTACAAGGTCGCGATCAACCGGCTCGCCGGGTCGGCGACGATCACCGCGGTGACGCTGACGGAGTTGCAGGAGTTCACCCTTGACCTGTCCGACGCGCTCACGGTGTCGAAGGTGTCGGTCAGCGGTAAGCGCGTCGCCCACTTCGCCTGTCACGACCGCAAATTGCGCCTCCGGCTGCAGTCGAAGCTGGCGACCGGGGCCGCGATGACGATCGTCGTGCGCTACAGCGGATCACCGCGGCCACTCCGATCATTATGGGGCGACGTCGGTTTCGAGGAGTTGACCAACGGCGCACTCGTCGCCGGGCAACCGAACGGCGCCGCGTCGTGGTTCCCGTGCGACGACCACCCCAGCGCCAAGGCCGCATATCGCATTCAGATCAGCGCCGAAAACCCTTACCGGGTAGTGGCCAACGGCAAGCTGGTGTCGCGGCGGCCCCGCGCAGGCCGAACCGCGTGGACCTACGAACAGCCCGAGCCGACCTCGACCTACCTCGTCACCCTGCAGATCGGGATGTACGAGGTCGCGCGGCTGGCGAAGTCGCCGGTGGCGATGCAGGCCGCGCTGCCCGGCCGGCTGCGACGCAACTTCGACCACGACTTCGCTCGCCAGCCCGAGATGATGCAGTTGTTCGTCAACCTGTTCGGACCCTACCCGCTGGCCAACGGTTACACCGTCGTCGTCACCGATGATGCGCTGGAGATACCGCTTGAGGCACAAGGGATTTCGATTTTCGGTGCCAATCACTGCGACGGATCGGGGGCCAGCGAGCGGCTGATCGCTCACGAGCTCGCGCACCAGTGGTTCGGCAACTCGGTGACGGTGCGGCGCTGGCGGGACATCTGGCTGCACGAAGGATTCGCGACCTACGCGGAGTGGTTGTGGTCGGAACACAGCGGCGGTCCCGACGCCGACGAGCGTGCCCACCAATACTACGAACGGCTGCGCGCGTCGCCGCAGGATCTGCTGCTGGCCGATCCCGGACCACGCGACATGTTCGACGACCGGGTGTACAAGCGTGGCGCGCTGACCCTGCACGCGCTGCGCCGAGAGCTGGGTGACGCGAAATTCTTTGCGCTGCTCAAGGATTGGACGACGCGCCACCGGCACGGCAACGTGAACACCGACGACTTCACCAGGCTGGCCGCCACCTACAGCGACCAGTCGCTACAGCAGCTCTGGGATTCCTGGCTGTATTCGACGAAGCTGCCCTGACAGCGGTCAGCCGGGCAGCGCCGGTTCCGGCGTCAACGTGGCCACCTCACGCTCGCGACGCAACGCGCGCATCCGGGTGGCCCACTCGACCGTCACCGCTCCCACAAACCCGGCTGTCCCCGCGCCGAGCATGGTCCACGGGTCGTGCGCCAGCAATAGGAAGCCGAACACCGCGGAGACCGCAAGCAGCGCGTACCGCACCCGCGTCCAGCGGGCCGGGCCGATAAACCGGGTCGACACCAGCATGCCCAGCACCAACGCGATCGAATGCCCGACGTCGGTGAAGTCGTCGCTCAGCACGGCCGCCGCGAGGCCGACCGGAACCCACCAGCCGATCCACGCCGGCCGCCACCGGCGCGGGATCGCCGCGGTCAACGCGCCCAGCACCGCAACGGCGCCGTAGCTCACGCCGACGTCGCTGGCCCGCGAGATCGACAGCGGCAGATACCCGAACTTGATCGCCGCGGTCAGGCCCAAGGCCACCAGCAGCGTCGCGCCGATGTGCCCGGTGACAAACACCAAGGCCAGCCGGCCGCTGTGCCAGATCAGCTCGGCCAGCGCGAGCAGGCACACCAGGCAGGGCAACCAGAAGTACATCGGACCGGAATCGGTGACGAACGCGCTGTCCAGCAGGGTCGCCAGATGACCGCGGGCGAGGTTGTGCAGATTGGTGCTGGCCTGCGCGATGACCTGCGCACGCACCCGCGGACCAAGCTCCACGAGCGCGGCGCTGACGGCAACCAGCACCGCCGCGTAGCCCAGGGTGATCCGGACACGCGACAGCCGCGACAATATCTGCAATACCATCGCTATCTACTATGCCTCCGGCCCGTCGTCATCCGGACTATCCGAACCTGACAACTCGCTAATAGTTCCGCGGGAGGTCTTGAGCCGATAGATGGCCAAATCCGCAGGTAGACCTGGTGTTTTGGCCGCGAAGACCGAGCGGTGCACCCGCTTGGCTGTGACGCCCAACACGTCCAGATCTCCCTGCGCGAGCAGGTCCAGCGTGGCTCCGGAAACCATGACTCCGCCTCGGGTCGCGCGCTCCATCACCCGGGCGGCGACGTTGACGTCGACACCGAGCCAGTCGGCGGCCAGTCGCTGCGGGCGCCCGGTGTGGATGCCCACCCGCATCTTCGGCTTGTAGCCGTCGACGTCGACCGCTTTCAGCGCGCGCTTGGCCTCGAGGACGGCGCCGACCGCGACGAGCGGATCGGCGAAAACCGCCATGATGCCGTCGCCCATCCGCTTGACGATGTGGCCGCCCGCGTCGAGCAGCGGTGGCTCAACCGCCCGCGCCACCCGCCGCAACAGCTTCAGGGTTGCGTCGTCGCCGGCGTGCAGCGACCACGTCGAGAACCCCACCAGATCGGTGAACACGATGGTGACCTCAGGGTTCGCCGGACGCCGGGACACCGACTCGGTCAGGTGCTGCCACACCTGCAGCGCGCCGAGGCTGATCTCCCGCGACGCGCCGCCACGCTCACCCAGCAGACGCCCCGCCGCGCGTGCGGCCGCCCGCGGCCCACCCTCACCGGCGGTCGATAGCGGGTCGCCGAACTCCGGGTCGCCGGGCAACGCACGGCGGGCCCGGCGGATCAGTTTGATCACCTCGGGACTTTGGTTCCTGTTGCGCAGCCACTCCGCCGCGCCGCGCAGCGACGGCGCGGAATGCGATCGCGTAGCAGGCGGATCCGGCGTGGTCACCGTTTGCTCGGGCTCGCCGGACGCCGGTTGGGGCCCGAGTTCCACACCGCTCAGGGTAGGTCGTGTCCGGATGGACCGGCAACGACCGTCGTCGTGGTGTGCGCCACGATCCTGGACAAACCGCCTGATCACGGCGTTGCGACGGTCAGGGCGACACTTGATAACAGGCTGGCGCCACGCACCCCGAAATTGTAGACAACATGCGTTGTCAACATTATCGTGAACTGATCGCCCCTCGGACCAGGAGGCCGTGATGACGACGACGATGCCGCTGAAGCCATCGCGCACGCCTGTGCCGCGCGACGAGACGTCTCCCCTGGGTCCGGACTCGCTGACGTGGAAGTACTTCGGCGACCTGCGCACCGGGATGATGGGCGTCTGGATCGGCGCAATCCAGAACATGTATCCGGAGTTGGGCGCCGGCGTGGAGGAGCACTCAATCCTGTTGCGCGAACCGCTGCAACGCGTGGCGCGATCGGTGTATCCGATCATGGGCGTCGTCTACGACGGCAACCGGGCGTCCAAGACCGGTGAGCAGATCAAGCAGTACCACCACACCATCAAAGGGGTCGACGCCACCGGACGTCGCTACCACGCGCTGAACCCCGAGACGTTCTACTGGGCGCACGCAACGTTTTTCATGCTGGTGATCAAGACGGCCGAGTACTTCTGCGGCGGGTTGACCGAGGCCGAAAAGCGCCAGCTGTTCGACGAACACGTGCAGTGGTACCGGATGTACGGGATGAGCATGCGGCCGGTGCCCAAGTCGTGGGAAGACTTCCAGGAGTACTGGGAACGGGTCGGCCGCGACGAGCTGGAGATAAATCAGGCCGTCCTGGACATCTTCCAAATCCGCATTCCCAAGCCGAAATTCGTGCTGATGCCCACGCCGATCTGGGACCAGTTGTTCAAGCCGCTCGTCGCGGGGCAGCGGTGGATCGCGGCCGGGCTGTTCGAGCCGGCCGTGCGCGAAAAGGCCGGCATGCGTTGGACACCGGGCGACGAAGTGGTGCTGCGGTTGTTCGGCAAATTGGTCGAGCTGGCGTTTCTCGCGGTTCCCGACGAGATCCGGTTGCATCCGCGGGCGCTGGCCGCCTACCGCCGCGCCGAGGGCCGGGTTTCCGCCGATGCCCCGCTGGTCGAGGCGCCGGGCTTCGTGGCGCCGCCGTCGGATCGCCGCGGGCTGCCGATGCATTACTTCCCGCCACGCACCCCGCTGCCAAAGAGCCTGATCGAGCGGGCCGGGTCGCTCGTGCACACCACGTTCTCGCTGGCCGGGTTACGGCCGGCGCGCGGCCGCGGCAAGGCGGCCTAGCGGCTCTGGGCGCGAGCGCTCTGGTAGAGGCAGATCGCCGCTGCCGCAGCCACATTCAGGCTTTGCGCTCCCCCGGCCATCGGGATCGTCACTCGACGGTCGGCCTGCTGGGCCAGCTCCTGCGACAGCCCGTGGGCCTCGGCGCCGAACAGCCATGCCGTCGGCGCCGACAACTCGGCGTCGTCGAGGGACAGTTCGCCGTCCACGGTGGTGGCCAACACCCGCAGCCCGGCCGCCTGCAGAGCGGCGACGGCCTCGATCACGTCCGGTGCGACGACGACCGGGATCGAGAAGATGCTGCCCGCCGACGCCCGCAGGCATTTGCCGTTATAGGGGTCGACGCCGTGTCCGGCGAAGATCACCGCCGCGGCGCCCATCGCGTCGGCGATGCGGATCAACGTGCCCGCGTTGCCGGGCTCGCCGATCTCCACGCCCACGGCGACGAGTCGGGGCGCGTCGGCGAGCACCTCGGCCAAACCGGGACTGGGCCGCTCGCACACCGCCACCAGGCCGGCCGGAGTCACGGTGTCGGACAGGGCTTTCGCGGCGCGCTCGGTGACGAGGTGCACCGCCGCGTCGTGGCCGGCCAGCAGTGTGGCGTACCGCTGCGCGGCATCCTCCGTCGCGAACATCTCGCGGATCAGGCCGCGCCGCGAGGCGGCCTCGACCAGGTTGGCGCCCTCCACCAGGAAACGCTGCGCGCGGCGCCGGGCCACCTGCCGGTGCAGTTTTACCGCGGCGACCACCCGGGTCGATCGTTCAGTGAGCACCGAGAGCGGTTAGGCGGCCTCTCCGGACGGCGCGTTGACGTCGTCGGGCAATGCGGCCCGGGCGGTGCCGACCAGCGCGGTGAACGCGGCGGGATCGCTGATCGCGATCTCGGCGAGGTTCTTGCGGTCGACCTCGACGCCGGCGGCCTTCAGACCCTGGATGAGGCGGTTGTAGGTGATGTCGTTGGCGCGGGCGGCGGCGTTGATCCTGGAGATCCACAGCTTGCGGAACTCGCCTTTGCGCGCCCGACGGTCGCGGTAGGCGTAGTTCAGTGAATGCAGTTGCTGCTCTTTGGCTTTGCGGTACAGGCGGGATCGCTGGCCGCGGTAGCCTTTCGAGGCCTTCAGTATTGTGCGGCGCTTCTTCTGGGCGTTGACTGCCCGCTTGACGCGTGCCATGGGGGTGTTCCTATTCCTCGGGTGGACGTGGTTGTTGTTCCGGCGATGGGCCCTGGACGGGCGCCGATCAGCCGTTCAGCAGCTTGTTGACTCGCTTGGTGTCGTTGGCCGACACGGCGGTGCGGCCATCGAGCCGGCGCGTCCGCTTGGTCGGCTTGTGCTCGAGCAGGTGGCGACGGTTGGCCTGCTGACGCACGATCTTGCCGGTGCCGGTCCGCCGGAATCGCTTCGATGCGCCGCTGTGGGTCTTGGTCTTGGGCATGGGTCCTCTGTCTTGTCGGTGTTAGTTAGGCGACGGTTCGGTGTCGCTGGTGGGTGCGGGCCGGGGTGCGGGGGTCGCGGCCTGTTCGGCCGCACGCGCGCGGGTCTTCGCGCCGCGGTGTGGCGCCAGCACCATCGTCATGTTGCGTCCGTCCTGCTTGGCCGATGTCTCGACGAAGCCATAGTCGGCGACGTCTGCGCCCAGGCGTTGCAGCAGCCGGTAACCCAGTTCGGGTCGGGACTGCTCGCGTCCGCGGAACATGATGGTCACCTTGACTTTCGCTCCGGCCTCCAGGAATCGGATCACGTGACCCTTCTTGGTCTCGTAGTCGTGATCGTCGATCTTGGGTCGCAATTTCTGTTCTTTGACGACGGTCTGCTGCTGGTTTTTGCGAGACTCACGCGCCTTTTGCGCCGCCTCGTATTTGAACTTGCCGTAGTCCATGATCTTGCAGACCGGTGGCCTGGCGTCCGGCGCGACTTCGACAAGGTCGAGATCGGCATCCGCGGCGACGCGAAGAGCGTCTTCGATACGCACGATGCCTACCTGTTCCCCTCCAGGGCCGATCAATCGGACTTCAGGTACACGGATGCGCTCGTTGACGCGGGTCTCAGTGCTGATGGGGCCTCCCTAGTTTGGTTCCACAGCCACCGCCACCGGGTTCGTCCGGAGTCAGCAGTTGGAATGCCACGCCATCAGCAAAAAAGCCCTGCATAAGCAGGGCCCGGTGCCGACCGATCACGGCCGAAGCCGCCTGCGCAAACGCAGAACCAGCACCGCTCGGGTGCCTGTGACCGGACCGTTGAGCCTTCAGATCGATCTTGTGGACAACGGTGGGAGTGGGACTCCACTTGCTGCCTCTGGCCTTCGCCGGAGACGGTCGCGAACGCGAGTCTAGCAGTGATGACGCTGAGCTCAGTCATCCAGCGGCCGGGCCGGCCCGGTCGTGCCCGCGACGCGCATCATTCTCTGAATGGGTCAACACACATTTCATAGCCGAACCGAATATCCTCGCGGTCTGTGACCCTCACTGCGTCTCGCCCGCGGAGCCAGCCGAATTCCCGGCTCCGCTGGGTGCCCGCGGCTGCCGGTTGGACGGTCGGCGTGATCGCCACGCTGTCGCTGATCGCCAGTGTGTCGCCGGTCATCCGCTGGCTCATCAGGGTCCCCAGGGAGTTCATCAACGACTATCTGTTCAACTTCCCCGACACCAGCTTCGCCTGGTCGTTCGTACTGGCCCTGCTAGCCGGTGCGCTCACCGCCCGCAAGCGCATCGCCTGGTGGGTGTTGGTGCTGAACCTGCTGCTGGCTGCGGGTTTGAACGTCGACGGCCTGACAGACGACGGCATCACCCCGCTGCGGCGGGCCGGCGAGACGCTCGGGCTCGGCTTCCACTTGGCCGCGCTGCTGGTGCTGGTCCTGGCCTACCGCGAATTCTGGGCCAAGGTCCGCCAGGGTGCGCTGTACAAGGCGGCGGGCGTGCTGGTCACCGGTTGGGCCATCGGCATCCTGCTGTCCTGGGGTCTGGTCGAGACATTCCCCAAGACGCTGGCCGCCGACGACCGGTTGTTCTATGTGGTCAACCGGGTGGTCGGATTCGCCGTCGTCGCATCGGCGGAGTTCAGCGGCAAGCCGCCGGTCTTCCTCAACGCCCTCTTCGGTTTGTTCAGCGCGATGGCACTGATTGCCGCCGCGATTGTGCTGTTCCAATCACAGCGCGCCGAAAACGCCCTCACCGGTGAGGACGAGTCCGCGATCCGCGGGCTGCTCGAGATGTGGGGCAAGAACGACTCGTTGGGCTACTTCGCCACCCGTCGCGACAAGTCGGTGATCTTCGCGCCGAGCGGTCGCGCCGCGATCACCTACCGCGTCGAGGTGGGGGTCTGCCTGGCCAGCGGCGACCCCATCGGTGATCCGCGGGCGTGGTCGCAGGCCATCGACGCCTGGCTGGCGCTGTGCCAGTCCTACGGCTGGACGCCCGGGAACATGGGCGCCAGTTCCGCAGGGGCCAAAGCATTTCGTTCGGCAGGCCTCAACGCGTTGGAGCTTGGCGACGAGGCGATTCTGCACACCGCCGAGTTCGGGCTGTCCGGGCGGGACATGCGCGGAGTACGGCAGGCCGTGACGCGGGCCCGTCGCGCCGGGCTGACGGTGCGGGTCCGCAGGCACCACGACATCGCGCCGGAGGAGATGGCGCAGGTGACCGCGCGCGCCGACAGCTGGCGAGACACCGAAGCCGAGCGCGGCTTCTCGATGGCCCTGGGCAGGCTCGGCGATCCGGCCGACAGCGAATGCCTGCTGGTCGAAGCGATCACACCCGAAAACACCGTGGTGGCAATGCTTTCGCTGGTGCCCTGGGGGCACAACGGCGTTTCGCTGGACCTGATGCGGCGTTCACCGCAGTCCCCCAACGGGACCATCGAGCTCATGGTCAGCGACCTTGCGCTGCACGCCGAACGGATCGGCATCACTCGTATCTCGTTGAACTTCGCCATGTTCCGGTCGGCGTTCGAGCAGGGCGCCCAACTGGGCGCCGGGCCGGTGGCACGGCTGTGGCGCGGATTCTTGTTGTTCTTCTCGCGGTGGTGGCAGCTGGAAACGCTGTACCGCTCGAACGTGAAGTATCAGCCCGACTGGATTCCTCGCTACGCCTGCTACGAGGACGCTCGGATGGTTCCGCGGGTGGGCGTGGCCTCGGTGATCGCCGAGGGCTTTCTGGTGCTGCCGTTCACTCGGCGCAACGAACAGCACACCGGCCATCACCCGGCTGTGCCGCCGACGCTGTTGGCAACCGGGCTGTTGCATCAGGACGGCTCGGCACCGGACGTAACGGCGTTGCAGGAAGCCGACTTCGGTGACGACGAGGGCGATCGTCGACTGCCGGAGCAGATGCGCGTCCGGCTGTCCAAGCTGAAGAAGCTGCAGGACGGTGGCATCGACGCCTACCCGGTGGGACAGCCGCCCAGCCACACGGTGGCTCAGGCGCTCGGCCTTGACGACCAGAGCACCGTCTCAGTGTCGGGCCGCGTGCTGCGGATCCGCGACTTCGGCGGCGTGCTGTTCGCCCAGCTGCGTGACTGGTCGGCGGAAGTGCAACTGCTGCTGGAGAATTCGATCCTCGAGCACGGCCGCACCACCGATTTCACCAAGGCCATCGACCTGGGCGACCTGGTCGAGGTCACCGGGCAGATGGGCTTCAGCAAGACCGGGACCCAGTCGCTGATCGTGCGCCGCTGGCGGCTGATCGGTAAATGCCTGCGGCCGTTGCCGAACAAGTGGAAAGGGCTGACCGATCCCGAGGCGCGGGTGCGCAGCCGCTATGTCGACCTGGCGATCAACGCCGAGTCGCGCGAGCTGATCACGGCCCGCAGCAGCGTGCTACGCGCGATCAGAGAAACCTTGAACGACAAGGGTTTCCTGGAAGTCGAGACGCCGATCCTGCAACAAGTCCACGGCGGTGCCACCGCCCGCCCGTTCATGACCCACATCAACAGCTACGACCTCGACTTGTATCTGCGGATTGCGCCCGAGCTGTACCTCAAGCGGCTGTGCGTCGGTGGCGTGGAGCGGGTGTTCGAACTGGGTCGCGCGTTCCGCAACGAGGGCGTCGACTTCAGCCACAACCCGGAGTTCACCCTGCTCGAGGCGTATCAGGCGCACGCTGATTACAAAGACTGGATCGACGGCGCCCGCGAGCTGATCCAGAACGCCGCCACGGCCGCCAACGGCGAACAGGTGGTGATGCGGCCCAAGCCGGGCGGAGCGGACGACTGCTTCGAGGCGGTCGACATCTCCGGCGTCTGGCCGGTGAAGGCCGTGCACGACGCGGTATCCGAGGCGCTCGGTGAGCACATCGACGCCACCACCCGCTTGGCCAAACTGCGCAAGTTGTGCGATGCCGCGCAGATCCCCTACCTGACGCGGTGGGACGCCGGCGCGATCGTGCTGGAGCTTTACGAGCATCTGGTCGAGGAGCGCACCGAGCAGCCGACCTTCTACATCGATTTCCCGCTGTCCGTGTCGCCGTTGACCCGGCCGCATCGCAGCCAACCCGGCCTGGCCGAACGCTGGGATCTGGTGGCCTGGGGGGTCGAGTTGGGCACCGCCTACAGCGAGCTCACCGACCCCGTCGAGCAGCGGCGCCGGCTGCAGGAGCAGTCGCTGCTGGCCGCCGGCGGGGATCCCGAAGCCATGGAACTCGACGAGGACTTCCTGCAGGCGATGGAATACGCAATGCCTCCGACCGGCGGCCTGGGCATGGGCGTCGACCGGGTCGTCATGATGATCACCGGCCGCAGCATCCGCGAGACCCTGACCTTCCCGCTGGCCAAGCCCCGCTAACCGAACCGACGCCGACGAAATGGCATCGGATCGATTAAAAGTCGTGCTCAACGCACACAAAAAGAGTCACAATGGACTGCGTGACAGGTTCAACGGCGAACCTCGCGATTCTGGTGCTGGCCGAAAACCACACCTCGTTGATGCACGGCTGGGTCCCCGGCGCGGTCCAGGCGGTCAGCGTGACTTTCCTGCTGACGGCGGTCGGTTGGCGATCCCGCCGCTGGCGGCTGATATGGCTCCCCGTTGCAGCGGCTTTCGGCGCTGCGTTGGCACTGTGGGCGCACTGGCACATCACCACCGACGGCGTCGCTGACGATCCCGCGCCGCGCCTGCTGTGGTGCTGGATCGCCGCCAGCGGCGCCGCCATGGCCGTCGTCGTCGTGGGCTGGCGCGGCGCACCGTCGTGGCGGCGCTGCGCGTCGCTACTGGCCGTCCCGCTGTGTCTGCTCAGCACCGGGTTGACGCTCAACGTGTGGGTCGGCTACTTCCCCACCGTGCAGACCGCGTGGGATCAGCTCACCGCCGGCCCACTGCCCTACCAGACCGACGTGTCCAAGCTCAGCGCGATGGCGTCCAGCGGCGTCCAGCCCGCGCACGGCAGCGTCGTGCCGGTGACGATCGCCGAGAACGCGTCGCACTTCAAACACCGCGGCGAGCTGGTTTACTTGCCGCCCAAGTGGTTTAGCAGCAGTCCGCCGCCGCAGCTGCCGACGGTGATGATGATCGGCGGCGAGTTCAACACGCCCTCGGACTGGCTGCGGGCCGGCAACGCGATGAAGACGATCGACGACCTGGCTGCCGCCCACGACGGTTACGCCCCGGTCTTCGTCTTCGTCGACTCCGGCGGGGCGTTCAACAACGACACCGAGTGCGTGAACGGGAGTCGCGGTAACGCGGCCGACCATCTCACCAAAGACGTTGTGCCATTCATGCTTTCGCGGTTCGGTGTGAGCCCTGAACCGGCGCAATGGGGAATCGTCGGCTGGTCCATGGGCGGCACCTGCGCCGTGGACCTCACCGTCATGCATCCCGAGCTGTTCAGCTCATTCGTCGACATCGCCGGCAACATGGGCCCGGACGCCGGAACCAAGGCGCAGACGATCGCCCGGCTGTTCGGCGGCAACGCCGACGCGTGGGCCGCGTTCGATCCCGCGACGGTGATCGCCAGACACGGTAGCTACACCGGGGTGTCGGGCTGGTTCGACATCTCGTCGAGCAATCCGCCGAAACGTCATCGTGGCGTCTCGGTGACAGACGCCGGCGAAGTCGGACTGGGCCAACGCGAATTCATCGAGCCGCCCACCGAACAGACGGTCGCCGCGCAGACGTTGTGCCAACTCGGCCGCGGGAACGGCATCAACTGCGCGGTCGTGGCTCAGCCGGGCAAGCATGACTGGCCGTTCGCCAGCAACGCGTTTGCGGAGGCATTGCCCTGGCTGGCCGGCAGGCTGGGCACTCCCGGTGTGCCGCGGATCGCGTTGCCGTTCGCATCGCGCCCGCTGTCGATTTCGGAGCCGCGCGCCGAGCCTGTCGTCAGGTAATCCGGGTAGCCTGACACCGTGCCCGAAGAGCCGAAAATTCCCCCCAGCGAGGCCGACGTCGACCCGGGCTACACGGATTCCGGTGTTCCGACGTTCGACTCGGTCCGCGAGAAGATCGAGTCGCGGTACGAGACATCAATCGGGGCAAAGGAATTGGATGCGGAAACCCCGGAGGGCCGCGAGGTCGAGCAGCAGTACGAGGCCCGGCAGCGCGCCGCTTCCGAGCGACTGGCCCAAATCCGTGAATCGATGCGCGACGAGGCGGGCAGCTAGGCGCTGACCTTGCGCCGCTTGGTCGACCGCCGGGGTGCGGGGACGGACGCAGCGCCGAGCGTCTCCGCGAGGAACTTGCCGGTGTAGCTCTCCGGCACCGCGGCGATGTCCTCCGGGGTGCCTTCGGCGACGATGGTCCCGCCCTCGGCCCCGCCCTCGGGTCCCATGTCGACGATCCAGTCCGACGTCTTGATCACGTCCAGGTTGTGCTCGATGACGATCACGGTATTGCCTTTGTCGACAAGGCCGTTGATGACGTCCAGCAGTTTGCGGATGTCGTCGAAATGCAGGCCGGTGGTGGGCTCGTCGAGGATGTAGACCGTGCGACCGGTGGAACGCTTCTGCAACTCGGAGGCCAGCTTCACGCGCTGCGCCTCGCCGCCGGACAGCGTGGGCGCCGGCTGGCCCAGCCGCACATACCCGA
>Ga0335074_10011438_pt1 | contig 12411 bp, 7 predicted proteins | sample Lox_Sample_23_FD_206715 | JGI IMG/M metagenome (GOLD analysis project Ga0335074, IMG submission 206715) | Soil microbial communities from Loxahatchee National Wildlife Refuge, Florida, United States - Lox_Sample_2.3 | ecosystem: Environmental > Terrestrial > Soil > Wetlands | place: USA: Florida...
ATTAGAGGCAAGTTGCAACGGACTCAGAGATCTGAAGCAGTTTTGAGTCCCACAGGGGGGATTTGGAGTGAAAAAGAGTCTAACAGTGTCGCGAGAAGTAATGCGTCGAACCGCTATAATGAAAGGCGGGCCAGAAACACGAAGAAGTTGCTCCGCTATAGAAAACAGCGCTCAGAACAGGATGAAGGGAGGTCTCTCGTTGAGCGTTATTAAGTTGTTTGATCTCGCGTGAGAACCGTTTAGAGGGAGGCGAGAGACTTGGGGAGGTTGGTTGTGTGGCGGGTGAAGGGACGTTGGAGCTGCGAGAAGCGAGCGACCTTGGCGGGTCAGGCCCAAATTAGAATCAGTCTAACCTTAAATAAGGCAATGCTAGCGTCCCGGCCGGAGTAATTGTATTTGCACGACATTCACTTTCAATCATTCCTGTACGTGGAGTTGAGGTCGTCATGGCGATTAGGAGGTGCTAGAAGGATATTGAGTAATGGGCTCCCCGAGACACTGGTTGACCGAAGCAAAGTCAAAAGACAACGGCATCCAATATCAAGGTAGAAGCCTCGAAAATCTGCACAGTCGCTGGCTGGTTTCAAGTTCACCAATTGCCAGAATATGCTAACCGTGTGCAGCAAGGTGTTCTGTGACTGGTGGGATGAGCCGGTCGCTGCAGAGTCGGTTTTTCCTGGCTCATCTGGATGCTTTTCGCATTTCAATCACAACCGAATTGCGAGAACATGGGCTTGAAGAAATAAAGTTTTGGTCATGAGACCCAATTTCCGTGGGGGTTCAACCCCGCTTCCAGCAATCGTTTCCACCTTCACACCATCCTTCAAACCTTTCAGCGCTTTCAACCTCATTCCAAATGTCCGTCAAAGCCCAACCCACAGCTTCGCCTCATTTCTCGAAGTCCGCAGAGCAGTTCAGAATTGCGGCGAAAGGTTTAGAAGAGTCCATCCTCGATATATCCACCCGAAGGGAATCAACCCGCAATTCTCTTCAGGCCCTGCAGGATCCGGATTTCGGCGATATGACCAGTGTCACCGCAAATGCGAAAGAGCTTGGCAAGGTTCTTGACGCACTTGTTAAGGGCCGCGATGAATACATCAAGAATAGGAAGGGGATCGACAAAGCCAAAGCAATTGCCCAAGGCTGGTTTAAGGCGTCGTATCCGTACGCAAAGGCTTTACTTACTGAGGCTAAAGAAGTGTTGGTTTGTCTTCTGTTGCCTCCTTTACTTATGGTAGAGTACAGTTTTAGGGCCATACGGCCTCATTTGTACTGGCGTACTTATCATCCTTCAGGTATGACCGAGTTCCTTACTCTAATTGATTCAGGTGGCAGATGAGGAAATTGAAAAGGCGGAGAAGATCTTCGAAGTGATTGATTTCCTCACCACTGCAGTGGATCGCATTCAAATTTTCGCGGAGGTACCAGCAGGGGTTATCAACGACGAATCTTCGAAGGCTGCCGCGCTGAGACTTTGTGGAGCCATCTGCAACTACTTGACTGCCGCTATAAAGGACCTAAAGCATTCTGGCTGGGGTATTCTCTGTTATATGTGAAATGGCTGAAAGTCATTAGTAAATGCTGGGCGGCGTTTTGTGTCGGCTTCGCGCAATCTTAGCTCATGTCAAAAGCAAATTGAAAAGGCAGTCCAAGATTACGATCGGCACTTGAGCGACCTCGGTATTAAGGGTGTATTCAGAACTTTGCAAGAGGTCAGCACAATGAAAGACAGTAAATTCGCGGCACAGCTTTCATCGTCTGCAGAGCAGATTTCCAGTCTCTTGAATGATTTCTTGAAGAAATGTCCGGAAACCTCCCCACCTTCGTGGGTACAAGATTTGGCAGAATTCAAAGAATGGCGTAGTCCCACACCCCCATCCAATACGTTGTGGCTCACTGGTCCCCCTGGGTTCGGAAAGTCAGTTCTCTCCGCATATGTGACCGGAATATTGAGTGATTCTGGAGCAGTCGCATACTTTTTTTGTCAAGACCGGACGGGTCTCTCTGAGGCTCAACAGGTAATTCGAACTTTTGTGTACCAGTTGTCAGTCCTTTCACAGCAAGTACTTAATACGGCCCAGTGGATCCTGGACAAAGAGAGATCAATCAGGGACCGTACTGCCAATGTGCGGTTTCTTTTCGCAAAGCTGTTGTCAGTCGCTATTAGAAGTATCGAGGACTCAAAAAGGCCTATATTTTTTATTATTGACGGGTTGAATGAAGTACCCCAAGCGCAACTTGCCGAGATGTTTGAACTTGTCCAAATGCTCCAATCTTTACCCGTCGACCCACCAGCGCCAGCTGTACGCATACTTCTGGTTTCTCAGCCCAGTCACTGGTTAAAATTCCAAGGCGTCACGCGGCTAGAACTGACCAGCACGAACAATGTCTCAAGCGTCGAGCAGTATGTTAAGACAGCAATGCCGGCGGACCTCCGCAATGAATTTCGAAAGCTAAGACAGTCTCCGGAACGATTCTTTTGCGATAACTTCCAAGGAATGTTCCTCTGGGTGACGGCCGTTCTAGACCACCTCATATCCCTTGATGACCTTGATGACTTAGAGGAGATCCTACACAAGCCACCGCGTGGGATTAACGAAGTCTATCAGAAACTGTTGGAGAGATTGTGCCGTCTAAATGAGTACGAGATTGCATGGATCAGGGAGATTATTCTGTGGTCGGTCATGGCGAAGCAAGCCTTGACCTCTGCTGAAATGAAGGACGCAATTCTGTTGTCCCGTGAGCGATATGACCGACGGAAGACGTCGCGGCTTCGTGACATTGAGTCAACGTTGGACAAGGCAGCGCCAATCATCCAGAGAGTCAAGTTTCAAAATCAAACCACTGTGGCTCTCCTCCATGACACTTTTCGGCAATTTATCACTAGCAAAGAGGATGGTCCAAAGGGGATTGCGGCTCAATTTCTCGTTGATCCTGGAGACGCCAATTGCACAATCGCGGCTTCCTGCATGACCTATCTCTCGAGCGAAAACATCGAATTCGTTCCCAATCTTTGGATCAAAGATAATGTCGAAGCACCCTCGCCACTGTTTGGTTATGCCTCCCGTTTTTGGACAGAGCACCTGGCGGTGGCAACCTTCAAAGAAGACAACATGCAACGTAAGCTATTTCATGCTGTGTATCATCTGTTGGAACGAGAACACCTACGAAGTTGGATTTCTAGCGTCATGTCCCACGTTCACAATAACCACCAGAGGGCACTGTCTTCCCCACTCTCACTGTCTGTTATGGCCTCCTTAGAAGTCTTATCTAATTGGCTCACCAACTCCAATAATGCAGCCAGGACCTCTATGTTAGATGATTGCCCCAGTTGGAAGGCTGCAATCCGAACTGACGGAGAATTTGACTGGAAATTGTGGTGCGCAGTGGCGGCAGCCGAGGTTTGGGCAAGTCATGACCCATACGAATGGGAGTCGTCGGTTTGCTCTTTCGATATTGCATTGAAGTTGTGTTTAGGTGAGGATAGAGAAGGTGGGGACCTCGAGGCCAAGGTTAAGAGAGTGGCAGAGCTCGTCCAGCCGGGGACGTCACGAGATGGATATAAATTGTTTGGTAACCAAGCGTTATTGTTCATGGTTGCCGACGAGACTCTGGCAATGTCGGTCCGGGCCGAACAGCTTCTTCGTACTGCTTTAAGTTTTGCCAGCGAAGAGCAGGTTCCTTTCGCTCTTTTCAGACTAGGTGATTGTTTTCGTGGGCGAGCTTTAATCAGCGAGTCTCTCGCAGATGCCGATACGGCAGTCCAATTTACTCAAGACTCACTGGAAGCCATCGATCGAGACCACTTCCAATATCCTTCAGGCCTCGCTTTCAGTGCCGATTGTCTGCTTGTTCGATCATGCCTTCAACCCGATGAAGCATCCAAGACCGCAGATACACAAGCTGCAATGGAATTCTGCAAAAAAGCATTTCGTTCGGCGATCACATCAAGCGCCGAAGGTGTGGTAAGTTATTTTCATATTCATCGCTGATGGTGCAGAGCAGAGACGTTTTGGCTGAAAACGAAGGTAGCGAGTCAGAAGCCCGAGCCTATAGAGGTAAAACCAGCCAAGTCTCACCGGAATTCCGTTCTTCCATTTCTCTCTCTGAAACCAACATGTTTAATCCCGCGATTTTTGGGATTGTTGAGACTATGACAGAGGCCCTGAATCCGGAAACGACGACAATTGACAACGACTTCCGAGAATGTCTCACACTCTGCCAGGCTGCCTTATTACGTATTCCGGAAGGGAGCGCAAGTCACTGGTACAAAGTCGCAGCAGCCTTACTTAAATGCCATGGCTCCGAACAATATAGCAAGCGTGTCATCGTGCAGCATTCTGATGCACAAGACCAAGTCGCAACGGAGAACGAGCAAGCTCCATCTGGGATCCAAGATCCCCAAACTCATACAATCCGAGAGCATTCAAACTATCTGGATCAAGGAATCAATTGTTATCGAAAGGCACTCTCTCTTCTGCCGAAAGAACATCCAGCTCGGGCAAGTTATCTCAACAACTTGGGCGTGGCTTTATGTAGACGCAAAGCAGACGGCGATTTGGATGAAGCAGCCTCAACCTTCCGTTCCGTTCTGCAGTTGACTCCGAAGACTCCGAAGACTTCGTCGGTCTATGGCATGTATCTAAGGAACCTCGGGTTTGCTCTATGGCAACGTGATGAATCCCCCGAGAGCATCGACGAAGCAGCCAAATGCTATCTAGACGCTATTGATTGCCTTCCTGCCGAGCATGTAACGCTCTCAACAACATTCAACGAGTTGGGTTCAATTTACTACAAACAACAGAATTACACCAAAGCGATCGACTTTTTCCAGAAGGCATTGAAAGCCTCGATGACCCGCGATGGCAAGCTCAATCCAACATTTGCCCACGATGTCGCAAAAGCATTCTTCAATCGGCAAGAGCCTGGGGACTTAACCAACGCGATTGTATTTTGGTTAGATGCAAAGAAGAACGCACAGGCTGGAGATCCTTGGTTGCCTACATACGAGCATACTCTAGGAATTGCGTATGAAATGCGTGGAGATTCTGGAGATCTCAATGAAGCCATCAATAGCTACCGGCGGGCCTTCACACTGCTTCCCGAGAAAGATCCATTGCAGACTATGTATGCAACTCACCTTGGCAACGCTTTACTTGACCGAGACTCGGGCGAGGATGTAGACGAATTGATAAAATGTTATCAAACGGCGGTAGAAAGGGGATCATCAGACGGACACGAGGAACGGGCTATGTACTTCTACAATCTCGCATACGTCTTAGAAACACGGCGGAATGATGCAAACGCCCTCGAGGCCGCTATTCAGTGGTATAAAATGGCGATTCAGACGGCACCAGCAGCTTGGAGTACGTTAGCAACAGCCTACTCCCGCCTCGGACACGCTATAAAGAGGCGAGAAACACCCGAGAATTATCTCGATGAATCAATTCAGTATTTCGAAGAGGCACTGAGAACCATAACAGAAGAAGACGGAGACTATTCACTATATTTAATCAACCTTGGGGTCGCACTTGAAGCCCGAGGAAAAGGTGATGACACCAAACGAGCGCTTGACTATTACCGAAAAGCAGCTAACCTGATCGGAGAGATTGACCATCGGAACTCCGGTCATGCACGAGACCTCGAAAGTGCTCTACGAGATTCACCGTTACCGACCGACCAGAAGGAAAGTAAACGACTTCGTCAGCGGCTCATTCAGCTCGACTTCCAAGGGGAAAACCCGCAGCACGCGGAATGGCTGCTCGGCGTGGCGATGATGCTTCTCAACAGAGAATCCATAATCAATCCTGCAGTGAGTGACGATCTCACCTGGCTCCACCTCGACTCAATTCCGTCTCGGGTACAACGAAGTGCTGTGTCGTTGACTACGATGAATGTGTGCGTGCCAAAAGAATCTGCTGAGGACAATTTGGAAGCGATTGCTTGTTTAAAAAAGGCACTTGAAATGGACACAAAAGAGGATACAATAAGAGGAACCGAGGTTTGGTTGGCTGTCGGACTGGCCCATCGTTTTGCGTATTCTCAAGATCTAGAAGATCTGGTGGAGGCCGTCCGCAGATCTCGAAAATTAATTTCTGAGCGTCCGATCGGCGAAGGAACCGACTTCACTCCAAGGTTTCTCATGTTGGGAATTTTCGCACTGAAGAGAGCAAGTTTGGATGGTGTCGTGGTGGACTTGAAGTACTGGATGGAGGTATTTGAAGCGTTGGAAGCAGAGAATCATGAAGGAATTTACCACGACAAGGTCATAGGCTTGAGTATATGTATACAGCATGGGATTTACTTGTCCGAAGCACATATAGATAGGACAGAGTCATGGGAATGATCAGTATTACGGACATGATATTTTCCATCGCCGTCAAGTCTCTATTGCCTTGAGCTAAAGTTCTTTCAAAGACCTTGCTATTTCGAGGTCGGCTTATAAAGTCTAACTCGAGCCTCTGATTTCCAGTTGGAGTTTCACCGTGAAAAGACTAAGTAACGTCGGTGTGAAGTGAGCCACCCGCACTAGTGAGCCACTTGACAACGGCAATTTTATTATTGAACCTCAATACAGTCTAATATAACCAACTCTTCATCCTGACTCACTTCCGACTCATCAATAGACTCTTGCTCAACGTCATTTGCTCCATTTTTACCCTTTTTTGTCTTAGCAGTCTTCCTTTTCTTAGCCTGTTTCTCTGTTTCTACGAGATCATTATCAATTTCTAGCGTTGTTAAAAGATGTTTTCCATCCACAACTTTCCTTTTTCCACTTAGAATCGTTCTTCTTTTAGTCACAGCAGCTGTCAACTTGGCATGTTCTTCTTCCAAAATTATGTTTCTAATATTTGAACGTTCTGATCTTCTGACAACACATGCGACATAATTTCGAGCAGGAGTTGAAAGATGACCACAGGCGGCAATATCTCGCAATAAAGCTGCATTTGCTGATCGTGATTCTTCAGTATTCAATGGAGAACTTGTTAAAACGGACTTTTTGTAAGGTGTAATAGGTTCCATAGATGTTGGAAAAGCGTGAATAACAATTGAATTCTGAATCATTGGTGTAAGTGGTTTGATGCGATCGATGACTTTTGAAGGATTAAAGGGCATAATACCAGCACCACAAAAGCCACCACAAATATTTTGAGCTGAAAAAGCATTATCATGTGCTTCTACAAATGTAGAGAGCTATTCAGCTTTCAGGATACGGTGGAGTCTAGTACTGACAAGTGGTTCAATTGCCGATGCCATGCAGGTCTTCAAAGAGCTAAAAACTCCGACATCCAACGGTTGAGTTAAATGAGACGAATGTGGTGGTAATATCATGAGAATAATGTTATTCCGCATGCAGTGTGCAATCCATGAAGCTGTGATATGACTGTCATGTCCGTCACAGATCGAAAAACGTGGTTTTCCATTTGCTTTTTCCCATGTTTCTGGCTCATATACTTAACGAAGCCATTGAAGTCCATGCACATTGCTTGTCCATCCTTTTGTATTGCACCCAAACTGCCAGTTATTATGAATACTAGCAGGTATCCATTGACGTGACAAATTCTCACCTTTGAATATAATCAAAGGTGGAAGGAAAGTTCCATCGGCACAAATACATTCGATGGCTGTAACCCATTCTTGACGTCCAGGCTTGGCTTGAAATGCTTGACGAATTGTGGTATTAATAATTCGTTGTGAAGCTTCTATATCGCCAATTGCAAATCCACTTTCATCCATATTATGCATATTTCCTGGCTCAATATTGTTCTCATCAATGAGGCGTTGTAAATGTTCAAACCACTTCATCAACCGTTCTACCGATACATCCTTAATCCTCGCAGCTTCAATCAATTTCCTTCTGACACTTTCGATTTCAGGATGACGTGACATAAATCGAGCGACCCAGTCTCCGCCAAAGGAGTCGTAATTAACAAGTTGAATATTGTCGTCATTCACACCGACAACGCGTTGATTTCGAATAATTTCTGCTAATTCACGTACAGTGCGATATCGAGGTGCATAACCATGTTGCGTAAGTGTTGTAATCCAATGAGCGAGTTCTTCAATCGATAAGTTCATTAATGCTTCGTGGGGTTGGTTACGTGGCACAACTCCATCAATGCGTCTTTTGAGAGTGTGACGTGAAATATTGAAATCCTTGGCAACACGTCGAAGAGAGGATTTACTGTCATTTGGGGCTTCTTTCTGTCGTGTTTTGTATTCAGCAGTAGCTTGCTGCAGTCTCGCTTCGGCTTCGGCTTGTTCAGGGTCTTTGGCATGCGTCATGGTGGATACTGATTGTGGTGGAGGATGATTATTTTAATTTGGTGGCTCACTAGTGCGGGTGGCTCACTTCACACCGACGTTACTTACTGCCCACCCCGGCATTCCATTCTCAAGCACCCAACTTTCCTGCCGATTACGGGGACATAGAAGGACATTGGGTAATGGACGCTCCCCGAGACACTGCTGATGGGACGCCTTTGACCGAAATTAGAGTGTGTAGCAAAGTCAAAAGGTAACAGCACTCAACATCCCAATATCAAGGCAGAAACCCATGACTGGAGTGCATAAGGGATCACATACTGGAAGTCCCAAACCCACGGCTCCAAACAGCTACGCCGTATTACCATCAAGCATTTAGCCTGAAGACCATATCACGTATCTACTTTCATATTCTACCTGTCCTGAGTCCTATCTCTATTCTCTATCGATTCTTTGGTCTGTTTTATTCTCTGCTTTGCTTCTTGTGCGCACGCATGCATAACTATTCTATGTTCTATTCTCTTGTCGGATTTGTCGACATGATCAGCAAGGTTATCCCTATTGTGGAAGGCTATACACGGCCGCAAATAGAACCAAGCTATGCACAACTGTAGTGTTGCTGGGGGTTCTAAATAGTAAATACAGCATCGCCCACTTCATGGACATTACAGATTTACTCGAATACGTGGCTCCTGCCGTACAGCGAGGAACCATAAACCCCCTTTGAGATCGCCTACTTATCATGGGTATTTGTCATTTGTACTGCAATTCTGAAGCTCCTATGTCACCAGCTCTTCAAGTATAAATAGACCTGATAGCTCGCTTTTCTCAATCAAGTTTATCATCCAATCATCCATAAATCTTAACACAATCGCCGGACGCATATAGGACAGACTTGATCGCGCGATGCATAAGGGCTTGAAAAGTTTGGTTTGGATTTGCGTTACTTTCCTCTCACTGCCACTATTCTTATCTTCTCCTATAATGCAATTAACGAGCACATCCGATACAGCTCCGGTCCGACACTTCCAACATAAAGTCCCAAACGGCTCCGGTCATACAGTTTAAAAAATCCGTCTGGTGGATGAACTGGCCGTTTTGCTACGGTCGATTGCCAAGTCTGGCAACGCATTTATCACTAGGAATTTGAATAAACTCGTGATCAGCGTGTGGGTGGGGCGTCATCGTAGAACACTTTTGGCAGAGGTCGTAGTCGCATTTTGTGCATCTTTGCATAATGCCGCGAATTGGGTATACAGAGCAATGGTCGCACGAATGGGTATGAATAATATCGTTAGCTTGAAGGATATGAGCGTTCATTGGGTTTAGGATGCAGCATAAATCGTACGACTTGGAAGCCAGAGATGGCGACGCAGAGGCTAGATGCCAATTTCCGAGAAATTTGTGGAATAAGTGGTCTGATGGGTACAAGTCCGTGACAAACTGGAGCAAACCAAGACGGTCCGCGAACGCGGGATGACCACTACTAGGAAGAGTAGTCGTGTCGGGAACATTGACCTCCACATATGCCGGTAACAACAACTTCACCACTTCCAGATGCCCATTCTCTACTGCAGCATGAAATGTCGTCCATCCAGATTTACTCTGGAGAGCCAAATCTGCATGAGCATCCAATAACAACTTAACCACTTCGATATGCCCATTCCAAGCTGCAAGGTGAAATGCTGTCCATCCATCCTTGTTCTGAACGGTCACTGCATCCGCCTGTGCATCCAACAACAACTTAACCACTTCGATATGCCCATTCCAAGCTGCCAGGTGAAATGCTGTCCATCCATCCGTGTCAGGAACAGTCACATTCGCATGTGACAACTTGGCCACTTCTACATGCCCATTCTGTGCTGCGACGAACAGTGCCGTCCTTCCTTCCCCACCAAGAACGGTCACATCCGCCGTTGCTTCAAGCAACATCTCGACCACATCGCCGCGTCCTTTCGCGGCTGCCAGAATCAACGCTGTAGATCCATCTTTCTTTCGCGCATTCACATCCGCCTGGGCTTCTAGCAAACACTTGACCACTTCCACATGCCCATTCTCGGCTGCTCCAATTAACGCTGAAAATCCGTTGTTGTCTTGCACATTCACATCAGCCTTGACTTCTAGCAACATATTGACTACTTCGCCGTGTCCATTGCGGGATGCAACAATCAACGCGGTAGATCCGTCTTCTCTTTGCGCATTCACATCCACCTGGAGGTCCAGCAACAACTTGACCACTTTGCCACGTCCATTCGATGCTGCGACAAAGAACATCGTAAAGGGATCTTTGTCTTGCGTATTCACGTCTGCTGCTTCGTCTCTCCCAATAGCAATATCAGACCAGATTCCCATAAAATCGAAAACCTTCCTTCCCAGATTAACAATAGCGGTTTGGTTTGCCCCCGCCTCCAGCAATAGATCCATCACGTCTACACATCCAACTAGAAGGGACCAATGAAGTGGACTGAGATCGTATTTCTGATCGCGTTTTTCCAGATCCACTCCGTGAGCAATTAATACTCGAACCACTTCTGTTTGCCCATTCTTAACCGCTTGATGTAGTGGGGTGAACCCCTCATGGATTAATTCGGGATCCGCCCCAGCGGCAATGAGCACTTCGGCGATGTCCTCCAACCCAAATAACGCCGCCCATGAAAGTGAAGGCAAATATACTTCGTCTTTAACGACTGGCCAATCTCTCAACACTTGTCGTATAACATCTGACATGGTGACATTGTTGTAATGCAATCCCACGCGATCGTCCACGCTCCAGCCATAAGGAATAGGACGATCAATATCGAGATTTGCATCCACCATCAGTCTAATAATTCTCTGCGGTGCTTCCTTCTGCTTCCATTCCCCTTTTATGAATTTTCTGCGGTATATAGTATAGCTCAGCATCAGACCCAGGGCTTCACGTCCTTCAACGTCTTGGGTGTTTACGGGCATTTGGGCAATAAGTGTCTCGACAACCTTGTCATTGCAATTACCGGCTGCAATGTGCAGAGCCGTCCAGCCCATCTGGTAACTTCTCGTGCCTGCATCAACATGGGCATCTAAAAGCATTTGGATCACTGAGACGGAGTTGCCTCGCCTAGCTGCCATATGTAATGCTGTCTCTCCACCGACTTCCTCCCGTAGATTTGGATCGGCACCAGCTCCGAGCAACATGTCAACGATACCTTCGTCTCCCATTTCGGCGGCATACATGAGTGCTGTAAGGGTATTCATATCTCGGAAGTTGATATCGATAAGAATTTCGCCTGATTGTCTTTTCGACTCACTTCTAGGCCCTGGAACCCCTTTATCGAGCGGGCCTAGCTTGCAGTTTTGATCCAGATATCTCCTGCAGACGCCTTTCAGTGAAGTGCGGGCTATAACATGAAGAGCTGACTGTCCAAGAATAAAGTCGGGCATGTCTTCTATATTGTCGCTCCTGAGTTTCCTCAATTGCAACATGTTATTGCGCTTTGCTTCATTAGACAAAAAATTAATTGCAATGTCTTGGACAGAATGAGTATTTTCCATATTGACATGATGATCCCAAAATTGAGCGACATAGCGAAGGGCTTTAAATTTAACACACCTCGCTTTAAGTTGCGATATGTCTTCCGCTGGGCCACTGGCAAACTCATCCAGCAGCAGATACGCCAAACATGTTTCTCCTATTTTCGATGCAGACATCAGCATGGATGTTAAATGACGTTCCAGGAACTCCTTTACAGTATAGTGGGAGAATCGGAATGTTTCGCTTTCCTCGTCATAAGTTACAAGAGATTCACAGACGTCGAGAACACGATCGTCAGGTAAATGATGCTGTTCTTCGATTTGAACCTCACCAATTCGAAAGAAGAGTAATTCCAAGAATTCTCCTCTCTTTAAAGGGCGCGCGGCATAAAACAACCATGAGAGAGTTCGAAGAGCCAAATTGTGCACTCCCTCTTCTCTGGCGGCAATTCGTTGCAGGATGGCAGTGTAAGCTGCACGAAGGTCGACAGGGATTGTCTCCAATGCCGCTTCGATAGTCGGTATCTCGATTTGGTTTAGGACATGTGCAAGCTGAACATCGGCCAGCAAAAACCTTTTCGATTAGCTAATTTGTTTAAAGCAAGGAAGTTTTACTTTCCCTCTAAGTCTTTTGTGATA
>Ga0335074_10011440_pt1 | contig 12411 bp, 10 predicted proteins | sample Lox_Sample_23_FD_206715 | JGI IMG/M metagenome (GOLD analysis project Ga0335074, IMG submission 206715) | Soil microbial communities from Loxahatchee National Wildlife Refuge, Florida, United States - Lox_Sample_2.3 | ecosystem: Environmental > Terrestrial > Soil > Wetlands | place: USA...
ACCCGGCGCCCGCTGGTTCCCCTGTTCAGCAAGGACGGAACGGGATGAGCTGGGAAACGGGAAGCGAGCGCATCCAGGAACTCATCAGCGCAGGGGAACGCGGTCAGGTCCCCCCGGACACCAGGCTCGCGCGGCGGATGCTGGCAGATGCAGGGCGGCACCTGGCCACAGCGGCGGCGGCTCAGTCGACCGGGGACCTGCCGGGCGCCTACCAACTGGCGTACGGCGCACTGCGCAAGAGCGCAGCGAGCCTGCTCGAAGCCCGGGGGCTCCGGGCGACCAGCCGCGGCGGGCACATCGCGGTACAGGACGCTGTCATCGCCCAGTTCGGTTCCAGCATCCGGGCGCTTCGCTCGTTCAGCAGGCTCCGGCGCGCACGCAACAGCTTCGAGTACCCCAGCACGGAGACTCCCGGCCCTTCTGAGGACGACGTGAAGGACGCGGTCCGGGTCGCCGCCGAGGTAAACGACGCGGTCGGCAAGGTACTGGAAAGCGGAATCCTGTCCTCCCGGTAGGCGGGCTCAGGAGCAGCGCGTCGCAGACTGCCCAAGGCCGATCTCCCGCCAGCCCAGCGACTGCACCCGTGGCGAACGAGCCCGCGCACAGCACGGCCAGGATCCGGCACGGCCTAGCCGCCTGGTCTTGTACGGGCATCCCGCTCCCATCCGCATCAGGAGCGACACCCCTCCCGGCTCGATGATTTCTTTATGAAAGAACTATCTTGTTTTTTTATAGCAACGACTGCTAGCTTCGCACCAGGGAACGAGCTATTCGACGATCACCGACAGGGGGACTGACTATGGTCGCGACGCCGCCGATCCTGGTCACCGGCGCGGCCGGCGGACGGCAGGGCTCCACCGGCCGCTACGTAACCCGGATGCTGCTGGACCGCGGGCTTCCAGTACGCGCGTTCGTGCATGCCGACGATGACCGCGCCGCGGCGCTGCGTGAGCGCGGCGCCGAGGTCGTGGCCGGCGACCTGCGGGATGTCGCGGCGGTATGGCCGGCCATGGAGGGCGTGCGCCGCGCGTTCTTCACGTTTCCCGTCACCGACGGCCTGCTCGACGCGACCGGGGCGTTCGCGGCCGCGGCCGCGGCTCATAACCTTGAGCAGGCCGTCAGCGTGTCGCAGCTGGCGCCCGCTCCCGACGCGGGCACGCCGCGGATGCGCCAGCACTGGGTGGCGGAACAGGTTCTCGACCGGGCCGGCATAGGCGCCGTGCACCTTCGGGCGACGGTGTTCTTCGAGAATTTCCGGGCGCTGATCGCGCTCGCCGCTAACGCGGGCGACGGCAAGTTCTCGATCCCGCTCGGCACCGCCGGGGAGACAGCGGTGCCGCTGATCGCCGCGGAGGACGTCGCCCGCGTCGCGGCGGCGTTCCTCGCCGCGCCCGCACCTCGTGAGCCGGGTCCGGTTCGCCTGGTCGGGCAGGTCGCCACCGTCAGCGAGATCGTCACCGCCTTCAGCCGCGCCGCCGGGCGGGACCTTGAGTACGCCGACGTACCGAGCGCCGCGTGGAAACGCGCGGCAATCGCCAGCGGGATAAACCCGCACGCGGCCGAGCACCTGGCCAGCCTGTGGGACATCTTCCGCACCAGGGGGGCAGCTGCCAGGCAGCTGCCGGCGGCCCAGCTGGCCCGCATGATCCAGCAGATCACCGGCCAGCCCCCGCAGACGCTGGAGACCTTCCTCCAGCTTTCAATAACAAAGCAATGAATTCTAAAATAGAACTACCCGCTAGAGTAAACCCATGAAAAGGTACAGCCAGGTCTGCCCGCTCGCCCGCGCGCTCGACGTGGTCGGCGAGCGCTGGAGCCTGCTGGTCATCCGGGAGCTCATGCCCGGCCCGCGCCGCTACAGCGACCTCCTCGACGGGCTGCCAGGTATCGGGACCAACGTCCTGGCCGACCGCCTGCGCAATCTGCAGGACCACGCGATCGTGACAAGGCACACCTTGCCGCCGCCCGCAGCGGTCACGGTCTATGAACTCACCGAGGCCGGGCGCGAGCTCGGCCCGAGCCTCGCCGCGCTACGCCGATGGGGAGCACGCTACGCACCGCCGTCTGAGCCAGGTTACGCCAAGCGCCCGGCCTGGGCGCTGATGAGCGCCACAGCCAGCACAAGCGCGCCGCCCCCCGCCGGCACCTGCGAGCTGCGCGTCGGCCCTGAGGTCTTCCGCCTCACGAGTGAAGGCACAGGGCTTTCGGTGCGCGGCGGCCCGGCCGAGGCCCCCGGTGCCACCATCACCCTCAAGACCGAAACCCTCTACAAGGTCGCCGCCGGCGACCTGACAGTCCAGGATGCCACCGGCCAGGCGCTGATCGAGGGCGACCCGGACATCGCCACGGGCTTCCTTGCCGCCCTACACCGAACCCTGGCTAGCCGGCCAGCCTGATTCCCCTTGCGCTCGCCACTATGCCAGGCGACCATAAACGCCACAATTCAGTAACGGGCTTGTCAACGCCGGTGCGCATCACCTTGGTCCTGACCTGCGGAAAGTGTCGTCAGACAGTGTGCCGGGAGGAGTGTCCGCAGCGGCGCGGGACTCGCTGTTCCGGGCTGCCGGGAGGTCTTCGTGGGAGCGTGGTTGCGCCCTGGGGAATGTCGGTGGGGGCCGGTACGGTGCGCGCATGACGAACCTCCCTCCCGGCTCCGGTGACAGCCCGCCGCCGGACCAGCCCCCGCCGGGCGGTAAGCCGCCGGGCCGCAGGCCCAGCCCGCACGACGCGGTGTTCCGCCGGATCTTCGGCGTGCCGGCCAACGCCGCGTCCCAGCTGCGCGCGGTCCTCCCGCCGGACGTCACGGCCCGGCTGGACCTGCGCCGACTGGCCCGCGTCCAGGGCAGTTTCGTCGACGCGGACCTGGCGTGGCGTCACACCGACCTGCTGTTCACCGCGCCGCTGGACGGCCGCGACGCGTTCGTGTACCTGCTGGTCGAGCACCAAAGCAGCGACGACCCTCTCATGGCCTTCCGGACGCTGCGGTACGTCACCAGGATCTGGGACCAGTACGAGCTTGAGCACCCGGAGACCCGACGGCTGCCCGCGGTGATCCCGCTGGTCGTCTACCACGACCGCAGCCGGTGGACCAGCCCCGTGCAACTGCTGGACCTGATCGACCTCGGCCCCGCCGATAAGCAGGCCCTGCAGCCCTGGCTGCCGCGGTTCGGGTTCCTCCTCGACGACCTCACCCGGGCCGGCGAGGACCAGCTCCTCGCCCGGGACCTGACCCCGCCCGCAGTGATCGCCCTGCTGCTGCTCAAGAACGCCCGCGGCAACCCCGCGATCGCCGCCGACCTGCGGCGGTGGGCCGCGCAGCTGCGCGCGGTACTCGACCAGCCCGGCGGCCGCGAGACGTTCATCGCGCTGCTGACGTACATTAATCGTGTGGGCGAGACCCCGGCCGACGACCTGCGTGACCTCGCCGCCTCGCTCGGACCTGACGCACAGGAGGCATACGTGACCACCGCAGAAATGCTTCGCGCCGAGGGTGAGGCACGGCGCGCGGCCGACGACATCCTCGTGGTCTTCGAGCAGCGCGGCATCAACGTCGACGATAAGTCTCGTCAGCTGATCGAGTCGTGCACCAACCTGGGCACACTGAACGGCTGGTTCCGCGGCGCGTTCAAGGTCGACAAGGCCGGCGATCTGTTCGAGGAGTAGCCGCCGCTGCGTGGCGGGGACGGCCGCGACCGCCCGCGCATGGGCTGAGCACCGCCAAGGCAGCTTTCTCCCGACGGTCGGCTGACTCCCGATCCGCTCTAACACGCGAGTCCGCAGTCCCCTTATACTCATCCGTCCTGGTCAGGGCATACGTGACCTGCTCCCGAATATGCCGAAGAGCGCCTCAATTCAGTAACGGGCTTTCCGGCGCCGTTCGGCCCGACAAAGCCGGTCACCAGCCCCGGTTGGACGGTAAACGACATGCCATCGAGCGCTCGGGTCGCCCCGTAGCGCTTGCGCAGCCCGGCGACGGCGATCCCTGGAGTGCTCACCGGAGTGTGCCCCCGGCTCGGTGTGGTCTCATGCGGGCAGTTGTACCGAGCGGGTGGTTCCAGGCCGGTCTCAGCCGCTGCGACCTGGCTGGAACCCGCAGGCTGGCATTGTTGTGAGCATGACGCGCCCAACCGGCGACCCGGCCACGGCCGGTGGTGACCCACGGTGAAGGTCCTGGTGGCCGAGGACTTCGAGGTGCTGGCCCGCTCCATAGGCACCGGGCTGCGCCGCGAGGGCATGGCCGTCGATGTCGTGCTGGACGGGACTGACGCCCTCGGCCACCTGGCCACCGCCCGCTACGACGTGGTCGTGCTCGACCGGGACCTGCCCGGTGTCGGCGGCGACGACATCTGCCGGCGACTCGCTCACGACGGTTCCGGCACCCGCGTGCTCATGCTCACCGCGGCCGGCACCATCGAAGACCGCGTGCAAGGGCTCAGCCTGGGCGCGGACGATTACCTGCCCAAGCCGTTCGCCTTCGCCGAACTTGTCGCCCGGGTCCGGGCACTGGCCCGCCGGGCCACCCCGCCGCTTCCGCCCACGCTGTCCTGCGAGGACATCACCCTCGACCCGGCCCGCCGCACCGCGTTCCGGGCCGGCCGGCGCCTTGAACTCAGCCCCAAGGAGTTCGCGCTCCTGGAGTGCCTGCTCGCCTCACCAGGCCTGGTCCTGCCGGCCGAGCAACTGCTCGAACGAGTCTGGGACGAAGCGGCCGACCCTTTCACGTCCGCGGTCAAGCACACCGTCCACCGGCTGCGGGCCAAACTCGGCGACCCGCCGGTGATCGAGACCATCCACGAAGGCGGCTACCGGATCGGGCGGCCATGACCGGCCGCCAGACGCTCCCGCGGCGGTCCCTGCAGGCCCGGCTTACCCTCTTTTACGCTGCGGGCGTCTTCGTCGCCGGGATCGTGGTCCTCGCGTTCGTCGCCGTCCCCCTGGCTGGCATCCAGTCAGCCACTCCCAAGGGCAGCCGGGCCTCAGGCGCGATCACCGGAACCGGGAACGGGATCGGGCCTGACCAGCTCCTGATGGCCTCGGCCGTCGCCCTCGCGCTGCTCATCCCCCTGGCCCTAGCGGCCGGCTGGTTCGTCGCCGGCCGCTCGCTCCGGCCCCTGCGGGCCATCACCGCCACCGCCAGGGCCATCTCCGCCGGGAATCTCCACCAGCGCCTCAACCTCGGCGCGCCCGCTGACGAGCTGACTGACCTTGGCTGCATCCTCGACGACCTCTTCGCCCGCCTTCAAGCCTCCTTCGAGGCCCAGCGGCATTTCGTCGCCAACGCCTCCCACGAGCTGCGCACCCCCCTCGCCGGCCTGCGCACCCTCCTCGAGGTCACCCTCGCCGACCCCGGCGCCAACGCCAGCACCCTGCGCTCGGCCTGCCAGGAGGCCCTCGCTCTCGGCGGGCACCAGGAGCGGCTCGTCCAGGCACTGCTCACCGCAACGGCTACGGCATCGGCCTCGCCATCGTCAGCTCCGTTGCCCAGGCTCATCACGCCACCCTCACCGCCAGCGCGCGCCCCGAAGGCGGCCTGTGCATTACCGTCCGGTTCGCCGGGATAGTGCGCGGCGGCCTGCCCGCGGGTTACGCTGACCCCGATGCGGGCGAGCGGACTGTCGGTGCTGGTGATCGGCGCTGGGATCGGCGGACTGACCACAGCGCTTGAGCTGCACCGGGCCGGGATCGGCTGCCGGGTAGTCGAGGCGGTCACCGAGTTCGCGCCTGTCGGGGTAGGCGTCAACATCCTGCCGCACGCCTCACGTCAGCTTGGCCAGCTAGGCCTGGCCGATGAGCTGGCCCGCCACGCGGTCCTCACCCGCGAGTCAGCGTTCTTCAACCGGTTCGGCCAGCTCATCTACGCCGAGCCTGCCGGGCGCTACGCCGGATACGCCGACCCCCAGTACTCCATCCACCGGGCCGACCTGCACGAGGTACTGCTGGCCGCGGTGACCCAGCGGCTCGGCGCCGGAGCGGTGCTCACTGGCCACCGGGTCACCCGGGTGGATCGCGATGATCAGCGGGCCGTGGCCCATGTGACGCGGGCCGACGGCACCACCGCCGAGCTCGGCGCGGATGTGGTCATCGCGGCCGACGGCATCCACTCGGCTGTCCGGGCCCAGCTGTTCCCGGACGAAGGGCCGCCCCGTTACTCGGGGGTGACGATGTGGCGGGGGGTCACCATGTGGCCGCCCATCCGCAGCGGCGCCAGCATGGTCCGCGCCGGGTGGCTGGCGACCGGGAAGCTCGTGATCTACCCGGTCCGCGACAACGCCGGCGACAGCGGCAGGCAGCTGATGAACTGGGTCGCCGAGGTGGAGACGCCACAGCGGGTGGACCGCGACTGGACCCAGCGCGGCGAGCTGGCCGACTTCCTGGGGTACTTCGCCGACTGGCACTTCGACTGGCTTGACGTGCCCAGCATGCTGCGGGCATCCGAGGTCATCCTGGAGTACCCGATGGTCGACGCCGAGCCGCTGCCGAGATGGAGCCACGGCCGGCTGACCCTCCTCGGCGACGCCGCTCACCCGATGCTGCCGCGCGGCTCGAACGGCGCTGGCCAGGCGATCCTGGACGCCCGCGCGATCGCAAACGCGCTGAAAGCGGACCCCGGCGACCCGGCCGCCGCCCTTGCCGCCTACGACGACCGCCGCCGCGACGCCACCACAGCGGTCGTGCTGGCCAACCGGGCGAACCCGCCCGACGCGATCCTGCGCGAGGTATACGAGCGGACCGGTGACCGCCCGTTCACCCGGCTGGAGGATTACGTGACCGTCGAAGAGCTCGCCCAGATCGCCGAGAACTACCGGCAGGTGGCCGGCTACACGGTGACCGGCCTGCAGCAGCGTTCCGTGTGAACCGCGGATCGCGGGCCAGCAGGCAGGCGGCGTAGCGTCGGGGCGTGGAGTTCAGCCGCGAACTGCGCCCGGACGTGATCACCGGTGACATCACTGTCTCGTACCGGCTGTGGCGCAGGCCCAAGGTGAGAGTGGGCGGCAGGTATCCCGTCGGCCCCGCTCATATCGAGATCGACTCCGTCGAGCTGATGCCGTTCTCCGCGATCAGCCCGGACGACGTGCGCCGCAGCGGGGAGCAGGACCTCCAGGCGCTGCGGCGCCGAGCGGCCCACGCTGGCCCGATCGACGATGACACGCTCCTGTACCGGGTTGAGTTTCACCTGGTAACGGGCTGAGTTCCGGCTGGTCAGCCGAGACGTCCAGGTCACGGTCTCGCCGAACCCGCAGACAACTGCTGGACCTGGGGCATAGCCCTCGGGGATCTTGCCGCGTTTAATAATTGTCTATGGGAGCCTCAGCACGGCGGCGGAGGAACTTCGGGGTACCGCGCGGCCCGGGCGACGATCCGGTGCTGCCTGACAGCCCTCGGAGTGTGCAGGCGTACCGGACGCAGGTCTTCAACCGGCTTCTCGCCGCCTGCGCCGACGGGCGGCTGGAGCCAGCCGAGCTGGCGGCGCGCTCGCACGCAGCCCAGCAGGCGACCACGCTCAGGGACCTGGCCCGCGTGATCGCTGATATCCCGGGTCCCGGCCAGGCTGCCGTAGCGGGCAGCCGCCGCGGGATCCGGCGGTTCATCATCAGCGTCCTCGGCCTGGCCGGGCACTGGCCGTTCCGGGCACTGGCGGCGAAGGTCGTCGCCGCGGCCGTGCTCGGAGAGATCGTGATCGACCTTCGCCGCACGGCGGTCACGTCGTTCGAGACCGAGATAACGGTGGTGGCTCTGGCGGGTGAGGTGCACGTCGTGGTCCCGGCGGGGTTCAGGGTCGAGCCAGGGCCGGCCGTCACCGTGTTCGGCCGCACGGCCTCGGTGACCGCGCCGGGCGGGGACGACGCGCTGACACCCGTTATCCGGCTGAGATCACTAGCTGTCCTCGGGAACGTGCTGACCAGGGAGGTTCCAGCGGCCGCGTGACACCGGCCATGTCGCAAGACGGCCGTTTTTCACGTGTTCGACCCGCTGTGCCCGCGCAGCCACGGTGCTGTCGTGCGTGACCATCACCATCGTCATCGCGTGCTCGCCCCACAGCTTCGCCAGGAGGTTGATGATCTCGTCCCTGGTCTGCTCGTCCAGGTTGCCTGTTGGCTCGTCGGCGAGCAGCACAGCTGGCTCCTTCACCAGCGCACGGGCGATCGCGACCCGCTGCTGCTGGCCGCCGGACAACTCCGACGGCAGGTGGTGCAGCCGGTCACCGAGCCCGACCGACGCCAGCGCCGCCGCGGCGCGCTCCTGCCGGTCGGCCGGGCTGGCACCGAGCGGGACGAGCGCCGCCTCCACGTTCTCGGCCGCCGTCAGCGTCGGTATCAGGTTGAACGTCTGGAACACGAAGCCGATGGAGCTGGCCCGCAGCCGGGTGAGCGCCCTGTCGGGCATCGCGCTGAGGTCCGTTCCGTCGAACTCGACAGATCCGGAGTTAGGCCGGTCAAGCCCGCCGAGAAGCTGCAGCAGCGTCGACTTGCCGTGACCGGTGGGACCCTGAATGGCCAGCCACTCGCCGTCCTGGATCACCTCGTTGACGTCTTGCAGCGCGGTGACCATAACGGCACCCTTGCGGTACTTCTTGACGACATTCCGAAGCTTGTACATCTGCCTCACTCCACCCGTGACAGTGCCGCGGCGGGGCGAAGCCGCGCCGCCCGCCAGCCGCCGAACAGGCCGGCTATGAGCCCTCCGGCGATCGCCAGCACGACGGCCAGCAGGATCAGGTCAACCGTGACCGGTGCGGTGAGCGGCACCGACACCGTATGGCTGGCGGGCGTCAGCGAATTCAGAACGCTCCGGGCGCCGCCGCCGAGCGCCGAGCCGGGTCCGGACACCGAAGCGGGGCTGCTCGGCCCGACCGTCGCCGTCAGCTTCGGCGCCAGGTGGTCGATGAGCGCGGCGCCGGCGTAGCCAAGGCCCACCCCGGCCGCCGCTCCGGCCAGGCCGATCGCCAGCGACTCGCCCATGACCTGCCCGACGATCCGGCTGCTCTGCCAGCCGAGTGCCTTGAGGGTGCCGAACTCGCGCACCCGGCGAGCCACGGCCGCCGTCGTCAGCAGGCTCGCCAGGCCGAACGCCGCGATCAGCACAGCGATCGACAGCCACTTGCCAAGGTCATTGGCCAGGGTGGCCGCGCTGGTGATGGAACCGGTCACCTCGCTGGCCAGCGCGCTGGAATCGGTGACGGTGGCTGAGGGCAGCGCCTGGTGGATCTCCTGCTGTACCGCGGAGATGTCGGCAGCGCTCGCCGCCGACACGTAGATCGTGTCAACGTCGCCGGCCAGGCTGGCCGACCCGAGCTTGCCGATGCTCTGCGCCTTCGCCAGCGGGATGTAGACGTCGGGCGGGTTGCCGCCCCCGGGTGCGCTGACAATCCCGATGACCTTGAAGCTGGTGCCGCTCACGTTGACCGTGCTGCCAACGCCGAGCTTGCTCGCGGCCGCGTAGCCCGAGTCGATGACCGCGTCGTCGGCGGTCGCGTCGGCCGCGTTCAGATCAGAACCTGAGGTGAGCTTGCCCGCGCTCAGCGGCCCAAGCGACCGGTTGGCAAGGTCCACGCCATCAACGGAGACCGTGCCGTAGCTGAAGCTGGAGGCCAGGCTGCCGCCGCCGCTGCCAACGGTGATCGACGGCACCGTGCCGGTGACCGTGACGTCGGTGAGCGTGAGCCCGCCGGCTGTGCCCGTCACGCCCCGCTGCCTGGCCACCGTGGCCAGCGCGCGCGAGCTGAGCACCCCGTACTGGCTCTCGACGAGCTCGTTGACGTCGATGTTGGTACCAGCCGCCACCGCCCCGTTCCTGATCGCCTTGATCTCCTGGCGGAACTGGACCGAGACCGCCGAACTGGTGCCCGCTGACGGCGGCTCGGTCACGGTGACGTCGGTGCCAACCCCGTACAGCGTGTGCAGCACGGTTGACTGCGAGTCCTTCACCCCGTCCGACGCTGCCATCACCGTGATCACCAGCCCGACGCCGAGCGCGAGGCCGAGCGCGATGAAGATCGCCTGGCGCATCCGCCGGCGCAGCTCGCGCCGGAGGTACGTAAAGAACATTGGGCCTCCTCTGACTGCCCGTGCGCGCACGGGAGCAGCCGCTGTTGTTGCGGGTTCATGGGCCGCCGGCGGGCCGCCGCGGCGGCTCAGCCGCGACGGCCACCAGTTCCACCGGCCGAGCAGGACCGCGGCCGACGGCACGAGCAGGGTGCGGACGATGAACGTGTCCATCAGCACGCCCAGTGCCAGGCCCAGGCCGATCGCCTGGAGCTGGCCGCCCATGACTCCGCCGCCCGCGAGCGCGAACACGCCGAACGTTCCGGCCAGGATCAGCCCGGCTGAGGTGACGGTCGGCCCGGTCTGGCCAATGGCCCGGACCACGGCCTCCCGCAGATCCAGGTGCCTGGCCTCCTCCCGGATCCGGGTCATGATCAGGATGTTGTAGTCCTCGCCCAGCGCGAGCAGGAACAGGAACATCAGGAATGGCAGCACGAAGACCAGCCCGTCCTGCCGGCCGAGGTCGATGACCAGGAGCGTCGTGAGGCCCAGCGCGGCCAGGTACGACAGCACGACGCTGACGACCAGGTAGACCGGGGCGACCAGGCTGCGCAGCACGATCGCGAGCAGCACCGCGATCGCCAGCACAGCGACCGGGATGATCCGGACGATGTCGCTGTCCGCCGTCGTGGCGACGTCGTAGAGGGCAGCCGCCTGGCCGGTGACCCCGCTGGTAACAGCGCCGGACCGGCGCGCGGCACCGGCCACAGCAGCGCGGACGGCTGGCGTGGCGTCCATCGCCGCTGTGGACGTCTGGCTGCCGGCCCGCAATCCGGCCACGAACTGGACGACCTGCCCGTTCTGGCTGACGTACTGCGCCGATGCCCGGTAGGCGTCGTAGACGCTGCGCGGCATCGGCAGGCCCGCCGGCTCGGCCAGCGGCAGGCCCTGCGGGCTGCCGAGCTCGGCGCGAGCCGCGGCATAGGCCGCGGGGGTGAGCGTGCCGCCGTTTCCGTTGAGCGGGCCGGCCAGCTCGGCGAACAGCCCGGAGGACCGCAGGCTCTGCTCAGCCGTGGCCAGCTCGCCCGGCTGCTGCCAGACCGGCGCCGGGTACTCAAGGACCAGCCGCGCCGGGTTCACGGCGAGCTGCGGGAAGTGCTGGGCCAGCAGCGCGTTGCCCGCTGCCGCGTCTGACCCGGCCGGGGCGGTGGCCGAGCGGTCCAGGCCTGCTGTCCGGTATCCGAGCGCCACCAGCGCCAGCGCCGCGAAGATCAGCACCCCGGCGCCCAGGGTCAGCAACGGCCGGCGCACTGCACGGCTGGCCGTCCGCCCCCAGAACCCTTCTTTTATTTCCGAACGCTCGCCAGCGCCGCCCGCCCCGGCAAACGTGAACCTGGCCGAGACGGCGAGAAGCGCGGGCAGCAGGGTCAGCCCGGCGAGCAGCATCACCGCGATTCCGATGGCCAGCGGGACGCCCAGGTCGTGGTACAGCCCGAAGCTGGCGAACAGCAGTGTGAGCAGCGCCAGGATCACCGTGCCCGCCGACGCGGTAATCGACGCGCCGACACGGGTGAGCGCCGCGGCCACGGCGGCACCGGCATCCGTTCCTCTTCTTAGTTCTTCACGGAACCGGTAGGTGAGGAACAGGCCATAGTCGGTACCCGCCCCCAGGATCAGCACGACAAGCAGCGTCTGGGTGACCGAGGAGATCTGCAGGCCGCTGGCGCCCAAGCCCGCGATCAAGCGCTCCGACGTCAGCAGCGCGACCACGCTGGGCCCGAACGTGACCGCCGCCGCGACCGGCGACCGCAGCACGATCAGCAGCAGCACGATGATGAAGAGGATCGCGAAGATCCCGATCCGGTTCGTCGCCTTGTTGCCGCTGGCGTTGTTGGCGGCGTTGGTGGCGACGTTTCCCGCCAGGTGCAGCTGCAGCCCGGACGGCGCGCCGGCCTGCGGAAACGTTGCCTGCAACGCGCTGACGATCTTACGGAGCTGGGCGACGTTCCTGGCGGGCTGGTCGACGGTGACGCTGAACTGCACAGCCTTCCCGTCCGGCGAAATCGCGCTGCCCCCAGCCGAGCTGGCCAGACTCCGCCGCGTCTGCGTGACCACGCCGGTCACGTGCTCGGCCAGCTTGGCCTCGCGGCTGACCGCGGCCAGGTCGGCCTGGGTCAGCCGGCCGTCCTGGCGGGCAGCGACGATGGTGATGCGGCTGTGCTTGGTGCTGCCGAGCACCGAGGTCCCCAGCGACTCCGCCTCGACGCTCTTGGCGTTCGACGACAGGAACGCGGTCGTGTCGCTGTTGGCCTGGCTGCCGAGGCTGGGCAGCGCCATGAAAGCGCCAACAAGGATTACCGCCCACAGCCCGATGACCAGCAGCCGGAACCGGACAACAAACGCGGCGAGACCCGCAAAGAACCCTCCG
>Ga0335074_10011441_pt1 | contig 12411 bp, 12 predicted proteins | sample Lox_Sample_23_FD_206715 | JGI IMG/M metagenome (GOLD analysis project Ga0335074, IMG submission 206715) | Soil microbial communities from Loxahatchee National Wildlife Refuge, Florida, United States - Lox_Sample_2.3 | ecosystem: Environmental > Terrestrial > Soil > Wetlands | place: USA...
TCGGCCTCGAGTAACGCACGCCGATTGCGCCCGCTCACTTCGCCTCCCGGCGCCCCCAGCAGCGTGCCGTCAATATCGACCACGATCATTCTCACGGCAGGGGTCATCCGCTCCCAGTTCAGGGGAGCCCATCGTGAACTCATCGCCGCTCCTGAAAGAATCCGCGCAACAGCTCGCCGCACTCCTCGGCCAGAACGCCGGTTGTCACCCGCATCTGGTGGTTCAGTCGCGGATGATTCAGCACTTCGAGCACCGATCCAGCCGCCCCTGCCTTGGGATCGGCCGCTCCGTACACCAGCCGCCCCAGCCGCGCGTGGATCATCGCTCCGGCGCACATCGCGCACGGCTCCAGGGTCACGTAGAGTTCGCAATTCACCAGCCGGTAATTGCCGATCGCTTTCGCCGCCGCGCGTATCGCCACCATCTCCGCATGCGCGGTTGGATCCACATTGCGGAGGACGCGATTCTGTCCGCGGCCGACGATTTTTCCGCCCATCACCGCCACCGCGCCGATCGGCACTTCGCCAGCCTCTCCCGCGGAACGCGCCTCAGCCAGCGCCGCCTGCATCAACTCCTCGTCCACCGTCATGGCGTCGCTGCCTTCGGTTGTTGTTGCGTCATACAGTGCAGCGCACCCAGACCCCAGATCAGATCGCCGCAATAGATTCCCACCACTTCGCGGGCTGGAAACGCCTGCGCGAGAATGTTCAGAGCCCGGCGATCCGCGGCCTGGTTAAAGGTCGGCGCCAGCAGCAATCCATTGGCGATGTAGAAATTCGCGTAGCTGGCCGGCAGCCTTTGCCCCTGGAAAACCACCGGCGACGGCATAGGCAGGGTGATGATTTCGAACGGCTTTCCCTGGAGATTCCGCGCTGCCCGGAGCCGATCCAGGTTTTCCTCGAGCGGCAAGTGGTTGTCGTCTTCCGAATTTGGCTCAGTCACTGTGACAATTGTATTCGGTGCCACAAAGCGAGTGATGTCGTCCACGTGCCCGTGCGTATCGTCGCCGGCGATTCCGCGGTTCATCCACAATACCTGGTTGATTCCCAGGTAATCGTGAAGGACATCCTCCAGCTGTTCGCGGCTCACCCCCGGATTACGCTGCTGCACCTCGCTCAGCAGGCACTCCTCGGTCGTGATCAACGTTCCCAACCCGTTTACATCGATCGATCCGCCCTCCAGCACAACACGCTGCGGTCCCGCCGGCGTCTCGACCGTCGGCGTCCACTGCGGCATACCCAGCAGTTCGGCCACGCGACCAGGGATTTCGTCATCGAGCTGCCAGTCCGGATACTTCGCCCAGGCGTTGAACTTCCAATTTGTAACAGTTACAGGTGCAGATCCGATGCGCGCCGGCGCCAGCTCCGCATCTCCGCTCTGTTCCACCCGCAGGTCCTTGCTCACGAAGATCGGCCCCGCATCCCGCGTCCATACACGATTCGTCGGCCACCGATGAAAATGCACACGCGCCAGGTTGGCGCCTGTCTTATTCAATACCCCGCGCGCCCGTTTCTCCGCCGCGCCGTCGTCCACAAGGATGTGAACGTCTTCCACACGCGCCAGATGCCCGACGATCTCCGCATACACCCACGGAATCGTCTGGAATTTTCCCGGCCAGTCCTCGGGATTGTGCGGCCACGCGATCCAGGTCGCCTGGTGCGGCTCCCACTCGGCGGGCATCCGATAGCCCAGCTCCCGCGGCGTAGACAATGTAGGTTCTTCCGTCATTCGCCGTCGCTATCCAGAAAGCGGCTGACGATCGGCGCGTAGGCATCGATCCTTCGATCCCGCAAGAACGGCCAGTTGCGCCGCGTGTCTTCCATCCGCTGCAGATCGATTTCGCCGATCAGAATTTCCTCGCAGTCGTGCGAGGCCTTTGTGACTACGCGCCCAAACGGATCCGCCAGGAACGACCCGCCCCAGAACTCCAGCCCCGGGCCCTCGACCCGGTTTCCCCGCACATCCCCGTGCTCCACACCCACGCGGTTGACAGCGGCCACATACACGCCATTGGCAATCGCGTGTGCCCGCTGGATCGTCTGCCAGGCCTCATACTGCGCCGTCCCATACTCCTCCTTTTCGCTCGGATGCCACCCGATCGCCGTCGGATAAAGCAACACATTCGCCCCGCGCAGCGCCGTAATCCGCGCTCCCTCCGGATACCACTGATCCCAGCAAACCAGCGCCCCGATGCGCCCTGCCGACGTATCGAATGCCCGAAAACCCAGATCGCCCGGCGTGAAATAGAACTTCTCGTAGTAGAGCGGATCGTCCGGGATGTGCATCTTGCGATACAGCCCGGCCAGCGTACCATCCCTTTCGAGGATCGCCGCCGTGTTGTGATAGAGCCCCGGCGCCCGCCGCTCAAACAGCGAAGCCACCACCACCACCTTCTCTTCCCGCGCCACTTTACCCAGAGTCTCCGTGCTCGGCCCGGGAATTGTCTCCGCCAGATCGAACAGCGCGATGTCCTCCCGCTGGCAGAAATACTGGGCTTTGAACAACTCCGGCAGGCAAACCACATCCGCACCCTGCCGTGCGGCCTCGCGCACGCGCTGCGCTGCCTTCTCCAGATTGGCGTCCGGATCCGGACCACAGCTCATTTGAACCAAACCGGCCCGAAATTTTCCGTTCTCCGCCATATTTGTGCCTGCCATCGTTACGAATATCTCTGCGCAAGCAAAAGGCGCAGGCCCTCTGGCCCACGCCCGCGCCTGCTGTCTGCTTCCCTTACTCGAAAATCAAAATAGCCGCGGCAATCGTCGTCGTCCACAGCCCCCGCTTGTCGCCGATCGCCGACTGGGTCACGTTGGCGGTGCGCACAATCTTGTTCGAGATGCGGTAAATCTCCTTTTTCTCGTCCCAGCTCTTGTCCGGATCGAAGTCCACATCCAGAGTGGTCGCCAGCATCTCCGCCGCCAGTTCCTCGGCGTATTCTCCAGCCTGTTCCTCAGTCTCTCCGAAGCTGTGATGCTCGCTTAAGTAACCGTAAGTGTTACGATCGCTCGGGATCGCCACTCCGATGCTGGATGCCACCAGCCGGTGCGGCTCGCGTGTGGAGTTCTCCGCCACTACCGCGAAAACCACCTCCCCAGGACTCAGGTACTTGAGCCCTTCTTTGCGGCCAATCAGCTTTGCCTGCGGCGGAAAGATCGATGAAACCCGCACCAGATTCTGCGCGGCTACGCCGGCATCCCGCAATGCCAGCTCAAAAGAGGTCAGACGTTCTTTGTGTTTCCCGACGCCTTTGGTGAAAAACAGCCGCCTCGGGACCATGCTTTTTCCCAATTCTCAATTCCTCCGATGCTCTTGTCTCAGGGCGCTTTCAACACCGCCAAAAAACTCGACCCCCGCTGAAACTTATCATAGAAAAGTCGCCATTGCGGCAGCGGGCCAAATGAATTTACGCCGTTTTCAATCATACGGCACCGCGACCCCGCCCGGCCCCCGCCTCAGCATCGCGTTTTTTGAAAGGCTGCGTCGCGATTTCGAGGAATTCCTGCGCCGCTCGTGAAAGTTGCCGGTCCTTCCGAAAAACCAGCGCCAGATCCCGAGCCAGACGGACCCCCTCGAGCGCCAGCAGATGCAGCGCTCCCGAGCGCTCCTCCTCGGCAACGTTGGTTCGCGGCAAAAAACCCAGACCCAGCCCCACCCCAACGTAGCGCTTCAGCATTTCGCTCGATTCCACTTCCATGGCCACGCGCGGCACAATTTCATTCACCCGAAACAGCTCGTCCAGCTGCTCCCTGCGCCGCCCGTGCGAGGGCAACAACAGCGGATACTTCGCCGCCTCCTGCAGCCGCACCGTTCCGCGCCCCGCCAACGGATGCCCCTTCGGCGCCACCAGCACAAGCTCGTCGCGATGGATCGGCTCCACAACCAGGCGCGGATCGCGGACCGGCGTCGACACCACACCGAAGTCCACTTCCCGGTTCACTACGTTTTCCAGCGTCCGCAGCCGCTCCGCACGCACCACGCTCAGCATCACCCGCGGATACTGCCGCCGAAACTGTGCGAAAACCTGCGGCAGCACATAAAGATGCGTTGCCTCATTCGCGCTGATCGCCAGTTCCCCGCGCGGCGACCGCTCCTGCTCCGCAATAGCCAGCAGAATATGCTTCTGCCGCTCTACACAATACTCGGCAAATGGCTCAAACAGCCGCCCCGCCGCCGTGAACGTCACCTTGCCGCCATCGCGGTCGAACAGGCGCGCCCCCACCTCCTGCTCCAGGGTGCGGATCTGTGCGGAAATAGCCGGCTGCGTGCGGAGGAGTTTTTGCGCAGCTCGCGAAAAGCTCTTCAGGCGGCTCACTTCCAGGAACGTCCGAAGATTTTCGAAGTCCATCGCTGATGATTCAGCATAGCAGCCGTCACCGCATCGCGTTTTTTGGGCCCGGTTTAATGCCCCCCCGCTGGCTTCTCTGACGCCCGCTGCGTGCGCGGCGGTCGCCGCATGACGAACGGAAGCGGCACAAGGCACGCAACGATCAGGCTCAGCCCCCAGAAAGCATTCTGATAGCTCAGCATCTGCGCCTGGCGGTTCAGGGTCTGCCACGCGTCTCCGATGGCGAACCGCCGCGCCGCCTCAGCACCTTGTCCAAGTCGCATCAGCGCCTCCTGTGTCATCTCCAGGAAGTGGGAGTATTGCGGGCTCCCCGCCACTACATGCGCGCTCAGGCTCGATATGTGCGTCTGTTGTGTCCGCTGCAGGAAGGTCGTCAGCAGCGCCGTTCCTACCGATCCGCCGATGTTGCGCGCAAAGTTCGAGAAACTGGAAATCTGGTTGTTCTTGTTGCGCGGAACGCCCAGATAATTCAGCGTGCTGATGGGAATAAACACAAACGACAGTCCCATCACCTGATAGGCGCGCCACAGCGTGATCTGGCCAAACGACACACCCAGATCGAGCCTCGTCAGGTTGAACAACCCCGCTGCCGTAATTGCATACCCGATCGCCACCAGCATGCGCGGATCGAATCTGGCCCTGCTCACAATCCGCCCTGCGATGGGCATCGTGCACATCAGCACCAGCGCCCCCGGCGACAGCACCATGCCCGCCCGCTCCGCCGTGTAGCCCAGCAGCACCTGCAGAAACTGCGGGATCAGCACCGTCGTTCCAAACAGCACCATGCCCAGCACGAATTGCAGAAACACGGCTGTCCCAAAATTGCGATTCTTGAGCAGCCGAATGTCGACGATGGGATCCTCATGCTGCCACTCCCACCAGACGAACATCGCCAGCGTGCAGACAGCAATGACGGCGAAGGTCGTGATCTTCGTGTCGCCGAACCAGTCTTTCTCCTGCCCCTTATCCAGAACGAACTCGAGGCAGCCGACGCCGATAGAGATCAGTCCCAGGCCCATGAAGTCCACCGGCCCCGACGTCTTTTGTTCCTCCTTCAGGTACGGCGGGTCCTCCACCATCCTCTGCGTAAGCACCAGAGACAGCAAACCGACCGGAACGTTGATGAAGAAAATCCAGTGCCAGTTGAAATTGTCGGTAATCCACCCACCCAGCGTCGGACCGATCGCCGGCGCCACCACCACCGCCATTCCATAAAGCGCGAAGGCCTGCCCCCGTTTGCTCACCGGAAACGTGTCTGCCAGGATCGCCTGCTCGCTCGGCGCCAGCCCTCCGCCGCCCACGCCCTGCAAAATCCGGAAGAAAACCAGCAGCGGCAGCGAAGGCGCAAACCCACACAGCACTGAGCAGGCAGTGAACAGCACCACGCAGGTCATGTAGAACCGCTTGCGGCCCATCCGCGCCATCAGCCAGCCGGAGATCGGCAGGATCACAGCGCTCGACACCAGGTAGCTGGTCAGCACCCATGTCGCTTCTTCCTGGCTTGCCCCCAGCGTCCCGGCCATGTGAGGCAGAGCCACGTTGGCGATGGAAGTATCCAGCACCTCCATGAACGTCGCCAGCGTCACCGTCAGCGCCACCAGCCAGGGATTGTGGCTCGGCTTCCAGTTAGCCTCGTCGTAATGCAGTTCTGCCAAAGGATCGTCCGCGTGATGCAGGAGTGGCCCGCGTGCGGGCGTCGTTGCACGAAATCCCCGGGATCTCCACTGAAGGAGGCGCCACCAGGGCGGGGAATATTACCTTGCTGTTCGGGTCAGTTTTTAGATTAGCAGCAGAGCGCCGGGATTCAGGATTGCGCCCTTTCCTTGCCGGGTTCCCCCGGCCCCACGCAACTCGGCGGGGCTTCCACTCTTCGGCGCCTCAGCACCCGGTCTATTGCGCGCCGTTCCGGAAGACTTCCTCGGCGTAGTAGTTCTCCACGCGCGCCTGATCGCGCAGCATCTCCAGAAAGGCATTCTTCAGCAGTTGCTCACGGCTGTCCCGCAGTTGCTGGCGGATCGCCTGCTGCACACGCGGATCGTTGAGCTGGCGTTGCCCCGCCGCCTCCTTGTCGATCAGCTTGTAGATGGCAAATCCCAGCGCCGCCTGCCGCGCGCTGGGCCCGGCCAGCACCGGCAGCACATCGGTGATCTGGCCGGGCTGCAGTTTCGACACCGCCGCATACACAACCGGATCGCTGCGCAGTTGAGACTCCGGAATGAATCCCATGTCGCCGCCATTGCCGGCGGTGTTCGGGTTCTCCGAGAAATTCATGGCCAGCGCGCCGAAATCTTCGCCGCTCTCCAGCCGGTTGTGCAGCATGTCGATCTTGCGCCGCGCCTCCGCTTCATTCATCGCCTTGCTGTTCTGCAGATTCCCTACCTGCTGCGGCGGCATCGGCGTCGAGGTCACGATGATTTGCGCCAGATGATAGTTCGGCTCGATCAGATTGAAGTCGGCCTTGTGCTCGTTATAGTAGTTCGCGATGTCCGCGTCCGTGATGTTGATCCGCGACGTGATCTCTTTGTTGAACAGCTTCTCTTCGGTGCGATTGCGCCGAATCTCCCGCTTCAGATCGTCCAGTGTCAGATGCTGCGAGTCCAGACGCTTCTGAAACTCCTCCTGCGTAAACGGCGCCTTCAGTTCGTTCAGCCGGTCCGAGACCTCCTCATCGGTCGCCACCAGATTCTGCTTCTGCGCCCGCTGCATCACGATCTCCTCGTCGATCAGCTGCCGCAAAATGTTCAGGCGCATGATCTCCGCCTGCACCTTCGAAGGCGCCCCGTGGGAATCTCCCAGGTTGTTCTCGTAGATCGTTTCCACTTCCGAGCGCAGGATCGGCTTGCCGTTCACCGTGGCCACGGTGTTTGGATCATGGGCCTTCTGGCAGCCCGCGCAAATGGCCAGCACCACCGCCAGCCATACAAATCTGAATTTGCGCATGGAGGAATCGACGCCGCTCGCGCCGAAGGAATCCGATGGAAACGTCAAAAAGTTCTCCCCTGCTCGGGCGCCATGAATCGGGGGCGGCGCTCACGTTCAGAATAATGCCGCCGCCGCCCGCTGCCTAGACTCATTTCGTGGGCTTCTGCGTCTCCTGCGCGCTCGCTGGCGCGGGCGGCGTTGTGCCGGGTGCCGCAATCCCCTGCTCCCGCAGCGCACGATCGATCATGATCCACAGCTGATGCCTTTCCAGCTCGCCCGCCCACCGCTCTCCGCTCACGAAGAATGTCGGCGTCGCATTCACGCCCACCTTGTCGCCCGCCCTCATCTCCGCCATGACCTTGCTGTCGTCCTGTTTGGCCAGGCAGGCATCCAGCTTCGTCGCATCCAGATGTTCCCGCGCGCCCTCCTGATCCGCAAGCTTGTCCAGCATCGCCGTGGACTTTGCAAGATTGTTGTCCGGCCCGCTCACGTCCTGTCCGTGCTCGTGCAGGTAGTCGACATAATTCCAGTACGCCGTCGCGTTCTGCGCCGCCAGACAGTTCGCATTCACCGCCGCGTGCATTGCCCATGGATGGATCTCCACCAGCGGATAATCCAGATAGACGAACTTCACCAGTCCGTTGTAATGATCGAGCGTCGCCGGGAAGAATTCTGCATTCATCTGCGCACAATACGGGCACTCCAGATCGTCGAAGTTGACCACAGTCACCTTCGCATCGGGGTTGCCTCGCACTGGCCGCCCCTCGATCGGCAGCATCAGCGCCGGGTCCGGCCCCAGGTCCCACTTCGACAGCCGCGCCAGCGTGTTCCCGTCCTTCGACAAAAGAAAGTCCAGCGTCTGCTTCTTCTGCGGCTGCGCCGGCAGAGAAAATGTCACCGCGATGGTATCGTATCCATTCACGTCGCTCTGCTCCCGCGGCCCGATCGAGATGTTGTATTGCGGCGGAACGCTCAGCTCCGCCCGAATCATGATCTCGATTTTGCGCTGCAGTTCCGGACTCGCCGTCGAGGCCGGCGCCGCTGCGGGGCTGTCAGGCGCCGGCGCTGCGGAACCCTCGGGGGTGCTCTGCTGCGCAATGCAGCCCGCTGCTGCCATCGCTAACCCGCAGCTCAAAAGAAAAACTCGCTTCAACAAGAAAACCGCCTCTTCGGCCCCAATCGCCGCTGTCTGTGGAGTTGTTGCCTTTCATTATCGCAGTTCCCGGCGCTCCCGCCGCTCCCCTCTGCGATGCCGCACCCGGGGCGGCCTTCCCTTCCGCCCGCGTTCCGGCTCAGAACAGGCTGATCCGGTGCGCCAGGTCCCCCACGTTGGAGAATCCGGCAAAATTGAAGCTGTAGAAGTATTCCGTATCGTCCCGAATCGACCCCAGCGAAAACCGCCGGTACTGAAAGTCCAGCCCGCAGCAGTTCCAGTTGTACTGCCCCTGCACCGCTCCGTACTGCAGCTGCTGGTGGACCAGATCGTACGCCGTGCTCAATCCCACGCTCGGCCCCAGTTTGCTGGCCGCTCCATAGATCGCCGACAGGTGAATCTGGTTGTACGGATTCGGCGCGTTCGGAGACAGCGGCGGCGACTTGGCGGTGCTCAGCGGCGTATAACCCAGCGGCACGTTCACATACGAATCGCCAAACGTGAACCGGTAAAACCCATGCTGATATCCGGCAAACAGATTGCTCGACGTGATCTTCCCCTCCTTCACGTCGTAATCCAGATCCCACTCCAGATCGGTCGCCGTCGTCGTGCGCATCCGCAGCCGCGAAATCACAGGCGTGTTGTGCCGTGCCTCCGTCAGAAAATCGATCCCCGTGAAATCCAGGGTCGTCTCCAGCGGATTCGGCGTCCCCCGCGTGATTGCGTGATCGAAATCCGGCTCGAAGTAATACTTCTGCGCAACCCGCCAGGTTACCCAGTCCCGCGTTCCGCCCCCACACATCGAATCCGGACCGAGCGCCTCGTCTCCTTTGCACGGATGAGGATGCAGATGCCGCAGGAACAACCGCTGCGTCAGCCCATACTCCAGCTCATTCGTATTGCTTACGATGTCTCTGTCGTCGAAGCGCAGGATCTGGCGAAAATTGTTTACCCCCGTCACGTAACGGTAGGCCACCTCCGGTTCGATCGTGTGCCGCAGGTCCCCGCCCAGCAAATGCACCAGCCACGGTAACGTGAAGTCCCGCTCCAGTGCCGGTGGGCGAAGATCGAAACCCGTCTCCACGTCCGTGCGCGCGGTCCCTGCGCTCCGCACCGTCGGGATCTGCTCCAGATCCACCGGATACTGGCTCTTCCCGTACCACGTCTCGCGGAACGCAGCATTCGGGCGAAACGTCCATCCGGCGAAATGCAGCGGCATCGACAGCCGGGGATAAATATCGATCCGCGGCACCTCCGCCGACGTGCGGAAGCTCGGATAGTCGTAACGCGACTGCAGACCTGCCGATCCGCTCAGCCCCCACCAGACCGCCGATGGGCTCTCCGCCCCTCCCAATCGCCGGTCCGCCGACTCCACATCGATCTCCGGCAGGTGCAGAATCCTCACCTCATCGCCGGCGATGCTCGCGCTCTGGAAATCCTGATACCGGTTCATGCGCACGCTCGCCCACATGTCACGGTCCTCATGCGTGACGTAGGCCTGGGACTTCACCTCCGAATCGATCGCAATCGCGTAATCTTCCTCGAACACCAGCCGGTACACGTAGGAACTGAGATACTCGGCGTCGATCGCCCCGGTCGTATGCGGCGAAAAGTCATACCGCCCATCCCCGGCGATATCGATCCCGCCCTGATTCACGCGCGTCCCGTCGGAGAGCGGCAACCCCCGATCCAGCAGGCTGTGAAAATGCACGTTCGCGAAATCCGCGCCCAGTCCCCGGTACCGGAACATCCCGTTCGGCGCCCAGCCCCGTTTTGACCAGTATTGCGATGCCAGGGTCAGGTCGGCGCTGCGCCCCAGCGTTATATAAACGCCCTCGCCCAGCAGCAGCCCCTTCGTCGTGTTGTTCCCGATTACCGGCAGCAGAATCCCGGTCACACGCTGCTCGTTCACCGGGTGCGTTACGTACGGCAGGTACATCAGCGGCACGTGAAACATCTCGAAGAATCCGTTGTTCGCCTTCGCTACGCCATTATTCAGCTCGATCGCGTGCGACAGGATGCGCCAGTCCGGCTTCGGCAGCCGGCACGAGGTCATCGTCCCGTGGATCACCTTGTATCTTCCCTGGCCCAGCTGCAGCACTTCACGCCCGGTCAGCGCAAACGGATTCGGCGCCGTGAACACCAGCCGTCCCCGAGGATTGCGCTCTACTCCCAGCGTCCCTACCACATCGAAGAAGTCCCCCGTGTCCGCATCCACGTTGATCGTCCCGTGATCCGCGACGAAATGCTCATCGTCCGGACCGCCGTCGATCATCATGTGTCCGTGCGCGTCAATTTCGCCCGTCCCGTCGTTGTACGTCGCATGATCCGCATGCACGATGTAGTTCCGGTAGTAGATGACTACCTGATCTCCAGCTTCGCCGTCCAGGGTGTAGAAGTTGGCGTGCGGAAGGGACTCTCGCTTCTCATGCTTGTAAACCAGCTTTACCGGCACACCCTGCGGCGGCTGCGGCACAACATGCGCCTCAGGAAGCTGACTCTGAAAACTGGGATCGTCGGGCAGGTCGGCCGTCGTCGCCGGCGCCCCGCCAGGCGCACTTGCCGGCGCAAGGGGAAACTGCGTGGTTACGGCCTGCGCCCAAACCCGCGGATGCAACAGCAGATACAGCGTGATACACCAAAACAAACGGGTTCTCATTGCGCGCGGCCCCTCCAGCATAGCAAAGCAAAGCGCAATGCTGGTCTGCCGCGCCAGGTTGTCGCGGTCTCCGGCTCCACCCCGGGTCCCATCGGAGTCACGATCCGCGTGGGCATGTTCTTGCGAGGAAGGCCACTGATCACCTCATCTACCACACCGCTCATTCTCTCGTGGCAGCCGTCGCCGTCGGGCATTGCCTCACAACCTTATTTCCCGATTCCGGGTTCTGCCCCAATAAGCACACAGACGAAGGTTCGTCTGCTTAGTTTCGTTCGCGCAACCGGCGCCCCGGCTCGCGCAACTCAAAGGATGAGGATGCATTGAACGGTTCCGCTTCCAGTCCGCCGCCGTCCAGCTCACCGCCTCCGGCGCAGAATCCCGGCTCATTGGCCTGGAAGAGGGAAGTGACCGCTCGCGTTCGCGCCCGCAGCCGCGGCGCCGTCGCAGATCCGAGCCAGCCCACGCTGCCCGGCATGGAGGACCTGCATGCGCCCGGCTCCATCGCTGAACGCGTCGCTCAACGCTACGCGCGTCTGCCCTCGTATCGCGATGTCCTGGCTCCCCATATCGCTGCGCCCGACGCCAGCATCGATCTACCCCCGAAGACCGCGAGCACCCCACTCTCATCATCTGCCGTCGAGTCGCCTGAGACGCTCCCTGCAACCGCCGGCCTCAAACCCAGCACCGTCGCCCCCGCGCCGGAACCCCGTCAGCCCGACCTTCTCCGCTACACCGTCAGCAGCGATTCCCTGCCCGAACGGCGCACCACCCCCGCCCAGGCACGCGCCGAACATCTTCCGCCGATCCCCGAACCTGGCCCCGCCCCGCATTTCCTTGATCCCCTGGAAGAAGCCCTCGTCGAGCCCACGCGGCCGCTTCCGGCCACCCTGCTGGCCTCGCCCCGCGAGCTCGTTGCGCCCTGGAAAGCGCGGCCCCGCCTTGCCGAAGGCCCTCTGCGTGTCGATTCTGCGCCCTCCTTTGACCGGCAAGACCCAGCCGTTGCTCCCGAACCGTCGCCCGTGTCAAACTCACCTGCGGGAACCCTCGAACTCCCGGGTGACGAAATCGTCCCGGAAACCCGCTCTTCCATGCCCAACCGAGCCACACCTCCGCCCGAATGGCTCTCCATCCAGCTGGATACCGAACCCCGGCCGAACGACCCTAAATCCTCGTCGCTCAGTGATGGCCCACGGCTCCACGTTGCCTCGCTTCAGGATCGCGCCCTCGCCGCCCTCTTCGACTGCGGCCTTACCCTCTGCGCCTTTCTCCTTTTCTCGGCGGTTTTCGCCATTTGCAGCACCAGCTTGCCCCGCGGCCGTGCCGCTCTGCTCG
>Ga0335074_10011442_pt1 | contig 12411 bp, 12 predicted proteins | sample Lox_Sample_23_FD_206715 | JGI IMG/M metagenome (GOLD analysis project Ga0335074, IMG submission 206715) | Soil microbial communities from Loxahatchee National Wildlife Refuge, Florida, United States - Lox_Sample_2.3 | ecosystem: Environmental > Terrestrial > Soil > Wetlands | place: USA...
GGCGCACAGGCGCCCCTCCCCGTTGCGGTGCCGATTTACGCCGGCTCGGGTCAACAGCAGCGGGCGCCCACAAAGGGCGCAAGTACGCTCCGGCTGGGTCGGGTCCGGGCGGCCCTTCCTGTCGGTCTCGAATAACTTCGGTTGGGCTTCCATCGCAAAAAAGCTCCTCTTGCGCACGCGCCACCGCGCGCGGTCTCCTCATCAAAAATTGATTTGCTTCTTTGCGCCGGAAATGGCACGATGAAGGGGTCTTCTCCGACGCGTTTTCTTCACCTCGTTTCGCGTTCTAAGTTGGCGACTGTGAAGCGCGAAGCGGGGCAAAAACAAGTATCGGGGGAGGCGGTCTACCAAGGGTAGCCATGCGCGATAATCGCGGCATGGCTACTCTTGGAATGATCGAATACGCCGACGCCGGCCCGGAGGTGCGGGAGGTCTATGACGACATCATGGCCACCCGCCAGACCGATTGGATCAACAACTTCTGGAAGGCCTTGGCCAACGACCCTCCTACCCTGCGCCGGACCTGGCAGAGCATCAAGCAGATTATGGCGCCGGGTGCCCTGGATGCGCTCACCAAGGAGATGCTGTACCTGGCGGTGAGCGCCAGCAACCAGTGCCCGTATTGCATCGCATCCCACACAGCCGCCGCGCGGAAGGCCGGCATGACCCCGGAAATGTTCGCCGAGTTGATGGCCGTGGTGGGGATGGCCAACGAGAGCAACCGGCTGGCGAGCGGATACCAGGTGGAAATCGACGAGCGTTTTCGCGGCGTTTGACGGCGCGGCCCGGGGCGCGGATTACGCGGTCAGGACGCGAAGGGCCAGCGCGGCCACGGCCAGCATCAGCATGAAGACGGCGGGCCCGATGCCCTTGAGATCGCCGGCCAGCACATGGGAGATGGTGGCTCCCACAAAATACAGCACGACGCCGGTTCCCGCGGCGATTCCGATTGGCAGCCACCAGATTCCCGCCACGAGTCCCACGGCGCCGGCAAACTCGCACGCGGCCAGCACTGGAAAAAAGCGCAGCGGCACGCCGATGGTTTCGTGGACCACCTGAACCTGATGCGGATCGCGCCGCATTTTGCCAATGCCGGAAAACGCGATCAACAGCGCGTACAATACGGTGACCAGGAGGTAGGCGAGATGCATGGGTCTCTTCTCAGAGTCTACCGGGTGACCGGCAGGAGCGTCCCAATAGCTTTGTTGTTGACCGTCCTCCCGGCCGCGCCGGCTCAGCCCAATGAGGACGCGCGGGCCTTGCTGGAGCAAGTTGCCGCGGCATCGCGGAAGGCCAGAAGTTGGCTCGTGGAGGGCCTCCAGGTGAGTGATTTGTCCGGGCGCGGAATGCAAATGCACGATGAGAACCGTTTTAAGGCTGCCTACCAGGCACCTTCGAAAATGCAGTCGCAGACGTCCTCGAATTCTACGGTTGCCGGTGTCAACACCGTGTACCCGTCCGGCACCCTGAGAGTTTGCGACGGCACGGACCACTGGGTGTACAACTCGCCCAGCCATAGCTTCCATCGTTCTCATGAGGAAGCCAGCGGCTGCAAACCGGACTTCGGAGACTTCTCCAAAATCACGGAGGATCTGGTTTCCGCCGCATCGATCGGCCGCGACCACGTGGAATTCGCGGGCGCCCAAAGGGAATGCGAACTGGTGCGCGCCGAATACTCCGCAGCGGTCCCCAGCGAGATCCCCGCAGCCTCGCCGTCCGTACGTACCCTCTGCATCGATCGCGCTCAGAGATTAGTCCTTCGCGACCGGGTTGAAAGAGGCACTGGTCCCGGAACACGGATGGTCGAGACGACCACCTACAGCCGATACGAACGGAACACCGCCCTACCTGCCGATCTGTTCCAGTTCCAGGTTCCCACGGGTTACTTCGTGGATGACGGACCGCAGCCGGACCTGCTCGTCGAAAACGGAGTCTACCGCCTGAGCGCGCAGATCGCTCCTCCCGACCTGATTTCCAAAGTCGAGCCGGAATCTACGGCGGAGGCGGTGCAGGCAGCTGTATTCGGAATCGTGTTGGTGTCTTTCCAGGTGACTGCCGAAGGCAATCCGGTAAAGCTGAAGGTGGTGCGAGGGCTGGGCCACGGTCTGGATGAGAAGGCCACCGAAGCCGTCAGCCAATGGCATTTCCGCCCGGGCATGAAAGATGGCGTGCCGGTCGCGGTGGGGCCACTGACCGCCGCGGTGAGCTTCCGGCGCCCATAGTTGCCCCGGCCTACAACTTCAGCCGCAGATAAATCGCACCGGGTGTAGCCTGGTCGCCGTACGGGCCGATGCGCTCAAAGCCGAACCGGTCGTACATCGCCAGCGCCTGTTCCATCACCGGCATGGTGTCGCCCAGCAATTCGCCATAGCCGGCGGCGCGTGCTTCGGCGATAACCCACCCGAGCAACGCCGCGCCCAAGCCATGGCCGCGCGCCTCGGGCCGCACGTACAGGCGCTTGGCCTCGCATCGCGCCGCGTCGATGGGCCGCAGCGCCACGCAGCCGGCAGGTCCGCATGCGCCGTCCTCTGCCAGAGCCAGTCCAAGGCGGCCGCCCGGGGGCGCGTACTTGCCCGGCAGCTCCGCCAGTTCCTGCCCGAAGTTCTGGAAACAGGGTGTGAAGCCAAACGAATCCCAATACTCTTGAAAGAGCCGCCGTACGTGTGCGATCTGCTCCTCGCTCACCGCCGCAACGATTCGCATTGCGCATCACCGCTTGGTCAGCAGTTCTTTGTACAGCCCGAACACGCGATTGTAATCCAGCGCCACCATCACGGTGACCGGCGTGGCATTGGGCGCCACGCGGCGGTCCAGTGGAACCGTCGAACCGTAGAAGCGTCCCCACGACGCCAGCACGTCCAGGTAATGGGTCTCCGAGCGGGTCACGAAGCCCGGGTCCAGCAGGTACGCGGCCGGCAGTGAATCCCACATAAACGCGGTGGCGCCGGGGTGCTCCAGAAAGCCGGGGAAACGGTAGCCGAAGTCCTCGCGGTACAGCTCGGTGATGGGCGTACGCACGGCCACGATCTGGTCGAACTCGGCCTTATGAATCGGAGCGGTATTGCAGATGTCCAGGCCGAACATGATTTTCTGCGGAATGCGCGAGCGCAGCACGATGCGGGCGGCCTCCGGGTCAAACCAGAAGTTGAACTCGGCCGAGGGAGTGGCATTGCCGGGCGGGCGCAGGCTGCCGCCCATGAAGACCAGCCGCTTGATCCGGGTCTCGATTTCCGGACGCAGCCGCAACGCCAGCGCCAGGTTGGTCATGGGTCCCAGCTCCAGCACGGTGATCTCGCCGGGGTGCCGTTCGATTTCCGAAATCAAAAATTCAACGGCCGCCTCCTGATGAACTCTGGCAACCGCGTGAACCCGCTCATGCGCCTTGAGCACGGCGCCGGGCGCAGGCTTCACCTCAGACGGATTCAGGTCGAATGCCCCCGCGTACAGCACCTTTCCCCAGCGCCGCTCCGATTCGTGAGCCATGGCGGCGGTGTGCACCAGCGGCGTTTCCGCGCCCGTGTACAGCGGCATAGGGCCGTAGTTGAGCAGGTCGAGAATGTGCTCCATGTACTCGGCGCCCTGCGCGGGCCAGACATTGCCAGGCACCACCGTGATGCCCGTTACGTTCACCTGCGACGGGCTGCGCAGCAGCATCACCAGCGCCGCGCCATCGTCGCCGAAAAGGCCCGAATCGGTGTCGAATACCACCAGTTGGCGCCCTCCCGCCCAGAGGGCTTGGATCAACAGCAGTCCGCTCAGGAGGCGCAGCATGGCGGGTCAAGCCTGGGAGGCGGCGATGGCTTGGTCCAGATCCCAGATGAGGTCGTCCACATCTTCGATCCCCACCGAAATCCGCACCAGGTCGGGGGACACGCCGGCTGCCGCTTGCTGCTGTTCGTTGAGCTGCTGGTGCGTGGTGGAGGCCGGGTGAATGATGAGGCTCTTGGCGTCCCCCAGGTTGGCGAGGTGCGAGAAGAGCTGCACCGAATCGATCAGCTTGCGGCCCGCATCCATGCCGCCCTTGATGCCAAAGGTGACGATGGAACCTTGGCCGAGCGGCAGGTACTTGCGCGACAGTTGGTGGTACGGGCTGGTGGGCAGGCCCGGATACTTGACCCAGGAAATGGCCGGATTCTTGCCCAGCCATTCGGCCACCGCCAGCGCGTTGCGGCTGTGCGCCTCCATGCGGTATTTCAGCGTCTCCACGCCCTGAATAAACAGGAACGAATTGAACGGGCTCATGCAGGGTCCGAAATCGCGCAGGCCCTCCACCCTCACTTTGATGATGTAAGCCAGATTGCCAAACACCTGGCTGAACACCATGCCGTGATAACCGGGGCTGGGCTGGGTGATGGCGGGGTATTTGTCGGAATAATCGGTCCACGGGAACTTGCCGCTATCGACGATGATGCCGCCGATGGAGGTGCCGTGGCCGCCCAAAAACTTGGTGGCCGAGTGGACCACGATATCGGCGCCATGCTCGATGGGCCGGCAGAGATACGGCGAAGCCATGGTGTTGTCGACAATCAGCGGCACGCCGGCTTCGTGGGCGACGGCCGCGACCTTTTCGATATCCAGCACATTCATGCGCGGATTGGCGATGGTCTCGCCGTAGATGGCGCGCGTTTTGGGCGTTATGGCGCGGCGGAAATTCTCGGGATCGTCCGGCTCCACGAACTTCACGTCGATTCCCAGCCGCCGGAAGCTGACATCGAACTGGGTGTAGGTGCCGCCATACAGGGTGCTGGCGGAGATCAGCTCATCGCCCGGCCCCATCAGGCTGGTGATGGCCAGAAATTGCGCCGCCTGCCCGCTGGAGGTGGCCAGGCCGGCGATGCCGCCCTCCAGCGCCGCCACCCGCTGTTCAAACACGTCGGTGGTGGGGTTCATGATGCGGGTGTAAATATTGCCGAACTGCTGCAAGGCGAACAGCGAAGCGGCGTGCGCCGAGTTCTCAAAAACGAACGAGGTGCTTTGGTAGATGGGCACGGCACGGGCCAGGGTTGCCTTGTCGGGAGCATGGCCGGCGTGCAGCGAGCGGGTAGCGAAGCCCATTTGACGGGCGGGAGCGTTGGAATCAGCCATCTATTTCAGAATACTATTTCGGCGGCGGCCCTCCGCGCGCGGCGCGCCATCTCACCCATCCGCCCCCACCCTAACGAGATGGATTCGCGCCCGGTGAGGGAATCCGTGCCCTCCGGACGCAAGGGCGTGGCACGTCCGGCGGCAGCAGGAACAGCAGGCTCCGGGTGATGGCGACATCGAAGGCGCGGCCGAGGAGGGTGCAGTGCGGCAAGCACTCACGAAAACGCGGCGCTGTCCGTCATTCCCGTCCCATCGCCAGATAGGCCGCCGCGGGTAGCAGCAGGAGCACAGCACCCATGGCAAGCGCCAGGCCGGCGTGTTCGGCCAGGAGCCTTGTAGCCGCAGCCAGTCTTGCGGCAATGTCACGGTTGCCGCTGCCCGATGCGATCCGCCCGATTGCCGCCAGAAAGCGCGTCGCTGCGGCGCGGAAATACATGCAGAGCAGGGCCACCGCGCAAACCAGTGCGATCACCTGGGCCGTCTTGATCGGCCGGTTCGCGATTTCGGCATCTTCGAGCCGCGCCCGGCGCTGAGCCAACCACCAGACACGTCCCGAATCGGGTAGGCCGGCCGGTACGGAGATCTCATCGCGACTTTCCTCAAAGGCTCCGGCGATTATGACGATATCGGAGCAGATGGCGCAGCCCGCAACATGGGCGACCAGATCCGCATCGGTCCGCTCAGGCCAGCGCGCCTGGAGAACGGCGTCCGAAACTTCCGATGCGAACTCACACTCCCAGGGCGTCATCGTTGGTTCCCGTCCCGCGCCCGCAGCAGCGCTGCCAATTTCCGCCGCGCTCGAAACAGCATGGTCTTGAGGCTGCTGGAACTCAGGCCAAGCACCGCGGCAATCTCGCTATGTGACGCGCCCTCGCCATAGGCCAGCCATAACATCGCCCGCTCCCTCGGTTTAAGCTGTGACATGGCGCGAGTCAGATCGGCGCTCTGCTCGGTGGCGTTCGATTGGTCGCTGGCTGCAACACCCTCGATGTCAGTTTCGGACTGGATAGAGTCTGGCTGAGTGAGGCTCCTCCGCCGCGCATCCCACGCCAGGTTCGTGGCAATGCGGTATAAAGAATTGCGCCGATGTGCCTCGGTTTCGTGGGTGGCCTTGGCGCGAAGAAAACGGTAGAAGGCTTCCTGGAGCAGGTCGTCCGCCAGTTGACGGTCGCCCGTCAGCCGCGCGAGGTACGCCCATACTCCGCGTGCGGTCCGTTCGTAGAATGCACGGAATGCGTCCTCGTCCATTACGAATTCCGCAGGCGAATCCTCGACACGAATACTGTCAACAGTGATGGCTGTATTACGCAACATAAGCGAAGCGTTTCGCTATTTCAGGTCTCCCAATCGTTCCGCGCCCGAAGATTCCGTGCGGCGCCCAGCCGGAGGCCGTTCGATCAACCCCAGCCGTTCCGAGATTACGAAGGAGATTATCGCCGAAACCACGAATCCAAGCCCGAGCGCAATTCCCAGAACGCCAAGAACGTGGAGCGGCTGAGAGGCCTCACCTGCCGTCTGCGTGCTGACCACCTGCAAGCCGATTCCGCCGGCCATTAGCACCAGGCCCCCCTGCACGGACCACAGGATCCGCCCGATCGGTGCGCCCAGGTTTCGCGGACCGGCGTCCAGCTTGATGGGTGACGACTCCAGGAACTTGGACCCCGCCGGCGACTGGATATACGCGAGCAGATCTTCGTTCGCCGTAAACCGGTCCAAGAGCTTCGTATGAGCATCGGTCTGCACTCGGGCCAGCCGGCTCCAGCGGCGATAGTCGACGATGGTCCGTATCAGCCAGACCACGACGCCGACGGCCAAGCCGAAACCGGCAAAGATGGCCACGTCGTTCAGCAGGTCTCGCCACATATCCACGACTTGAGATTCACGGTCCTGGCGACCCCCTGGACCGGGAGCCTCGCCGATATAGAATGACGGATTGCGCGCCACCTCCGGGTGAGCCGTTAAGAAGCTCTCCAGCGCCGGATATGGGGCAAGGTAGGACTGGTTCTGAAGAAGGCTCGGGTCGAACGACAAGGCGCCCCGCAAAGCGGGCGGATACCGTCCCAGAAGAGTCGACAACTCGTCTTTCGTGCGTTGCGCGTCGGGCTGCTCTACGGTCACGATGGACCGCGGAGGGGCCGTGGAGGCGGCTCCCTTCGAACCTTGCGCGCAGACCGTGGAAGGCATCACGGCGCTGGCCGAGGCCAGCAGCATTCCCAGTCTCAAAGCTCGTCCAATCCACGTCGGCTGGTTCATCGCAATCCTCTCTGCCAGGTATTACGGCGAAACCGTGGAAAGGTTGACAAGTCGATCCGCTGTATTCGGGCGCCCGCGCCGCCTGCTGCTCGCGGGACCCGCCACACGGCGCAGCAACCGCCGCATTTTCGCTATGCGAGAATGGCTCAATATGCGGAGTTACCACCATTGCATCTGTGCCCTGGCGCTTCTGGCCAGCGCGCCCCAGGCGTTCGGGCAGCGCGGCCCTAACGCCCAGACGCCGCCCGCGGCGGAGACCATACCGGTTCCACCGGAGAATGGTTCGGTCACCGATCACGAACTGACCCTCGATGGCAAAACGCTTCGGTACGCAGCCACCGCCGGCAATCTTGTGATCGATGACGACGAAGATAAGCCCTACGGCAGCATCTTCTATGTGGGCTACACCCTATCCGGCGTGACCGACCTGCGCACCCGGCCAGTCACCTTCCTCTACAACGGCGGCCCCGGCTCCGCCAGCATGTGGCTGCACATGGGCTCGGTGGGTCCGGTGCGCGTCGTGACCGCCAGCCCCGAAGCCACCGGCCCGGGTCCCTACCAGATGGTTCCCAATCAGTACAGCCTGCTCGACAAATCCGACCTGGTGTTTGTGGATGCCCCCGGCACCGGCTTTTCCCGTCCGGTTGGCAAAGCCACCATCCGCAATTTCGCCGGCACCGACCAGGACGTGCAGGCATTTCGCAAGTTCATTGAGCGGTATGTGAGCGTAAACCACCGCTGGAACTCGCCCAAATTTCTATTCGGCGAATCCTACGGCACCACCCGCTCCGCCGCCCTGGCGGATGCGCTGGAAGACGACGGCGTAGCGGTTAACGGCGTGGTGCTGATGTCGACGATTCTGAATTACTACACGCGGGCGCCGGGGAGCGATGCGGTCTACATCGGCTACCTGCCCTCGTTCGCCGCGATTGCCTGGCACTTCGAGAAGATTCAGCACAAGGGCAAGGACCTGACGACCTTCCTGAACGAGGTGCGCGCTTTTGCCCGCGGCCCTTACGCGGAGGCCCTGGCCCAGGGACACAACCTCCCGCAAGCGCAGGTGGACGCGATTGCCGCCAAGGTGGCCGGGTATACCGGCATCAGCGAGCAGTTCGTCAAAGAGGCCAATCTGCGCATCAGTATGGCGCGCTTCCGCAAGGAGTTGCTGCGCGATCAGCGCGAGATACTGGGCCGCTACGATGCGCGGTTCGAAGGCACGGACACGGACTCCGCGGGCGAAGACCCCGGCTACGATCCTTCGGGCACCGGCATAACCGGGGCGTTCGTCTCGGCATTCCACGACTATCTGGATCGAGAGTTGAAGTATTCGTCGAAGGAGACTTACTTTCCGCGCGGGCCGGGGATCAATCAGGTGTGGGACCACTCCCACCGCCCACCCGCCGCGGGCGGACCGGGAGCGCAGGCGCAGCCGCTACGCGAAGCCTACGTGGCCGGCGATCTGGCCGACGCGATGCGTAAAGACCCGCGCCTGCAGGTGTTTTCGGTGAACGGTCTGTTCGACCTGGCCACCCCGTTTTTCATCACCGAGTTCGACCTTTCGCACATGGAGTTGGAGCCGAAGCTGCGGCAGAATATCCAATTCGCCTATTATCCTTCCGGGCACATGATCTACCTGAATGTGGATGCACTAAAGCAACTGAAGACCGATCTGGCCGCGTTCTATACCCGCGCGGCGCCAGCCGACCGCTAGCTTTCGTCGCACGCACCAGCGGAAGACCTCGCCAGCCGCCGACCCGCAAGCGTCACGCCTTTCAGCGGTAGGATAAATGGCGGGGGACTGTCACCGCTGGGAATGGAACAACTATGAAACTGCTGGCGAAATTCAACCTGATCCTGGGATTGGTTCTGGGTTCGGGCCTGGCCATCGCGGCAGTCGTCTCGCATGGGTTTCTGCGGGAAGACGCGCGCGAAGAAGTGCTGCGGCAAGCCCGCCTGATGATGGAAGCCATGCAATCGGCGCGCGATTACACCACCAAACAAATCGAGCCGCTGCTGGTGAACCAGCAGGAGCATCAGCGGTCGTTCCTGCCGCAGACCGTGCCGGCGTTTGCGGCCACCGAGAATTTCAATTACCTGCGGACCAACTATCCGGACTATGCCTATAAAGAGGCGACGCTGAACCCGACCAATCTGCGCGACCGGGCAGTGGATTGGGAAGCCGACATCATCAATTCGTTTCGGGACCACCCCACCGGGGCCAAAGAGATGGTGGGCGAGCGGTCCACGCCCACCGGGGAGTCGCTCTACCTGGCCCGGCCGATTCAGGCTGGCCCTCCTTGTTTGGAATGCCACAGTGTGGCGCGCGCGGCGCCGCCGGCGATGATCCGGCGCTATGGATCGAACAACGGATTCGGTTGGCAGCTCAATGAAATTGTGGGCGCACGGATTGTGTCCGTACCCATGTCGCTGCCGATACGGATGGCCGACAAGGCATTCCAAACCCTGGTGATCTATCTGGCGGCGGTGTTTCTGGCGAGCCTCATCCTGCTGGACCTGGTGGTGTTGTTTGCGGTGGTGCGGCCGCTCCGCAAACTTTCCAGCATGGCGGACCAGATCAGCGTGGGACAGATGGACATGCCGGAGCTGCCCGTCCGGGGCAAGGACGAAATCGCCGTTCTGGCCGGATCGTTCAACCGCATGAGGCACAGCCTCGATCGGGCGCTCAAGATGCTGGGTTCGTGAGCGGCTGCCAGATCGCTTTCGTGGAACCCGACCCAATCGGACGGAATCGGTTTGGCTTTCGCGAGCCTTTCGTCCAGCCAGCCTCACACGGGCAGTCGGCCTCGAAGCCGGTCGAAGCCGGCCTCGAAACCTTTGACACGGGCCGCGGACAGTCTGTTAAGATGGGAGCGTCTCTGGCGCTATCGTCTAACGGTTAGGACGGAGCCCTCTCAAGGCTTAAATACGGGTTCGATTCCCGTTAGCGCTACCATGTTTTCATAGACTTACAGGCGTCTGGCAAGCACGGGCAAGCACGCGCAACGCGCCAGAAGAAACCCCCAACAAAACAGACCTGCAAAACGGGCCGAGGCTTTGGCCCCGTTCGCACACGCGCGCCCCATTGTGCCCGACAGCGCCGGGTTGGTGACCTCTCCTGGGGTCTCCTGGGGCTGTTGACAGGAGGCCCCCATTTGAAGCAGCGAGTGCAGCATCCAGACGCACACGAACGGAAACATCGGGGACAGTATTAATGGCATTTGCGCTATCCGGGAAGACGTGATCCAGCAGGGTGGCTCGGTGAAAGACAATCCGGCGGTTCCATACCATCGGGCCCAGCCGGGACAAGGCGAATCCGATCAGCCACAAGAGGGCATGCCAGGGTTCGGAGACACCGGGAAATCGGACAGGTACGGGCCGTTCGCCACCGCGATGTTGGCGGTGGTGAAGGAGGTCACGGGGTATCCGGTAACGCGCGCGGGCCTCGGCGGGCCCGGCCGGGCCGTCTGCTCGCCTCCCGGTTTGGCTCAGCCCAGCGCCGGCAGTATATTGCCCAGCGCCAGGCGGCAGGCGCGTCGGGGGCAACCATTAACCGGGAACTGCGCATCGTACGGCGTGGATTTCAGTTGGGCTTTGAAGCGGAGCCGAAGCTTGTGCCGCAAGTGCCTGTGATTCACAAGCTTCCGGAAGACAACGTGCGCCAGGGGTTCTTGGAGCCAGATCAGTATGAACGGCTGCTGGTCGAACTGCCGGCGAATCTCAAGGCTCTGTTCGTGTGCGGCTACCACACCGGCGCGCGCAAGAACGAGTTGCGCCGCATGCGTTGGGACCAGGTGGATTTCGATGCGCGACTGATCCGGTTGTCGGCGGGACAGACGAAGAACAAGCAACCCCGCACGTTGCCGATCTATGGCGACATGCGGCGCTGGCTGGATCACCAGCGCGAGACATGCCCGGAGGACTCGATCTGGGTCTTCCACGGTGCGCACAACTGCCCGGTCGACAATCACCTCAATGGCTGGCCGGAAGCCTGCAAGCGCGCCGACCTGCCGGGCCTGCTGTTCCACGATCTGCGCCGGAGTGCGGTGCGCAACATGAAACGCGCCCACCTCCAGGACCTGGAAGCCATGCGCATCAGCGGCCACAAAACGCGCCAAGTCTTCGACCGCTATTAACATCATCGATGAGGAGGACCTGGCCGATGCTGGCAACCGACTGGAGGAGTACGCCCAAAAGCGCAAGCAGGAACGGGCGGCGCGGCTACAGCGCGTGAAGTAAGCGTTAAGTCCGGTCTCAGGGGACATTTGCCGCAACTACCAGGTGGTGCGCAAACTCGCGATCGAGACCGAGAAGGCGAAAGTCGCCGTGCAGGTTGCCGTGGAGGACGCCGCGCTGGCGCCGGCAAGCGGGGTGCACGTGATCGATTGATCCGCCACGGTCTCGGCAGTAACCCGCAGGACCGGCTGGGTTCCAAGCGGAATGTTTGCCGCGGCGATGTTGACCGTGACGGGAGTGTTGGCGTTGATCTGCACATCCGGCGTCAGGTATTGACCCAGCGGCACGGCTGGGACGTTGACGCCGTTCACTTGGGTAATCCACAGCGAACCCTGGCTCAGAGTCGAGTTCGGAGGCACATTGTAGAGCGGACCGACAGTGAAGTTGGCCTGGGGTGTGCCGGTCATGGTATTGCTGGCCGTGTCAAACCGGACGATTCCGTTGTCGACGACTCCATTAGTCCCTCCGGAGTACGCGGCAATAAGGTTTGCAGTACCCGTAAGGACCGGTGCGATCAGGTGAATGGCGCCGCCCGCGCCTGGACCACCCGAGCATCCCGTGTTCCCGCCGGTAACGGTTCCCGGATCACCACCTGACGCATTGATGGACCCGGAAACAGTGATTTGCGTCGTGCTGACGATACGAATCGCGCCGCCGCCGGCTCCGCCAATGCCGCCAACCTGGCCAGCGCTGACCCCCCAGCCGCCGCCACCGCCGGAACCGCCGTAGAGCGGTACAAGATACTGGCTTCCGTACGTCGGAGCAGTCGTGACGTTGGGGCTGGTTGGTCCGGTGTTAAAAGACGCTCCCGCTCCGCCGCTGCCGAGACCCGAGCAGCTT
>Ga0335074_10011443_pt1 | contig 12410 bp, 11 predicted proteins | sample Lox_Sample_23_FD_206715 | JGI IMG/M metagenome (GOLD analysis project Ga0335074, IMG submission 206715) | Soil microbial communities from Loxahatchee National Wildlife Refuge, Florida, United States - Lox_Sample_2.3 | ecosystem: Environmental > Terrestrial > Soil > Wetlands | place: USA...
GACCTGCTGGCGCGGCACGGGCGGATCGACGCGGTGGTCAACACCATCGGCGGCTATGCCGGCGGGGTCAAGCTGTGGGAGATGGAGACCAGGACCTTCGAGACCCAGCTATCGCTGAACCTGCGCGCGGGGTTTGTCCTGGCGCGCGCGGTTATGCCTGCGATGCTCAAGCAGGGGCACGGATCCTTTGTGAATGTGGCGTCGAGAGCCGCGGTCGATCACGCGGCCGGCGCGGCGGCGTATGCGGCGTCAAAGGCGGCGGCGGTGGCAATGATGGATGCTCTGGCTGCCGATGCCAAGGGCACCGGCGTGCGGGTGAATTCGATTTTGCCCAGCATCATCGATACTCCGGCGAACCGGCAGGCGATGCCCGGCGCGCATTTCGACGCGTGGCCCAAGCCCGAAGACATCGCCAAGGTAATCCTGTTTCTGTCGAGCGATGCGGCGAAGACGATTCATGGCGCGGCCGTACCGGTTTACGGGAACCGCTGAGCGCTCGTGCAAGGGAGCTGGAGCGGCTCGTCTTTCCACAGCCTGCCGCGCCCTATACTTGTCCCATGTCCAAGCCCCCCGTATGCGGATGGAAGCTGGAAAAGACCGCGCGCAAGCTCGGCTTCCTGCGCATTGCGGGCGTGGACGAAGTGGGACGCGGGCCGATGTTCGGACCGGTGGTTGCCGCGGCGGTGATCCTGGCGCCGCCCGCCGCGGCGGGCCGGCTGAAGGGCCTCAACGACTCCAAGAAGCTATCCGAGAAGAAGCGCAACCAACTGGACGTGGAGATCCGCGCCAACGCCGTGGCCTGGGCCATTGCCGCCGTGGACGTGGAGACCATCGACCGCATCAACATCCGCAATGCGTCGCTGCTGGCGATGAAGCAGGCGGTGGGTCAGCTCGCGCTCACGCCCGATTACCTGCTGATCGACGGCGTGGACACGATCGACTACGCATGCCCGCAGCAGGCGTGCATCCAGGGCGACGGGACCAGCTTCTCCATCGCCGCGGCAAGCGTGCTGGCGAAGGTGTATCGCGACCGGCTGCTGGTGGAACTGGATGCACAGTTTCCCGGCTACGGGCTGGCCAGCCACAAGGGTTATTGCTGCCCCGCGCACATGGCCGCCCTGGCGCGCCTGGGGCCGACCCCGCTGCACCGCAGGAACTGGAGCCCGGTGGCGCAGACCATGCTGGAATTCCCGGAAGCGCTTGGGGCGGGAGAAGCCTGACAGCGCCGGGGTTGCCCCATTGGGGCAGAAGTCTTTCCTCAACACGCTCTTCCTTTTGCGCGCATCCAATGATGCCATGCGGCGCCGCGTGCAACCCGGGCGCCGCGGATCTGCGTTAAAGGAGACGTCAGGGAATGCTTTGGACAATTTTCGTGATCCTGCTGATCTTATGGATTCTGGGATTCAGCTTTCACATCATGGGCAGCTTCATTCATATCTTGCTGGTGATCGCAGTAATCGTGCTGATCATCAACCTGATCAGCGGCCGGCGCGCCTTGTGAATGGCGTCGATTCTCCGCCGGATGAGGCGGGCCCGGCCGCGAGGCGGAGGCGTTACCCGTCCCTCCATGCGGGCCGGCAGTCTGGTCCTCCAGCAAACCTTTTGCTCTCCATTCGGCGTCTTAGGAGCCAAGTGCAAGAGCGCAAATTCCACGCCCATGGGTTGTCCCGGGGCTTTCATCAACGCATGAGCTGATCTTGCCGCTGCGCAAGGGTAGAGGTCCCAATCCGGCTTCCACGCGGAGAGCATCGCGTCGCCTCCGGAGTCGTATACCCTGCAATTGCGGGAAGGGAGCAGTTTGTGTTTTTTCCGGCGCTCGAAGAAGTACTGTCGAGGCATATTGCACTGGTTGTCACGCTGCCCGTGATTGGGATGGGGGGGCTGGCGGGTGGGATAGAGGATTGCGAGCGTCTGGACTGTCCCCGGGCGAGCGCCTGGGTCAACAGCCGGATGCGAAGGGCTCTCGATTGCACCGTTGCCCTGCTTGCGCTGGTGCTGATGCTCCCCGTTCTGGCCCTCTGCTGGGTCCTGGTCCGGTTCACGTCGCGTGGACCCGTACTTTTCCGGCAGCGCCGCATGGGACGCGATGGAAGAGAATTCGAGCTTTACAAGTTTCGTTCCATGCGAGCCGACGGGCCCGCGCCGGGGGCGTCGCACACGGTGCATGCGGATTGCCGCATTACGCCCGTGGGCGCCCTGCTGCGCCGCTGCAAGCTGGATGAGGTGCCGCAGTTCTGGAACGTGGTGAAAGGCGACATGAGCCTGGTGGGGCCGCGGCCCAAACTCCCCGAGCACGAAGCCCTGTACATGCCCTACCGTCCCGGACTGACCGGCAAGGCGACGCTTGCCTTCCGCAATGAAGAGCGCCTGCTGCTGGAGATTCCGCCTGACGACATCGAGCCGTTCTACGAGGCAGTCTTCAAGCCTATCAAGGCCAAGATGGACATTTCCTACATGGAACACGCTACCTGCGCAAGCGACCTTGGTATCGTGGCGCGCACCTTCTTCCGCTGCCTGAACTGCATTCCCGACGCGCGCGGAGAACTGGAAGCGCTGCTCAAGGAGCACGCGCCGGACTCGCTGCATGCGCTTTACCCGCTCGATGCCGCGTGCGGCAGGCTCAGTTCGCCTCGCGCGCCCGTGTTCCTGCCGGAGCTGATGGATGAATTCGCCAGCGGCATGGACGATGCTTAGCGAGCCGGCGCCCGCCTGTCTCGCAACGTAATATTGGTCCCAGCCGTGAAACGAGAGCGGGTTGCGGAGATGCGGCGTCATGATACCGTTGTCCCCAGCTTGACCGTCATATCGATTCCTCTGCAACGACGGGCGGCAAGAAGGAAGCGGCGCCATGGATTGCGTTTTAACTTTCGATGTAGGCGGCAGCCACGTGACTGCGGGTTTGTGCCATCTATCCGATCTCGAGCTGTTGGGCATTGCGGGCGCTTCCCTGTCCGGCATCGACACCTTCGAGCAGTTTGTCGATCTTCTGCATAGGCTGGCGGGACAGGCGGCGGTGGAGGATGCAAACCTGTCGGGCGCCGCGCTGGCCGTGCCCTTTCCATTCGATTGCGTAGCCGGAGTCAGCTTGATGCAGCACAAGCTGACTCCGCTTTACGGGCGCAACCTGCGCGCCGCCCTGGCGGAGCGCTTCGGATGGCGCCGAGGCCAGTTGCATTTCCTCAAAGATGCGACAGCGTATCTGATGGGCGAACTGGCTGCGGGCAGCGCCAAAGGCGCAGTGCGCGCGGTGGGGCTCACACTGGGAACCGGCATAGGCTGCGCTTTTGCTGTCGACGGCCGCGCCGTTACCTCCGGCGAGGGCGTGCCTCCCGGAGGCGAGATCTGGGATCTGCCCTACGCCGGAGCCACGGTGGAGGACCTGATCTCGACGCGCGCTATCCGCGCCGCATACCTGGCCCGCACGGGGCGCGACATGGAAGTTGCGGCCGTGGCTTCCGCTGCCCCGTCCGATGCGGATGCGCGCGCCGTCTTTGAGGCGTTTGGCACGCGTCTCGGCCAGGTCCTGCGCGACGTCATCGCCCCATTCCGGCCGCAGCGCGTCATGCTCGGGGGCGGCATTGCCCATGCTGCGTCGCTGTTTCTCCCCGCGGCCGAGCACGAGATCGTGGGCCTGGGTTTCCAGGTCGTCATCTCCACGCTCTTCGATCGCGCGCCCCTGGTCGGCGCCGCCCATTACTGGCGCGAGGAAGCCGCGGCGGAGGTCGAGGTGCAGCCGCCCGCGGCATCCGCCGGCAATTAACGCGCGGAATAGCGCCCTGACGGGCGCCCGGTGCGATAAGCTTGCAACGAGATTCAGCGAACCCCGGAACTCGTCCGCTGCAGCGTGCGGCAAATCATGGCGGTTCAATCCTGAATGGGTGCCGCACACATGAGCTCGAATAGCCAAGCAGGTTCTTCCGCCTCCGCCGCCATCGCTCCGCGCCTGGTTCGTTACAACCGCTTTCTCCTTCTCGTCGCCGGGCTCGGCGGCCTGCTTTACGGCATCGATGTAGGCATCATCGGCGGCGCGCTGCCGTACCTCGAAGCGACCTCGCACCTGACGCCGGCCGAGCTCTCCATCATCGTGGCAGCGGTGCTGCTGGGCAGTGTCTTCTCCACGCTCTTTGCCGGCCTGCTGGCTGACTGGATGGGCCGGAAACCGCTGATGATCCTCGCCGGCGCGGCCTTTTCGCTCTCCATCCCCGTCATCGCGCTGTCGCAGTCCTACAGCTCGCTGTTCGCCGGGCGGCTCCTTCAAGGCATGAGCGGCGGCATCGTTGGGGTCGTGGTTCCGCTCTACCTCGCGGAATGTCTTTCCGCCGACAAGCGCGGCCGCGGCACGGCTGTCTTCCAGTGGCTCCTGACTCTGGGCATTTTTGCCGCGGCGCTCATCGGCGTCTTCTTCAGCTATCACATTGCCGACATTGAGAAGACCGGCTCGGCGCTGACGCTGTTTCACGCCAAGGACAAGGCCTGGCGCAGCATCTTCTGGGTCTCGATGCCGCCCGGGCTGATCTTTGTCCTGGGCAGCTTCTTCGTCTCCGAGTCGCCGCGCTGGCTCTTCCGCCGCCGCCGGTCCGCCGATGCGCACGCGGCACTCCTGCGCTCGCGCGCGCCGGAGCAGGCCGCGCAAGAGCTGAGCGAGATGGAGCAGATTGCCGCCGCAGGCGAAGCCAAGCGCAGCAGCGCCATTCGCGACTCGATCTTCCAGCGCCGCTACATGCTGCCGTTTCTGCTCGCCTGCGTCATTCTTTCCTGCAATACGGCCACCGGCATCAACTCCCTCATCGGGTTCAATACGAACATCACCATCCAGAGCGGCCTCTCCGATGTGATGGCGCACTGGGGATACGTGCTCTTCACCTTCTGCAACTTTTTCTTCACCATCATCGGCATGACGCTGGTCGACCGCAAAGGGCGAAGATTCCTGTTCCTCCTGGGAACCTCCGGCATCATCGTGTCCATGATCGCGGCCGGCACACTGTTCCGAAGCACGGAAAGCCATCGCGTGGACGTTGGCGGCGCGATGCAACAGGAGGTGACTGCCGGTCAGGCACTCAATTTCAAGTTCGACCCGGCCGGCTTCTCGCAGCTCTCCAGCCAGGAGGCCGCTTCAGGCAAGGCGGAGTCGCTCACCGTCATTTACTCCTATGGAGCTTTCACTGCTACGACCACGCCTGCGCGGTCGAACGATGCCGAACCCACGACCATCCAGATCGACCGCTCCGCAGCTTTGCCGGGAAGCAAGGTAGAGGCTTTCTTCCGCGACCCGTTTGCCGACCTCGACGCCGCGCGCACTGCGCCGCTCAAAATCCAGCACGCCTACCTCCAGCCCATCCCCAGCACGGCCAACGGCTGGATCATGGCCATCTGCCTCTATGTTTTTGTCGCGTTTTACGCCATGGGCCCCGGCGTTTGCGTGTGGCTGGCGCTCAGCGAGTTGATGCCCACGCGCATCCGCTCCAATGGCATGAGCATTGCTTTGGTGATCAACCAGCTCGTCTCGACAACGCTGGCGGCCATCTTCCTGCCCGTGGTGGGCAAGTACGGCTACTCCACCATGTTCTTTCTCTTCGCCGGCTTCACCGTCATCTATTTCGCAACCGTGGCGTTGTTCCTGCCGGAGACAAAGGGCAAGACGCTGGAGGAGATTGAAAAGCACTTCGAAGCGGCGTGAAAGCAGCTTTCAGCCGTCAGCCGTCAGCCGTTGCTGTTGGCTGTCGGCTGTCATCCGATGCTGTGCATGTACTCGTAATCGACCTTGGCGGCGGCCAGCGGTGTCATGTCGGTGAACGGCGGTTCTTGCTCGGAGAAGTAATACTGAACGCCCGCTGCCTGTGCTGCGGCGAAGATGGGGTGGTAGTCGATCCAGCCGCGGCCGAGCTCTGTGCCTTTGGGCCGGTTCGCTCCCATGAGGTCGGTGGTCGGCGGCCCTTTCACAAAATCCTTCACGTGGATCATGCGATAGCGGTTGGGATGCTGCTTGAAGTAGTCCACGGGATTCTTTCCGGCGACGCACATCCATCCGCAGTCGAGCTCGAACTTCACCAGGTCGGGATCGGTCTCCGCGAGGAGAATGTCATAACCGATTTTGCCGCCGCCGAGGTCGCGGAATTCGAAATTGTGATTGTGGTAGGCGTACTGGAAGCCGGCGGCTTTGGCCTTGTGGGCGATGTCGTTGGCCAGGGCGGCGTTGCGCTTGAAGTCGTCGGCCGTTTGCGAAGAGAGCGCGTTGATGGTTCCGCGCATGTCGCTGCCCGCCGGCCGGGCCATGAGAACGGAGCTGACCACGTAGTGCACGCCGAGAGCGCGCGCCTGATCGAACAGTGGGGTCGGGTCATCCGAGGAGAACCTGAGGTGTGCGCTGGGACACTTGAGGCCGGCGTCGTCGATGGCCTTGCGCATGTCGGCCGGCGAAAGACTCCCGAATCCGGCGGCTTCCACGTAGACGTAGCCGATCTGGCGCAGAGCATGGAGGGTTCCGGCAGGGTCCTTCTGCATATCCGCGCCGACAGTGTAGAGCTGGATGCCGGGAGAAGCACCGGGCGAATCGGCCAGGATGCGGTGCGCGCCTGCGGCCAGAGCCAGCGCGGCGGCTGGCGTGTTGATCAAAAAGCTTCTTCGCGACGAGCGGATCGACATGGGAACAATAACCTCCGCGGGAAGTGGGTGAAGCGCGAGCGTGTTGAGAGTACCAAGCACACGCCAAGGTGTCCACCGCGGAGTGCACTCAAACCGCGGGCGATCGCACATCCGGGCGTGACTCGGGTCACGGCGCGGGGTAGGCGCAGAGACGATAATTCCCCCGAGCATTGCGGGCCCGGCATTGCAGGCGGCCTGTTCGATCTGTCCCGATCCTTAGTTCCCGGCACATCCAGTTCGCCTGAAATGCGGTCCGCGGCGGTGGAGGGTTGTTTCCTCCGCTGTGCGCGAAGGGAGATGCCATGAACAGCAACGGGCGGCGGGTGGTCATCATCGGCGGCGGCATCGCGGGACTCAGCGCGGCGGTGTACGCGCTGCAGTGCGGCTATGACGCCGTGGTGCTGGAAATGGGCGAAATCCCTGGCGGCCTGGCGATGAGCTGGGGCCGCGGCCCGTATACCTTTGAGACCTGCCTGCATTGGTTCGTCGGATCCAAGCCGGGCGGCGAGCTCAACGGCATCTGGCGCGAGCTCTTCGACATCGACCGCCTCAGCTTCGTCGATTACGAAGAATTCATTCGCATCGAAACGGAACACGGCGACTGCCTGCACGTATGGACCGATGCCGACCGCCTGGAAGAGGAGCTGCTGCGACGCTCGCCCAACGATGCCAAGGCGATCCGTGACCTGACGCATGCGATTCGCGCTCTGGGCCGCTTTCATCTGCTGGATCCTTCTGGAGGTCTGGCCGACAACTGGCTGAATATCCTGCGCGACCTGCCCATCTTCCCGCTGTTGAGCAAGGTGGGCCGCGTAAGCGGACGGGAGTTCGGCAGCCGCTTCGCCGATCCGCTGTTAAAGAGCTTCTTTGGGGAGGGCGACGTGGGCCGCCTCACGGCGCTGGCCATGGTGCTCTCGCTGGCGTGGATGCACGCGGGCAATGCCGGCTACTGCATCGGCGGCGCGCAGGCCATCGTTCGCGCCATCGAGGAGCATATCCGGGGGCTCGGCGGCACGGTGCGCTGCCGGGCGAAGGTGCAGCGGGTGCTGGTGGAAAACGATGCGGCCGTAGGCGTGGAGCTGGCGAACGGCGAGCGCGTGATGGGCGACTGGGTGATCTCCGCCGCCGATGGCCACGCCACCATCTTCGATCTGCTGGGCGGACGATATGTGGACCCGTCCACGCGCCGGCTCTACGACGAGCGCGAGACCTTCGCATCGTACGTGCAGGTGTCGCTGGGCGTGGGGATGGACCTGAAGGACCAGCCGCCCATGCTCACCCGCATCCTCGACAGCCCCATCGTGCTCGATCCGGCTACCGATCTTCGCAACGTCGGCTTCCGATTCTTCCATTACGATCCGACGTTTGCGCCGACGGGCAAGTGCGCTGTGACCAGCGTACTGCCCACGCGGAATTCGACCTACTGGAGCGAGCTGCGTGCCCGCGATCCCCGCACCTATCACGCCGAGAAGCACCGCGTGGCGGAGGCGCTCATCGACGTCCTGGAGCGGCGCGTGCCCGGCGCGCGCGCAGCCGTAGAGACGGTGGATGTCTCTACGCCGGCATCGGTTATTCGCCACACCGGCAACTGGAAGGGGTCCATGGAGGGATGGTTGATCGAACCTGGCCAGGGATTCCGGCCGCTGCCCAACACGCTCCCTGGGCTGAAGCAGTTCCTGATGGTTGGCCAGTGGGTCATGCCCGGCGGAGGGCTTCCGTCCGGCCCCATGACCGCGCGTCCCGCGGTGAAGGCCATGTGCCGGCAGGACGGGGTGCCGTTTGTGACCAGGCGGGCTGCGGCGGAAACGGAAGTCCCGGTGGGCGTATAAGCGCCCGAAGGAGCATCCCATGGAACTCACGGTGCTGGTAGCCTATGCGACGCGGAGCGGGTCCACCGCCGAGCTTGCGCACAGGGTGGCGGAAGTCCTGCGCGAATACGGCATGAAGGCGGATGTGCTTCCCGCGCGGGAGGTACGGAGCGTGCTCGAGTACAACGCCGTCGTCGTCGTGGCCGCGCTTTACATCGGCAGACTGCACCGGGATGCGCGGCACTTTCTCGATCGATATCGGCAACGGCTGAAAGAGCTGCCGGTGGCGCTGTTCGTGCCCGGCCCGGTGCAGAACGTGGAAAAGGACTTTGCCGCCGCGCGCCAGCAGCTCGACAAGCAACTGATGCGATGGCCGTGGCTTTCTCCCGTGGCTGCGCAGGTGGTGGGCGGCGTATGGAATCCGGCAAGTCTGGGTTTCCCTTACACTCTCATCCCGGCGCTCAGACGCGTGAAAGCCACGGACGCGCGGGACTGGGAGGGGATTCGCGCCGCGGCACGGGATGTGGCAGCCTGCCTGCAAGCGGAACTGCACGCGCACGCCTGACCGCCAACAACCTCCCACTCACAGAATGCGGGGAACGGGAAGCTGTGGAGAACTGCCGGCGAGGAGTGCGTCGCGCCATTCGCGGAGGCTCTGCCGCAAAGGTTCCACGGCCAGTCCCGCATATTGGGCCGGGTAGGCGTCGAGACGGCGCAGCGCCGCGCCCAGCAGCGAGGCCGCTCCGACCGCGTTGCCACGCCGCAGGTGATGAAATGCCGCTGTCACCTGGATCAGCGCCTGGAGGAAGGTTTTGTCCGGCTCGGCCGATGCCAGCCACACGGCCTCCCAGTGCCCATGCGCCTCAAAGAAGGCTCCCGCGCGATAGCAGCAGAGGCCCTCCGCCAGCGCGCCGGTCTCCCAATCCAGCGGCATGGGAAGATTATTTCAGGCCTCGATCACCGATTGCCCGGGGCATTCACGCGGTAATGGTCAACACCGGGCACTGTGCCTCGGCAATCACGCGATATGCGCCCGAAGTCCGCATGGTCAGCCCCAGGTGCGAGCTCTTGCGCACGCTCAACACCAGCAGGTCGACACCGTGATCGCGAATGTGGCCCAGGATGCGGTCGTGTACGCCGCCGATCTCCACATACGTGTGCGGATTGGAAAACTCACGGGCGCGATCCGGTACCAGAGATTGCAGCCTCTCCTGATAGTGCTTCTCGATCTCCCTCCACTCCGCCGCATGTCGCGCCTCGCCGCCGGGCACCGCGTTCATCACGTGCAGATCGGCGCCTGCCTCCTCGGCAAAAGCGACAGCGAACATGGCTCCGTGCACCGCGGCGGGACCCAGGTCGGTGGCGAAGAGGATGCGATGAAACGGCAGCTCCCGCGCCATGGGAGCCTTGGGCGCCAGCGGGCCGACGGTAAAGCAGGGCCAGCGCGTAGAACGCAGGATCCTCTCGGCCACGGAGCCGATGATTCCGTGCTCAAGCCGTCCGGCGCCGTGCGTGCCCAGCACGATGATGCTGGGCGCGTGTTCTTCCGCCAGCCGGGGAATCTCCTCCTCCGGGATGCCTTCCAGCAGCACTGGAACCGCGGCCCTGCCATTCGGGCTCAACGCCCCCGCCCGATGAGCCAGCACCTGATGCAGATGCTCGCGCTGCCGGCTTACTGTCCCCTTCGTCATCTCCGCCTCGCGGGCCGCCTGTTCCAGCAGAAAAGCATGGGCCACCAGCAGGTTCGCCGTGCAGGCATCCGCCAGCATCCGCGCATAGGTTCCCGCATTTTCCGCCGCCGCTTCGAAATCGGTGGCGTAGATTACGGAATCTACATTCACCTCCGGCCGATCGCCGATCATGGGCACGATCATCTCTCCTTGATTCGCGGCCCAGGTCCGTACGCCGGGCCCGCGCCGCACATCCTGATGCTCTGAAGGTTGTCTGCTATCCCTTCAGATGGAAATGGGCCGGACGCGGATACGCGCCCAGCCCACTCACTTGTTTCGAATGCTGCTGCCCAGCCGCTCACGTCTCATCAGGCGATACCCGCCCGATCCAGTAAACACGGACAACGAGACCAAGTTGCACGCGGGAACAAATCGCCCGTCTCACCACGCGAACGACCTATCGAAACTTACTCCTAACCCAATTCCCTGCCCCTGCCTTTCTCACCACACGCGGCATGCGTTCACGGGCTCCATCGGCTGTCCTTGTTTGCAACCGAAGGCCTGGCCGAACTCCTGCATGTTGCGCACCACCCCGTTCACGCGGAACTCATTGGGCGAGTGCGGATCGGTCTGCACCTGCAGCCGCGCCCGCTCCGGCCGCAGTTCGCCGCACCAGTTCTGCCCGAAGGCCAGGAAGAATTGCTGCACCGGGGTGTAGCCGTCCCGCTGCTGGTCGAGATCGATGTGCTTGCGCTTCGCGTCCTCCAGGAAGGCCATGTAGGCGAGGCGCAGCCCACCGTTGTCCGCAGTGTTTTCGCCCAGCGTCAACTTGCCGTTCACATGAACATTCCCGGGCACGGTGAACGCGTCGTACTCGTTGACTTCGCAGTCGGTCTTGGCTTCGAACTTCTTTGCGTCGTCCGGCGTCCACCAGTCCTTCAGGTTTCCGGCGGCGTCAAACTGGCGTCCCTGGTCGTCGAAGCCGTGCGTCAACTCGTGGCCAATCACCGCGCCGATATGCCCGTAGTTCTCCGCGTCGGTCGCGTTGGGATCGTAGAACGGCGGCTGCAGAATGCCCGCGGGGAAGTTGATGTCGTTCATGCTGGGGTTGTAGTAGGCATTCACCGTGGGCGGGCTCATGCCGAACTCGCCGCGGTCCACGGGCTTGCCGATTTTATCCAGCTCGCGATGGCTCTCGAACTCGATTGCCCGCTCCGCGTCTGCCAGCGCGTTGCCGCGCACCACCTCCAGCTTCGAATAGTCGCGCCACTTGTCGGGGTAGCCGATCTTGTCGGCCACTGCGTGCAGCTTCTCTTTGGCTTTCGCCTTCGTCTCCGCGCTCATCCAGTCCAACGTATCCAGGTCCTGGTCCATCGCGTTCTCGATGTCGTGCACCATCTGCAGCGTAGCTTCCTTGCTGGAGGGGGGAAACGCCTGGGCCACATACACCTGCCCCAGCGCCTCGCCCAGCGCGCCATCGGTGGCCGCCACGCAGCGCTTCCAGCGCGGCTGCTGCTCCTGCTGCCCGTTCAGGATCTTGCCGTAAAAATCGAAGTGCGCGTCGTCGAATTGTTTGGGCAGCGCCCAGCTCGGCGCGGAGTTGACTACCTGCCACTTCAGATAGGTTTTCAGGGTATCCAGGTCCGTTTTCTCGATCAGATCGTTCAGCGCTTTGAAGAACGGCGGATAGGTGACGTTCAGCTCCGTGATGGGCGGTGTGCTCGTGTCCGCAAAGAATGCTTTCCAATCGATGGCCGGCGTCATCGCCTGCAGGTCCGCGACGCTGGTCATGTGGTAGACGTTTTTCGGATCGCGCTGCGAGGTGATGTCCAGCGACGCTTTCGCCAGCGCCGTCTCCAGGTCCATCACCTTTTTCGCGTCCTCTGCCGCCTTCGCATCCGGTTCGCCCAGCAGCTTGAACGTCTGCGCGATGTAGTCCACGTACTGATCGCGAATCTTCTGGTCCGCCGCGCCCGTGCGGAGGTAATAGTCCTTCTCGGGCAAGCCCAGGCCGCCCTGATCCACCGCGGCAATCTGCTTGCGCGCGTCGGCAAAATCCTGTTGCTCGCCGTAGCTGAGCAGCGCGTTCACATTGGTGAGCTGGAAATGGGCCAGCAGCGGCGTCAGCTCGCTCTTGCTCTTGAGCGCCTCGATCTTCTGGAAGTCCGGTTCGAGCCCTTTCAGGTCGGCGGCATTGATCTCGGCCGTGTTCATGCAGGAGGCGTAGAAGTCGCCGATTTTCTGCTCGTTGGGCGTGCGGCTGGCGCTGTCCGCCGACGCCTTCTCCAGG
>Ga0335074_10011445_pt1 | contig 12409 bp, 10 predicted proteins | sample Lox_Sample_23_FD_206715 | JGI IMG/M metagenome (GOLD analysis project Ga0335074, IMG submission 206715) | Soil microbial communities from Loxahatchee National Wildlife Refuge, Florida, United States - Lox_Sample_2.3 | ecosystem: Environmental > Terrestrial > Soil > Wetlands | place: USA...
CACGCCGAGCTCGTCGTGTCCATGGCCGAGGACGCCGGGCGGCTGGCCGACCTGCCGTTCGCGCACAACCTGGCCGCCAGGGCGGCGGCCTTCCGCGGCCAGTGGGACCTGGCCTGTGCCCACGTCAGGTCCGCCGAGCAGGCCGCGAGGGCCGCGGGCACCCGCGCCGCGGCGGGGTTCGCCGCCGCCGCCCGCAGCGCGCTCGGGCTCTCCCGCGATGACCCGGCCGAGGTGCTGAGGGCCGCCGCGCCGGTGACGTGGGCGCCGGGCACCGACGACCCCACCGGGTCACTATGGCGTCCGGCCCGGGCCTGGGCGCTGATCCGGGTCGGCCGGCTGGATGAGGCCGCCGCGGCACTGGCCTGGTACGAGGCCGGCGCGACCGAGGCCGGCGATCGCCAGGCGCTGCTGTACGGCGCCCGGCTGCGGGCCAGCCTGGCACTGGCGCAGGGCGATGCGCAGCGGGCTGAGTGCATCCTGGAGGCCGGCCGCCCGCTCGCGGAGTGCGCGGCGGACCCGGTCGCCCGGGCACTGTTCGATGTCGAATACGGCCGCTGCCTGGCGCGGGCACACCGGCGGCCAGCCGCGCTGGCCCGGCTGCGGTCCGCGCACGAGGAACTGACCGAGCTCGGCGCCCGCCCGTTCGCCGACGCGGTCGCGGCCGAGCTGGCCGCGCTCGGCCTTCGCGGCAGCCCGGACGCCGACAGCGGGCTGGCCGGCCTGACCACGCAGGAGCGCCAGGTGGCACGGCTGGTGGCGGGCGGGATGTCCAATCGCGAGGTGGCCGCGGAGCTGTACCTCAGCCCCAAGACCATCGAGTACCACCTGGCGCACATCTTCGCCAAGCTCGGCATCAAGACGCGCTACCAGCTGGCCACCCGGGTCGGGCCGTCCGAGCGGGCTCGCTGCTAGAACTCGAAGCCGCCGGGACGGCCGTTGCGGTCGGCGATCAGGCCGGCCAGGGTGGCGATCGCGATCTCGGCGGGCGCCCGCGAGCCGATGTTGAGGCCGACCGGCCGGTGCACCCGGGCGATCTCATCCGGTGCGACGCCCAGCTCGGTCAGGGCCGGGACGTGCGGCGCCGGATGCCGCGGGTTGCCCAGGACCCCGACCCAGCGCGCGTCGGTGGCGAGGGCGTCGCGCAGCACCGGGCCGAGTTCGGCCCGGTGGTGATCGGTGACGATGACGTCGGCCGGGCCGCCTGACTCGCTGCGGACCGCGTCCTGCACGGCAGCGGCCACGTCGAGCATCGGCTTGGCGCGCTCGGGGTCCGGCTCCACCAGCACCGTCCGGTAGCCGGCGTCGCCGGCGTAACGCAGCAGGAAATCGGCCACGGGGGAGGCGAAGACGGCGACGAGCACCCGTCCCTCCATCGCCGGCACCGGGGCGTGGCCGTGCGCGACCTCGCAGGCCGGATCCTCGTGTGAGCTGGTCATAGGCCGAGCCTGTCACGTACCGTCCGATTTGGCGACCTGCCAGACTGAGGGCATGCAGCTGAGTGCACGCAACAAGATCAACGGCCGGGTGACCGCGATCACCTATGGCGAGGCGACGGCGAACGTAGAGCTGGACGCGGCCGGCACCCGGCTTGTCGCGTCGATCACGGTGGAGGCCGCGCGGGAACTCGGCCTGGCCGTGGGCCGCGACGTCGTGGCGGTGATCAAGGCGTCGGACGTGATCATCGGCGTGCCCGACTAGCGCGTCCGGGCAGAATTAGCCGGCTGGGTCGCGAACCCGCCCGGCAGCGACGGCGGTTTCCTGCCAGCCCCGCGGCGCGGGTGAGTTGACGCGCCTGAACCTAACGGTTAGGTTAGACCTAACCGTTAGGGATGGAGGTCTTCGTGCAGCAGGAAGCCGTGCTGGCCATGCTGGCGAAAGAGCCGTCGTCGGGCTCCAGGCTCCGTGCCCGGCTGAACGACGCGCTCGGCCCCCTCGGCGATGCCGTGAACGACGGGCAGATCTACGTCACCCTCTCCCGGCTGGAGAGGGCCGGCTTCATCGCTCGCCGGGAAACCGGGGCGCTGGAGGCGGGCCGCAAGGTCTACGAGCTCACCGCGGCCGGCCAGGAGCGGGTCGCCGAGTGGCTCTCGGAGGTCAGCTGGCCAAAGCCCGACCTCGCTGAGTTCCACCTGAAGCTCGTCGCAGCGGCCGAGGCCGGGCTCGCGGATCCGATGGGCATCGTCGACGCCCAGCGCCGGGAGTTGCTCCGGCGCCTCTGGGATGTGGAGCGTGCGGCGATGGCCGAACCCGATGGCTCACGGGCGGGGCTGCTGCTCGAAGGCATCGTGCTGCGACTGCAAGCCGACCTGCGCTGGCTGGAAGCATGCGAGCGCGCCTGGATGGATCGGAGGAAGACAAGGTGAGCGAGAACAGCCCGGGCGCGCCCATCCTGCGTGCCCGAGGATTGCGCAAGGATTACGGCAGCGGCTCAGGACTGGTGCGCGCGGTCGACGAGATCGACCTCGAGGTGGCCCACGGCGAGGCACTGGCGATCATGGGGCCGAGTGGCTGCGGGAAGTCCACCCTGCTGCATCTCCTCGGCGGTCTCGACCGGCCGAGCGCCGGTGAAATCTGGCTGGAGGGCCGGCGGGTTGACCGGCTGCCCGAGCGCGGGCTTGCCCACTTCCGGCGGCACGACGTGGGCTTCGTCTTTCAGGCCTTCCACCTGATGGACGAGCTGACCGCCCGGGAGAACGTCGAGCTGCCGGCGCTCCTCGGCGGGTGCTCACCCCGGGAAGCGCGGCGGCGGGCCCGCCGGCTGCTGGACCAGGTCGGGCTCTCCGATCGCGCGGGCCACCTTCCCTCGGCTCTCTCCGGCGGCCAGCGCCAGCGCGTCGCGATCGCGCGGGCACTCGCGAACGACCCGCGGATCGTGCTAGCTGACGAGCCGACCGGCAACCTGGACAGCACGGCAACCCTGGACGTGCTCCGGCTCTTCGAAAGCCTGCACACGGCCGGCCTCACGCTCGTCGTCGTGACCCACGACGAGAGGATCGCGGCGACGGCGAACCGGATGATTGCGATGCGCGACGGCGTCTTTGTCGATGAGATGCGCCTGACCGGCCGCAAGACCGGCAACCTCGGCGATCTCGCCGGGCTGGGTGGGTAACCGATGGGAACCGCACTGCTCGTCTTCCGGCTCGCGGCGCGCGATGTCCGCCGCCACGCTGCCCAGGCCGTCCTCCTCGTCGTGGCCATCGCGGCCGCGACGGCGACCCTCACGATGGGCATCGCCCTGAACGGCGTCACCAGCCAGTCGCCGTACCTGACCACCCGCGCCGCGACCAAGGGCCCCGACGTCGTCGCCTACCTGCCGTCCGCCGCGGAGGCGAGTAACCTCAGCCGCGCTTCCGGGGTCGCTCATCACAGCGGTCCTTTCCCGGTCGCCTCGGCCACGATCCGCTTCGACGGGCGCCAGGCCGACGTGTTCGCCGAGGGGCGCGCCGCGGCACCGGCCGCGGTCGACCAGCCACTGGTCACGACCGGAGGCTGGGTGCGGCCGGGCGGCGTCGTCGTCGAGCGCACGTTCGCCGACGCGCTCGGCGTCTCGGTCGGCGATCACGTCAGCCTGAACGGCAAGTCCTTCCTTGTCGCGGGCATCGCGGTCACCGCAGCGCAGTCGCCGTATCCGAACCTGTGCAACGGCACCCTGGTGGGGCCCACTCCCGCGGCGTCGAAGTTCTCGAGCGCCTGCCCCCCGTTCTTCAACATCCCGGTTCTCTCCCTCCCGGGAGGCCGGGAACTCTCCAGCAGTGACGAAGTCGGCCAGATCTGGATGACAGAGCCGGACGCGATCGCGCTGGGCTCAGCGGCGGACCCCCTGACGACGTACGTCGTCAACCTGAAGCTCAGCAACCCCGGCGATGCCCTGGCATTCGCCTACGACCGCTTCGCTCATGCCAGCGGACCCGGCACTGCGCTGTTCTCGACCTGGCAAGGGCTGGAGTCGGAAGACGGGAAACTGATCCAAGACGGTCAGGGGGTGCTTCAGCCGGGGGCGTTCCTGCTCGCACTGCTCGCGGTCGCCAGCGTGGCCGTGCTCGTCGGACGGCGGCTGTCGGAGTACGCGCGCCGGGTCGGGCTGCTCAAGGCCGTCGGCGGCACGCCGAGCATGGTCGCGGCGACCTTCCTCGCCGAAAACCTGATGCTCGCGCTCATCGCGGCGGTGGCTGGCCTCGCGGCGGGCTGGCTCGTGGCGCCGCTGATCACCAAGCCCGGCGCGGCCCTCATCGGCACGGCGGGCCCGCCCGCGCTCTCGCCTCGCACCGTGGTCGACGTCATCGGGCTGGCGATCGTGGTGGCGCTCGCGGCGACGCTCGTTCCCGCGATCCGCGCCTCGCGCGGAAGCACCGTCGCGGCGCTCAACGACGTCGGCCGTCCGCCGAAACGCCGGGGCGCCCTGGTGCGCATATCGAGCAGGCTGCCCATCCCGGCGCTGTTCGGCCTCCGGCTGGTCGCGCGCCGGCCCCGGCGTTCGCTGCTCAGTGCGGCGAACGTCGCCGTGACCACCACCGGCATCGTGACGGTGATCGCGTTCCACGCCTACGCGGACAACAAGGTGTCCGGATCCGCGGCTCTGACCGGGGGCGGGCTGTCCAATCCGGTGGTCAACAGGGACGAGCAGATGCTCACGATCATCACGATCATGCTGGTCACCCTCGCCGCTCTGAACACCCTGTTCACTACCTGGGCAACCGTGCTCGACGCCCGTCACGCCGCGGCGCTGATGCAGGCGCTTGGCGCCCAGACCCGGCAGGTCAGCTCCGGGCTCGTCGTCGCCCAGGTGCTGTGCGCGATTCCTGGCGCCGTTCTCGGCATCCCCCTCGGCGTCGGGCTCTATAAAGCGGCCGTCCACGGCGGCAGCCTGCCGCCGGTGAGCTGGCTCGCCGCCGCCGCGCTGGGGACGCTCGTCGCGATGGCCGCGCTCACCATCGTCCCGGCCCGAGTCGGCACCCGGCACCCGGTCGCCGAGGTCCTACAGTCCGAGACGGCGTGATGGCCGGCCTGCGGCGGCGTCAGCTCGCGAGCAGGGCCTGGACCGCCTCGCGCAGCGGCTCCAGCCGGGCGGCCGCGGCCCGCCGGGCCTCGTCCAGGCGGCCGAAGAACACCGGCTCGACCACCTCGAAGTAGGCCTTGATCTTCGGCTCGGTGCCGCTGGGGCGGATGACGACCCGGGCCCCGGACAGGATGAAGCTCAGCACGTCGGCCGACGGCAGGTCCCAGGTGCCGCCGGTCAGGTCGGTGGTGGACACCACCGCAGCGTCGCCGAGCCTGGCTGGTGCCGCCGCCCGCAGCCGGGCCATGACGTCGACCGGCGCCGTGGTGTCGACCGTGATCTGCGCCGTCAGGTGCACGCCGTGCGCGGTCTCGAGCGCGTCGTACGCCTCGAGCAGCGACTCGCCGCCGGACCGGGCCCGTGCGGCCAGCCCGAGCAGCGCGAGGGCGGCGCCGATCCCGTCCTTGTCCCGTACCACCTGCCCGACCGAATACCCGAGCGCCTCCTCGTAGCCGAGCACGAACTCGCTGCCGGGGCGGGTGTCCCCGGCCCGGACGATCCACTTGAAGCCGGTGAGCGTCTCGGCGTACTGTGCCCCGGCCGCGGCGGCGATCTTGGACAAGAGCGTGGACGACACGATCGTCGTCACCACGAGCCGGCTCTCCGGATGCTCGGTCGGCTGGCCCAGCAGGTAGGCGCCGAGCAGGGCGCCCACCTGGTCGCCGGTCAGCATCCGCCAGCCGCTTTGAGCCTGCGGGTCGGGAACCGCGACCGCCAGCCGGTCGCCGTCGGGGTCGTTGGCCACCACCAGGTCAGCCGCGGACCGGCGAGCCTGGGCCAGGGCCAGGTCGAGCGCCCCCGGGATCTCCGGGTTGGGGAACGCGACGGTCGGGAAGTCCGGGTCCGGAGCCTCCTGCGCGGTCACCACGTCCGGCTCGGTGAAGCCCGCGCGCTCGAACGCGCGCATCGCCAGCGGGCCGGCCACCCCGTGCAGAGGGGTGTAGACGAACCGCAGCCATTCGGCGTCGGGAGGCGCGGGGGAGACCGCGCGCACCCGCTCCAGGTAAGCGGCGGCGACCTCGTCGCCCAGCGCGACGATCAGCGGGCTGTCCGCCGGGGCCAGCGGCACCTGCGACAGCGGGCCCAGGGCGCGGATCGCCGACTCGATCTCGACGTCGGCCGGCGGGACGATCTGCGCGCCGTCGCCGAGGTAGAGCTTGTAGCCGTTGTCGGCCGGGGGATTGTGGCTCGCGGTGATCATGATCCCGGCCGCGGCGCGCAGGTGCCGGACCGCGAACGCCAGCAGCGGTGTCGGCTGCGGCCCGGGCAGCACGTGCACCCGGATGCCGGCGCCGGCCAGCACCCGGGCGGCCTCGTCGGCGAACTCGTCGGAGCGGTGCCTGGCGTCGCGGCCGATCACCACGCCGGCCTCGGCGGCCCCCGGCCCGACCATGGCCCGGCCACGGCCGGCCAGCCACCCCGCCAGCGCGGCGGTGGTGCCACGGACGACGGCCCGGTTCATCCGGTTCGGCCCCGCGGCGACCGCCCCGCGCAGCCCGGCGGTGCCGAACTCAAGACGGCCGCTGAAGCGGTCGGCCATCTCCGCCGCTGCCTGCTCGCCACCGTCGGCGGCGAGCGCTTCGAGCTCGGCGCGGTCCCGCTCGTCCGGGTCCTCGGCCAGCCACGCGGCCAGCCGGGCGCGAAGGTCGTCGGGGATCACGCCGGCCCGTCCCCGGGCAGCACGCCGGGCAGGATGTCCGCGAGCAGGGCGCCCATCCGCCCGGCGGCGGCCTTCCCGGCCGCCGTGACCTCGGCGTGGTCGAGCTCGGCCGGCGCGAGCCCCGCGGCCAGGTTGGTCACCAGCGAGATGGCCAGCACCTCCGCGCCGAGATGACGCGCCGCGATCGCCTCCAGCGCGGTGGACATCCCGACCAGGTCGGCGCCCAGCGAGCGGAGCATCCGGATCTCTGCCGGGGTCTCGTAGTGCGGCCCGGGCAGCGCCGCGTAGACCCCCTCGGCCAGGGCCGGGTCGGCCGCCCGGGCCAGGGCACGCAGCCGCGCCGCGTATAGGTCGGTCAGGTCGGTGAACCGGGACGGGTAGCCGTCGGGCGGCGGCGGGCCGGTCAGCGGCGAGCGCGCGGTCAGGTTGAGGTGGTCGGCGATCAGGACCGGCTGCCCGACCCGGTAGCCCTCCCGGATCCCGCCCGATGCGTTGGTCAGCACGACCACCCGGCAGCCGGCGGCGACCGCCGTGCGGACGCCGTGTACCACCGTCGCCACCGGGTGCCCCTCGTAGAGATGGGTCCGGCCGAGGAAGACCAGGACGCGTAGTCCCGCAATGCGTACTGACCGCACGACGCCGGCGTGGCCGGGGACGGTCGGCGGCGGGAAGCCGCCCAGGTCGGCGACTGGCACCTCGGTCCCGGTGCCGAGAACGTCGGCGGCCTGCGCCCAGCCCGAGCCGAGCACCAGCGCGGCATCATGCGCTGCCTGGCCGGTGAGTTCCGCGAGCCGGCTCGCGCTGGCCGCGGCAGCGGCAAACGGGTCGGATGTGTAGGGAGTCATCAGCAGGATGGTAGAGGGAATCAGGGGGCTGGTTACATCGGGCTCTTTGTGGCCGGCTTGATCTGGCCGCTGATGATCTCGGCCTTGATCGTGTTCAGCTCGGACCGCAGCGACGCCGGCACCTGGCCGGCCAGGCCGTGGAAGGAGGAGAGCGCGACTTCGCCGTTGGCCAGGTCACCGACGTAGCTGCCGCCTTTGAAGGTGCCGTCGGCCGCGCTGAGCACGGCGTTCTTCACGGCGGCCTGGATGCCCTGGGTCACGCTGCTGATGAAGTACCTGCAGTATTGGGGCGCGCTGACGCATCCGTCGGTGTCCGCCCACTCCATCGTGACCTTGGTCCTGCCCGCCGCCGTGTCGGCGTCCTGGACCGCCTTGGCCGCGCCGAGGCCGGCGTCGCCGGCGACAGGGAAGATGACATCGGCGCCCTCGCTCATCAGCGCCTGGGCGGCGGCCTGGCCCATGGTCTCGTCGGTGAAGTTGCCGGTGAACAGGCCCGTCCGGGTCCGCTCGTTCCAGCCGAGGACCTTCACGCTGGTGTGGTGCTGCTGGTTGTAGTACTGGACGCCGTCCCAGAAGCCGTCCATATAGATGGTGACCGTGGGCAGTTCCTCGCCGCCGAACGTGCCGACCGCGCCGCTCTTCGACATGCCGGCGGCCAGGTAGCCGCCGAGGAATCCATCCTGGGCGGTGTTGAACACGAGCGCGTCGATGTTCTTTACCGGCGGATTGTAATCGTAGTCAACGATGGCGAACTTCTGATTCGGGTGGGACTTGGCCGCCGCCTCGGTGTTGTCGCCCATCAGCAACCCGACCGTGACGATGATCCCGCATCTCTCGCCGATGGACGTGTTGATGTTCGGCGTGTAGTCGCTGCCGGACGCGGACTGCAGGTACCTCACGGTGACCCGGCCCGGCTCCGCGGCCCGGGCCTCCTGCATGCCCTGCCAGGAGGAGGCGTTGAAGGACCGGTCGTCGATGCCCCCGGTGTCGGTCACCATGCAGGCGAGGAACTTGCCGGCCGGCGAGGCGCGCGAGCCTGACGTCGACGGCGTCGTGGACGAGGGCGAAGACGGGGGCGAACTCGCCTTGGTCACCGATCCGCATGCGGTGGCTAACAAAGCGATGGCGCCGAGTGTCATCGCGTTTCTGATCCTTGTTCGCACCGTTAACCCTCCTGTAGAGGTAATTCCCGCGTGACTGTCGGTGGAAGCCACGGGCTGCCCAGATTGCGTCCGCTGTTGCTGAACCGAGACACGATGGGCTGCGTCGGGTGGCGTCGATCGTCACCCACTCTCCGGTCTCGATTCAGCAACGTCCGGCCTGGACTGCGGATTCTTGCTTCCCCGCCGGCGACCCCGGGATTACCCTTCGTGCAATCCCGGGGCATCCGGGACGACTCGCCCGCAGCCGGCGCGCTTCCGGGCAAAATTCTGGCGGTCCCCCCGGGCCGCCTGACCCGCCCCCGCAAAGGAGGTACCGGTGAGAGTCACACTGAGGGCTGTGGTCGCGTTCAGCGCGATTGCCCTTCTGGCCGCCGCATGTGGCAGCCCGTCGTCGAGCAACGGCTCGTCGAGCAGCGGTTCCGGCACGTCAGCCAGCGGAAAGTTCCTGGGCTGCATGGTCACCGACACCGGCGGCATCGACGACAAGTCGTTCAATCAGTCCTCGTGGCAAGGCATGCAGGCGGCCGCGGCAACCAACCCGAGCAAGATCCAGGTTACGTATCTGCCGTCCACGACCTCGGCTGACTACGCGTCTAACATCAGCACCTTCATCGGCAAGAAGTGCGGGATCATCGTTACGGTCGGCTTCCTGATGGCGGACGCGACCGAGGCGGCAGCGAAGGCCAACCCACATCAGAAGTTCGCGATCGTTGACTGCTCGTATGCGTCCGAGTGCCTGACCGGCGCCAAGGAGAAGAACATCGACCAGCTGGTGTTCAACACCGTGCAGGACGGTTTCCTGGGCGGCTACCTGGCGGCCGGCATGAGCAAGTCGGGGGTCGTGGCCACCTACGGTGGTGAGAATTTCGGCACCGTCACCATTTACGAGGATGGCTTCTGGGACGGGGTCCAGTACTACAACACGCAGCATCACACGAGTGTCAAGGTCCTCGGCTGGAATGAGCAGACCCAGAAGGGTGACTTCATCGGCAACTTCACCAATGTGGGCGCGGGCCAGACGCTGACGAACACTTACATCGGTGAGGGTGCGGACGTCATCTTCCCGGTCGCCGGCGGCGTCGGCCTGGGCACTGCGAAGGCCGTCCAGACCGCCGACACGTCCGGCAAGAACGTGTCGATGGAGTGGGTGGACACCGACGGCTGCGTCAGCGCCGCGCAATACTGCAAGTACATGCTGACCAGCGTGACGAAGGGCATCAGCCAGGCCGTCAAGACCGCGGTGCTCTCGGCAGCGACCGGCAAGTTCAGCGGCGGCACCTACATCGGCACGCTCGCCAACGGCGGCGCCGTGATGTCCCCCTACCACGACTACGCATCCGTGGTGCCCGCGGCGCTGCAGTCTGAGATCAACACGCTGAAGCAAGAGATCATCAGCGGGAAGATCAACCCGGTGACCAAGAGCCCGGTCTGAACCACGGATCAAAAGCCGTTCGGCTGCCTGGCCCTGCCGGGCGGCCGAACGGCAGGCAGGTCACACGGAGACTGCCGTTGACTACTCCCCGCCCCGAGGGATGGGGATCCCGGCCGTCGCCGGCCAGGGTTCCTGTTTCACCGCCGACTGCACCCGGGAGGTCCCGGAGTGTCTGACATCAGCTCCGCAGGCAGTCACCGCTTGACCAGCGGCCAGGATGTTCTTCGCTGCGTTGACGTCCCGGTCATGCCGGGCACCGCAGGACGGGCATTGCCACGTTCTAGTGCTCAGGCTGAGTTCTGCGAGCAGGTGCCCGCACACCGAGCAGGTCTTAGACGAGGGGTACCAGCGGTCGATCACGACAAGCTGCCGACCGTAGCGCTGGCATTTGTAGTCCAGTTGGCGGCGGAACTCACCCCACCCGCAGTCGCTGATGGCGCGGGCCAGATGCCGGTTGCGGACCATGCCGCGGACGTTGAGGTCCTCGATCACGATCACGTCGTTGCGGCTGACCAGACGTGTGCTGGCACGGTGCACAAAGTCGCGCCGGGCGTCGCGGACCTTGCGGTGCGCGCGGGCGACCTTGGCTTTGGCCTTGGCCCGGTTCGCCGAACCTTTGTGGCGGCGGGCCAGCCGCCGCTGATAGCGGGCCAGGCCACGGGCCTTGCGCTCAAGGAGCCGCGGGTTAGCGATCCTGTCCCCGTCGCTGGTCACCGCGAAGTCCCGCACCCCCAGGTCGACACCCACCGTCCGGCCCGCCAGCGGCAGCGGCTCGGGGACTTCGGCGTCGATGGCGAAGGTGACATACCAGCGTCCGTCCGGCTCCCGCGACACCACCACCATCGACGGGTTCAGCGCGGCGACGTCCACATTCGGCCACGACCATATGAATCGCAGCGGCCCACAGGCCTTGGCCAGCTGCAGCTCTCCGCCCCGCACGGCAAACGCCGAGCGGGTGTAGTGCGCGCTCTGGCGGGCGTGCCGGGACTTGAACCGCGGGTAGCGGGCGCGCTTGGCGAAGAACGCGGCGAACGCCTGGTTCTGGTGGCGCAGCGTCTGCTGCAGCGGGACCGAGGACACCTCGTTCAAAAACGCCAGGGCGGGGTCTTTCTTCATAGCGGTCAGTGCCCGGTCGGTCTGCGCGTAGGAGGTGCCCTTTCGCTGGGTAGCGTAACGCTGCTGACGTGCGTTCAAGGTCTCGTTCCACACCTTCCGCACGCAGCCGAAGGTGCGGTTCAAAACCGCCTGCTGTGCCGGATCGGGGTATGCCCGGCACCGGTACGCTGTCCTCATATTCACAGCATGCCGGGCACCACCGACATATCACCGCCGCGCCACACCGGGCACCAGATTCCTCCGCGGCCCGAACCCCAGGCCCTGCCCCGGAGGTGTGTCGGTGAAGCTTGAACTGCGCGGTATCACCAAGCGATTCGGCAGTCTCGTGGCCAACGACCACATCGATCTGGTCGTCCAGCCTGGCGAGATCATGGCATTGCTCGGCGAGAACGGCGCGGGCAAGACAACCCTGATGAACGTGCTGTACGGGCTGATGCAGCCGGACGACGGCGAGATCCTCATCGACGACCAGCCCGTGGCTATCCGCTCGCCGAAAGACGCGATCAGCGCCGGCGTGGGCATGGTGCATCAGCACTTCATGCTGGTCCCGGTCTTCACCGTCGCGGAGAACGTCACGCTCGGCGCGGAGCCGATCCGAAAGCTCACCCTGCCCGGGGCGGGCGCGGGCGGCCTGCACCTGCCATCGTTCGGGCTGCTTGACCGGCGCCAGGCGCGCGCGTCGGTTCGCGAGCTGTCACAGCGCTTCGGCCTCCGGGTCGACCCCGATGCTTACGTCGAGGACCTGCCCGTCGGAGTGCAGCAGCGGGTCGAGATCATCAAGGCGCTGCTGCGGGACGCCAGGATGCTGGTGCTGGACGAGCCTACGGCGGTACTGACGCCCGGCGAGACCGAGGAGCTGTTCCAGATCATGCGCCAGCTGCGCGACAGCGGCCGCTCGATCGTCTTCATCTCGCATAAGCTCCGCGAGGTCCAGGCCATCGCCGACAACATCACGGTGCTGCGCCGCGGCAGGGTCGTCGGCCAGCGGCCACCGACCACGAGCGGCGCGGAGCTGGCCGCTCTCATGGTCGGCCGGGCCGTCCAGCTTCGCGTCAGCAAGGAGGCGGCGCGGCCGGCCGACGTCATGCTCGACGTCCGTGACCTCACCGTGCCTGCCGAGCAGGGCGGCCTGGCCGT
>Ga0335074_10011447_pt1 | contig 12409 bp, 15 predicted proteins | sample Lox_Sample_23_FD_206715 | JGI IMG/M metagenome (GOLD analysis project Ga0335074, IMG submission 206715) | Soil microbial communities from Loxahatchee National Wildlife Refuge, Florida, United States - Lox_Sample_2.3 | ecosystem: Environmental > Terrestrial > Soil > Wetlands | place: USA...
CGTGCTGACCCTGATCGTCAACATCATCGCCCGTGCCTACGTCGCGCGCGGTACCCGGGGAAGCCGCGCGGCGGGTGGCGGCGCAGGCGCTCCGATCCTCGCCACCGACGAGGTGGGACCGCAATGAGCGCCGTCTCAGGGCAGCCAGGCCGACTCTCGCTGATGGAGATCAGCCCTCGCCGGCGCCGGACCGATCGGGTCATGCGCGGCATCCTGCTGGCCGCGACGATCGTGGCGCTGATCCCGCTCGTTCTGGTCATGTACTACCTGCTGAAGGAGGGGCTCGGCTCGATCAACGGCACCTTCTTCACCTCGGACCCGACGGGAAGCTTCTTCGGCAACATCGGCGGCGTGCGCAGTGCGATCCTCGGATCGCTGGAGATCGTGCTGCTTGCCACGCTCATCTCTGTGCCGATCGGGATCGGCGTGGCGCTTTACCTCACCGAGTACGGCAGGGATTCCCGTTTCGCCAACCTGATCCGCTACCTCGTCGACGTGATGACCGGCGTGCCCTCGATCGTGTTCGGCCTGTTCATCTACATCACGTTGGTCCTGTCCCACGTTGGCGGGAACTTCACCGCTTGGAAGGCCTCGGTCGCGCTGGCGCTTCTGATGCTGCCGATCGTCACCCGTTCGGCGGAGGTCGTGCTCCTGCTCGTGCCCTCGAGCCTGCGCGAGGCCGCCCTTGCTCTGGGCGCACCCCGGTGGCGCGTCGTCTTCCGGGTGGTGCTTCCGACCGCAATCCCGGGTCTCACCACGGGCTCGCTTCTGGCCGTGGCACGTGGCATGGGTGAGACCGCGCCGCTCCTGTTCACCACCGCCGGCGCGGCCAGCCTGACCTTCAGTCTGGGCCAGCAGATGAACGCGCTGCCGCTGCAGATCTACAACGACATCCTCTCGCCACGGGCCGTCGTGGTGTCCCAGGCGTGGGCCGCGGGGCTGACGCTGGTCGTGCTGGTCCTGATCCTCAACCTGTTCGCCCGACTTATCTCGCGAAGGAGCCGCATGGCATGATCCCTCCAGAAACCACGAGTAAGGAAACCAGCGACATGTCGACTGCCGAGGGTTCACCCAAGCACTCCGGCGTCGCGCCTGAAGCGATGGCGACAAAGCGGCGCTCAACGGGCGGGCAGGCCATCAACGTTGTTGGCCTGAAGGCGTTCTACGGGAGCACGGAAGCGGTCAAGGGGATCGACATCGCGTTCCCCGCCAACGAGGTGACGGCGATCATCGGGCCTTCCGGCTGCGGTAAGTCCACGATGGTCCGTTGCATCAACCGGATGCACGAGGAGATTCCCGGCGCCCGGGCCGAGGGCAGCGTCAAGCTCGACCAGGTCGATATCTACGGTCAGGGGGTCGACGTCACCGCCGTACGCCGCCTGATCGGAATGGTCTTCCAGAAGCCCAACCCGTTCCCGACGATGTCGATCTTCGACAACGTGGCCGCCGGGCTGCGGCTGACCGGCACCAAGGGGGGCGATCTGCGAGAGCGGGTGCACCGGGCTCTGCGTTCGGTCGGCCTCTGGGAGGAGGTCAAGGATCGCCTGAACGCGCCCGGCATCGGCCTCTCCGGCGGCCAGCAGCAACGCCTGTGCATCGCGCGGACGGTGGCCGTGGAGCCCGAGGTCATACTCATGGATGAGCCGTGCTCCGCGCTCGACCCGGTCGCCACCCTGAAGGTGGAGGAGCTGATCGACGAGCTCAAGGAGCGCTACACGATCGTGATCGTCACCCACAACATGCAGCAGGCCGCCCGTGTGGCCAACACGACGGCATTCATGCTGGGCGGCGAGCTGATCGAGCACGGCCCCACCAACGACATCTTCACGACGCCGACGGACGAGCGCACCGAGCGTTACGTGACGGGGAAGTTCGGCTGATCGTGCACGAGGTTCGACACCAATTCCGGGAGGATCTCAAGGCTCTCGAGGTCCAGGCGCTGGACGGTCTGGACATGGTTGTCTCACAGCTCGACCGAGCCCTCGAAGCGATCAGCTTCCAGGACGTCGAGCTGGCGGGCATGGTCGTGATCGACGATGATCGCATCGACGGCCGCTACCTCGAGGTCCACCAGGGCGTTCTGTCGCTACTGGCGCGCCAGGCGCCAGTGGCCACCGATCTGCGGATCGTCGCCGCCCTCCTGCACATCATCCGCTGCGTGGAACGGATGGGCGATCAGTGCGTGAACATGGCCAAGCTCGTTCCTCTGTCCGGGTACGAGGCCCCGAAGGACAAGACGATCCTCGAGCTGCTGGAGCGGATGGGTCAGTGCGCCCGCCAGCAGGTCATCCAGGCCAAAGAAGCGTTCAAGATGAGGCACGTGGCGCTGGCCCAGGACCTCGTCCGCCAGGACGCCGAGATCAACCGGCTCAACCGGGAGATCTTCAAGCGCGCGGTTGAAGTGGGCGATGACCCCGAAGTCCGCGAGTGGGCGATGTTCATGATCCTGGTGGCGCGGTGCCTGGAGCGGATCGGCGACAACACCGTCGACATCTCCGAGCAGACCGTGTTCGTGGTGACCGGGCTGTTCCGGGAATTCTCCGAGGCCGAGGCCTCCGGGACCCCCCTCGTCTGAAGCTGCGCGACGGCGAGCCTCCGCTACTGCGGGGAACTACGGTTGACGCTGGCACCGCCGCTTGGATAGCACTCCGCCTGCGTATCGGGGGAGGCGCTGTCTAGGACAACCCGGAGGTGTCGGATGGGGGGATGGCGTGGTCTGTCGGCGCTGTTGGCGCTGTTGGCGCTGTGCGGAGGAATCCTGCTGGTCAACGCCACGGCCGCCGCGGCGGCTGGTTCGTACGTGTCGCTGGGCGACTCGTACTCGTCGGGCGACGGCACCGGCGTCTACTACAGCAGCAGCGGGAGTTGCTACCGGAGCCCAGATGCCTACCCTCCGCTCGTCGCCGCGGCTGAGGGCGACACGCTCAACTTCCAGGCCTGTAGCGGCGCGACGACATCCACCGTCATCTCCAGCCAGCTGAGTGCGCTGGGGAGCTCCACGAATCTGGTCACGATTACGATCGGCGGCAACGACGCCGGCTTCGCCACCGTGATGGAGGACTGCGCCCTCTACTTCTTCCCGTGCCAGAGCGCGATCAGCACGGCGAACGCGTACATCAAGAACAGCCTTCCGGGCGTGCTCAACACGACCTACAACGACATCCGCGCGGATGCCCCCAACGCCCAGGTGATCGTCCTCGGCTATCCGCTCCTGTTCACGGCCGGCGGCGCGACGTGCGGAATCGACCTGCTCACCTCGGGCAACGAGAAGTCACTCAATGCGACCGGCGTAGCGCTGGACGGCGCGATTCAGGGCGCGGTGGGCGACCGGGCCGGGTTCACCTACGTGAATCCACAGAGCGCGTTCGCCTCACACGAGGACTGCTCCTCGTCCCCATGGCTCAACGGGGTCACCCTCCCGCTCGTGGCCTCCTTCCATCCGAATATTCCCGGCGAGGCCGAGCTGGCCACCCTGGTTGAGGGTGCCCTCTGACGGCACACTCGGTCGTTCTCTGTGCACGAAAACGGCAGCCGCGAAGGGGAAGGGTCCCCGCTCACCTGATGACCTGCTGAAACGAGCAAATCGACGCCCAGATCGCCGGATTGCGGGAAGGTCGGCAGACCAACCGGCGTCAGCTCGAAGCTGAGGTCACCAAGACGGGCGCGAACAGCCGGACGATCTCCGACTTGCCCTTGAGCTGCACGTCGGGCCTCTCGACCAGCTCTGGATGGGGCTGGGTGAGCAGCGCCGCGGTCCGCTGCGCGATCAGGATCGGATCGCCGGTGGCGCGTGTGGCGGCCTCGACGCGCGCCGCGACGTTCACCGGATCACCGATCACGCCGAACTCCAGCCGGCCCGACCCGCCGATGTTCCCAGCCACGACCTCGCCCGAGTTGAGGCCGATGCCGAACTCGAGGTCCTCGGACGAGCGGACCTCGTCGACGATCTTCAGGGCAGCCTGGAGGGCTTTGTCCGCGTGGTCAGGCTGGCGGCGCGGCGCGCCGAACACGGCGAGCAGCCCGTCTCCGACGAACTTGTCGACGCGGCCGCCGTGCTCGTGGATGATCGCGACAAAGCCTGAGAACAGCTCGTTGAGAGCCGCGACCACGCGATCGGCTCGAGTTCGCTCGGCGAAGCCCGTGAAGTCGCGGATGTCGATGAACATGACCGTGACTTCGACGTGCTCGCCGGCCAGGTCGGTGCCCTCGTCGAGGATCCGGCTGGCCACGTCGGGATCGACGTAGGTGCCGAAAGCCTCACGGATGCGCTCTCGCTCCTGCAGTCCCGTGACCATCTCGTTGAAGCCGAGCTGCAGCTGACCGATCTGGGTTCCGTCGTAGACGCTGACCCGAGCGTCGAGGTCGCCGCGCTGGACCTTGGCCAGAGCGCGCCGCACGGAGTCGATCGGATCGGCGGTCGTGCGCGCGACGACGACCGTGGCGAGGAGTCCGACCGCCAGCCCCGTGCCGCCGAGGGCGACCATCGCGATCCCCAGCTTCTCAACGCCCTCGTGCACGCTGACGCCGAGCGCGTGGCTTCCGCTCAGGGCCAGGATGCCGATCGCCACGATCCCGAACAGCGGGGTGCCCGTGCCGAACAGCCAGGCCAGCACCGAGCGCGTCGCGACGCCGGGGACGATCAGTCGCTCCGGGGCGCCCCGGGCCAGGGCGCGGGCGGCCGCCGGTCTCAGCACCAGCTCGGTCAGGAGGTAGGAGCACGAGGCGGTGACCAGGCCGGTGGCGGCGACCGTGATGAACACCCGTACTCCCAGGCTGACCGAGTAGGTCAGGTTGAACACGCCGAACAGAAGGGCCCCGACCAGCCACAGCGACACCTGCAGGGTGAAGAGCAGCATCGGTGCTCGCAGAACGCGGCGCATCTCATCGAAGCGGGCGCCCCGTTCCTCGATCATCCAGGCGCGCAGGCGCGACAGCCCTCGCGTGCCGACGAACTCGCCGACCAGGAGTGCGACGAGGAAATATGCGGCGGCGATGACCCCGTTGACGAGGCGGAGGTGGCCCGGATGGGCGACAGGTGGCGTCGGAACCACGAACAGGGCGAGGACGGTCACCGCGCAGGCGCCGATCAGGTTGGTGGTCACGATCAACGTGGTCACCACCAGACGGCCGATCAGCCACAGCTCTCGGCCGGGGATGTCGGTGTCGCCGGGCCGGACGAATTCAGCGGCCAGCTCGCGCGCGATGCGGATCGGCCGGGCGAGTTGCGTCACCGGATCATCCCTGTCCTGCGCTTGCGTTCGGTCACCGCTGCGCGACCCTAGCGCTGCCAGCGGGCGACCGAAGTTAGGCATGCCCCGCGTCAGCTTTGGCCACGGGGCCAATGACCGCCTCGGAGATCGGTGGTTACCCTGGCGCAGTGTCGACGGGTGCGCCTCAGATCGTGGCCTTCGGAGGCGGGGGCTTCTCAATGGAGTGGGGCAACACGCTGCTCGACGATCACGTGCTGTCGCTGACCGGAGTGCAGCGGCCGCGCGTCTGCTTCCTCCCCACGGCGAGTGGCGACGCCGACCATTACGTCGTTCGCTTCTACCGCGCGTTCCCCGCCAGTCGCTGCGAGCCGTCACACATCTCGCTGTTCCGGCGCGAGACCGGGGTGGGTGATCCGCGGGCGCATCTGCTCGCCCAGGATCTGATCTACGTCGGCGGCGGCAGCCTCGTGTCGCTGCTCGGCACGTGGCGCGCCCACGGCATCGACGAAGCGCTGCGGGAGGCCTGGCAAGCCGGGGTCGTCCTCTGCGGTGGCTCGGCGGGATCGCTGTGCTGGTTCACAGAGGCCCTCAGTGGGTTCCACGAAGGGCCGCCGCGAAAGATCGAGGCGCTCGGCCTGCTGCCTTGGAGCAACGCCGTGCACCTGTACGAAGAGCCGGGTCGGCGCGAGGCGTTCGTCGAGGCAGTGGCCGCCGGCATGCCGCCCGGTTACGGAGCTGGCGACGCTGCCGCGCTGCATTTCGTGGGGACCGAGCTGGCCGAGGTGGTCGCGTCGCGCCCGCAGGCACGGGCGACGTTCGTGACCCGCGGGAAACAGGGGAGAAAGATGGTCGAGCGGGAGCTGCCGGTGCGTTACCTCGGGTTGTCGGCGGTGGACGCCGAGCTCGAGCCGGTGGCCGCGTGACAGGGGGCGCGCGCGCGGTTGCGATTCCTGGCGGGGAACCACGCCGGATCCTCGCGATGGGGGGAGGCGGGTTCACGATGGAGCGCTCACCGGCGCTCGACCGGCTGGTTCTGGAGCTGACCGGGAAGTCCGTTCCGCGGATCTGCTTCCTCCCCACGGCCAGCGGCGACCCGCGTGAGCAGGTGACCCGCTTCCAGGAGCGATTCGGCGACTGGCCCTGCGAGCCGAGCGTACTGTCGCTGTTTCACCTCGGCCGGGACCGGATCGACCCGGTCGCCTACCTGCTGAGCCAGGACGCCGTCTACGTCGGCGGCGGTTCGATGCGCAACATGCTGGCCATCTGGCGTGAGCACGGGATCGACGGGGCGATGCGAACCGCGTGGGAGCGCGGGATCGTGCTGGCCGGGCTGAGTGCCGGGGCGATGTGCTGGTTCGAAAGCGGGATAACCATGAGCGGGGGTGCGCCGGAGCCCGTAGCCGGGATCGGATTGCTGGAGGGAAGCCTGTCTGTGCACCGCGACAGCGAGCCCGAGCGCTTCCCGGTCCTGTGCCAGGCGATCGCCACCGGCGCGGTCGCGCCCGGCTACGGCGCTGACGATGGGGCCGCGCTGGTGTTTGCGGGACGGCAGCTGGTCGAATGCGTCGCCTCACGCCCGGGCGCCCAGGTCGTGAGAGTCGAGGCGGATGGGCACGGAGGGGTGGTGCAGACGCCTGAGCCGATGCGACTACTCCCGGGCGCGGCGCCAGCTGGGGCGTCATCGCAGCAGACCAGCGAGCGAGATGTGGTGGCTGAGATGCGCGGGCTGCGCGCGGGCCGTAACCGCTGGGACTAACGGGCCGTAACCGCTGGGACTAACGGGCCGTAACCGCTGGGACTAAGGGTCCTAAGCGATTTCGAACCTCAGCTCGCGAGCGGTTGAAGCACGATGAGCCGGTCGTCGGCCTGGAGGACCGGGTCGTCGCTGACGCCGAGATCGACCGTTCCGTCACGGTAGATCCCCAGCACCAGGGTGCCGGCGCGGCCGCGGGCGTGAGACAACGGCTGGGAGACGAGGTCCTGGTCTACCGCTGCTTCGATCAGGCGGTAGTTCGTGGTGTCAACGAGCTGCAGGAGGACGTCACCCGCCTGCGGCGTCTCCAGGCTCTTGGCCAGCGTGTGCCCGACCAGCTCATCGGCGGCCAGGGTGTGGGTGACCCCGAGCTCGCCGAGGGCGCGCGCCACCGCCCGGGACTACGTGAGCGCGTAGACCTCCAGCGAGGGAGCCAGGCTGTGGACGGAGACGGCGATGACCAGCGTGTCAGCGTCGGTCTGGCAGGCGATCAGGGCCCGGTTGGCGCCGGCGGGATTGCTCTTGCGGATCACGCTGTCGTCGGTCGGGTCGCCGGCGAGGAAGTAGAACTCGTCTGGCAGCCCGGTCGGCTTGGAGGGCGCGACCAGCAGGACGGGATCACCGCTGCGGGAGAGCTCATCGAGCACTCGGCCCAGCACCTGGTGGGTGCCGTACACCGCGGTGTACGGGGTCTTGGGGACTACGGTATCCATGCCGAGCAACCTCCGGATCCGAGAGAGCGCTGAGGCGCCGGCCACGAGGGCGAACACGGCGCCTACGATGGGAATGGTGGTGAGCATCACGCCGGCCGCGACGATCCGCCCGGCCGAGTTGTGCGGGGTGACGTCGCCGTAGCCGACCGTGGTCGCCGTCGTGATTGCCCAGTACACGCCCGTGCCGAAGCTGATGTGCTGGGTGAGCGAGAACAGGACCGCCCCGATCAGCATGATCAGGAGCGCGAGGCTCACCAGCGCTATCTCGCGGTAGCGACCGAGACCCCGCACGAGGCGAGCTATCACGAACAGCGGCATCGGTGCCCGAACCCTACGGTCTCACACCGCCGCCCGGCGCCGCCGGAGCGTGATCACGGCAATGGCGGCGGCCGCGGCCACGGCCACGGCGGCCATCACACCGACCATCAGTCCGGTGCCTGAGGAGCCGGTGGCCGTCGCGGGCGAGAGCGTCGCAGAGGTGATCGGATGCCCCTCCGCGGCGGCGATCCTCTCGACGGCCGTCAGGGCCGCGGCAGCCAGAGCATCACTGGTCTTGCCGGCCGGCAGGGGCATCGAGACGACGCGCGCCACGGCGCCAGCCGGCAGCGCCCGCATCCCGTAACCGTCGGCCATGACCACGAGCAGCGGCTGCGGTCCGTTGAAGCTGATCTCCTCGTCGAGGTAGTCGGCGTAGATCTGCGGTTTGCCGAACAGCTGGGGGATGACGCCCAGGTCGAAGGGAGAGGCGATCAGGGCAACCTTCACGGGCACGCCGGCCTTTGCGGCCTGCGCCGTGGCGCCCGTGAGCTCCTGCATCAGCCGCGGGGAGGTCGCGGGCTCGTAGGGGAAGAAGACGTTCTGGACGAGAAGGACGTCGCTGGCGGGGTCTCCGTCGGCCATGGCCTGCGCCAGCGGCAGGCCGAGGACCAGGATCAGGACCGCCAGCAACACCGTTTGCACCGAAGTCGTGATGTGCCTGTTTGCCATCCCCTGAAGCACGGGGCCGATTATGAGGGTCGGGCGACGCGGAGCGGCGTGGCTCCGGGGAGCCCGCCCGACCCGGATGTCGAACGGGCGCGCTAGCGCAGGGGAGTGGGAACGCCGTCGGCCATCTCGAGCAACTCCGTCCCCGAGAGGCTCGCGCAGAGCCGGCCCTCACGATCGTGGACTTCGATCGCGACCGACCCGCGCCCGGAGTCGAGCCGGACGTGCACGCGCCGGCCGGAGGCCAGCAGCTGATCGTGGGTGCGTTCAGCGCGCAGGACGGCGCGCAACACGGTGCGCGGTGGGGACGGCGGGATCGCACCGGCCAGCGCGTACAGCACGGGCAATTCGCTTGCGGGCTCCTCGGTATCTGACCTCATCTGCGCCCCTCGTGTCGTCCTCTAATCGTCCGTTGCTCAGGGACCGTCGTGCCCCTGCCCAGATAATCGAGACGCGCCGCGCGAACTTGAGCCGGGACGCTGGATGCATTGGACGGTTTTCTGGACGGTCGGATCAACAAATGACCGGATACAGCGTCTGATCGCCTGGGTCGATAAAGCCTGCAGACACGGAGGCCGGTGGGCCGAGGAGAGCAAGGATGAGTCCGATCAAGACTGAACGGTCGTCAACCGAGTCGGTCCAGAAGCTGTGGCAGGAGTACCACGCCACGGGCGACACCCGGGCGCGCGACCGGCTGGTGTTCACGCTGGCCCCGATGGTGAAGTACATCGTGTACCGGAAGATCCGTGAGATTCCCGCGAGGGCCGAGGTGGAGGACTTCGTCTCCTGCGGAATCGAGGCGTTGCTGCGCTCGATCGACAGGTTCGACCCCAGCCGCGGGGCGACGCTCGAGCAGTTCGCGTGGACCCGCATCCACGGCGCCGTGCTCGACGAACTGCGTCGCAACGACTGGGCCCCGCGCTCTCTGCGCCGCTGGGAGCGCGAGATCGCTCGCGTGCGCGAGCGCTGGATCGCACTCACCGGCCGCGCGCCCAGCCGATCCGAGCTGGCCGAGGAGCTCGGCGTCCCCGTGGAGGAGATCGGCCGGCATCTCGACGATCTACAGCGGTGCGAGGTCGGTTCCCTCAACGTGCTCGTGCTGTCCGATGACGACACGGCGACGGAGCGCATCGACACCCTGCCGAGCGCTGACGAACAGAGCGATCCGGAGCGAACCGCTCTATACGACGACGCGAAGGCTCGATTCCGCGTCGCGTTCGAGACCCTGCCCGTCCGTGAACGCCAGGTGGCGGTGATGCTCTACGTGCACGAGCTGACGCTGCGGGAGATCGGTGAGGTACTGGGGGTCACGGAGAGCCGTGTCTGCCAGATCCACAGTCAGCTGCGCCGCCGGCTGCGGGACGCCCTGGCAGCCGACGATCAGCTGTTCCTCGAAGTCGCCTGAGGCTCCCAGCTCTCGACCTGGGCGGCGCCGGCCTCAGGCTCGATCTCGAACTCCTGGCGCTCGGTGGCGAGCTCGATGACGATGTCGCGCCCGCCCAGCTCCTGCCATCGCACCTCTACCTGGGCGGCGAGCTCATCCAGGAACTCGTCGGAGTGCAGCGGGTCGTGGTGGAACAACAGGACCCGCTCGGCGTCGACTCGCTGGGCGAACTCCAGAGCGTCTGACATGGGAGAGTGCCCCCAGCCGATGTGATGGGGGTACTCCTCATCCGTGTACTGGCAATCGTGGATGAGCAGCGAGGCGCCGTGGGCCAGGTCGAAGCCGGAGATCCACTCGTCCTCGCACGACACCAAGGGGGCGCCGAGGCTCGGCTCGTGGTCGGGGATGTAGCTGACGATGGTGCCCGCGTCCTCGATGCGGAACCCAAGCGTCGGACCGCGGTGGTTGACCGCCTGGGCGCGAATCTTGGCCGGCCCGACCTCCCACTCCAGGGCGTCGGCCTCCAGGAAGGTGAGCAGCGAGGGGAGCTCCCGCACCTCGACGGGCGCCAGCGGCGCCGAGATGTACCGGGCTACGCGGTCGCGCAGGGAAGCCTCGGGTGAAGCCGGCCCCCAGATCGCGATCTCGGCCTCCGGGCGGAACAGCGGCGCGAAGAACATGAGCCCCTGGATGTGGTCGAGATGCAGATGGGTGAGGAGGATGTGAATCGGCTGCTCGATCGATTCCTTGCGTCCCAGCGCCGCGCCGAGGTTGCGGATCCCGGTGCCGGCGTCGAGGATCAGCGTGCTTCCGTCCGACAGCGTCAGCTCAACGCACGAGGTGTTGCCGCCGTAGCGCATGGTCTCCGGGCCGGGAGCCGGGATCGAGCCACGCGAGCCCCAGACCTGCAACTTCATGGTGTCTCCGTCCCCTCCTCAACTGGCCAGAAGATCACGATGGCGCCGCTCGACCCACCCAATCCGACGATGGGGATCGCGCTGGCAGCGATGTCACGCTGGATACCCCCCGCGGCCTTGATCGAAAAACGGCCGTGGTAGGGGTGGTTGGCGCGCAGCGCCACGGTCGCCGGCAGAGATTCATAGGGGATCGAATCACCCTGTTCGTCGATCGGCCCGAAGGTGCTCGTCCACTCCGTCGCGCCCAGGACGGAGGTGTCCTCGAACCGTCGCCCGAGTAGGGCCCCGGCCGCCTCGTTGAAGAACAGCAGCGTCCCACCCTCGCCGACGAGGAAGGCCGGAGTCGAGAGGCTGGAGAGAAGGTTGCGGGCGAGGATCAGCTCGAGCGGTCTTTGTGCGCTCATAGCGCAACTCTAGTGCGGGCCCGTCGGGTTGCGCGGCGGACCTCCGGCGGCCGGCGCTCATCTGACAACCGGCGGATAAATCCAAGCTATTGTCCGGCCGTGGCCAGCCAGAGGTCCAAGCGACGGTCGCGGAAGCCTCGCGGTACCACGGGGCCGGCGCCGCGCGCGGTGCGCTCGCCCCGCCGCGAGCAGCGCGTCCAGGACACGACGGCGCGCGAACGCCAGACGGCGCTTGCTTCCCGCACGCTTGGCACGGTGGGAGAACGGCCGCCGAGTCCATTTGGCGGGCTCCCAATCTCGGAGCTCGCCATCTTCTGCGGTCTGGTCGGACTCGCCTTCGGAGTTTTCGGGCACAACGGAGCGGCTCTGGCCGTGGGCGCGATCGTCTGCGCTCTGGGTGTGGTCGAGTTCACCGCCCGGGAGCACTTCTCCGGATTTCGCTCGCATGCCGCGCTGCTCGCGGCGGTCCCCGCCGTCCTCGTCGAAACGGGGATCGCGCTCGTGTTCGGCGTTCCGCGCCAGGCGGGCCTGCTCCTGCTGCCTGTGGTTCCGGTCTTCGGGGTGAGCTTCTGGCTGCTGCGGCGAACGTTCCAGTCGGCGCGTCACGCGCGGGTCACGAGGCCGCCGTCGCCGTAGGCGACGTCGTCATTCGGACTCCGGCCTTCGGACGCGTCGACCGGAAGGGTCGGGAGCTGCAGGCGGAAGACGGCGCCGCCGTCCACGGCGTTGCCGGCGGACGCGGTGCCGCCGTGCTGCTGGGCGACCTGGCGGACGATGGCGAGCCCGAGGCCGCTCCCCTGGCGCGACCTTGAATTCGCGCCCCGGTAGAACCGGTCGAATACGTGCGGCAGGTCCTCCTCGCCGATCCCCTCTCCGTGATCGCGGACGGTCACGCCGCCGGCGTCGACGGTCACCTGCACCGGACCGGCGGGCGAGCTGTGACGGGCGGCGTTGTCCAGCAGGTTGTTGACCGCGCGACTCAGGCGATCGGCGCTGCCGAGCACCACAGCTGGCGCCAGCCGGCTCTCGAAGCGCACCTCCGGG
>Ga0335074_10011448_pt1 | contig 12406 bp, 14 predicted proteins | sample Lox_Sample_23_FD_206715 | JGI IMG/M metagenome (GOLD analysis project Ga0335074, IMG submission 206715) | Soil microbial communities from Loxahatchee National Wildlife Refuge, Florida, United States - Lox_Sample_2.3 | ecosystem: Environmental > Terrestrial > Soil > Wetlands | place: USA...
AAGGTTAATTCAGTCATCCAGAACGGACCCGTGGTGACTCGCCCGTGGTGACTCGCCCGTGGTGACTCGCCCGTGGTGACTCGGCGGCTCCGCCGCTTCTTGCTGTTATCAGCCGGAATGGCACCACTAAGAGGTCGATGGTCGAACGCGGCACCGCTTCTTGCTGTTATCAGTGAGCTAGACGCGGGCAGGCTCGAGGTCGAGGCCTGCGGCGATCGCGGCCTCACGGTAGGCGGCCGCTATGTCGGCGAGCGACGAGTGCGCGTTGCGGCCACTCGGGTTGGGCACGACCCACAGCTGCGCTCCCGCGAACAGCCCGGGCTGCCGGCCCACGACGGCGTCCGGCATGGCGAAGGCGACGCGATACGCGGTGATTCCGAGCACGGCGACTACCTGCGGTTTGACGCGCGCAACGGTCGCGGTCAGGTCCCTGGCGCCCGCGCGAAGCTCTGCCGGGGACAGCTCCGCCGCGGCCGCGGTTGCCCGTGGGACCAGGCCGGTGATGCCGATTCCGCGGTCGATGAGATAGTCGCGGTCGCCCGGCGCGAAGCCAGCCGAGGCGTCGATGAGCCGGCCGGTGATGCCGGCCTTGAACAGGGCTCCGTAGAAACGGTTACCGCGCAGCGGAAACGGCGCCTGCACCGCCACCGCCGACAGGCCGGGGTTGACGCCGACGAACAGCAGCCGCGTGTTCGGCCCGAGCAGGTCCGGTAGCGTTCCGCCGCGGAATCGGCTGAGGTCGGCGCGGCCGGGCCTCGTCACGCCGCGACCTGATACAGGTCGACTATGTGGTCGGCGATGTCGCGGACCCCGCCCGCTAGGGCGAGCTCGACGACAGCGGTGTGGGGCGTGCGGCGGCGGAGTCGCTCCGCGAAGGGATAGTCCTCGATCGTCTGGAACGTACGCGTGCCGCGTTTCGGGGCGTTCGGATACAGCGTCGAACCCGAGTTGATCGCGGAGAGCCGGATATGGCGTTCATGGGCGCCAACCAGGCTGGCGGTGTCGATGACGAGGACGTCGTGTGGCCGGCCGCGGTTGCGCCGGGCACTGCGCAACTGTTCCATGCGCTGTGGGTGGAGCCAGAAGAACACCCGCTCGTTGAGCGCTGACAGCCACTGCTGCGCGGTCATGTCGATGAGAACCTGCTCCAGGATGTGCGCCCGGAGAGGAGTCTGATCGCGGATCGTCGCCCTGTGCAGCAGCGGATGCTCGATAGTCAGCGTCCGGGGACGCGGACGGCTCAGGATCGCGGCCTGCTCATCGAGGGCCAGCGACGAGGTCGACACGATCTCCCGGGCCGATAGCAGGCCGTGCGTCGAGATTGCCCGCGCCGAGCCGGCCTCAGCCAGGTGAAACAGCCGAGGGTAACGGTCGATCAGTTCGCTGACGTTCACGTGTCACCTCGCCGATCGCCGGGTGGCACGGCCGCGAAGGTCTCCAGGTGGGCAACCGCGGCTTGCAGTGAGTCGCGCAGCGGGTCGGCGCGGCGCAGCGTCTGGGCCAAGAGCAGGCCTCCCTGCAAGGCGGCGAGCAGCCCGTCGGCAAGCACGTCAGGGTCGGCGGCGGGGATCAGATCTCCGCGGTCGCGCATCAACCGGAGACCCTCGCGGAACAGGTCCAGCCAGCGCTCGTACCCGGCGGCAAGGTCAGCCCGCAGGCCCGGCTCCGACTCGACTAGCTGACCGGCCAGCGACCCGAACTGACAACCGCCGCGGAACCCGCGCCCGGTCTGGCGTTCGACAATCATCTCGGCCCATCGGTGCCATGCCTCGAAACTGTCAAGCCGCCCGAGGGCCGGATGCCGGTGATCCTCCAGCGTGTTATCGGCCTGACAGGCGATCACGTCCCGGACGAGCGTGTGCTTGTCGTGGAAATAGTGCGTCATCTGGGACCCGCTCACCTCAGCCGACCTGCGCACGTCGTCGATCTGAACACCGGCTACGCCCTGCTTCAAAATCAGGTCTGCCGCTACGTCAAGGATGCGCTTGCGCGTCTCCTGCCCCTTGCGTGTCAGCCGTCGCGGCGCTGCTGTCTCGTCAGCCATGGCCCTATCGTACGTGATATTGGGTTTGACATCCCATTCTGGGTTGACGTAAGTTCTGGGATCTGTAACCCAGAATGCGTGGTCTCGGGAGCCGGACCATGCGGTCTGACCGACCGACTCACCTCATGCGAAGGAACCCGATCATGCCCACTCCGGTCGTCCTCATCACCGGCGCGCTCACCGGCATCGGCCGCGCCACCGCCGTCGCCTACGCCCGCCAGGGCGCCAGCCTCGTCGTCTCCGGCCGCCACGATGCTGCTGGCGCCGACCTCGCCAAGCAGCTGAGCGACCTCGGTGCGCAGACCGAGTTCGTTCGCGCGGACGTACGCCACGACGAGGACGTGGCCAACCTCGTCGACCGAGCCCTGGAACGCTTCGGCCGCCTGGATGTCGCCTTCAACAACGCCGGCACCGAGGGCACACCGGGGCCGGTCACCGGCATCACCGCCGACAGCTACGCAGCCACCTTCGACACCAACGTCCTGGGCACTCTGCTGAGCATCAAACACGAGTTCCGCGTCATGAAACCCCAAGGCGACGGAAGCATCATCAACGTGAGCTCCACCTACGGCCTCATGGGATTCCCCGACTCTGCCCTGTACGTCGGCAGCAAGCACGCCGTCATCGGCATCACCAAGGCAGCCGCACTCGAAGGCGCGCCGCACGGCATCCGGGTCAACGTCATCGCCCCCGGCTTTACCCGCACCGCCATGTACACGCGGGTTACCGGCAGCGACGCCGTCCGCGACGCCGTGAACTCCGTGCTGCCCCTGCACCGCGCTGGCGCTCCCGAGGAGATCGCGGAAGCGGTCCTGTACGCCGGCTCTGACAAGGCCTCCTACCTCACCGGGCAGACCATCACCCTCGACGGCGGCCTCACGGCCGGATAGCCGCTGTTCCCCGCCCAGACCAGCTCGTCAGCATGACGTCTCAACCGTCGTTGAATTGTTCCGCATCTAGCGTGGCGGTGATGCCCCGACCAGAGAGGACTGCGATGAGTACTCACACGCCGACACCCGAGCCAGTGATCGAGCACCCGGAACAGATCCCCGGCTACACCTACGGCACGGACGAGGTCGCGGCCTCGCCGCTGAGCCTGCCGGACCTGGAGCGGCTGAAGGAGGTGGTGTGGCTGACACCCGGGGATGAGCAGGCCCTGCGGGACGCCGCAGAGATTCTGGCTGACCGGGCTGATGACATGGTCACCGCCTGGCGTGCCCGGCTCGGCGACCTGCCGTTTATGCGTCCTTACTCCGGTCACCCCGACGGCACGCCTAACCCCGAGTACGGAGCGGCCACCAAGCCGCGCTTCGACAGGTTCATCATCGACGCCTGCACCCGGCCCCTGGACCAGGACTGGCTGAACTACCAGCACGAGATCGGGCTCCGCCACACTCGCGCCAAGAAGAACAGCACCGACCACGCCGATTCACTCGACCACATTCCGATGCGCTACCTGCTGGCCTTCACCGCCGTCGTGATCGCCACTTCACGCGACTACCTGGCCGCCGAAAGCGCCTCACCTGAGCAGGTCGACCGTATGCACGTGGCCTTCACCAAGTCCGTGATGCTCCACGTCACCGTCTGGACCCGGCCCTACGTCGGTGCCGCCGACTGGTGAGGCAGCAATGACGAAACAGGTCATCCGGGTCGAACCCTTGTCGACCTACCTCGAACGATGGAAGGCGCCGACCTCAGCCGTCACCCGCAGCGGCGATACCTTGTATGTCTCCGGCTTCCCGCCCTTCGACCCCGACACCGGGAACGTGGTCCAGGGTGCCCCGATCGAGCGGCAGACCGAGCTGGTACTGGAGCAGATGAAACTCTGCCTGCAGGTGGCCGGATCATCCCTGGACAACGTGCTCAAGTGCACGGTGTACTGCACCTCGGTCGACAAGTTCGCCGCGGTCAACACCGTCTACGCACGCTATTTCCCGACCGAGCCCCCGGCGCGAGTCTTCGTGTGCGTCCCGGCCTGGCCAGGAGCCTTCGACATTGAGGTGGACTGTGTAGCCATCGCGTGATTCCATCCCCCTTCGAACCAGGTTCAGCGAGCCGGAATGTGCGGCTCTGGGTCCTCGATGCGCGTGCCGTCAGGGGCGAAGTACGGCGGGTCCAGGAGCGTCACCGACACCTGGGCCGAGTCCGGCCGGCCGGGCAGCCGGCAGGTGAACGCCGCGTCGCCGGCGCGCAGGTCGGCCTCCCAGTCGGCCCCGCTCGGCCGCGCCGCCTCCATCGTCCCGGTGACGACCGGCCCGCGGGACGGGTCCGCGCCGGCCGCGACCCGGTCCGGGTGCACCCCGGCGACTATCCCGTCCGTTCCGCCGTCGACGGGCACGAAGCCGAGGTAGCCGACCAGTTCCGCGACGCGGCGGGACGCGGGCCGCAGCACTACCTCATCAGGCGCGCCCGTCTGCAGGACCGAGCCGCGGTCCATCACAGCAATCCAGTCCGCGAAGGCCTGCGCGTCCGGGAGCTGGTGGGTGACGAGGACAGAAGGCACCTTACGTTCTGAAGAAAGATCTTTGACGAGCGCCGTGAGAGCGCGCCGCAAGGCCGCGTCGAGACTCGCGAACGGCTCGTCGAGCAGCAGCGCGTCGCAGTGCGCGAGCAGCAGCCGCCCGAGCGCCACGCGGTGCCGCTGGCCGCCGGACAGCCGGGCGGGCATCGCGGACAGCAGCCCGTCGATGTCGAGCTGCCGCGCGATCGCCATCAGCTCCGGGCCGGCCGCGGACCGCGCGTACAGCAGGTTGGCGCGCACCGGCAGATGCGGGAACAGCCCGGGGTCCTGCCGCAGCAGCCCCACCCGCCGCTGCCACGGCGGAACCGCGACGCGCGGCGACGCGGTCGACGTGAGCACCCGGCCGCCGAGCTCGACCAGGCCCCGGCGGGGCGTGACCAGGCCCGCGATGGTCTCGAGGACAGTCGTTTTGCCCGCGCCCGACGGCCCGAACAGCGCCACCCGCTCCCCGGCGGCCACCGACAGCGCCGCGCGGACGGTGAAGTCCCGGCGGTCAACCTCGACGTCGGCGGTCAGCACGGGCGCTCCACACGTAGGCGGCCATCGGCAGCGGCAGCGCGACCACGAGCAGCACCAGGGCGTACGGCAGCGCGGACGCGAGCCCGGTCTCCTGCAGCGTCGTGAAGATCTGCAGCGGGATCCCGAACGGATGGTAGGCGATGATGACCACCGCGCCGAACGCGCCCATCGCGCGCGCCCAGGCGACCGCCAGCGCCATCGCGAGCCCCGGCGCGGCAAGCGGCATCGTGACCCGGCGGAACACCCGCCGCGGCGGGTCGCCGAGCAGGCCGGCCTGCTGCTCGAGCCGGGTGTCCACGCTGGCGAACGCGGCCTGCGCGCCGAGCACGTAGTACGGTGCCGACTCGTACACCTCGGCGATCACCAGCGCGAGGAACGTGTTGGTCGCGTCCTGGTGCAGCCAGCCGAGCGCCTGGCCGATCGGGGTATACGGGCCGACCATGAACACCAGCAGCAGTCCGATAACCAGCGGCGGCAGCAGCAGCGAGAGAAGCAGGCCGCCCTCCCACACCCGCGGGAACGGCAACCGCCCGCGAGCGAGCATCCAGGACAGCGGCGTGCAGACCAGCAGCAGCACGGCGAGCGTGACGCCGCCCGCCGCGAGCGACGTGACCAGCGGTTCAAGGTTGCCGGGCCCGGTGAGCGCGCTAGCGACCTCGCCCCAGGACAGGTGGATGAGGAGGGTGATCACGGGGCCGAGCAGTGCGATCCAGATGACCGCAGCCCCCGCTACAGAAAGAACAGCCGATACAGAACGGACACGGGGTGCCTGCCCGCCGAACGCGCCTCGCCTTCCCGGGGGGGACCCGGGACGCCCGCCTGCAGCGTCCTCGGCGTCCCGGATCACCCCGCCGGAAGCGGCGGTTTGCGGGCTAGGTCCCCAGCTCACTGGCTATGGACGCGGGCACATCGCTCTTGCTGCCGAAGAGCGTCGGCGTGAGCACGGTGAACCCTCCTGCCTTGTACTGGGCCAGGCCGGCGGACGACAGCGTGTACGCGACGAACGCCTCGCCAGCCGGTGTCGGCGAGCCGATGAGCGTGATGTCGATCACCTGCGGTGAGCCGGACTTGGTCATGCCGTTCTTCAGCGTAACCTTCGCGGTCTTGTAATGCGCTGCCAAATCGGCGCTGCCCAGGTTGACCTCTGCCGGCAGCGGGATGTAGGCCATCTTCAGCTCGATCGCCTGGGTGACGAACGCGCTGGCGGCGTCGAGCTGGCCGGACTGGAGCGTGGAGTCGAGCGACGACTCCGCGTAGATCTGGCTGGAGTCGCTGGTGCCGAAGTCGGTCGTGCCGAGGATCTTGGCGACCGTGTCCGAGGGCAGGTGGCAGTAGGACTGGGCGAGCTCGAGCATGTAGATGAAGTCGCGGCCCTGCGGGTCGGTGTTGGGGTCGGTGCGGCCCAGCTTGAGACCCGGCGTCTGAAGCAGCGTGTACAGGTCACAGACCGGCTTGGAGCCATCCGCGATGGCCTTGAACTGGCTCGCGTACTTACTGTTCGGGTTGTAGGCCACCACCATCGAGGTGCCGGCGTACTGGACGTACCACTTGGTGAACTTCGGCTCGAGCGGCGTGATGTTGTCGCCGCCGACGGACTCGAACACGTTCGGGCTGATCTCGCCCGCGGCGATGTCCGCCTCGAGCGTGCCCGAGGAGTTGCCCGTGCCGGAGAAACTCGCGCCGGTGGCGGCTTCGAATGCCGGCTTCACCACGTTTTCGTTCAGGTACTCGAGCGAGCTCGCGTAAGCGACGTTGGCGGTGCCCGTCACCTTGGCGGAGCCGGTGCTTGAGGCCGACGCGCTCGCGCTCGGGCTCGTGGTGGCCGACGAGGAGGACGAGCTTGATGAGCTCGAGCACGCAGCGGCGGCCAGCCCGATGCATGCTATGCCTAGCGCGGCGGCGATCCGCCTGCGTGATGACCGAAAAGTAAGCATTCCCCGACGATAGCCAGCGCTGGTTGCGCCACGCAACCAAGCTAGACATCGGTTGGGACACACTGGAAGGCGCGTCGTGAGCAAAGCGACCGCGGTGGGCGTTACCTGGTACGACGTTCTCGGCGTGCCGCCGGGCGCGTCCGCGGACACGGTCCGGCAGGCGTACGAGGACCGTAAGTATCAGCTGCGTGCGGAGCTGCTGAGCGGCGCCCCCTCCCCCGTGCTGTCGGCGGCCGCCAGGGCCAGCCAGTCGATCGAGGCGGCGCACCTGGCGCTCAGCGACCCGGGCCGGCGTCGCGCCTACGACGAGCAGATTGGCCTGCACGCTGAGCGCGGCCTGCGGGGCTCCGCCGATTTCGGCGGCTCGGCCATGTCCGGAACTGGCCCCATGTACCTGCTGCCCGGCCGGTTCGGAGCGATGCTGGGCGGCGCCGCGATGGCATTGAGCGACTGGCTGCGTCCCGGCCCTGCCCCGCAGCCGCGGCGGCGGACGGTTCCTGATGTGCGCGGGCTGTTCTACCAGCCGTGCCGCGACGTGGTCACGATGGCGGGCTTGCGGCTGGCGGTGGTCCGGCTGACGCCGGACCCGATGCCGGTGGAAGGGCTCGTGGTCGGGCAGTCTCCGGCTGCCGGATCGGAGGTCAAGGCGGGCAGCACGGTGACCGTGCGGGTCTGGCACCCGCCCCGCCGTCGATAGGGCCGCCGGTAATAAAGCACAAGTAACCGCCCACGTCATTGGGGTTGAGGCACCATTGACCGGGCCGGCTGGCGGAGCGGATGATGGCTGGCAAACTACGTTCTCCCGGAAAAGGCAGGTCCGCATGAAGACACGAGCAGCGGTGCTCAGGGACGTCGGCAAGGACTTCGAGATCGTCGAGCTGGACCTGGACGAGCCGAAGGCCGGCGAGGTCCTCATCCGGTTCGTCGCCTCGGGTCTCTGCCACTCCGATGACCACCTGCGCACGGGCGACATCCCGGTCAGGTACCCGATCGTCGGCGGTCACGAGGGCGCCGGGATCGTGGAGAAGATCGGGCCCGGCGTCACCAGGCTGGCCGTCGGCGACCACGTGGTCACGTCGTGGCTGCCAGTGTGCGGGCACTGCCGGTTCTGCTCCCGCGGCCAGACCAACCTGTGCGACCTGGGCCGGTTCCTGGTGGACAACTCGCTGCCCGACGGGACGTACCGCTACCACGAGGGGTCGACGGACTTCGGGCAGATGTGCCTGCTCGGCACATTCTCGCAGTACGCCGTGGTGTCCGAGGCGTCGGCAGTGAAGATCGAGGAAGACTTCCCGCTCGAGGTCGTCGCGCTGGTCGGCTGCGGCGTCCCCACCGGCTTCGGCACCGCGGTGAACGCGGGCGAGGTCCGCCCCGGCGACACCACGATCGTCTACGGCATCGGCGGCGTCGGTATCAACGCGGTGCAGGGCGCGGCCGCCGCCGGGGCACGCTACGTCATCGCGGTCGACCCGGTGGAGTTCAAGCGCAGCACCGCGCTCACCCTCGGCGCCACCCACGCCGTCGCGACGGCCGAGGAGGCGCACGAGCTGGCGCTGCAGCTGACCTACGGCGTCGGTGCGGACCAGGCGCTGATCACGGTGGGCGTGGTCTCCGAGGAAGTCGTCTCGGCGGCCTTCGCCGCGGTCCGCAAGCGTGGCATCGTCGTCGTGACGGCGATGGGCGGCGGGCTCTCGACCAAGGCGGTGCACGTCAACGCATTCGAGCTGACCGCGTTCGAGAAGCGGCTGCAGGGCGCGCTGTTCGGCCACGACAACCCGTTCGACGTCATCCCGCGGATGCTTGAGCTGTACCGGGCCGGCAAGCTCAAGCTGGACGAGCTGGTCACCAGGACGTACTCCCTAGACGAGGTCAACCAGGGCTACGAGGACATGATGGCCGGCCGCAACATCCGCGGCGTCATCATCCACGAGCACTGAGATAGAGAGCCCTACCTGCCAGATCCCGCGCAGCAGCGGGGTCTGGCAGGGGTAACGTGCCGGGTGAGATGGCTACTCCAGCGGGCATCGTCGTGGTCTTGCATGGCGGCCGTGAGGTGAGCACGCGGCCCGTCACGGTGGTGGACTTGCCCGTGCTCCGGATGATTCCGGTAGCGCGGGCGATCCAGCACGCGGTCGGGGGAACCGGGATAGCGGTATGGCGGCACCGGTTCGCGGTACGTGGCTGGAATGGCGTCCAGGCGTCGCCGGCCGGTGACCTGAACCGGCTGCTCGATGAGATCCGGACTAGGTATGACGGCGTTCACGTTTTCCTGGCCGGGCATTCGATGGGCGCGCGTGCCGCGTTCCGGGCGGCGGGCCATCCCGCGGTGTGCGCGGTGGCGGGCCTGGCGCCGTGGCTGCCGGCCGGTGAGCCTGTCGATCAGCTGGCGGGGCGCCGGGTGCTGCTCGCGCACGGCAGTGCCGACACCGTCACCAATCCCGGCGACACCTGGGCATACGCGAGACGCGCCGCCGCGGTGACCTCGGTGACGGCGCTGGAGATCCGCGGTGGGGACCACCCGATGCTGCGCCGGGCGAACCTGTGGCACGCGATTGCGGCCGAGTTTGCCCGGGTGTCGTTCGGGCTGCCCGCTGGCGCTGGGCCGACTGCCGCCGCTGTCCGGGCGGCGAGCGAGGGCAGCCAGATCACGCTGGTCTAGGCGGTTGACAACGGACCCGATAGCCGCCGATCTGAGCGGCCAAGGAGGAAAGCACAGCCAGTCCGCCGAAGGCTCATAACTGGTCGCTCTGCCTCGGTGAGTCGCCATGGATTTCAGGACCGGCGGGGTGGTGGGGGATGAGGCCGCGGGCGTACCACGCGCGGGCAGGAAGGGTGAAGGGGCCATCGGGGAAGTGCGGGCGGCAGGCGTCGCGGACTGCGGCCTGCTGGTCGGGCGGAAGCCTGCACAGGTAGTGGCCGGCTGGGCCGACGGCAAGGGTGAAGGGCTGCCAGAAGTCGTCGAAGTCGGCATAGTCGGCATGGCTGGCCAGGGCGCCGCTGGTGACGTCCTGGAGGCCGGCGTGGCGCAGGCGGCTGGCGATGTCGCCGTCGGTGGTGCCGGCCATGGCGGTCTCACCGGGCGCGGCGGGCTGAACCTGCCGGACCGCGGTCCAGAAAATCTGCAGCATGGTCATGCCGCCGCTGGCGATGTCCCACATGCACGCGGCGACGGTGCCACCGGGGCGGACGATTCGGGCCATCTCAAGCACCGCCCGGCTCGGGTCGCGCAAGAAGCCGATGACCAGGCAGGACAGGGCCGCGTCGAAGTGCGCGGTTGGCCAGGGCAGCTGTTCGGCCACTCCGACGCGTACGTCGGCGCCGGGATTGCGGTCGCGGCAGGCGGCGGCGAACTGCGGGGCGGGGTCGATGGCGGCGACGTTGCCCGGGCCAAGGCGGCCAGCCAGTTCCCGGGTCAGGCCGCCCGGCCCGCAGCCGACATCGAGGACCCGCATGCCCGGCCGGATGCGGGCGGCGTCGGCCAGCGCGGCGGCCAGGACGGGGGTGTATCGGCCCATGAAGCGGTCGTAGTGCTCGGCCGGCACCCGGAACTGCGCGGGTGACTGTGCCTCGTCAGGCATGCTAGGGCCCTTCGTCTGGGGTTAGGTTCGGTCATGGGTAAAGCCGGTAGAAATGCCATAGGTCGTGGTCGACGGGCAGGGTGTCAATTCGGGTGTAGCCAGCTTGGGCGGCGTAGTCGCTCATGGTGCCGGGGCGCAGCACGGTGCCGGTGGCGGCCGATCCAGGGGTGCTCATGCTGTCAGGCAGGCAAATCAGCAGGCTGAACCCGTACAGCAGCCGTTCAAGGTCGCTGCCGGGGGCGGTGAACTGGTGGGCTGCCTTCATGTCGGCGATCAACACTGTGCCGGACCGCCTCGCCAGGCGGCGCATGGCGGCCAGGGCGGAGACCGGATGCGGCAGGTCATGTAGGCACTCGAACGCGGTCACCAGGTCATACGGGCCGCGGTCCGCGGCGGTCGTGATGTCGGCGTGGTAGATACGGACCCGGTCGGCCAGGTCAGCAGCGGCGACGTTGCGCCGGGCCAGCTCGACTGAGGCGGGGTCAGGGTCGTAGCCGTCGACGCGCAGCATCGGGTAGCCGCGGGCCAGGCCGATGCAGGACCATCCGGCTCCGCAGCCGATGTCGGCCACGCGGGCTGGCGGTGCGGCGCGCAGTCGTTGCTGGACCTCGGGGAGCGCGGCGAGCCAGTCCTCGGCGAGCAGGCGCAGGTAGCCGGGCCGGTTCAGGTCTGCCTCGGACTCGCGCATGTCCGTTCCGTAGGCCGCCCAGGGCACGCCGCCCCCATTGCGGTAGGCGTGCGCGAGGGCGGGGAGCTGGCGGGCGGCGGCGGCGAGCTGGCGGGCCAGCGGAGCCAGGTAGCTGAGCTGGTCCGGGTCGGCGAGCACCTCGGCGACGCCGGGCTGTAGCCGGTAGTAGCGGATGCTGGGCTCGTGATCAGGCTCGAGGACCTCGAGCAGGCCCGTGACGGCTTGCTGCTCTAGCCATTCCCGCGCATACCGCGGCGCGGTGTGGCTGGCGGCGGCGAGCCCGGGCGCGGTCAGCGGCCCGCTCTGTGCCAGCAACCGGTAATACCCCAGCCGCTCGCCGAGGGCGATGGCAAGGATGTCGAAGGTGCCGATCGCGGCGGCCATCAGCCGGTCGGCGACACACGCCGCTTCCGCCAGCCCGCTTTCTGGCGCTGGCCAGCCGGCCGCGGCCTGCTCACGGGTGGTCGCCTGTGGATCCATCGATCTCACCTCCGCTAAGACCGGACCTAACGCCACTGGTACTGCCCAGCCCAGTACGGTCACATGGAGACCAGATGAAGGCACCTTGCGGTTCCGGTGGACACCTCGAAGATCACAACCAGCAACGCCGCGCCCAGAACCGGACGATGGGCTATACCGCGACCGCGCCAGACAGCACGGGAACTACAACACGGAATCGGCAACGGCGGCCTATCGGGGTCGAATCGGCGGGTCCTAGGCAGGGGCGCAGCCCGGCCGGGTCGGCAAACCCCCAGTGGTGCCTCACCTGGCTGGTCGGCGTCGCCGTACGATGTCGGGATGCGGGCGATCGACTTTCATGTGCACCTGCCGACGCCGGACTGGCTGGACGGCAGCATGGACGGCTACGTCGAGGCGGCGGAGGCGTACTTCCGGTCGACGGTCGAGCGGCAGTCACTCGGTGAGCTAGCGGACAAGTACCGCGCTCTCGACATGCTGGCAGTGCTGCTGGCCTGGGACGCCGAGACGGCCACCGGGCGCCCGCGGGTGCCGAACGAGACCATCGCGGCCGCCTGCCGCGACTATCCCGACGCGTTCACCGGGCTCGGGTCGGTCGACCCGCACAAGCCGTCGGCGGTGGACGAGGTCGCGCACATCGCGGAG
>Ga0335074_10011450_pt1 | contig 12404 bp, 7 predicted proteins | sample Lox_Sample_23_FD_206715 | JGI IMG/M metagenome (GOLD analysis project Ga0335074, IMG submission 206715) | Soil microbial communities from Loxahatchee National Wildlife Refuge, Florida, United States - Lox_Sample_2.3 | ecosystem: Environmental > Terrestrial > Soil > Wetlands | place: USA: Florida...
GAACGCGCGCGGCGCCGTCTTGGCCTCGCTGCGCGAAGGGCTGGGCTCGCGCGGCTACCTTGAGGTCGAGACCCCGGTGCTGACGTCACTGCACGGCGGTGCGAACGCACGGCCGTTCGTCACGCGCGGCAACGCCTACGGCTCACGGCTCTACCTGCGGATAGCGCTCGAACTGTACCTGAAGCGGCTGATCGTCGGCGGTATCGAGAAAGTGTACGAGATCGGCCGGATCTTCCGTAACGAGGGCGTGGACGGGACGCACAACCCCGAGTTCACCATGCTGGAGGCGTACGCCGCGTACGCGGACTACGACACGATGGCGGAGCTGACCAGGTCGCTGATGCAGGACGCGGCGCGGGCGGTGTCCGGCTCCACGGTGATCACCCGCGCGGACGGGGAACAGTACGACATCGGCGGGTCGTGGCGGTCGGTCACCGTCTACGCAGCGGTGTCCGCGGCTGCGGGGGAGGACGTGACCCCGGCCAGCACGCCGGCTCAGCTGCGCGCCCTGTGCGCCAGGCTGGGTGTGCCCGCTGAGCCGGACTGGAGCCATGGCCAGGTGGTCCTTGAGCTGTATGAACGGCTGGTGGAAGCGCAGACGGTGGAGCCGACGTTCTACCGTGACTTCCCGGTCGATGTCTCCCCGCTGACGCGCGCGCACCGGGCCGTCGCGGGGGTGGCGGAGCGGTGGGACCTGGTGATGTTCGGGATGGAGCTGGGCACCGCCTATTCGGAGCTGACCGATCCGGTGGAGCAGCGGGAACGGCTCACCGCGCAGTCACTGCTCGCGGCCGGCGGGGACGAGGAGGCGATGGAGCTGGACGAGGACTTCCTGCGCGCGCTGGAGCACGGCATGCCGCCCACTGGCGGACTCGGCATGGGCATCGACCGGCTGCTGATGGCACTCACCGGGGCGAGCATCCGGGATACGACTCTGTTCCCGTTCACCCGGCCGCGGCTAGGACGCCGGGCTGGCTCGATGTGGGAGGATGACTAGCCATGGCCTGGATGGCGCCTGCCGTAGAACGGACGAATCCGCCCTACCTCGCAGATGAGCGGGTCCGGCTGGCTGGGCTTCCAGCGGGCGACGTTGCTGCACAAGTGCGCCGGCCTGACCGGAGAGCGGCTCGCTGAGCGGCCCGTGGCCACCTCGCAGCTCTCGCTCCTGGGCCTGGTCCGCCACATGGCGGCCAACGAGCGCACCTGGTTCCGTATCCGGTTCGCTGGTGAGGACATCCACGACCTCTATGAATCGCCCGTCCACCGGGGAGGCGCGGAGTTCGCGCTGGCTGGCCCCGCTACCGCTGAGCCGGCTATCCGGCGGCCTCCGGCTCGGTGAGCAGCTCATCGACCAGGTCCGCAGGCAGGCCGTGGGTGTCGCGCAGGAAGTCGTAGTCCCGCTCGGTCAGCTGACCGGACGGATAGAGCCGCCGCAGCAGCGGCCGGCCTCGGCTCACCAGATCACGGAACTTGCCTTCTTCGGCCACTAGCACACCGGTCACCAGCGACGGTTCGATGACCTGGCCGAACTGGCCGGTGGTGTGCCGCACTAGGTCAGCGGGGAGGTCGCCGAGGGTCAGCGAGCCGCCGCCGTCACCGCTCCACAGCGTCATCAGCGCCCTGCGCAGCAGCCTGCGCAGCACGTAGCCGCGCCCGGTGCTAGACGGCCGGACCCCGTCGGCGACCACGACGATCGCCGAGCGCAGGTGATCGGACAGGATCCGCAGCGAGCGCTGGCCGGGCTGCCACAGTGCGGGCAGGACGGACAGCCACGGGCCGAACGGGTCCGTCCCGTAGACAGAGCCCGTCCGCTGCGACACCATCAGCAGCCGCTCCAGGCCCATGCCGGTATCGACGCCCGGCTGGCTCAGCGGGGTCAGGCTGCCATCCGGGTGCCGTTCATAGCGCATCGTGACGTGATTCCACAGTTCCAGCCAGCGGGTGTCGGTGCTCGGTGTTCCCGTCGGCGGGCCGTCCCCGGTCCACACGTGAATCTCCGAGTCCGGGCCGCACGGCCCGGTGGGCCCGTTCGACCACCAGTTGTCGTCGGGCCCGAGCAGTTCTGCCGGCACGCCGAGCTCACTCCAGGTCCGGTGCGCCGAGGTGTCCGGCCCGACCTGGCCGTCACCGCCGAACACGGTCGCGTACAGCATGTCCCGGTTCAGGCCGAAGCCGTCGAGCAGCAGCTCAAGCCCCCAGCGCTGGCTCCGCGGCCCGTCGTAGTCGCCGAGCGACCACGACCCGAGCATCTGGAACACGGTCAGGTGCGAGCGGTCACCCACCTCGGCCAGATCGGTGGTGCGCAGGCAGCGCTGGACCCCGGTGAGCCGGCGGCCGAGCGGGTGCGGCCGGCCGGACAGGTACGGCGTCAGCGGATGCATGCCAGCCGAGGTGAACAGCACCGGATCGCCGGGCTGGGACACCAGCGAGCCGCCGGTCAGCGGCTGATGCCCGCGGTCGCGGTAAAAGTTCAGGAAGGTGGAGATTGTTTCGCCGGAATTCATGACAATCGCGTCCTCTCGGTAGCGTGAGCACCGGGAATGGACGCCTGCGAGCCGCGGCCATGGTGAAGCGGCCGCGCCGAAGCGGCCATGCTGAGGACGCGGGGTTGCCCGGGCGACCATTCCCGGTCGCCCGCGGGTCTTCAGGTCAGGCGACGGCGACCGGTGAGCGGATAGCTCGCCCGGTCGCGGCAACGATGCTGACCTGCATGACCACCACGCTACCCAGGGACGCGGTGGAGGTACACCTAATTAACGGCCTGCCCAGACCGCGAGCACGTGGCCGCCCGCTGCGTACACGTAGCCGCCGGTGCCCTTCGCAGCGTGCGGGTCGTGCGCGATCGTCGAGTAGTCGATGCTGAACTGGTAGACGGCGCCGGGCTTGACGTGGTGCCCGCGCGGGTTCGGCGGCTGGACGATGCCCGCGTCGGTGAACGACCCGTCCCTGTAAGAGAACTGCGCCGTGTTCACCGTGAAGCCCTGGTAGCCGGCGATGATGACCCAGGCCACGACCTCGCCGCCGGTCTCGTCGCCCTGGGTGTCGATCATGGCGATGCGCGTGCCGTCCGCGGCCGTGAAGTAGGACAGCTGGCTCAGGGCGGTGCTGTCGGTCTGCGACAGCCTCGCCGCAGGCGCGGCTTTGCCGGTCACCGAGTACAGCCGGGCCGTGCTCTCATCCAGCTGGCAGATCGCGATGTTTATGTTGTCGATGGTGCCGCCGGTGTGGTACGCCGCCTCGCACACCCGCGGCCGGGCGGACAGCCAGGCGCGGTCCTGCGCGTTGATGGATTCGCGCTGCGCGGTGCCGGACCGGTCGAACCTGGCCAGCTGCGCCGCGTCGATCTTCGCGTCGGCGTTCTCCGTCTGGGTGTCGAAGCACATCTCCAGGCCGATGGTGGTCTGCTGTTTCGCGCAGTTGCCCGGGCTCTTTTCCGCCCTGGCAGGATGGCCGGGATCGAATGGCTCCACGATCGGGACAAACTGCACGGTACCCGCCGGCCTGGCGGCCGAGGCGCTGGCGGCGGTGCTGATGCAGGAGATCGCGGCGCAGGTGGCCGCGGCACACAGCAGGGCGGAGATCACGGTACGAGAGGTCACTATAGGGATCGTAGTGCCGGCCCGGGCGGTGAACCACTGTTGTTATGGCCAAAATCTCGGTCAGCGGCCGTGCTGCCACTGAGGCTTTCGCTTTTTCAGGAAGGCGCTGATGCCCTCCTGGGCGTCGGGCAGCTGGCTGGTCGCGGCCATGACCTCGATCGCGTAGGCGTATGCCTTGGGCTGATCCAGGTCGATCTGCGCGTAGAAGGCCTGCTTGCCGATGCCCTTGCTCGCCGCCGACCCCCTAGTGACCCGGTCCAGCAGGTCGTGCACGGCATCGTCGAGCTGGCTGGCCGGGACGACCGCGTTGACCAGGCCCCAGTCGAGCGCGGTCCGCGCGTCGATCATGTCGCCGGACAGCGCCAGCTCCATGGCGCGCTTGCGCCCGACGTTCCGCGCGATCGCGACCATCGGCGTGTGGCAGAACCAGCCGCCCTTGCCGCCTGGAGCGGCGAAACCAGCGTCCTCGCTGGCCACGGCCAGATCCGCGGTCGCGACCAGCTGGCAGCCGGCCGCCGTGGCCAGGCCGTGCACCCGCGCCACCACCGGCTGCGGCACCTGCTGCATCAACGTCATCAGCTCGGTGCACGTGGCGAGCAGCCGCCTTGTCTCTTCCAGCCCGGAACCCGCGACGTCTGCGAAGTCGTGCCCGGCGCTGAATACCGGGCCATTGCCGGCCAGCACGATGCCGAGAGCGTCACTGTCCCCGACCTCACCGAAGGCCGCGATGAGCTCGCGCATGTGGGCAAGGGACAGTGCGTTCCGCCGCTGCGGACGGTTCATGGTGATGGTGGCGAAGTCGCCAGCGCGTTCGACGAGGATGTGCTCCATGGATACCACTATGCGCCTAGCGGGGGCGCAGGCGCCCGGCCGGGAGGGCCGGGGCGGGGAGCGGGTCGCCCGGGTAGCCGCGGACCTGCGCGAAACGGCCCGCTATCCAGTCGTCCCGGGCCCGGGTGATCTCCTCGTGTGTCCGGGCGACCAGGTTCCACCACATGATCAGCTGCTCCGTGAAAGGCTCACCGCCCAGGACGAAGAACCGCGCCTGGTCCTTGTTCAGGTCGATGGCCGATTCCAGGACAATGACCGACAGGCCGGACGGCAGGTGCGCCATCAGCCCCGGTTCCACGATCACGCCGGCCACCGTCGCCGGGCCGTCGACCGGGACCACGCCATGCTCGAAGTCCCTGCGCACCGGCACGATGAGCGTGCTGCCCGGCGCCATCGACACCTCAAGGCCGATCAGCGGGCTGTACACGGCGGCGGGTGACTGCTCACCCTGGTACTCGCCGATGACAACGGTCACCGCGGCGTCCTTGCCGTAGATCCTGGGCAGCCTGGCATGATGAGCGAAGCTCGGCTCGGTGAGCCGTTCGGCTTCCGGCAGCGCGATCCACAACTGGAGCCCGTGCAGCAAGGCGGGACGGCCGCGCGGGGATTCCTCGGAATGCGCGATGCCTCTGCCCGAGGTCATCAGGTTCAGCTCGCCGGGACGGATCAGCTGCTGGCTGCCCAGGCTGTCCCGGTGCAGGATATGGCCGTCGAACAGCCAGCTTACGGTCTGCAGGCCGATGTGCGGGTGCGGCGGCACCTGCATGCCGGCGCCGCGGCTCACGTCGTCGGGCCCGTAGTGGTCGAGGAAGCACCAGGCACCGATCGAACGCAGCGTGCGCTGCGGGAGCAGCCGGCGCACCTCGGTGCCGTCGCCGATCGCCGCCTTGCGGCCCTCGATGACGCCGGCCGCGCTCACGACGCCAGGCGTCCGGTCCGGGGTGCTCACACGGCTATGCTTTCACTGCCCGGTGCCTGGCCGCGAGCCAGATGGTGCTTAGCGCACAGACCTGTGCCTGGCAAGCTGGCGGAAACCGCAACCATCAGAAAGCAGCTCCATGCCGATGTTGTTCTCCGCTCTCACTGACCTGTACTGCCCGCGCTGCGGGACCTGCCACGACGCCGATCGCGTGCAGAGCACCTGCTCCTGCGGGTCTCCGTTGCTGGCCCGGTACGACCTGGGACAAGTCGCCAGCCAGGTGTCCCCCCGCGATATCGCGGGCAGGCCGGCCGATTTGTGGCGCTACCACGAGCTGCTGCCGGTTCGCCAGGCCGCGCACGTGGTGAGTCTCGGCGAAGGGATGACGCCGCTGCTCCCGATGCCGAGGATCGGCCGGGCACTCGGCGTGCCCAGCCTGCTGATGAAGGACGAGAGCCTCCTTCCCACCGGCACGTTCAAGGCACGCGGCGCCGCCGTCGGCGTGTCCAGGGCCGCCGAGCTGGGCGTCAGCGCGATCGCCATGCCCACCAACGGCAACGCCGGCGCCGTGTGGTCGGTTTACGCGGCCAGGGCCGGAATGCGGAGCCTGATCGTGATGCCCGAGGCCGCCCCGCGGGTCACCCGCGCCGAGTGCACGGCCGCCGGGGCCGAACTGTACCTGGTCGATGGCGGGATCGGGGACGCCGGCCGAATGGTCGCCGAGGCTCTCCAGCGCCGGCCCGGCTACCACAACGTAGCCACGCTGCGGGAACCGTACCGGATCGAGGGCAAGAAGACGATGGGCTTGGAGATCGCGGAGCAGCTTGGCTGGCGCATGCCCGGCGTGATCGTGTATCCCGCCGGAGGCGGCGTCGGCATCATCGGCATCTGCAAGGCACTGCGCGAACTTCGTGAGCTCGGCTGGGTGTCCGGTGACTTGCCGCGTCTTGTCGCCGTCCAGCCCGAAGGCTGCGCGCCCATCGTGAAGGCGTTCGAGGCCGGCGCCGCCGAGAGCGAGCCATGGCCGGACCCGAAAACGGTGGCCTATGGCTTGACGGTGCCGAAGGCCCTCGGTGATTTCCTCATCCTCGAGGCCCTCTACGCCACCAGCGGGACCGCCGTCGCCGTGAGCGATGAGGCGCTGCTGGCTGAACAGCGCGCGGTGGCGCGTACCGAGGGCAGCTTCATCTGCCCGGAGGGAGCGGCGTGCTTCGCCGCGGTGAGACAGCTGCGCGCGTCCGGCTGGCTATCGGAAACAGACCAGGTGGTCATCCTCAACACCGGCACCGGACTGATATATCCGGAAACCATGCCGGCCAGCGCGCCCCTGCTGCCCCTGGCCGGGTCGATTCCTTCCTTACCCCGGCCAGGAACGGCTGACGGCCCTGCCCGGGCCAGGCGCGCAGCCTGCTGGCCGCGCGCGCTACCCGCTGGCTGCTGCTGTCCGGGTCGCTGGCGGCGGGGACGGTCATCGCCTGTTGTGCTACCACCTGCAGGTGAACTGGGGCGGATGATTTATTGACGGCCGACAGTACCGTGCTGCAAGGTAAATGCGAATAAACCGGCAGACGGGGTGGAGGCGTGCGGTGCGCGGTCCGGCGTCTTCGATGTCCGGCCGCAGGATGCGGTCGTCGGCGCTGCTGCTCGCCCTCGTCATGCTCACCACGTTCATCGTCGCGTCGCTGGTGAGCGTGCTGGTGACGTTCGACCTGCAGGTACTGCCGCAGGCAGTGCACCGCCAGCTCGGCACGTCGTCGTCAACATCGGTCAACGTGATCGGACTGGCCGGCGCGGGCGCCGCCGCCAGTGACACCGGTGAGGTCGGCAAGGCGATGACCGCGGCCTTCGGCACCGTGCCGTACCAGCTGGACACCGTGCTGTGGTCCGACCCGCTGACGATCGGCGGCGCTCCGGCCGAGGTCGGTGCCTCCGCCCAGCTCGCCGCCAACGCGATGCTGACCGCGGGGAACTGGCCGGCGCGCGCATCGGGACCGGTACAGGCCGCGCTGCCGGCCGCGGTCGCGACCGGACTGCATGCCCGCGTCGGCACCGTGCTGACCACGCGCGACACCAACACCGGCGGCCGTTCCCGGCTGGTCGTCACCGGCCTGTACCGCCAGCGTGACCCGGCGGCACCGTTCTGGGGCGCCGACGCGATCTACACCTGCAGCGCCAGCACGCAGAACTGCCCGACCGAACACGGCCCGATCGTGATCAGCCCCGCGTCGTTCGGGCCCGGCGGGTTCGCCGTCGACCAGGCGTCCTGGGTCATCGTCCCGGACACGAACGCGATCGGCGCCGGCGACCTGAGCGGACTAGCCGGCCGGGTGAGCGCCGCCGAGGGGTCGCTGCCTGGCCTGGTGGCCAGCAGCGGGCTGCCCGGTACGCTCACCCGGACCAACCAGGACCTGGTGGTGAGCAGGTCGCTGCTGGTCGTCGGCACCTTGCTGCTGCTCCTGCCCGCGCTGTCCGCGCTCGTGCTCGCGGCCCGGCTGCTGGCCGGCCACCGTGACGCCGAACACGCGCTGCTCAGCGCGCGGGGCGCGGCGCGCTGGCAGCTGGCAGCCCCGGCGCTGAGCGAAGCGCTGCTCACCTGCGCCGTGGCCGCGGTGGCCGGCGTCTTCGCCGGCGCCCGGCTCGCCGGCCTGCTCGCCCGCGCCGGGCTGCTGCGCGGCGCGGGGCTGAGGCTGTCCGGCATCCCGCCCACCGCGTGGTGGGCGGCGGCGATCATCCTCGGGCTGAGCACGGCGATCATGCTCTGGCCGGTACTGCGGCTGCGCCCGCCGGCCAGCCTCGGCGCCCGCCAGGGCCGGCCGTCCACGGTACCCGGCGTCATCGAGGCCGGCGGCGACGTCGCGCTGCTCGTGCTGGCGATCGCTGCCGTCTGGGAGCTCCGCTCCTACGCAGGCGGCGGGGGAACCGGCGGCATCGACCCCGTCCTTGCCATCGCGCCCGCCGTCGTCCTCGCCGGGGTGTGCGTGATACCACTGCGGCTGCTGCCGTTCGCCGCGGTGCGGCTGGACCGGCTGGCGGGCTCAACCAGGCGGGTCAGCCTCGCCCTGGCCAGCTGGGAGACAAGCCGCCGCCCGGTCCGGCAGGCCGGGCCGGTGCTGCTGGCCGTGCTCGCGGTCGCGACCGGGACGCTCGCCCTCGCCCAGTACCAGAGCTGGCGTCAGCTGGAGCAGAGTCAGGCCGCGTTCGCGCTCGGCGCCCAGGCCGAGGTGAGCACGCCGGTGCCGGTACCGCTCGCCCAGGCCGGGGAATTCGCGCACGGGACCGCGGTCAGCGACCTGACGCTCGGGCAGGGATCGCTGCTCGCGGTCGATGCCCGCACCGCTGCGTCCACCGTGCTGTCCGGGCCGGGCATGCCCGCCGCCGGCCTGTGGCGCCAGCTCACCGTGCCGGCCGACGGCATCGTGCTACCCGCCGCCCGCGGCATGCGGCTCACGCTCACCGCCGGGCACGTCGTCAGCGTGTCCGTGCAGGCCGCGTCCGGCGCCGTCTACACGCTGCCGGCCAGCAACGGCGCGGTCACCCTGCCCGGCTACCCGCTGCGGCTGCTGGCCGTCTCCGTGACCGGCACCGGCAAGGCCTCGCCCGCACTGGTCAGCGTGACGACCGCGTCCGGGCCGGTAACCAGCCGCGCCAGCCTGGCAGGCTGGCAGTATTCCGAGAGCACGCTCAGCGCGCCGCATTCCGGAGGCACGCTCAGCGCGCCGCTGTCCGCCTCCGTGGTTCCCGCCATCGCCACCGCAACGTTCGTCACCGCCAACGACACCGGCGTCGGCGGCGTGATCCCGCTGACGGTCGGCACCACCACATTCTCGGCGAAGATCGTGGCGCAGGTGAGCGCGTTCCCGTCGGTCACCGCGCCGGCGGTGGTGGTGGACCAGGCGGCCGTCCAGGCCGTCCTCGCCGCCCAGGGCGCGCCCCCGCTTCCGGTCACCGCGTGGTGGCTGAGCAGCGACCGGGGCATCAATGTCAGCGCCATCGCGGGCGCGTCAGTAACCGACGTGCCCGATCAGCTATCCGGGCTACTGGCGAACTCGCTCGGCTCGGTGCCGCAGCAGGCCGGGCTCGCCGTCGCCGGCGCGGTCGCGCTGCTCGCCGCCGTCGGGTTCGCCGCCGCCGTGGCGGCCAGCGTCCGCGAGCGGCGGACACGGCACGCACTGCTCGCCGCGCTCGGCGTGTCCTTGCCCGCCCAGGCACGCCAGCTGTGCCTGGAGGAACTCATGCTGAGCGGGCCGGCCGCCGCGGCCGGCCTGCTCGCCGGGTTCGGCCTGGCGCACCTGCTCATCCCGTCCGTACTCAAGTCCGACCAGGGACCGGTCCCGGTGGTGGTCGCCGTGCCCGCGGCCGCCATCGTCGCGCTGATGCTCGCGGTCGCCGCACTCCCGGTGCTCGTGGCAGCCGCCGCCATGCTGCGCCGGACCGACACGGCGGCCGGACTGCGCGGAGCGGAATCGGCATGACGCTGAAGACACCCTGGCGGCTGGCCACGGGCGGAGCCGCCGCCGGCGCCGCCACCGCCGCGGCCGGCCTGCTGATCTTCGCCTGCGTGTTCCTCGCCGTGGCCGGCCCGCGCGAGGGCATCGCGCTGCGCACGCACGCGCTGCAGCAGTCGCTGCGCGCCCAGCAGCCGATGCAGCGCACGGTGTACGCCTCACTGAACGACACCGCGCTCGACGCCAGGCTGAACGTATCGAGCACCAGCACCGCGACCTTGCTCACGGTGCAAAGCGAACTGCGCCGCAACCTGACCAGCTCGCACCTGCCGCTGGCGGCGTCCGGCACCGACTGGTACGGGATGACCACAGCGCTCGGCACGCTCAGCGGGTACAGCAAGGCCGCCGCGCCGGCCGGCGTGGCGCCCCTGCTCGAGCTGGTCTACCGGGGCCAGCTCTCCCGGTACGCGACGCTGGTGTCGGGAACTCTGCCAGCCACCGCGACGCAGGGCGCGAACGGCACCACGCTGCAGATAGCGGTCACCACCGGCACCGCGGCCACTTTGCACCTGCACGCCGGCAGCCGGCTCGGCGACGGGCTGGGCACCACACTGGTCGTCACCGGCATCGTCCGGGCCGGCGCGCCGAGCACGCCGTTCTGGGCGGCCGATCCGCTGGTGTACGCGCCAGCCCAGGAGGAGCTGCCGCCGCCGTCCAACGCGCCGTACTGGACCGGTGCCGGCTTCGTAGGGGCGGGCGAGCTGGCCGTGCTGCAGAAGACGATGGATCCGGCCACCACGATCATCGGCTGGGACTTCCCGCTCGACCTGAGCGGGGTCACCGCCGGCGGTGCCGCGGCGCTCAGCGGCGAGTTCGCCCAGGCAGCCACCGTGGCCGGGCTGGTCGGCAACAGCGGCGGCGGGATTCGCGGCTTGGCCGGCTCCTCCCCGGTGACGATCACCGCGGGAGTGAGCGGCACCGTGACCGGGTTCATCGCGCAGGACACGACGGCGGGCGCGGTGCTCAGCCTGCTGTCGGTGAGCCTGGCCGCTGTCGGGATCATGGTCATCGTGGCCGGCGCGCAGCTGATCGCCGAACAGCGCAGGGATGAGTTCGCGCTGCGCCGGGCACGCGGCGGTGCCCGGTGGCAGATCGGGCTGCTCGCCCTGGCCGGGATGGCGGCCGTGACCATCCCCGCCGCGGCCGGCGCGATCGCGCTCGCGGTCACGGTGACCGCCGGCTACCCGGACCCGCTGACCTGGTGGCTGGCCGGCGGTACCGTTCTGGCCGCGCTCGGCGGTGCCCCGGTGATCGCGGTCCGTGCACACCGGGGGATCACGCTGCCCGGCCTGACCCGGCTCGCACCGCGGCCCCGGCGCGCCGCACTGCGTCGGCTGTCCGCCGAGGCCATGCTCGTCGTGCTCGCCGTGGGCGGGCTGATCCTGCTGCGCCAGCAGGGCCTGGGCCAGCAGGGCCTGGGCCAGCAGGGGACGGGCGCCGCGGGCTGGTACACCAGCCTCGCGCCGGTCCTGGTCGCGGTTCCCGCCGCGATCGTGGTGGTTCGCTGCTATCCGCTGCTGCTGCGCGCGCTGCTGCGGGTGGCGCGCGGCCGGCCGGGGGTCACGGCATTCGTCGGCTTCTCCCGCGCCGTGCAGAACACACCGCGTGCCGCGCTGCCGGCGTTCACGCTGGTGCTGGCGCTGACCGTAGTGGCGTTCGGCACGATGGTCCGCAGCGCGGTGACCAGCGGGGAGGTCGCCGCGTCCTGGCAGCGGACGGGGGCGGACGCGCTGATCGACGCGGGTACCTCACAGCGCCCGCTGACCCCGGCCGCGGAACGCGCGATCGCGGCGGTGCCCGGCGTGCAGCACGCCGCGCCGGTCGTCGTACTGTACGACTCCGAGCACGGCGACGCGTTCGCGCTGGTCGCGGTGAACCCCGCGCAGTACGGCGCGTTGGTCGGCAGCACGCCGGGCGGTGCCTTCCCCGCGGCCGCGCTGTCCGGGCATGGCGCCGCGATTCCCGCCCTCGCCTCACCCGGGTACACGGCGCTGCTCGGCGGCACCAGCGGTCAGCTGCACACCTCCGAGGGCACGCTCAGCATCCATGTCACCGGATCGGTGCGCAGCGTCCCCGGCATTCCCGGCGGCGGCACGCTGCTGGTCATCCCCGCCTCGGCGCTGCCGGTCCCCGTGGCCCCGCTGGAAGACCTGATCACCGGGCCGCACCTGGACGCGCGGGCGCTGCGGCAGGTGGTCGGCGCGCGGCTGCCGGGGGCCACCGTGACCCTGCGCCGGGATGTGCTTGCCTCGCTGACCGGCGCGCCGCTCCCGCACAGCGACTACCTGGCGATCACCGTGGGGTCGGTCGCGGCGGGGGCACTGGTCGTGCTGGTGCTGCTGATCACGCTGGTGCTGGCGGCCCGGGACGGCGCGTCGATCCTGGCGCGGCTGCGGGTGATGGGGCTGGGCCGGGGACAGGCGCGGCGGCTGGAGATCGCGCACATGCTGCCCCAGGTGGCTGTGTCCGCCGCCGGGGGACTGGCGTGCGCGTACGCGCTGGCGCCGCTGATCGGCCCGTCGATCGACCTGTCCGCTTTCATAGGTGACA
>Ga0335074_10011452_pt1 | contig 12403 bp, 13 predicted proteins | sample Lox_Sample_23_FD_206715 | JGI IMG/M metagenome (GOLD analysis project Ga0335074, IMG submission 206715) | Soil microbial communities from Loxahatchee National Wildlife Refuge, Florida, United States - Lox_Sample_2.3 | ecosystem: Environmental > Terrestrial > Soil > Wetlands | place: USA...
AGCCACTCGGCATAACTGAAGTCCCGTGTCGCCACGTCTATGGCACCTTCCCGGTCGCGGTGACGCCCATGCTGGTTTCAGCTAGTAGACCTCAAGACGGTCGGGCGGGTCGGCGCAGTCCGAGGCCGGCGATGTCGGCGGGCTGGCGAGGGTGACGGACCGGCGCGGGCAGGAATTTCACGCCGGCGGGCACGGCCACGGCGCCGATCGCGAGGTTGACGAGGAAGATCCAGCGCCAGCCGGTGTGCGGGCCGGCCGCCGTGATCAGCGCGCCAGTCACATCCTTCGTGCGCTGAACGCCGAGGCCGACGCGCTCCCCGAACTGCACAAGCGCTACTTGGCCGGCTGGTCGTTCTTGAATGCCCGATTTATGCTCCGGCGCCCGGATCCGCGTGCCGCGCGGTGAACCGGGCGAGGCCGGGCATCCGTGTCCCAAGGGGGCCTTCTCTGCGCTCAGGGACGCACCGGAGTGTTCTTTGGGCGCACAAGAGCTGAGGAGTGGGGATGACTGATGTCATCGACGTGGCGGCGGTCGAGGACAACCGGATGTTCGCCGACGGTCTGCGTGCCTGGGCCGCGACGCTGGCGGACATCCGCCTGGCAATGGTCACGTCATCCGTCGAGGAGTTGCTGAGGACATCCGCGGGCCGGCGTTTCGTCGTGCTGCTCAACCCGGCGCTGCGCGCCGACCCCGACCCGGCGCGGAACGTACGACGGCTCGTCGATGCGGGCCACCGGGTCGTGATCGTCGACGGCTCGGTCGACCTGAGCATGGTCGCGCGCACGCTCGCCGCGGGAGCACACGGCTACCTGACGCACAACCACGACATGGCTGCGCTGGCGGCGACGCTGCGCGCGATCGCGTGCGGCGGAACGGCCTGGTCGCTGGGCCCGACGATGGCCGCCGAGCCGGCCGGGTCGCCGGCGCGGCCTGCGCTGTCCGAGCGGGAGCACGCGGTGCTGATGGCGTACGTCTCGGGGCTGACGCTCGAGTCGACCGCCCGGAGCCTGGGCATCAGCCCGGAGACCGCCAAGACCTACCTCAAGCGGGTCAAGGCCAAGTACCGGGACGCGGGCCTGCCGGTCTACACCAAGCTCGACCTCGCCGAACGGGTCCGCGCCGACTGCTCGTCGGGAACCGGCCGGGGCGCGGCGCGGGGCGTCAGGTCCTGACCGACTCCCCGGGCGCCTGGCCCGGGGCGGTCTGCGGCTGTGCAGCCTCGGCCGGGACGATCTGCGCCTGCCGGGCGAGCGGGCCACGGCGGAACAGGGCACCGCAGACGATGGCACCGCCGGCGAAGAAGCCGGCCGTCCACCAGAACCCGGCCGTGTAGCCGTGCACTGCGGCCGCCGCCGCCAGGGACCTTTGGGCCGCCGGCGAGATCGCGATCGCCTTGGTGAGATGGCTGGCCACGTACGCCGCGGCGGCGCTGGTGGCGATCGTGTTGAGCAGCGCGGTGCCGATGGAGCCGCCGAGCTGCTGGCCGACGTTGAGCGTGGCCGAGGCGACGCCCGCGTCGCTGGGCGCGACGCCGAAGGTCCCGGTGTTCATCGACGGGGGCATCGAAAGGCCGATGCCGGCGCCGGACACCATCAGCGGCCCGAGGACCGCGGTGGCGTAGCTGGAGTGCACGCCGATCCTGGTGAGCCACGCCATGCCGGCCGCCGCGATCAGCATGCCGAGCCCCACGAGGGGCTTCGGGCCGACGCGCGGCATCAGCACGATGTTGGAGATCTGGGCGAAGATCATCACCATCCCGATCGCCGGCAGGAACGCGACGCCGGTGATCACGGGCGAGTAGCCGAGGATCGTCTGCAGGTAGTAGGTGAGGAACAGGAACAGGCCGAACATCGCGGCGCCCACGATAAGGATCGCCAGGTAGGCACCGCCGCGGTTGCGGTCGAGCACCACCCGCGGCGGCAGCAGCGGGTGCGCCGCGCGGAACTGCCAGGCAGCGAAGGCGATCAGCAGCACCACCCCCGCGGCCAGGAAGCCCCACGTCGACGCCGTGTGCCAGCTGTGGGTCGCCGCGTTGGAGAACCCGAAGACCAGGCAGAACATCGACCCGGACACCAGCAGCGTGCCGAGCCAGTCGAGCCGCGCGCCACCGGCCGCCGATCCCTGGCTGGACAGGAAGACCACCGCACCGACCGCGGCCGCCACGGCGAAGATCAGGTTCACGTACAGGCACCAGCGCCAGTCGAGGTACTCGGTCAGCACGCCGCCGAGCAGCAGCCCGACCAGCCCGCCGCCCCCGGCGATCGCCCCGTAGACGCCGAACGCCCGGCCCCGCTCCTTGGGGTCGCTGAACGTGGTGGTGAGCACGGACAGCGCGGCCGGGGCCAGCAGCGCACCGAACGCGCCCTGGCAGGCGCGCGCGGTGATAAGCATGGTGAAGTTGACCGACGCGCCGCCGATCGCCGAGGCGATGGCGAAGCCGGCCAGCCCGGTCAGGAACGCACGCCTGCGGCCGAACAGGTCGCCGATCCGCCCGCCGAACAGCAGCAGGCTGCCGAACGCGAGCGCGTACGCGGTGATGACCCACTGCCGGTCGACGTTCGAGAAGTGCAGCGCCCGCTGCGCGGACGGCAGCGCGATGTTCATTACCGTGATGTCGAGCACGATCATCAGCTGCGCCAGCCCGACGACCGCCAGCACAAACCACCGCCGCGGGTCGGGCTCCCCCGCCCGTGGGGCCGGAACGGCCCCGCCTTGGGCGCCACCAGGAACGTCGGCAACAGACATCGGTCGCTCCCATCTGGAGGAGTCATCTCCACTTGCTGCCGAGGCTAGCAGAAACGGAGGTGCGGCCTCCACTCAGAGTACGATGCTGGGGTGAGCACCGAGGAAAGCAGGGGTGCCCGGCCCGGGCGGCTGCTGCGTGCCGACGCCGAGCGCAACCGCCAGCGCATCCTCACGGCGGCGGCTGAGCTGTTCACCGAGCGAGGGCTCGAGCCAAGCCTTGACGACGTTGCCCGGCACGCGGGAGTGGGCGTGGGCACGGTGTACCGGCGGTTCCCGGACAAGGCGTCTCTCGCGGACGCGCTGTTCGACGAGCGCCTCGACGCGCTGGTCGCGCTCGCCGAACACGCTCAGGCGCAGCCCGACGCGTGGTCGGCGCTGGTGTCCTTCCTCGAGCGCTCCGCCGAGATGCTCACCACCAACCGGGGCCTGCGCCAGATGCTGATGTTCGCCGCGGAGGGCCGCGAGAGGGGCATCTGCGCCAGGGACCGGATGCGGCCGGCCATCGAGAGCCTGGTCAGGCGGGCCCAGGCCGATGGCCAGGTCCGCGCCGACCTCGGGCCGACCGACCTCCCTATGATCGAGTTCATGGTCGCGGCGGTCGCCGAGTACGCCTGGCAGGTGAGGCCGACGGTCTGGCGCCGGTACCTGGCCCTGATCCTGGATGCCCTGCGCCCGGCCAGCGCTTCGGGCCCGCCACTCCCCGAGCCGGGGCTCAGCGCCGACGAGATGGCCGAGGTCATGCAGTCAAATCCGCTCACCCGGCGGCGTGCCCCGCACAAGGGGACCACGATCACCTTCGAGCAGGGAGGCTGTTCATGACCGGTGCGGTCAGCGCGGCAGCGGCGGGCAACATCGAGATCGGCGGCGACCTCGTTGTGCGCCGGATGGGTTACGGGGCGATGCGGATCACCGGCGACGGCGTCTGGCGCGAGCCGGCGGATCCGGATCGGGCCAGGGCGGCGCTGCGCACGGCGGTGGAGCTTGGGCTCAACTTCATCGACACCGCCGACTCCTACGGCCCCGGGGTCAGCGAGCGGCTGATCGCCGAGACCCTCTACCCCTACCCCGACGACCTGGTCATCGCCACCAAGGGCGGCCTGGTACGCCCCGGACCTGGGCGCTGGGACGCCGACGGCAGGCCGGAGCACCTGCGCGCGGCGTGCGAGGGCAGCCTGCGGCGGCTCCGGCTCGGCGAGATCCCGCTGTACCAGTTCCACCGGCCCGACCCCAAGGTTCCGCTGGCCGACTCGCTCGGCACGCTGGTACAGCTCAAGGACGAGGGCAAGATCCGGCACATCGGGATCTCCAACGTGTCCGAGCAGCAGCTGCGTGAGGCGCAGCGGGTCACCGCGATCGTGTCGGTACAGAACCGGTATAACGCGACCGACCGCAAGTCGGAGCCGGTGATCGACGTGTGCGAGCTCGAGCAGATCGCGTTCCTGCCGTGGGCTCCGATCCAGCAGACCGATGACAACCCGGCGGTCGCGGCGGCGGCGAAGCGGCATGACGCCAGCCCGCGGCAGATCGTGCTGGCGTGGCTGCTCGCGCGGTCGCCGCAGATGCTGCCGATCCCCGGCAGCGGATCGCCCGGGCACGTCGAGGACAACGTCGCCGCGGCCTCGATCGAGCTGAGCCCGGACGAGGTCGCGGCCATCACCCGGGGCGGCTGAGCCGGGCCCGCCACAGCGGCTCTGGATCGACCTGATGATCAGCGGCACCGCGATCACCGGGATGATGACGAGCAGCATTTCGGGCATGCGCCCCTTGACCAGCGTGCCCACGATGATGGCGAACGCCGCCAGGATGGCCGTGACCAGGTAGCCCTGCCAGGTCCGGGGACCGAAGCCGTATCCGAACCGCTTTTGCCCGAACCACGGCTGCCTTCGCGTGGCGCGGTCCCCGGTGTCGTACTGATCACTGTCATCATTCATGGGTTCTCACTCTTCTGGTTGCCGTTGCGCGGGACGGATGAACAGCCCGGCGACCTTGCCGGCGAGGTCGAACGTGACCCGGCCGTTTGCCTCACCCGCCTCGAAATGCAGCGGGATGTTCACGATCGTGTAGTCGTCCGCGCGGAACGCGAACGGGTCGCCGATCCGCTCGAGGCTGCCGATCATGGCGATCGTGTGCGCCCAGCCGGCGGCCAGCCGGGTGGCGTCGAGCTTCTCGCGCATCTTCTCGTCGAGGTCGGCGAGAACGTCCTCGTAGCGGCCCTCCGCCTGGGCGGCGAACAGCGCCACCGCCCGGTCTGCCAGCCCGGGCGGGACCGCCCGGTCCATCGGCTCGCCGGTGCGGGGATCGACCGGCCGCCCGAACCGCTGGAACGCCGCCTGCCGGGTGGTGCCGAGCACGTCGCCGATCCGCTTCCAGCTGTGGCCGGCGGCCCTTGCGCGGTCGACCGCGGCCTGCATCGCGGCGTTCGTGGCGGCCGACAGTTCGCGCGCCGCCGCCATCGCGGCAAGCGGCGAGCCGGCCCCGGGACGCGACATCTGATCGACGAGCCGTCCGGCGGTCACCCGCACCGCGCTGGCCACCGGATCCGCCGTCGCCGCCATAGCGTCAAGACTGTCATGACGCACGATCTCTGTCAAAGCGATATTGACGCGCTCCGGGGTGCGTGCCGCGGCCGGCGGGCCCGATCCGCCCCGCTCGCGGTCCCGCCGCGCGGTGCTGCGGCAGGTCGCGTCGCAGAACCGCCGACGTCGGCCTCTGCCCTTCTGCGGCGGAAGCTGGCGGCCACAGGCCTCGCACCGCCCGGGTTCCTCGATGTCGGCCACCGCGCAACTCCAGCCCTCATTACGTGCCCTGGTTTTCTGACGCACGCAATTATAAACCGTGCCCACTCGTACGGCACGTAAAACCTGCTGACTCCGAGCCTCAGGCCCGGCCGGCTCGGGCTGGCTGCGGAGGGCACTCGCGCGGCGGGATCCGGGCGAAGAACAGGGTCAGCGCCAGTCCCGCGACCATGGAACCCCACCAGCCCCACGGGCTGCGCCACTGGGACTGCGACCCGAACGTGACCGCCGCGACCATGACGGAGGTCGCGAGGAGGCGTGGCCAGGTCCTGGCCGCCGCGATGAGCGCCACCGCCAGCGCGGGCCAGAGGTAGTAGGCCACCATCACCGGCTCGAACACGCAGCGCAGCGCCAGCGCCAGCGCGGCCCACCACAGCACTTCCCCGAGCGTGTCCCCGCTCCATCCCCCGTCCCGCCCGGCCTCGTTCCGCCCCGCCCGCAGCCGCCGCGCGACGACGAGCGCGCACCCGCAGGCCGCCGCGATCGCCAGGAGCCGGAACGGGCCGTCGGCGACCGCTCCGGCCGCCATGCGCGGGGCGAGCGGGGTCCACGGAGTGGGATGGTCGACGGCCGGCCAGTTGGGCTGATGGGCCACCGCGAGATAGGTGGCGTGCCAGTTGGCCGCGACGGCCGCGCCGAGCAGGACGGCGGCCGGGGCGGCCGCCCTGGCCAGGAAGCCGGGGATCCGCCTCGGCTCGATCACGGCAAGCAGGATGGGCAGGGCCAGCAGCACGAGCGGCTGCACCGCGATCGCCGCCCCGAGCAGCCACGCGGACCGGGCGATGCGCGCCTCGGACAGCGCCAGGATGCCGAACATCAGCAGCCCCACCGCCACGGCGTCCTCCGGGTGGCCCCACTGGACCGAGACGTTCCACAGCGCGACCGCGCTCGCGCCGGCCAGGAAGAAGCGCTTCCACCGCGGCACCCGCAGCCGCTCGGCGAGCGCGTCGGCGGCGAACAGCGCCACACCCGAGATGGCGATCATGTACGGCCCCGCGACCAGCCACACCGCCGGGTGCGGGTTCTGCGGTCCCGGGTGCTGCAGCGAGAGCCCGGCCGCGTCGATGAGCGTAGCCACCGGGGCCAGGATGACGGCCGCGCCGGGGAACGTGACCAGGCCGGTCGGCTGGGTGTACAGGCCGGCCAGGTTGAGATGCACCAGGCGGTCCGCTGCGATCAGCGTCCCCCACAGGTCGTCCGGCAGTGACCAGCGGACCCGGCCGATCAGATGCGGGCCGACGACGGTGGTCCCGACCATGCCGATGAGGATGAGGACAACGGTCGCCAGTATCGGGAACAGCCGCCTGACCAGCCACGGCGATGGCACATGCGCCGGGGCGACGGCCCGCGGGGGCCGCACCGCCTGGCCACTGGTCATGCATCCCTCCGGCGGAGCAGGAAGAGGGCCAGGCCCATCGCGAGCACGGCGTACCCGCACAGTACGGCGAAGCCCGCCCACGGCGCCAGCCGGTAGTAGGCCGCCGGCCTGGGAGGGCGGTACAGGGTGGTGGTCACGCGTCGCGCACCCTGAGCAGCAGACCGCCGATCAGCAGCGCGGCGGCGGCCCAGAGGGCCAGCACGCCCAGGCCGGCCCACGGGGTGATGGGCAGGCCGTGCAGGCCGGTGGTGTCCTGGATGGTGAGACCGGCGGTCATCGGCGTGTACCGCTGGAGGCGGTGCAGCCACACCGGGCTGGTCACGGTCAGGGCGATGAGGATCGGCGGGAGGTAGAGCAGGCCGAGGCTGAGCCCGATGGCCACGGCCGAGTCCCGCACGGCGGTGGCGATGCCGAGGCCGAGCATCGCGATCAAGGCCAGGTACAGAACCGAGCCGCAGGCCGCCCGCAGCGTCGACCCGTGCCCCAGGGAAAGGGCCGCGAAGCCGTGCGCCGCGGTGAAGCCGTTGCCGGGCAGCATCAGCCGGCCGGCCACCAGGGATCCAGCGACGGCGAGGGTCCCGGCCACGAGTGCCAGTGCTCCGACGATGACTGCCTTGGCGGCGAGCACCGTCAGGCGGCGTGGCATGGCGGCCAGGGTGACCTGCATCATGCCGGTGCTGTACTCGTTGCCCACCGCGAGCACGGCCAGGATCGCGACCACCGCCTGGCCGAGGTAGACGCCGGTGAGGCTGAGCTTGGTCGTGTCGGCCGGGCAGCCCAGCCCGGTCGTGCACTTGGTGGCCGCGACCGCGGCGGCGCTCACCGCGATGGTCGCCGCCACCACACCGGCCAGCAGCCAGGCCGTGCCCGACACCGTGCGCAGCTTGGTCCACTCGGCGTGCATGGCGTCCGGAATGGCGGCCTGGGCCGCGCTCATACGTCCCTCCGGCGGAGCAGGAAGACGGCCAGGCCCATGGCGAGCACGGCGTAGCCGCACAGGACGGCGAAGCCAGCCCACGGCGTCAGCGGGTAATAGTCCGGGAGCCCGTAGACACCGGCGACCTGCGGCCACTTCGGCAGGCTCTGCTGGATGGCGAAGCCAGCGGCCGGTGTGACCCGCAGCAGCCACTCGGCCACGGGCAGCGGCACCAGGGACGCCATGGCGAGGATGTAGGTGAGCACGACCCCGACGATCACGGCGGTGATCGCGGCGGCGCTGCGCCGCAGGATCGTGCCGACCGCGAGCGCGATAATCGCGCCGACCGCGAGCAGGACGGCTGTGCCGCCCACCACGCGCGCCTCGGTCAGCCAGGACACCGGGAACACGTAGATGCCCTGGTTGGCCGACAGCCGGGTGCCGATGAGCACCGAGATGACGGACGCGACCAGCCCGAGCACGAACGTGACCAGGCCGATCACCACGGCCTTGGCCGCCAGCACCCGTCCCCGGCGCGGGCTCGCGGCCAGGGTGACCCGGATCAGGCCCCGCCGGTACTCGGCGGTGATGAACATCGTCGCGATCACGACCACCGCGATCAGCCCGGCGAACGTGCCAACCAAGTGCTGCTCGATGGTGCCCGATGGGCCCACCCCCGAACCTGGGCCACCCGTGACCGGGGCGATGTCCCCGGACCCGGCCACGGTGAACGTCCCGCCGGCCTGCCGGTAGCCCTCCGTCCCGCCTTGCGGGACGATCCCCTGGGAGACTGCGCCGGGCGGCACTAGCCCCTGGCGGCCGCCGACGGCGTCGCCGGCCCACGCGCCGGCGTGCTGGCCGGAGACGCCGACGCGGTCGAAGACGCCGGTGGCCATGGATGGCACGCCGTTGGAGCTGCTGCCGCCGAAGGACGAGCTCAGGTACACGTGCGTCGGCGAGGTGGCGAACAGGCCGACCTGCACGGTCGTGGGCAGCCCCGACAGGTCGGCAGAGCCGACCTTGGCCCACTGCGTGCCGTCGGCCGAGTCATAGCCGGTGATCGTGTCGCCGGACCGGGTTAGGCGCAGCCACCGCGGGTGGGCGGCTGAGGCCTTGCCCGCCATGCCGGCGACGTCTTGGGTGTAGTCGTACTGCATCCGCACGCCGTTGCCCCCGGTGACCATCATCGCCGCGTACGCCGACCCCTGCCTCGTGCCCTGCTTGATGATGATCCCGGCCTTGGACCACGGCTGCACCACGCGCAGGATGTGCTGGCTGCCCGAGATGCTCGGCGCCGAGCTCGCGGCGGACTGCTGCAGGCCGGTCAGCGACGTCACCCGGGCGGTGATGCTGCCGTTGCCGGTCAGCGGCTGGCGCACGAAGTAGAAGTTGTCGGTCACCGGCTCGCCGCCCGGGCCGACCGGAACGGGCGTGACGCAGGCCGCACCGTGCTTCACCGGCGCGTGCGGGCCGCTGGTGCATGCGATGTCGGCCTGGACGCCGAGCAGGCCGACCGCGAGCATCAGCAGCAAGGCGACCACCATGCCGATGATCCAGCCGCGCACGCTCCGGAACTTGATCCACTCGGCGCGCAGAAGCTGCGCGAAACCATCGTGCCCGGCCGGCTCGGCCGAGCGGTACGGGGTGATGGTGCCGGGCGTCATCGCGCCGCCCCCGTGCCGTCCACCGCGGCGCGGAACTCTACCGCGTCCCTGGTCAGTTCCATGTACGCCTCCTCCAGCGTCGCGCGGTGCGCCGACACCTCGGAGAACGGAACCTCACCGTCGCCCAGCAGCTTCACCACGCGCTCTGCTGTGCCGGTCCCCGGGGGGACGACCCCACCAGACCCCGCCACGGTTAGCCCGGAGACCGTCAGCGTGTCCGGCCCGGTGGCGGCCACGGTGGCCCCCGCGTGGGTCAGCACGGTCATCGCCTCGGTGCGCGACGTGGTGCGCACGGTGACCCGGTCGCCGGACGCGGCAGAGATCAGAGCCGCGACGCTGGTGTCGGCGATGACCTTGCCGCGGCCGGCCACCACGAGATGATCGGCGGTGTCCTGCAGTTCGCTCATCAGGTGGCTGGACACCAGCACGGCGCGGCCCTGGGCGGCGAGCGAGCGCAGCAACCCGCGCATCTCGCGCGTGCCCTCCGGGTCCATGCCGTTGAACGGCTCGTCCATCATCAGGATCGGCGGGTCTCCCAGCATCGCCGCGGCGATGCCGAGCCGCTGCCGCATCCCGAGCGAATACCCGCCCGCTCTGCGCTTGATCGCGGACTGCAGGCCGGCCTGCCGGACCACCTCATCCACCCGCCGCGCGTTCAGGCCCTGCGAGTGGGCCAGCCACAGCAGATGGTTGCGGGCGCTGCGGCTGGGCTGCAGGGCGCCCGCGTCCAGCAGCGATCCAATGTGGCTGAGCGGATGGCGCAGGTCCTGGTAACGCCGGCCCCCGATCAGCGCGGTGCCCCGATCGGCCGCGTCCAGGCCGAGGATCACCCGCATCGTGGTGGACTTGCCCGCTCCGTTCGGCCCGACAAAGCCGGTGACCTGGCCCGGGACGACGGTGAACGTCATCCCGTCCAGCGCCACCGTCGGCCCGAACCGCTTGCGCAGCCCGGACACTTCGATCGTTGCTTCCATGCCAGGCAGACTAGGGATGGCGCAGGGGCCGGGTCGTCACGCGGCGGAGCCGTCTTGGCCGCCGCTGGCACGGGGGACCTCTGCCCGTGGCTCCCCCGCGCGGGGGAGCCCGAGATGGATGGCCAGGGGGACGCCAGATCGCGCCGGAGCAGCGAGAATGTCTGGATGAGCTGGGTAAGCGCGGCGAACAGGGTGAGCCTGGTGAGTGACGGGCAGGGCCGGCGGGCAGGCGGGACACGGCGGATCGCCGCGGCCCGGTACCAGCCCTTCCTGGCCAGCGCGGCGCTTACCGGATTCGCCGTGGTCGAGGCGCTGTCCGCCGCGGTGGTCGGGTACTCGCCCGCCGACCCCGGGCGAGCCACAGCGTTGCTCGTCGTCGCGCTGATCACCGTGTTCACGACGCTGCCGCTGGCGGCGCTGTGGGCGCACCCGGCTGCGGCGGCCGTGGCGATTGCCGCGGCGAACCTGCTGTCGCTCGCCGGTTTCCGAACGCTCACCGTGCCAGGACTGATCGCGCTGCTGGCCGCGCTCTACCGGCTGGGCAACAGCGGGTCACGGATCCTGCCCTGGGCCCTGGCCTCGCCGTTCCTGGTGGCGGCGCTGTCGCTCGCCGTCAGCCCCACGGGCGCGCCGGGTTCCCGCGACGACTTCCAGCTGCGGGCCCTGACGATTCTGGCTGCCTCGCTCGGCCCGGCCGCCGCCTGGGCCGGTGCCGCCCGGCGGTCACGCACCGAGGCCGTGCAGCACAGCGCGACCCAGCAGGAGATCGCGGGCACGCTGCTCGAGCACACCGCGCGCGGGGAGCGCGCCCGGATCTCGCGCGAGCTGCACGACGTGGTGGCGCACCACATATCCATGATCGCCGTGCAGGCCGAGACGGCCCGGCTGGCCACGCCGGGGATGCCGACGGCGGGCGCTCAGCGGCTGTCCGCGATCGGTGACACCGCCCGATCGGCGCTGACCGAGATGCGCCGCCTGCTCGGGGTGCTGCGCGAGGACACCGAGACCGTGACCGCCGACCGCAAGCCCCAGCCCGGCCTGCAACAGCTCAACGAGCTGCTGGACGACGCCAGGGAGGCCGCGGGGACCGGCGCCAGGCTAATCGTCCGCGGCGCCCTGACCGCGCTGGATCCCGGGGTCGAGCTGGCGGCCTACCGCATCGTCCAGGAGGCGCTCACCAACGCCAGGCGGCACGCGCCCGGCGCGGCCGTCGACGTCGAGCTGCACTACGCGGGCGGCGAACTCAGGCTGCGGATCAGGGACAACGGGCCCGGCCCGCCAACGGAGCCGGCGACGCCTGGGCCCGAACACGGCCACGGCCTGCTCGGCATGCGCGAACGGGCCGCCGCCGTCGGCGGCGAGCTGCGCACCGCCGCGGCTCCCGGAGGCGGTTTCCTCGTCGAGGCGAGGCTGCCCGCCAGGGCGGACGCGGCCGCATGACCCCGCCGTCACCGGCCATCAGGATCGTCGTCGCCGACGACCATCAGGTCGTGCGCACCGGGTTTGCGACGCTGCTCGACACCCAGCCGGATTTCGAGGTCGTCGGCACCGCGGTCGACGGCGGCGAGGCGGTCAGGATCTGCCGCGAGTTGCGTCCGGACGTCGTGCTGATGGACGTGCGGATGCCGGGGACCGACGGCATCGAGGCGACCAGGCGGCTCGCCGGGCCCGGCGAGGGCGGTCCGCGCATCCTCATCCTCACCACCTTTGACCTGGATGACTACGTCTACGACGCGCTCTGCGCCGGTGCCAGCGGTTTCCTGCTCAAGGACGTCACCGCGGAGCGGCTGTTCGAGGCCGTGCGCGTGATCGCGGCCGGCGACGCGCTGCTCGCCCCGGCCGTCACCCGCCGGCTGATCAGCGAATTCTCCCGGATCCGGCCCCGGCAGGCCGCGCCGCCTACGGCCATGGCCGCGCTGCACGAGCTCAC
>Ga0335074_10011453_pt1 | contig 12403 bp, 10 predicted proteins | sample Lox_Sample_23_FD_206715 | JGI IMG/M metagenome (GOLD analysis project Ga0335074, IMG submission 206715) | Soil microbial communities from Loxahatchee National Wildlife Refuge, Florida, United States - Lox_Sample_2.3 | ecosystem: Environmental > Terrestrial > Soil > Wetlands | place: USA...
CGTGGAGAACCGGCTGCATCTGCTGCTGGGAGGGCTCCGGCTGGACGAGGTCGCGTCGCTGGCCGCCGCGCTCGGGGCGCCGTCGCTGGATGAGGACGTGGTCCGGTGGCTGTACCAGGGTACGGGCGGGCATCCGCTGTACCTGCGCACGCTGCTGAGCGAGGGGTCCGGCTTCGATCCGCGGGCACCGGGGCCGCTGACGCTGCCCCGGTCGCTGGCCGCCGCTATCAGCGATCTCCTGCGCGGGCTGCCGCCGCAGACCCAGGCCGTCCTGGAGATGCTGTCGGTGCTGAACCTGCGTGTGCCACTGGCCCGGCTGGGCCAGGCGGCCCAGGGCGGCTCGCCCAGTGCCGCGATCGAGCCGGCGGTGGACGCGAGCCTGGTGGAGTGGTGGCCGGAAGAACCGACCTGCCCGGTGGGGATCCGCCACCCGCTGGTCCGGGACGCGATCTACGCCGGCATCACGCTGACCAGACGTCGCGCGCTGCACGCCCGGGCCGCATCGGTGGTCAGCGAGGCGGCGTCATGGGAGCACCGGGTGGCTGCCCTGGACCAGCCGGATGAGGACCTAGCCGCCGAGCTCGAGTTGCTGGCTGACCAGGAGGCGGCAGCGGGCCGCCTGGCGCTGGCCGCCACGCACCTGCAGTGGGCCTCGGACATCTCACCCGCCGTCGCCGACCGGGAACGGCGGCTGCTGACCACGGCGTTGTATCTGACCGACGAGGCCCGCGGCGCGGCGCTGCGCCCGGCGGTGGAGGCAGTGGCACCGTCTCCCTTGCGCAGCTACGTCCTGGCCGCGATGGTTGAGGCCGACGGCCAGCTCGCCGAGGCGGAGGAACGCTACGGCCAGGCGCTGGCGGAGGCGCGGAACGACCCGGACAGCCAGCGGTTGGCCGCCAGCATCGCCGCCCGGCTGGCGGGCACCTACACGCTGCGCGGGGAGGGGAAGAAGACGATGACGTTCGGGCGGTGGGCACTGGGCACCGGCTTCCTGGACCCGGCCGCCGCCAAGCAGACGCGTACCCGGGTGGCCATTGGCGCCTCTCAAGTGGCCGGGCCGCGCGAGGCGCTGGCGGAGCTGGGGCACCTGGATGCCAACCCGGCCCGGATCGACCCGGTCGACGTGGATGGTTTGTCATGGCGGGGGATGTTCCGGCTGGTGGCCGGGGACCTGAGCCAGGCCGTGACCGACATGACCGCCAGCCTCAAGATGGTGCGCCAGGGCGCCACCCTCGCCCTGGGCCATCGCATCTACGGCTTTCTGGCGCTGGCCCATTACCTGGCCGGGACGTGGGATGACGCGCTGCTCACCGCCGAGCAGGGGTTCTCCGCAGCCGCGATCCATCCCTATCGTCACGAGCTGCCGCTGTTGCACCTGGCCTCGGTCTGCGTGCCGGCCGGGCGGGGAGCAGCCGAGGAGGCGGAACGGCACGCCCGGCTCGCGGACGAGGTAGCGACCAGCCTGGCCTATGGACAGGAACGACTGTACGCGGCGATGGCCCGGGCACTGGTCTGCCAGGCGTCCGGTGACTACCTGGGCATGGCCGATGCGCTGGGCCATTGGCGGGATGATGCGGCCCTGGACGGCCGCAGCCGACGGGACGCGCCGCTGTGGCGGCCGTTGCTGGCCGAGGGCCTGGTCGGCTCCGGTCAGCTGGAAGAGGCGGCCGCCGTCCTGGCTCAGCTCCGCGCCGGCGCTGGCCAGGTCAGCTACCTGGTCCAGGCGCTGGCCTGGCTGGACGGATGGCTGGCCGAGCAGCGCGGCGACCCGGAGCTGGCCTTGCAGATCTACCAGCGCGGCGAGGAGAGCGCCGGCCCGCAGAGCCCGGTACATACCGCCCGGCTACAGCTGGCCCACGGCCGGCTGCTGCGCCGCACCGGCCAGCGGCGGCCGGCCGTCGAGCGGCTGCGGCGGGTCAGCGAGCAATACCAGGCGCTGCGCGCCGTCCCGTTTATCGCCCAGGCCGAGGAGGAGCTGGCAGCGTGCCGCCTGCCCGGCCGCCCGGCCAAGAAGCAGTCCGTCCTGGAGCTGACCAGCCGGGAGACCGAAGTCGCCCACCTGGTCGGCAAGGGCCTGTCCAACCCGGAGATCGCGGCCGAGCTGTTCATCAGCCGCAAGGCGGTGGAGTACCACCTGGGCAACATCTACGCCAAGTGCGGCCTGCACGGACGGCAACAGCTACGCCGCTTCGTCCAGCAATGGCGCCAGCCGACCGCGGTCTGACCAGACTGGGCAGGCGCGATCAGCGGCGTCGCCGGTAAGGATCCTCACCCAGTGCGGGTGATAGGAGGCGGTGCGGCCGGCGGTTACGCTCTATTTGTCCGGAGCCCCCCGGGCAGGATCGAGGTGTGCACGCGTGCAGGACTGGCCGCCGCCGCTGGAGGCCTTCGTGGGCCGGACGGCGGAGCTGGCCCGGGTTGCGGAAGCCGTCGCCCTGGTCGGGGCGGGGCAGCCGTGGCTGGTGGCGGTCGAGGGCGATCCGGGCATGGGCAAGACGGCGCTGGCGCGGCACTGCCTGGCCGAGGCCGAGGACATCGGGCTGAAAGTGCTGCCGGCCCGGGCCGGCCAGGCGGAGGCGAACCTGGACTTCGGGCTCGTCGACCAGCTGCTGCGCGCGGCCGGAGGGGCTTCGCGGCTGGTAATGCCGCCGGAGGAGGCTGGCTCAGCCGTCTCGTCGTTCGCGGTGGGCGCGCGGCTGCTCGAGGTCGTAGGAGAGCTGCTGGCCGCGGGCTCGGTGGCGATCTTCGTCGACGACCTGCAGTGGGCTGACCGCAAGTCGGTCGAGGCACTGACGTTCATGCTTCGGCGGCTGTCGGTGGATCCGGTGTTCGCCGTCGTGACCTATCGCGGGCCCCGCGACCGCCTGGACGAGGCGGCCCAGCGGATGCTGTCGAGCGTGGAGAACCGGCTGGATCTGCCGCTGGAGGGCCTCGGGCTGGACGAGGTGGCGTCGCTGGCCGCCGTGCTCAAGGCCGGATCGCTGGACGATGAGGCCGTCTTGCAGCTGTACCAGGGGACGGGCGGTCATCCGCTGTACCTGCGCACGCTGCTGAGCGAGGGGTCCGGCTTCGATCCGGAGGCGCCGGAGCGGTCGGCGCTGCCCCGGTCGCTGGCCGCCGCCGTCGGTGAGCATCTCAGCGCTTTGCCGACCGAGACCCGGGCCATCGTGGAGATGCTGTCGGTGCTGAACCTGAGAGTGCCGCTGGCCCAGCTGGGCCAGGCGGCGCAGATCAGCTCGCCCAGCGCGGCAATCGAGCCAGCCGCCGCCGCGGGCCTGGTGACCTTGGCCCCGGAGGAACCCACCTGCCCGGTCGAGATCCGCCACCTGCTGGTGCGGGACGCGATCTACGCCGGCATCACGCCTACCAGGCGCCGCCTGCTGCACGGCCGCGCCGCGGCGGTGGTCAGCGAGGCGGCGTCGTGGGAGCACCGGGTGGCCGCCCTGGACCGGCCCGATGAGGACCTGGCGGCCGCGCTGGAGCGGCGGGCGACGGAGGAGGCAGCGCGCGGCCGCCTGGCTCTGGCCGCCACGCACCTGCAGTGGGCCTCGGACATCTCCCCCGCTCGCGCCGACCGGGAACGGCGGCTGCTGACCGCCGTCCTGCATCTGACGCTGGCCCAAGAATCCCGGGGGCTGGCCCTGCGCGAGGCGGTGGAAACAGCCGCGCCGTCCCCGCTACGCAGCTGCGTGCTGGGCACCATGGCATTTTCCTCCGGTCAGCTCGGCGAGGCCGAGCGGCGGTTCAGCGAGGCGCTGGAACAGGCGCGGGATGACCCGGACAGCCAGCCGCTGGCTGCCCTGATCGCCAACCGGCTGGCCGGCACCTACACGCTGCTGGGGGACGGGGAGAAGGTGATGGCGTTCGGCCGGCAGGCACTGGGCACCGGGTGCCTGGATGCGGCGGCGGCCAGCCAGACGCGAACCCTGGTCGCCATCGGCGCCGCCCAGGTCTCCGGCCCGCAAGCGGCCCTGGCCGAGCTGGCCCACCTGGCCGCCGATCCGGCGCGGGTCGGCCCGGTCGATATCGACGGCCTGTCGTTCCGCGGGGTCTTCCGGCTGCTGGCCGGGGACCTGGGGCTGGCGATCGGTGACCTGACCGCGAGCCTCGACCTGGCGCGCCGGGGCGCGACGCTGACCCTTGGCCTGCGTGCCTATTTCTACCTGGCGCTGGCCCAGTACCTGGCCGGGGCGTGGGACGACGTGCTGCTGACCGCCGAGCAGGGGTTCTCCGCCGCCGCGATCCACTCCCGCCGCTACGAGCTGCCCCTGCTGCACCTAGCGGCCGGATGCGTGCCGGCCGGGCGCGGCGCGGCCGAGGAGGCCGAACGGCACGCGGCGTTGGCCGAACAGGCCGCGGCCAGCGTGGACTACGGCCAGGAGCGCGTGTACGCGGGGATGGCCCGGGCGCTGGTCTGCCAGGCGTCCGGTGACTACCTGGGCATGGCCGACGCATTGGGCGCCTGGCAGGACGACGCGGTGCTGGACGGCCGCAGCCGGGTGTACGCGGTGCTATGGCGGCCGCTGCTCGTGGAGGGCCTGATCGGATCGGGCCAGCTCGAGCCGGCCGCAGCCGTCCTGGCTCAGCTCCGCGCCGGCGCCGGCCAGGTCAGCTACCTGGCCCCGGCGCTGGCGTGGCTGGACGGATGGCTGGCCGAGCAGCGCGGCGACCCGGAGCTGGCCTTGCAGATCTACCAGCGTGGCGAGGAGAGCGCCGGCCAGGGAAGCCCGGTGCATACCGCCCGGCTACGGCTGGCCCACGGCCGGCTGCTGCGCCGCACCGGCCAGCGGCGGCCGGCCGTCGAGCAGCTACGGCGTGCGGACGAGGAGTACCAGGCGCTGCGGGCGGCGCCGTTTATCGCGCGGGCCGAGGAGGAGCTGGCGGCGTGCCGCCTGCCCGGCCGCCCGGCCAAGAAGCAGTCTGTCCTGGAGCTGACCAGCCGGGAGACCGAAGTCGCCCACCTGGTGGGGAAGGGCCTGTCCAACCCGGAGATCGCGGCCGAGCTGTTCATCAGCCGCAAGGCGGTGGAGTACCACCTGGGCAACATCTACGCCAAGTGCGGCCTGCAGGGACGCCAGCAGCTGCGCCGCTTCGTCCAGCAATGGCGCCAGCCGAGCGCGGCCTGACGGACCGGTCAGGCCGCGCTCGGCATCTGGTTGCCTGGTTGTCATCTAGTTGCCGGACCCTCCGGCGCCGTTGCCCGACGGGGCGGTGGGCTGGGCCGGGGGCACGACCGGGGCGGTCGGGTGGGCGGGCACAGCCGGGACGGACGTGGAGGTACCGGAGGTGGCCGGGGCGGTGCTGGAGTGCGCGTGCGACAGGGCCAGGCCCAGTACGACGAGGACCACCGCCATGGCCGTGCCGACGACCACGGCCCAGATGCCGAACCAGGACGGGCCGCCCGGCTGCTGGCTGGGAGCCTGCTGGTAGGGCATCTGCTGGTAGGGCTGGTAAGGAGCCTGCTGCTGGTACGGAGCCTGCTGGTAAGGGGTGTGGGACTGGGTGCTCATCTTGACTTCTCTCGATCAGTTGGACCGTGTGGACATATCCACTTTCGGTCGTGTCGAGAGCAAAGTCCCTAGAGAAACTCCCTAGTCCGGGATCGGGTCAGTAGCGGGCGCCGGTGACCTGGGTGGCGAGCGGGTCGAGGATGGCCAGCTCGCCGGCGGTCAGGGTGATGTCGAGGGCGGCGACGTTCTGTTCCAGCCACTTGATCCGCTTGGTGCCGGGGATCGGGGCCAGCGGCACGCCGAGCCGCTCCTCCTGGGCGTAGACCCAGGCCAGGGCGACCTGCGCGGGCGCCACGCCCTTGGCGTCGGCCACGTCCCGTACGGCGTCCGCGATGGCCTGGTTGGCGGCCGCGCCGCCGCCGGCGAAGCGCGGGTTGCGGCTGCGGAAGTCCTTGGCGTCGAGCGTGCTCACGTCCACGGTGCCGGTCAGGAAGCCGCGGCCGAGCGGAGAGTACGGCACCAGGCCCACGCCGAGCTCGCGCATGGCCCCGATCACCTCGGTCTCCAGGTCGCGGGTCCACAGCGAGTACTCGCTCTGCACCGCGGTGATCGGGTGCACCGCGTACGCGCGGCGCAGCAGCTCGTCGTTGACCTCGGACAGGCCCAGGTAGCGGACCTTGCCCTCGGCCACAAGCTCGGCCATGGCGCCGACAGTCTCCTCGATCTCGGCCGTCTGCGGCGGGCGGTGCAGGTAGTACAGGTCGATGTGGTCGACGCCGAGCCGGGTCAGCGACGTCTCGCAGGCGCGCTTGACGTAGTCGTGCTCGCCGCGGATGACGCGGTGCGCGTCGCCTCCGGAGCGGTCGATGCCGAACTTGGTGGCCAGCTGCACCTCGTCGCGCCGGTGCGCGATGCCCCGGCCGACCAGGACCTCGTTGTGGCCCGCGCCGTAGGCGTCGGCGGTGTCGATGAACGTCACGCCCAGGTCCAGGGCGCGGTTGATGGTGGCGATCGACTCGTCCCAGTCGGTGGCGCCGTACCACTCGCTCATCCCCATGCAGCCCAGGCCCTGGGCGGACACGGTCAGATCGCCGAGTTTGGTGGTGCGCATGATATCTACCTGCTCCTTGTTCAGGGTTGGCTTGGCGCGGGCGCTTCGGCCAGCCGGCACTCGTAGCCGCCGATCTTCGTGTCGAGCAGCTTCAGGCACTCCCGCTGGCTGGCGATGGCTCGCCGGACCTGTTCGCGGTGCCGTTTGAGCAGTTCGACGCGTTCGGCGTGGCCCGCGCCGGACCGGACCAGCTCGGCGTAGCGCTGCATGTCGCGCACCGGCATGCCGGTGGCGCGCAGCTTGGTCAGCAGCGACAGCCACTCCAGGTCGCGCTCGCCGAACCGGCGCCGGCCGTCGCTGCCCCGCTCGATCTGCCCGAGCAGGCCGATGCGCTCGTACCAGCGCAGTGTGTACTGGGACAGGCCGCACTTCTCCGCGGCCTCGCCGATGGTCCAGGTCGTCACGATCACGAGCCTACGAGTTAGAGCACGCTCTAACGCAAATGGCGCCGCTAGCTGGTTCTAGCGACGCCACAGGCGGGGGGCTCGTTGGTCGAGCGGTTGGGGTCTGGTCAGCTGTTGCCGCCCATCTGGTTGTTGCCGTGGGCCAGGTAGTTGGCCAGGGCGGCCTGGGTGGCGGCGTTCATCACGCCGGTCTGCGGCAGGCCGGCCTGGCGCTGCAGGTCCTTGATGGCGGCGGTGGTCTGGGGGCCCATGAGGCCGTCGACCGGGCCTTCGTAGTAGTTCAGCTGGCCCAGCTGCCGCTGCAGGGTCTCCACCGCGGCCGAGGGCTGGGCCGGGGTGACGGGGTGGGCCGGGGTGACCGAGCCGGACGATGACGAGCCGGACGTCGCCGGGGCTGAGGTCGAGCCCGGCGTGCCGGCGGCCGCCGGGGCCGCGGTGGTGGAGTGCGAGCCCGCCAGGACCACGCACAGGGCCACGAGGGCCGCCGCCACGGTCGCGCCGATGACCGCGATCACGATCCGGAACGAGGACCGGCCGCCGCCCTGCGGGCCGGACGGATGCTGGTAAGGGGTCTGCTGGCTGGGGTAGGTCTGGGTGCTCATGGTCGGGGTTCTCCTTGGCTGGACTCAGGTGCTCCGGTGTGGATGACTCCACTTTCGCCTGAGTCCAGAGCAAAGTCCCTAGAGAAACTCCCTAGTCCGCCTCCCCAGGACAGCCGTCACGCGGTACCGAAGGTGACGGTGATGTGCTGGAAGCCGAGCGAGGTGAGCATGCCGTCGAGCATGCCCTCGGTGTTCTTCTGCGCCTCGCGCAGCAGCGGGCTCTGCTTCGCGGCGGTCTGGATTTTCTGCTGGGCCAGGATGTAGACCTGCTGCTGGCTGTTCGGGTTGCCGGAGAAGAAGTTCCCGATCCGGTTGAACAGGCCGCTCTGCTGCGCGTACACATAGGACTGCGAGACGTTGAGGACGGCCGGTTCCAGCTGGGCCTTCGGCAGGCTGACCGTGACCGAGGTGCGGTTCGCGTTCACCTGGATGGCCTGGCTCTTCAGCTGCGAGAAATCGACGAAGGCGATGTCGGTGCCCTGCCCGATGAACAGCGTCTCGCTGCCGGCCAGGAACGACGGCAGCAGCGAGGTGCGCTGGGTGAGATCGACCACGACCTCGAACGAGCCGCTGGCCGCCTCGTAGCGACTGAGGTTGGTGATGGACTTCAGGATGACAGGCTCGGTGCGGACCGTGGTGGTGGTAGCGAACGGGTTCCGCAGCTGCGGCAGCAGGTGCACCGCGGACAGCACCACGACCAGGACGAGCACGGCGGCGACCGCGCCCACGATTCCAGCCAGCGACCCTACTCTCGGCAAGCGCGCCATGGCCTTTCCTCATGTCGGTGCGGAGGTGGGCTTCAGCTACCCGGGCGGGTGCAGATAATTCGGGCCGTTCTGCATATTGCCCGTGGCCTGGGAATAGAGACGGCATGGAGAGGTACCGGTTCGGGCGGCGCCCGGAGTACGGCCGGCGCCGGCGCTACTGGCCGAGATCGCGGGCAGGCGGCTGCCTGCTGTGGATCGTGCTGCTGATCGTGCTGCTGATCGTGCTGTCGGTGATGTTCGGCGGGTTCCAGAAGGGCACCCAGGTCAAGGGGCTCGGGGCGTGGTCCGCGCCGCGGACCGCGGCTGCGGCCGGATGGGATCACCCGGGAACACTCGCGTCCGCCATCCGGTGATACCCGGCGGCGCGACGTTCGCCGCGGCGCCCGGTGTGCCATAGTCCTTCGCATGACGGTCTTTGACGACCTGGCCGCGGAGCAGGAGCGGCTCGAGGGCATCCTGGGGGGACTGGACGAGGCGCAGTGGATGTCGCCGTCCGGAGCCGACGGCTGGTCGGTGGCCGACGTCGTGCTGCACCTGGCCCAGTCCGAGGAGTCGGTGGTTGTTGCCGTGGCGGGCGGCGACCCGCGGTGGGCGCCGGGTCAGGCGGCCGGCGGCACGGTAGACGAGCGCGTGGATTTTCTGGTCCGCGCGGAGCGGGCGGCGCCGGACGTAGTGTTCGGGCGGTGGCAGCGGGCCCGGCGGGCGGCGCTGGACGCGCTGCGGGCCGCGGACCCGGACCGGCCGCTGACGTGGGTGGCGGCGCCGGTCAAGCCGGCCACGCTGGCCACCACGCGGCTGGCCGAGCACTGGGCGCACGGCCTGGACGTCACCGGGCCGCTCGGGGTCGAGTTCCCGGACACCGAACGGCTGCGGCACGTCGCCTGGCTGGCTCACCGCACGCTGCCGTACGCGATGTCGCTGGCCGGCGAGCAGCCGGCCCAGGTCTGGTGCGAGCTGACCGCGCCGGACGGCGGGTCGCAATGGCAGTTCGGCTCGCCGGAGGCCGCGTCGGCCATCGCCGGGCCGGCCGGTGACTTCTGCCGCGTGGCCGCGCACCGGCTCGCTCCGGAGTCGTCGCGGCTGCGGACCACCGGCCCGCACGGCGCGACGGCATTGCGGCTGCTCCGGACGTACGCGGAGTAGGGTGACGCGCCGATCCGGCTACCCGCTGGCCAGGGCGATCTCGAGGTAGGGCGCGACGAGTCGAGCGGCCCCGTGGCCGGGAAACCAGGTACAGGCGATGCCGACCGCGGCCACGTGGCCGGTGCCCAGCAGCATACCGACTGCGTCCGCCACCTGTCCGGCGTCCGGGCCGCCCGAGGCCGGGTAGCGCAGGCCGGGCAGCTCGGAGGCGTCGATCACGTCGAGGTCCACGTGCACGTACAGCGGCCCGTCCGGGAGGTCGGCGACGGCCAGGTCCGCGACCTGGCGGCGGCGGATCCGCGCCTGGTCCAGGTAGGCGGCTTCGGGCGGGTCCAGGTCGCGGGCGCCGGCCAGCACGATCCGGTCCTCGGGCACTGGCCGCAGCCCCAGCCGTCCGGCGATCAGCTCGGGGCGGTAGCCGACCAGCAGCCGCAGCGGGAGACCGCCGAGATAGCCGGACGAGGTCGTCTCCAGCGTCTGCACGTCACCGTGGGCGTCGAACCAGACGATCGCCGGGTCGGCGCCGCCGGCCTGCAGGCCGGCGACCGTCCCGAGCGCGGTCAGGCAGTCCCCGGAGACCACCATCGGGCGCCCGCCGCCGGTCCGGCTGCGCGTCACGGCGCGGGCCACGGCCGCGTACAGGACTTCGAGCCGCGACCACACGTCGCCGGGGGGCAGCCCGGGGGTGATCAACTCCGCTGGCTCGGGCGTAACGTCCAGGTCAGGCAGGTACTCATCCAGGTGATACGGAACGCCGATGACCGTCACGCGCCAACGCTAGCCCACGGGAACCGCGCCGCGGGCCGCTCCGGACCGGGTGGATGTGCCATCGACCCGGTCATAACCGGGTGGATGTGGCATTGACCCGGTTGGATCGCGCGGTTTGCTTGGCTGGGCGGTGAGGTGTGGGGTGGGTGGTGCTGAAGTGGTGCGGTTGCGGGTTAGGTGGGCTGGCTGCCGGTTCACGGTGCTTCGCGGGCGGCGCGTTCTACGCGGTCGTGGTGGGACTGCCATTCGGCCTGGTCGCTGGGCGGGATGTTGGGCCGGGTGGGGGTCAGGCCGGCGGCGCCGTCGATGAGCTCGCGGACGATATCGGCGTGGCCGGCGTGCCGGGCGGTCTCGGCGGTCAGGCGGACCAGGACGTGGTGCAGCGTCACCTCGTTCCGGTCGGGCGGCCACCAGGGGACGTGGCCGACGGCGTCCAGCGGCAGCGCGTCGATGGTGGCATCGGCGAGGGCCCAGGCCCGGCGGTACAGGGCGATGATCGACTCCCTGGATTCAGCGGGGGCCGCGAACATGTCCGCGAGCGGGTCGGACTCGTCCCAGGTCGGCCGGTCGGCGCTGGGACGGCCGAAGGTGTCGCCGAAGTACCCAAGCTCGACCCAGGCCACGTGCTTGACCAGGCCGAGCAGGTTGGTGCCGGTCGGCACCAGAGGGCGGCGGACGTCGTACTCGGACAGCCCGTCGAGCTTCCACAGCAGCGAGTCGCGGGAGTCCTGCAGATAGCGGCGCAGGTCGGCCTTGGGGTCGTATTCGGTCATGGGGGCATCCTGTCACCCGGGACCGTCACAGCCGGGGGTCGACCGGCTCGGACTCCAGGGCCAGCACGGCGAAGACGCATTCGTGCACCCGCCACAGCGGCTCGCCGCGGGCCACCCGGTCCAGGGCCTCCAGGCCGAGGGCGTACTCGCGCAGGGCGAGCGAGCGCTTGTGGCCGAGCGCGCGCTGGCGCAGCCGGTCCAGGTGCACCGGCTCGGTGTAGTCGGGGCCGTAGATCAGGCGCAGGTACTCCCGGCCGCGTACCTTCAGGCCGGGCTGGACCAGCCCGCCGGATCCTTGCTGGCTTGTGCCGCTGCCGCGGCGGGGCGTCAGGTTGGCGGCGGGCTTGACCACCATGCCCTCGCCCCCGGCGGCGGTCAGGTCCTCCCACCACCGGATGGCGGTGGCGACCGAGGCGGGCTCGCCGGTCTCGACGGCCAGCCGCCGGGTGGTGGTGATCAGGTCCGGGGTGGCGGCGGCCAGCCGGTCGGCCACCTCCAGATGCCACAGGTGCGGGCGCTCGTGGTGGACGGCGCCTTCGGACGCGAGGACCTGAAACGGGGCGACGCGCACCCCGGCCAGGCCGTCGGTCGACCAGCAGTAGCGGAGGTAGGCGGCGGTGAAGGCATCGGCGTTCGTCATCCGGGCGCGGGTGCGGTCCAGGAGGGCGTCCAGGGCCGGGCCGTCGGCGGGCAGGTCCCGGGACCGGGCCTGCTCGAGAGCGGCCACCGCGGCGGGCAGCGAAGCCCGGGCGGCGGCGCCGGTCGCGGCGTACTGGTCGCGGAGCAGCTGGCCGGCCTTGACGTTCCAGGGCAGGAGTTCGGCGTCGAGCAGCAGCCATCCGGTGTCCAGGTCACGGAACAGCCCGGCCTGCTCGGCCGCCGCGCGGACCCGGTCGATCAGCTCAGCGGTCAGCGCGGCGGGAAAGAAGGGGCGGCCGGTCCGGGTCCAGATCGCGCCCGCCGCGGTGGGGTTGGCTTGGGCCGCGGTGCTGGCCGGGGACGCTGGCCCGGCGGGCGCGGCGGGGGGCAGGCCGAAGCGGGCCTGGGCGGCGGCGGCGGTGCGGCAGATCAGCAGGACCGCGCGGGAGCCCATATGCTTTTCCTCGCACAGCACCTCGGTCACGCCGTCCGCATGGTAGGCGGTGAACGCCTGCTCGGGGTGCTCGAGCAGGCCCTCGCGAGTGGAGGTGGCCACGGGGCTCATGGTCGGCGGCAGGTACAGCAGCCAGCGGGGGTCCAGGGCGAACCGGCTCATGACCTCCAGGGCGGCGGCGGCGTGGGCCTCGCGGAGCCCGACCCGGGGCAGGTAGGCGGTCTCGATGACCCGGGACCCGGACACGTCCGCGATGTCGAGGACGTCGGGCTCGCGGCGGGCGGGGCCATCT
>Ga0335074_10011457_pt1 | contig 12401 bp, 7 predicted proteins | sample Lox_Sample_23_FD_206715 | JGI IMG/M metagenome (GOLD analysis project Ga0335074, IMG submission 206715) | Soil microbial communities from Loxahatchee National Wildlife Refuge, Florida, United States - Lox_Sample_2.3 | ecosystem: Environmental > Terrestrial > Soil > Wetlands | place: USA: Florida...
CCTCCTGATGGTGGCGTTGTTCCTGCTCGTCATCGTCGTCGGCGTGATCTGCTTTCTGCGGCTCAATATCGAGGCGTATCCGGACCCGGTGCCGCCCCTGGTCGAGGTCATCACCCAGGCGAATGGCCAGGCCGCGGAGGAGATCGAGCGCTATTACACGATTCCGCTCGAAATCCAGATGGAGGGGATTCCCAACGTCACTGCGATCCGCTCGATCTCGCTGTTCGGCCTCAGCGACGTGCGCATCTTCTTCAACTACGATTTCACCTACGACCGGGCCGAGCAGTGGGTGATCAACCGGCTGTCGCAGCTCTCGCCATTGCCCAATGGCGCCTCGCCGCAAATTTCGCCCGAAAGCCCGATCGGCGAGATCTACCGCTACCGGATCGTCGGCCCGCCGGGCTACTCGGTGACCGACCTCAAGACCATCCAGGATTGGATCCTCGAACGCCGCTTCAAGGCGATCCCCGGGGTCATCGATGTCAGCGGCTGGGCGGGCAAGACCAAGACATATGACGTCACGGTCGATCTCGACAAGCTCATGGAATACGGCGTGACGCTGCCGCAGATGATCCAGGTCATCAACAACAGCAACATCAATGTCGGCGGCCAGACGATCAATTTCGGGCCGCAATCGGCGATCGTGCGGGGTGTCGGGCTGATCCATTCGATCGATGATCTGCGCGACACGATGCTGACCTCGAGCAACGGCGTGCCGGTCTACGTCAAGGACGTCGCCACGGTCGAGGTCGGTCACGAGCCGCGGCTGGGCATCGTCGGCCAGGACAATGACGACGACATCGTCCAGGGCGTCGTCCTGATGCGCCGCGGCGAGGAAAGCCTGCCGACGATCCGCCGCATCGAGGCGGAGGTCGAGAAGATCAACGATGGCGGCGTGTTGCCGCCTGGTGTGCGCCTTGTGAAAATCTATGACCGGCGCGAGCTCATCAACATCACGACGCACACCGTCCTGCACAACATGGTCTTTGGCATGGTGCTTATCTTCGTCGTGCAGTGGCTGTTCCTCGGCGACTTGCGCAGCGCACTCGTGGTCGCCGCCACAATCCCCTTTGCCCTGCTGTTCGCGATCTCGATCCTGGTGGCGCGCGGCGAATCGGCGAATTTATTGTCGGTCGGGGCGATCGATTTCGGTCTCGTCGTCGATGCGACGGTGATCATGGTCGAAAACATCTTCCGCCATCTTTCGGAAGGGACAGTTGACGAAGCGCATGTCCCCGAGGGCATCGCGCGGCGCTTCGGTCTCACCGGCAAGCTCCGGCTGATCCTGCGCTCGGCGGCCGAGGTCAACCTGGCGATCTTCTTTGCCGCGGCGATTATCATCGCCGCCTTCGTTCCGCTGTTCACGCTCTCCGGGGTCGAGGGGCACATCTTCAGCCCGATGGCGCGGACCTATGCCTACGCCATTCTCGGCGGGCTTCTCGCCACCTTCACCGTCTCGCCGGCGCTCGCCTCGCTGCTCTTACCCGAGAAGATGGAGGAACGGGAGACGCTGATTGTGCGCGGCGTCAGGCACGTCTATCAGCCGCTGCTCGAATTTGCCGTGCGCCGCCGCGTCGTGACACTGGGCGGCATGGCAGTGATCGCCGTGCTGGCGCTGCTCGCGCTGCGCTCGCTCGGCCTTGAGTTTCTGCCTCATCTCGAGGAAGGCAATTTGTGGATTCGCGCGACGATGCCGCCGACCGTCTCGCTCGAAGAGGCTGAGCCCTACGTCGCCAAGATGCGGCACATCATCGGCAGCTATCCCGAGGTCGTCACGGTCATCTCGCAACTCGGGCGCCCGGATGACGGCACCGACACCACCGGCTTCTTCAACGCGGAGTTCAACGTGCCGCTGAAGCCGTTTGGCGATTGGCCGTCGGGGATGACCAAGGACAAGCTCACCGACGAGCTCAATGCCAAGCTCGAAGCCGAGTTTCCCGGCGTCGATTTCAATTTCTCGCAGTACATCGAGGACAATGTCGAGGAGGCGGCCTCCGGCATCAAAGGCGAGAACGCAATCAAGCTGTTCGGCAACGATCTCCAGGCGATCCAGGACACCGCCTACAAGATCAAGGACGTGCTGGGCATGGTGCCGGGCATCACCGACCTGTCGGTTTTCGAGTCAGTGGGGCAGCCGACTGTCGACATCGATATCGACCGCGCCCGCGCGGCGCGCTACGGGCTGCAGCCGGGCGACATCAATTCGACGATCCGGGCCGCGATCGGCGGTACCGCCGCGGGCAATCTGTACGAGTATGGCAGCGACCGCAATTTCCCGATCATCGTCCGGCTCGCGCCCAAATACCGCGACAGCCTCGACGCGATCCGCCGCATCACGATCGGCGCCGCGAACCCGAGCGGCAACGGCATCACTCCGGTGCCGCTCACTGACGTCGCTTCGGTCAAGCTGGTGTCCGGCCCCTCCTTCATCTACCGCGAGGATCAGCAGCGGTTCATTCCGATCAAATTCAGTGTGCGCGGTCGCGATCTCGGCAGCGCGGTGCTCGAGGCGCAGGAAAAGATCGCCAAAGAGGTCAAGCTGCCGCCGGGCTCGCGCCTCGAATGGGCCGGCGAATTCGGTGAGCTGCAGGATGCGATCGGCCGTTTGGCCATCGCCGTGCCGCTGAGCCTCGGGCTGATCTGCATCCTGCTGTTCCTCAATTTCGGCTCGCTGATCGATATGGCGCTCGCTGCGAGCGTGATGCCGATGGCGCTGATCGGCGGCATCTTCGCACTGTGGATCACCGGGATTCCGTTCAGCGTCTCGGCGGCGATCGGGTTTGTCGCGCTGTTCGGTATCTCGACGATGGATGGCATCATCGTCATCTCTTACTTCAACCGAACGATCGATGCCGGCATCGATCGCACGACAGCGGTGATCCGCGCGGGCACGGTGCAGATGCGCCCGGTGCTGATGACCTGCATCGTCGCCTGCGTCGGTCTGTTCCCGGCCGCCGTATCGACCGGTATCGGCAGCCAGGTGCAGAAGCCGCTTGCCGTCGTCGTCGTCGGCGGAATTTTGCTGGCGCCGGTGTTGATCTTGCTGGTGCTGCCGGTACTGATCGATCTGTTCTCGCGGCATGCCGCCCTGGAGAGCGAACCCGCACCGGTTGAAGGCGTCGGCGGCGAGAATGCCGCATCGGGCGATTCATGAGCGGCGTCGCCCCCTCGGTTTTGCTGGGTGTCGCCGCGCTCGCTTTGTGCGGATGCGCGGTTGGTCCCGACTTCGTGAAGCCGCCGGCGCCGACGACCGACCGGTACACCGCACAGCCGCTGCCGACGCAGACTGCGTCGGCAGCAGTGCAGGGCGGAGCGGCGCAACATTTTGACGGCGGCCGCGACATCCCCGGCGACTGGTGGACCTTGTTCCGCTCCTCGGCGCTCGACGCGCTGGTCAAGGAGGCGCTGACCGCCAATCCCAATCTTACTGCCGCCGAGGCGGCGCTGCGCCAGGCACACGAGCTGACCAGGGCCGGTGAAGGCGCGTTCTTTCCGCTGGTGACGGCTGGCTTTTCGGCCAGTCGCAACAAGACGGCCGCCACCGCTTCGCCCAACACCTTCAATAACGCGCTCTACTACAATCAGTACACCGCGCAACTTGCGGTTTCCTATGTACCCGACGTCTGGGGGCTCAACCGCCGAACGGTCGAAGGCCTCGCGGCACAAGAGGAAGCGCAGCGCTTCCAGCTCGAAGCCGCCTACCTGACGCTGACCTCTGGGGTCGTCGCCGCCGCGGTGGGCGAGGCGGAGCTGCGCGACCAGATCGCGGCGACCCAGGAGATCATCCGCACCCAGCGTGAGTCGCTCGACATTCTGCAAAAGCAGAAGGCGCTGGGATCGGCGGCGGGCGCCGATGTCGCGGCGCAGGAGGCGGCGCTGGCGCAGGCCGAGGTGAGCCTGCCGCCGCTGCAGAAGCAGTTGGCGCAGCAGCGCGACTTGATCGCGGTGGTGGCCGGCCGGGTGCCGAGCGACCAGCCGGCCCAGCGCTTCGATCTCGCTTCGCTCCAGCTGCCGCTGGACTTGCCGGTCAGCCTGCCGTCGAAACTGGTCGAGCAGCGGCCCGATATCCGCACCGCCGAAGAGAACCTGCACGCGGCCAGCGCGGCGATCGGCGTCGCGATCGCCAACATGCTGTCGCCGATCACCCTCTCCGCCACCAGCGGCAGCGGCGTGCTCAGCCCGCAAAATATCGGCAGTTTGTTCGGGCCGGGGAGCGCCTTCTGGACCCTCGGCGCCGGCGCCACGCAAACCCTGTTTGACGGCTTCACCCTGTTTCACAAAAAGAAGGCGGCGGAGGCGGCGTTCGACGAGGCGGCGGCGCAATACAAGGCGACCGTGCTGACCGCGTTCCAGAACGTCGCCGACACGCTCGAAGCGATCAAGTCGGATGCCGACGCGCTCGCCGCGGCGGTCAAGGCCGAGGCAGCGGCCAAGACCAGCCTCGACATCGCCAAGCGCCAGCTCGACTTGGGCGCGGTCAATTATCTGGCGCTGCTCAACGCCGAGCAGACCTACGAGCAGGCCGTCGTCAACCGCGTCCAGGCCCAGGCCGCCCGCTATGCCGACACCGCCGCCCTCTACCAGGCGCTTGGCGGCGGCTGGTGGAACCGCGACGACACTGCCGCCGCCAAATGATGCCGCTGCTCAGAATTCGACGTGCGTGCGGATGCCGAACACCGACACCGGCCCCCGCTGGCGGTTGTAGGCGGGGTTCTTGATAAACTGATAATCTGCGGTGACATGCGCGAAGCTGAATACCGGTAGGCTGTAATAGGCCTCGATGATCTGCTCGGGGCCCGCGTCGGGGAGCTGGCCGTCGCCGGTGATCCCGCCGAGCCCCCCGGCGGCGAGATAGAGCTTTCCTTCACGCGAGATGCGGTTGACGACGCCGGCGAGGCCTGCCGTGTCGTCCGGCCGGCCCCAGCGCACGCCCTGCAGCGACAGGCCGGCCGAGAGCGATTCGTCGATATCGGTGAACGCATCCTCCTCCACATTCGGCTCTGTCCATCCGGCGCGCATAAACAGGCCAAGATCGCTCATCAACTGCTGTTCGAGGTTGAATCCGAGGCCGTATTTGCTGCGGAAGCCGCGCACTGCGGCGGTTGAGGGCGTCGTTCCTGTTGCTTGCGCCAGCCCGAGCGCCGCGGGATAGGTGCCGAGATCGCCCCAATTCAGCCAGTAAAGGAATTTGAGCTTGCCCGGCTGGTCCCAGAGCTTATGGCGCTCCTCCAGCTCCTCGACAAACTGCGCCTGATTGAAGAAGCCGGTCGCTATATTGACGGAATTGGGGCTTGCCGGCATGTAGAACAGACCGCTGCGGATCGTCCACCAGTCCTGATACCACTCGGCGGAAGCGCCATAGGTGAAGCCCCAGGCATTTGCCGCGTAGTCGAATGTACCCATATCGATGACCGACCAGTTGAAGAAGTCGTTGCGCGGATCGTGCGCGTATTTGTTGGTGTCGAAGACGTCGACGATCGAGAATTTGCCGAGCGTGAACACCAGGCGGTTGGCGGTCTGCGTGCCGGCCAGCTGGTTCAGATCGGCCTCGATTTTTTGTGTTTCGCCGCCGAGATTTATCGTCTCGCGGAGGAACGCGCGCTGCATCAGGTAATACGGACTTTCCGCGCCGATTTTGTAGGCCTCGCCGCTGACATATCCGGCGACCCCGAATGTGTTGCTGAGCCCGAACCCCTGATCGGCCTCGGGGTTGACCCAGATTTCCGCGCCTGGCCAGGGCCGCAGCCCGAGATAGAGCGTGGCATCGACGGTTTCCCTGGCGTTGGCCGAGGCGTTGAGGCTTTGCGGTCCCTGGTAGGACGAGCGGAAGCCCGGCTGCAGCAGCCATGTCATTGTCGATTGACCGTGCACCGCCCAGTTCTCGGTCTCGACCGGCCCGGTGTCGTCCGGGTTGAGCAACGTGCCCTGCGGCTGCGGCGTCGGGCCGACGCTTTGCGCCGCGCATACCAGGGGCCAGCAGAGGGTCAGGAGTACCGCGCCAAGCAATCGGAAAATACGCGTCCACATGGTTGCTTCGTCCCCGAAGCGGCCAAAGCGAACGGAAGAGACCGATGCGGTGCGCCGGAAATGCGGTCGCGCCGTCTGCCTCCCGCCGGCACACCCCGTCCGACGCGCCCGCGTTTGACCACGGCGATGGCAGGTCTCCTGGCTCGCGGGTCGCCGCCTTGCGCCGCCTTCCCAGAGGGCCGAAACGTCTCCAGTGGCATCGATGGCGCAAGGCTCGCCGCTTACAGTTGCGGGGGCAGCCACGGCTTCAGCCTTACGGTTTCACCGTGTTCCCTTTCAATCCCCGAAAGGAACCATCAACCCAAGATAGGCAGGGCACGCTTGCAAAGTCCACCCTCGGTGTCCGGCGCAAAAGCGCCGATGCAGGGCGACTGGCGGCGCTGTCAGAGACATAACAGTGGTATATGACGCCTTCGCGACGGAGCGGCTGTCGAAGCTCCGTGCAACCGTCAAGTCAAGTTTAATATTTCGTGGAGCTTATGGTCGTCGGAAATAGTATATCGCTTCTCCGACATTTCGCGGCGGAGCGAATGGGCGAGGGAGGGAGACGCTCCCTCCGCCGACCGTGTGAGCGGCGCTGATCGAATGGATGGGAGTGAGTAGGGGAATGGGCGCGGCGCTTGCGGGACTTGTCATTCTCGTTATCGGCGACAGCCAGATGATGGGTATGCTGCCGACCTTGCACGACCAGCTCGAAGGCGCCGGGGCAACGGTTTATTCCTACGCCGTCTGTGGATCGACGGCGCAGGACTGGATCACGCCGTCGACCACGTCGTGCGGGAAGCTGTCGCGCCAGGACAAGGCGCCCGCCGCGCTCGAAATGAAGGCGAGCCCGACCTGGAACATCACCAATTTGATTGCCGAGCATCACCCGAACCTGATTGTCGTCGAGCTCGGCGACACGATGGCTGGTTATGGCGGGCACATCGAGCTTGGCTGGGTGCACGAGCAGATCAGCGACCTCACCGCGAAGATCGCCGCAAGCCATGTGTCCTGCGTCTGGGTCGGCCCGGCGTGGGGGCAGGATAGCGGCCCCTACCACAAGTCCACCGCCACGGTGCAGGCAATGTCGCAACTGCTCTCGCAATCGGTGGCGCCCTGCCAGTATATTGATTCGACCACCTTTTCGCGCCCGGGCGAATGGCAGACCAGGGACGGCAGCCATCTCGAGCCGGACGGTTATCGCAAATGGGCCGTGGGGATCACCGGCTCGATCGAGAGGCTGAAGGCTCAAGGCACGCTAGCGGCGCAACACTGAGCCCAGGGAGCTCTTTGCTCATGGACGATCTCCCACGCAAGGGTCCGATCGAAGCCAAGAGGGCGTGGCGCGAGCACCTCGCCCGGCGCGGCGACGCGGCGCCGGCCTTGCGTGTCGGGCTCGCGGCGAGCTTTACCGCCGATACGCTGGCGCCGTTTGTCGGTGCGGCGCTGCTGGCGGGCGGCATGGATGCCGAGCTCAAAATCGGCCCCTACAACCAGCTTTTCCAAACTTGCCTCGATCCCCAGGGCAACTTGGGCGGCCCGACCGACGTGATCGTGCTGCTGTGGCGGCTCGAAGATTTGCTGCTCGACGAGATCGGCGGATTTATGGCCGGCGATGCCGAAGCGCTGAGCCGTGCAAGCGCGAAGCTGTCCTCGCTCGCCGGGATGATCCGCCAGTTGCGCGGCGGGTTTAAAGGGATGGTCGTGGCCGGCGTGCCGCCCTATCCGACTGGGGCCGCGGGCAATCTGCTGGCGCTCGACAATGCCGGCGGTCTCGGTGGCCTGCACCGCAAGCTCGCGGGCGAATTTGTCGACGAAATCGGCCGGATCGAGGGCGTGTCGCTGGTCGACCTTGACGCGCTACAGCGTCAGGTCGGCATCGCGGCCGCGTTCGACGCCCGCAAATGGTATCTCTACCGTCAGCCGTTCAGCGACGCGTTCCTCCATGTCGCCGGGCAGCAGATCGGCCGCATCGTCCTGGCGTCGCGTCGAGCGGCGAAGAAATGCGTCGTGCTCGACGCCGACAACACGCTCTGGGGCGGCATCGTCGGCGAGGACGGGATCGACGGCATCCAGATCGGCGACGAGTTTCCCGGCTCGGCTTATCGCGATTTCCACAAATTCCTGCTCGGCTTGCGGTCGCGCGGCACGTTTCTCGCTGTCGCCAGCAAGAACAACGAGGCCGATGTCTGGGAGGTCTTCGACAAGCACAGCGGCATGGTGCTGAAGCGCGAGCACCTGTCGGCCTGGCAGATCAACTGGCTGCCCAAGGCGGAAAACATTCCGCTCATCGCCGAGTCGCTCAACATCGGCACCGACGGCCTCGTCTTCATCGACGATAACCCGATGGAAATCGCCTATATGCGCGATGCCCGACCCGAGGTGACGAGCATCCTCCTGCCCCCGGACCCGGCGGATATCCTCGCCGCGATGCAAGAGCTGACCTTATTCGACCAGCTCGAGATCACCGACGAGGATCGCAAGCGTGCCGACATGATGCGCCAGGAGCGCGACCGCGAGGCCTTCGGCGCGCAGATCAGCCACACCGATTTCCTCAAGGCGCTGAACCTCAAGGTCGATCTGTTCCGCGCCAAGACCGAGGATTTGGGCCGCGTCACCCAGCTTATCAACAAGACCAACCAGTACAACCTCACCACCATCCGCCGCACGCTCGACGAGGTGCGCGCGCTGGCCGACAGCGACGATTGGCGGCTCTACGCCTTCCGCGTCACCGACAAGTTTGGCGAATACGGCCTCGTGGGCGTCATCATCATTGAGGTTTCGTCCGACCGGCGGCGCTGGACCATCGACTCGCTGATGATGAGCTGCCGCGTGCTCGGCCGCGGGGTCGAGCAGGCGCTGGTCGGCGGGCTTGCCGCCGACGCCCGCGCCGAAGGTGCCGTCGAGTTCGTCGGCTCCTATATCCCGACCGCGAAGAACGCGATCTGCAAGTCGTTCCTGCCGGATCAGGGGTTCACCCAGACCGGCGAGCAGGAATGGCGTCTCGACCTGGCCGACGCGCCTGCTATCCCGGCGCATATCACGCGGCTCGGTGCGCCGGTCGCCACACTGGTCCGACTAGCGGATGTCGCGGAGTAAGCCATGTCAGCGCGGGTCTCCAAGGTCTTTTCCGAAGTGCTCGGCGTGGCCGCCGACACGATCACCGACGACACGTCGCCCGACAACACGCCGCAATGGGACAGCATGGCGGCGATGAACCTCGTGGTGGCGATCGAGGACGAGTTCGACATTCGCCTCAGCACCGCCGAGATCGTGTCGATGCGCACCGTCGCGATCGTCAAGAAGGTCCTGGCGTCGAAAGGCATCGCCGACGCCTGAACGCGGGGCTTGGCTTGCAGGATGATCCCTTTAGACCGAAGTAGAATTTTCCCGCCTCCCCCGGGCCCGCTCCGGGGGTCCACGTCTTCATTGGCCGACAGCAGCGCGGAGAGACATGGATGGCCGGAGCACCCCCGGACGCGATCCGAGGGCCGGCCAAGGCGAAAAGGAAACGCTTCGAGCAAGCATAAAAAGATCGATGCGGGGACCGGTCGATGTCGCTGAGCGATCCCGCCTTTCTCGGCTTTTTCGCCGTCGTCTTCGTGGTGTTCTACCTGCTGCCGGGCGGGAGGGCGCGCCTGTCACTGCTGTTGGCGGCGAGCCTCGCCTTCTATTTCAGGCTGGTGGGCGGGTATATCACGATCCTGCTTTTTGTCGCCGCCGCGGCTTATCTCGGCGCATTGTTGCTGCAACGCGCGCCTGTTGGCCGGTGGCGCACGGCGATCTTCGTCGCCGCGTTGCTGGCGCTTCTCGCGCCGCTCATCGTCTTCAAGTATCTCGGTTTTCTCGCCGGCGCGGCGAGCCTCAGCCTCCCGGACCCGCTCGCCGATCTGGCGCTGCCGATCGGGTTGTCATTCTTTACCTTTGCGGCGACCGGCTATCTGATCGACGTGCACCTCGGGCTCCTCGACGCGGAGCGCAATCCGCTGCGCCTCGCGCTGTTTGTGAGCTTCTTCCCGCTGGTGACCGCGGGGCCGATCGAGCGTGGCGGGCGCATCCTGCCGCAACTCGATTTGCAGGCGCCGATGTCAGCCGAGCGCTCATTTGAGGGACTGCGCCTCATCTTTATCGGGCTCGTGCTCAAGGTGCTGTTTGCCGACACCCTGTCCGCGCCGGTCGCGGATGTGTTCGGCGATCCGGAAAGTTCGCTGCCGCTCGACAAGCTCGTCGCCATCATCTTTTTCGCCTTTGACCTTTATGCCGATTTCGCCGGTTATTCGCTGATCGCGATTGGTTGCGCCAAGATGCTCGGCATCGAGGTGCAGCCCAATTTCCGTCAGCCGTTCCTGAGCCAGTCGATCCCCGAATTCTGGCGCACCTGGCACATCTCGCTGTCGTTCTGGGTGCGCGACTATCTCTTCATGCCGATGCGCGCGAAGTGGCGCCGCTCCGGCCACAAGGGGATGGTCGCGGCAACCCTGATCTCGTTCACGATCCTCGGCATCTGGCACGGCGCCGGGTGGCAGTTCGTGCTCTATGGCTTGGCGTTCGGCGTGCTGGCGGTCGGCTCGCTCTACACGATGAAGTACCGCGACGCCGCTTATGCCTGGCTTGGCGTGCCGCCTTTCGTGGTGCGCGTGATCCGCGCGGTCATCACCTTCTTCCTCTTCGCGCTGGTGCTGGTGCTCTTCCGGGTCACCTACCTGAGCGATGCCTGGCTGTTCTACCGCGACATCTTCTCGCTCGGTCTTCTCGACAATCTGTGGGACGGCGTGCGCTACGCCCTCTTCCACCAGGGCGAGGCGCCCAACCTGCCGCTGGTGACCGGTTACTGGGCCGACTGGTTTCTGATCGCCGCGATCGTCGCGGGCGATCTCCTGGCGCGCAACGGCCTGACCCTATGGAAGTGCGGCAAGGCGGTTCAGGCCGTCGCCTACAACGCCGGCCTCGCCGCGATCGTCTATCTGTGGATGTCGTCGAGCGTCGCGCCGCCCTTCCTCTATTATAAGTTCTGACGGGTTTCGCCGTGGTCGAGATGACAGCAACCGACGAAGCGGTGGAAAATCAGCAAGCGGCGGAGCATTCGCAGCTGCGCGAATGGCGTCGGCTGATCGGCGCGCTGCTCTTGCTGTTTTCGCCGCTGCTTCTCGCAGGCGTGCTGCTCGAAAGCCTGGCTTGGCGGATCGGCGAGACGATGCCGGCGTCTGCTGTCTCGGCGTGGCAGGATGGCGGGTCCGACCGCATCTGGCGCGGCGGCGACGGCCACTCCTACCTCACCTACAAGCTCGCCCGCATCGCCGATCTGAAGCCCGCGATCATCTCATTGGGGCCGGGCCGGGCTGATGCATTCCGCGCCGGGCCGTTCGCCCCCTACGGCTTTTACAATGCCGGGCAGACCGCCTGGACCTTCGACCAGTACCGCCGCTTCCTTGAGCTGATCACCCGTGAGGGCTACGCGCCGCGCGTGCTGGTCTTCGATCTCGACTACTGGATGTTCGCCTCCGGGTTCGATCATTACTGGGCCGACCGGTTCGACGAGCACCCGGAGACGCATGTCGCCAACCTCTTGCGCGTCGCCGGGCAATTGGCGAGCGCCCCGGTCGATCTGCTGCGTCGTCTCCCGGACACCGCGCACGAGCGCGGGCTGTTCGCGCTGTTGACCGGCGACGGGTTCAATCCCGACGGCTCGCGCCTCGCGCCGCCGGCCGGCGCCGGCCCGCGGCGCCTCGCCGACGACGGCACCGGCGTCGGCGTGCCGCCAGTCGTGCTGGCCGACCGCGTCGCCGACGAGCAGATCGCCGAGTTCGACCAGTTCGTCGCCTTCGCCAAGTCGAAGAACATCGCGCTAATCGGTGTGCAATTGCCGTTCTATGCGAAGATCCTCGATGGCCTCAACGGCAGCGCCGATGCCGGCATCTGGCGCCAGTTCGAGAGCGCGGCATGGCAGCAACAGCATTTCGCCGCGTCCGGCGTCATCTTCTTCGACTTCGCCAACATGCCGGAATACCGCGACAAGCCCGAATATTTCAGCGACTCGCTCGACCCCGATGCGCGAATCGTCGCCGATGTCACGCGCCGGATCATGGCCGACAAGCGGGTGCGCGCCGAGTTGCCCGATGCCAAGTGACGCAAACCCTTTCGGGCTGAGCTTCCACCATCTCGGGCTGGCGGTGCGCGGGCCGCGCGACGCGACGCAATTCCTTGGCGGTCTCGGCTATGTCCTCGCCGAACCGGTCTTCGACCCCGAGCAGAACGTCAACCTCATCATGTGCACGCAGGCCGGGTCGATGCCGGATGTCGAGATCATCTACCCGGCGGCCGGGAAATCGCCGGTCGACGCGCTGATCGCCGGCCGCCCCGACGGCATTGTCTATCACATATGCTACGTGACC
>Ga0335074_10011458_pt1 | contig 12401 bp, 9 predicted proteins | sample Lox_Sample_23_FD_206715 | JGI IMG/M metagenome (GOLD analysis project Ga0335074, IMG submission 206715) | Soil microbial communities from Loxahatchee National Wildlife Refuge, Florida, United States - Lox_Sample_2.3 | ecosystem: Environmental > Terrestrial > Soil > Wetlands | place: USA: Florida...
GAGGACGGGCTACCCGAGCTGCGCCTGCCCGCGGAGGCGTTCGTCCGCCTGGTCTACGGCCGCCTCGGCGCGCACCACACGCCCCCGGTGCAAGCCGACGGCGTCGACCTCGACGAGCTGCGCCAGCTCTTCCCCGGCTTCTAAGGCCGCCGGACCGGCGGGAGGCGCCCGCCCAGGCAGGGGTCCCGTTTGGCCGGGCGCAGGCGTTTGGGCTTGTGGCCCCCCGGCCCCGTCTGACGCAATGCCAGAACCATGCCCGGCGGGGTCGTTCATGATCATGGCCAGAAACGGGCAAATACCGCCCAAAACTGGCCACGATCATGAACGCTGCCCGGAATGCAACGTTCCGGCATAACGCGGATCTGGTCCCGCGGCAGGCTGGCAGCGGGCGCTCCACCACAGCAGGCCGCCACCCGCGCCGCACGGCCACGCCGCCCCGGCCCGCAACGAGGACCCCGGCCAGCAGAAAGGCCCGGGAATCCGCGACCACGGGCTTCTTAAGTTCCTGGCCTTGCGCTAAACGGGGCTCGTGGCCCACGGGCCCCAGATAGACGCTGTAGCGTGCCGGACATCGCCCGGCTGCGCCGGGCGTTTCAGGCCCGCTAGCCCGATCAGTCGGCCAGGATGGCGGCGGCGAGGGCCGCGACGCGGTCGGGGTCGGCGATGGCGTCCATCTCCACGATCTTGCCGTGCGAGATGGTGATCCCCAGGACCGCGACCGGCTGCCCGTATACGGTCACGATCACGCCGGCGGTCCCGTTGACCAGGGCCGGGTGGATCACCGCGTCGGGATGGTGGACGGCGAGCGCCCGGGCGGCCACGGCCTCGGGGCCACGCAGCACCACGGTTGCCTCCGGGAGCGCCGTCCCGCCGTCCGAACGCAGCACGACATCGGGGTCCAGCAGGGCGACCAGCGCGTCGAAGTCGCCGCGATGCGCGGCGGCGTAAAAAGCATCGACGACCTGGCGCTGGCGAGCGATGTCACGTTCTGGAGCCTGGGCGGAGGCGCCGCGGACCCGGCGGCGGGCCCGGCTGGCCAGCTGCCGGGCTGCCTCGGCCGACCGGTCCACCATCGGCGCGATCTCCTCGAACGGCAGGTCGAACAGGTCATGCAGCACGAACGCCAGCCGCTCAGCCGGGGGCAGCGTATCCAGGACCACCTGCAACGCCAGCCCGACCGAATCGGCGAGCACCGCCTGCTCCTCCGGCCCGGCCTCCTCGATCCGGCCGAGGACCGGGTCGGGCAGGTGTACCGGCAGCGGCTGCTCCCGCCGGGTATTCCGCGCCCGCAGCATGTTCAGGCAGACCCGGGCCACGATCGTGGTCAGCCAGGCACCGAGGTTCTCCACCTCACTGGCGTCAGCCCGGCTCAGCCGTAGCCAGGCGTCCTGAACCGCGTCATCCGCTTCGGCCAGCGAGCCGAGCATCCGGTAGGCCACGCCCCGCAGCCGCGCCCGGTTCTCCTCGAACCCCTCCGCCAGCCACTCTGACCCAGCCATCGGTCACACTCCCCGGTTACGACGTGTCGTACAGGAAAGACACCTCAAATCCGGCCGATGTGACAGAGAGTAGAGGAAACCGATGAGCGACTTTCAGGCCAGGTACCTCGACACCACGCCGCTGACGGGCACCGCGTCGGCCGACCCCGTTGGTGACGAAAAGTAATAATGACGATGCGCTTACGGATATCGCAACCGCGTCCCGCGCGCCGACCCCAAGCGGAACAATCGTCACATCCCGTGCATATGTGAGCACGGAGGGGCATTGTTCGCCGCTGTTACGGCGGGGAAGGCTGGGATCGGCATGACGGCACAGGCCCACGACACCATCACACCCGCCACCGCGACCCGGCCGACTCGCCGGGCCAGCGTGAACGTCATCCAGCTGACCCAGCGAGATATCGACGGGCTGCTGTTGTGCGGGGAGCATTACGCCGCCCCCTACGACCTGCTCGAGGACGCGCTGCGGGTGCCGCCCGGCCGACTGCCCGCGATCTTGCGCCGGTGGCGTCGCACCGGGTACGCCGCCACCGGCCGGCTGGGCACCGGGCCCGGATGGTGCTGGCTGACCCGGGACGGGATGGCCGCCACCGGGCTCGGGTTCCCGGCCGTGCAGCCCGCGCTGGGCCGGCTGGCGCACATCCGCGCCGTCCTGGCCGCCCGGCTGTGGCTGGAGACCAACCCGGGCTGGAGCAGCGGCCACGCCTGGTGGCATTCCGAACGGCGGCTACGTGCCGACCAGCCCGCGGCCGGGCGCGGCGGGCACGTGCCGGACGCGGAGATCCACTGGCCCAGCATCCCGGGCAGCCGGTACGGCGGGCAGGTCTGGGCGGTCGAAGTCGAGCGCACCCCCAAGCCCGTCGCCCGCACCATCCGGATCATGAGCGAGCTCGTCACCTTCCGGCAGTATTCCCTGGTGGTCTACCTGACCGCGTCGGCCGCCCGGTCCGTCGTGACGCGGGCCGTGGCCTCCCTCCCGCCCGACGATCAGCCCAGGATCGCCGTCCGGGACCTACCCGCGACCGCGCTCACGCCGGAGCCGGCGCGATGACGGCCTGGTCCTGGCTGCGGCCGGTCGCGGGTCTGTGGCTGATCCGCATGGCGATCAGGGTGACCAGATGGCTGCTGCTGGCCGTGATCGTGATCGTGGCCTGGCCGCTCACCCTGATCGTCCTGGCCGGTTACGTCTTGGGCTGGCGGCGGGGCTGGCCGCCGGTCCGGCTGCTCCGCGCCGCGGCCTGGGCGCTGACCGGTACTGCCGCGTCCCTGCTGGTCCAGGTCGTGCACCACCAGGCCTGGCAGACGGCGGCACTGACCGCGGGCCGCTGGTGGGCGTACGGCAGGCCGCCCCACCCGGCTGCGCAGTCCGTGCTGGCCTCGGCCCGCGCGTTCGTCCTGCTGGCCTCGGCCACGCTCCCGGCCGGACTCGGGCTGGCCGCTGCGGTGTGGGCGTGGCGGAAGAACGCCATCACCACCGGCCGGGGCGGCTTCACGGCCTCAGCGCCGATCACATTCGATGGCCGGCAGTGGCGATGGCAGGTCAGCACGGCCAAGGAGCTGATCAAGGCCCCCGGCGCGGTCCCGCTGCTGGCCCGGGGCGGGAAGATCCCGGTCGGCGGCACCATCCGCACCGTCGGGCATCACTGGGACCCGGTGTTCAGCCTGCCCGCCGAGGCGTGCGCACGGCACATGGTGATCGTCGGCGCCACGGGGTCGGGAAAGACGAACCTGATGATCCGGTTGTGGGCGGGCTGGTTCACCGCCACCTTAGGCGCCTACCGGGCCGGGCGCGGGAACCGGCCGCTGCTGGTGGTGCTGGACTGCAAGGGCGGCCGGGACGCCCGTCGCAAAGCCGACCGGACCCGGCGCCTGCTGTACGCGGCCGGGACCCGCCACGTGATGATCTGGCCGGATGACGCCGCTCTGTCCCTGTGGGCCCTGCCGGCCCAGGACCTGGCCGTCCTGCTGTACCAGATGATCGAGACCGGTACCGGCTCGGCGGCTTACTACGCCGACATCATGCAAGCCGTGCTCACCCTGGCCGTCACCGCCCCGGGCGGTCCCCCGCTGAACGCCACCGCGTTCCTGGACCGGCTGGACGCCAAATGGCTGGCCCGGGCCTGGAGCGACGGCCGCCACCCCCGGGAGGCCGCCCTGGTGCACAGCGCCGCCCGGCACCTGCCCGACATCCAGATCCGGTACGCCACGCTGCTGGAACGCCTCGGCCCGGCCCTGGACGGCCCCGGCACCCTGGCCGACGCGGACGCCTGGTACTTCATCCTGGAAGGAACCCGGGAACCTTCGGTGGCCCAGGCTCAGGCCATGGCGCTGACCGAGTTGGCCGCCCACGCCGCTACCGACCAGTTCGGTGAGCCGCGGGCCATACTGCTGGCCGCGGATGACTACTCCGCGGTCTCGGGCCGGGTTCCGCTGTCCAACCTCTACGAGCGAGGCCGGTCCCTGGGCATCGGAGTGCAGGTCAGTGCCCAGTCCTGGCAGGGGCTGGGCCGGGACGAGGATGAGCGGTACCGGATCGCGGCCACCGCCGACGGCGGGATCTTCGTCATGCAGACGCCCTATCCGGAGCCGCTGACCCAGCTAGCCGGAACCCGCCGGGTGCTGGAGACCACGCGCAACCTCATCGGCCACCGGTGGGGACGTGGGGGCACCGCCCGGATCCAGCGGGCCAGTACCGCCGATCCTGACCTGATCCGCCGCCTGGACATAGGCCAGGCCTGCTACATCCACCGAGGCGCGGCCACCTTCGTCCAGGTCGCCCGGCCCAAACCCTCCCCGTTGAGCCTGCTCCCGCCGCCCGCCTCGCCGGTGAGCCAGCCGTCCCCGGCGCAGGACGAACCCGCTCCCGCGCCCTGGCCCATGACCCGCGACCTCGATGACATCCTCGGGCCCGCAGACGGCCCCGTGAAGCGCAACCCGTTCGCCGTCCTCGGCGTGCCCGAACGCTCCAACCTGGACGATGAGACCGTCCGCGCCGCCTGGCGGGCCATCGCCGCCGCTACCCACCCCGACCGCGCCGACGGCGGCGACCTGGCCAGGTACACCCAGGCCAGCGCCGCCTACGCCGAGCTGGTTACCCCGTGGAGCCGGTCAGAGGCCTACGCTGACCTGATCGAGCAGGCCTGGCCAGAAGGCCGCTTCGACGACCATCCCGACGGCACGGATCCAGGTACCGAGCCGCTGCCGGCTGTTCCCGCCGCGGCGCCGTTGCACCCGTGGCCGCCCTCCCCGCTGCGGCTGCTGCTCACCGTGGCCTGGATCCCGTCCCGGATCCGCCGCGGCCGCCCGCTGCGCCTGCTCATACGCGCCGACCTCGCCGCCGGGCTCTCACTGGCGGTGCTGGCCGTGGTCCCGGGCCAGCCGATGGCCGTCGCCGACGTCGCCACGCTGATCACCTGGTTCCTGGTGACCGGCCGCAAGGACCTCGCGCCGCCGCCGGAGCGGTAAGCCGGTCGGCCGGCCCCTAGTCCGGCAGCAGCGTCCCGATCACGACGGTGGCGTTCAGTTCATCCGAGGTCGCGACGCGCGCGGTTAGGCCGCTGGCCGTGAAGGCCGCCGCGGCCAGCGGCGCCTGGCGCTCGCTGGTCTCGATCAGCAGGTGGCCGCCGGGGGCCAGCCACGCCGGGGCCCCGGCCGCCGCGCGGCGCAGCACATCCAGGCCGTCCCGCCCGCCGTCCAGCGCCACCAGCGGCTCGTGCGCCCGCGCCTCCGGCGGGAGGAAGCTGATCTCTTCGGTCGGCACGTAGGGCACGTTGGCCGTGAGCAGGCCGACCCGGCCTTGCAAGCGGGCCGGCAGCGGCTGGTACAGGTCACCTTGGTAGACGGGCCCGGGAACGTTGCGCCGGGCGCAGCGCACCGCGGCCGGGTCAATGTCGGTGGCATACGCCTCGGCCCGGTCCACGGCCGCGGCCAGCGCCGCGCCGATCGCGCCCGCGCCGCAGCACAGGTCGACGACAACAGCTCCCGGACTGGCCAGTCCTATCGCCTGCTGAACCAGGAACTCGGTGCGACGGCGCGGCACGAAGACGCCGGGGTCCACGGCGATCCGCAGCCCGCAGAACTCGGCCCAGCCGAGGACCTGCTCGAGCGGCAGCCCAGCGGCCCGCCGCTCGACCATCTCCTCGAGTTCTTCCGGGGTCCGGGCGGCGGCGATGATCAGCCGGGCTTCGTCCTCGGCGAACACGCAGCCCGCAGCGCGCAGCCGGGCGACGACCGGGGGCTCAGGCACGCGGCACGCGGCGGTAACGAAGATAGGTGGTCTGGGAGGGGAACGTCCGGGTCTCCAGCAGTTCCAGCTTGAGCGCGCGGCCCAGCGGCGGGAAATACGGCGTGCCGCCGCCCAGCACGACCGGGACGATGAACAGCCGGTATTCGTCGATGAGGTCCAGCTTGATCAACGTGGACGCCAGCCCGGCACCACCGACGGACACCACGCCGTCCCCCGGCGCTTCCCTGAGCCTGGCCACCTCGCTGGCCGCGTCGTCGCTGGCCAGGCGGGCGTTGCCCTCGACCTCCTCCAGCGTGGTGGAGAACACGACCTTCGGGATCGCGTTCCAGATCCGGGCGAACTCGAGCTCGTCCGGACCGGATGGGGCCGCCTTGGGGTCCCCCCAGACCAGCATCGCCTCGTACAGCCGCCGGCCCATCAGCTCCACGCCGATATGCGGCGTCTGCTCGACGTGGAACCGGAACAGCTCCTGATCCGGCGCGGTCCAGGAGATGTCGTCGCCCGGACCCGCGATGAAGCCGTCCAGCGACACACTCATGGAGTAGATAACCGTGCGCATCATGGTCTCCCCGTGGTCAGACTTAAGTCATGTCCGTACAGATCCGGCCGCCCCGGCCCGGCGACGGCGAGGGCATGGCCCGCGTGTGGCTTACCGCCGGAGCCTATTACGCCGATCTCGATCCGGCGTATTTCCAGGTTCCCTCAGCTGAGGGCCTGGCCGCGTCCTTCGAAGCCGACATCAAGGCCACCAGCCAGGACGGCGATAAACTGCGGCTGGTCGCCGAACGGGACAACCTGGTCGCGGGCTGGCTGACGGCGCACGTGGAACACCCCTACGCCAACGCCGCCCACCAGCAGGTCCGTGAGCTCGGCTGGATACGGCTCGTGATAGACGCCCTGATGGTCGACCAGGCACGGTGGCGCCAGGGGACCGGCAGCGCGCTGCTGGAGGCGGCCGAGTCGTGGGGACGCGAACGTGGCGCGGTCGTGGCCCGTCTGCACACCTACCCGGGCAGCCCCGTCTCCGTGCCCTTCTACGAGCAGCACATGGGCTACGAGCGCCGCTCGATCCTGTTCCAGAAGCCGCTGTTACCCGGCGGCGAGCAGGGAGCGCAGCACGTACTGCATGATGCCGCCGTGCCGGTAGTACTCCGCCTCGCCTGGGGTGTCGATCCGCACGACCGCGCGGAATTCCTTGCCGTCGGCTGATACCACGACCTCGTTCGGCATATTGCCCTTGTTCATTTCCTCGATGCCGCTGATGTCGAACGTTTCGCGCCCGGTCAGCCCGAGCGAGGCCGCCGACTCCCCCGGGCGGTACTGCAGCGGCAGCACGCCCATGCCGATCAGGTTGGACCGGTGGATGCGCTCGAAGGACTCGACCAGCACGGCACGCACGCCGAGCAGCAGCGTGCCCTTGGCGGCCCAGTCCCGGGACGAGCCCGAGCCGTACTCCTTGCCTCCGAGCACGATCAGCGGGGTGCCCTCGTCGAGGTAGCGGCGAGACGCATCGTAGATCGTCAGCTGCTCGCCGTCCTTGACCGTCACCCCGCCCTCGGTGCCGGGTGCGAGCTGGTTGCGCAGCCGGATGTTGGCGAACGTGCCGCGGATCATCACCTCGTGGTTGCCGCGCCGCGAGCCGTAGGAGTTGAAGTCGCGCCGCTCGACGCCGTGCTCGGTCAGGTAGACCCCGGCCGGGCTGTCAGTCTTGATCGCGCCGGCCGGCGAGATGTGGTCGGTGGTCACCGAGTCGCCCAGCATGGCCAGCACCCGGGCGCCGGTGATGTCGGTAACCGGCTCGGGCTCGGTCGGCATCCCGTCGAAGTACGGCGGGCGGCGGACGTACGTCGAGTCCTGCGCCCAGGCGAAGGTGTCGTCCGCCGGGATCTCCAGTGCCCGCCAGTTGTCGTCGCCGTGGAAGACGTCGGCGTAGTCGCGGGTGAACATCTCCTGAGCCACCGCGCGCTGCACCACGTCGGCGACCTCCTCCGGCGACGGCCAGATGTCGGCCAGGTAGACCGGCTTGCCTTCGGGATCGGAGCCGAGCGGCTCGCGGGCCAGGTCAATGTCCATCGTCCCGGCCAGCGCGTAAGCCACGACCAGCGGCGGGGAGGCCAGGTAGTTCAGCTTGACGTCCGGGTTGATCCGGCCCTCGAAGTTCCGGTTTCCCGAGAGCACGGAGACCACGGCCAGGTCATTGTCGTTGACCGCCTCGCTGATCGCCGGCGGCAGCGGGCCGGAATTCCCGATGCAGGTGGTGCAGCCGTAGCCGACCAGGTTGAAGCCGAGCTTGTCCAGGTAGGGCAGCAGCCCGGAGCGCTCGTAGTAGTCCATGACCACCTTGGACCCGGGCGCGAGCGTGGTCTTGACCCAGGGCTTGCGGTTCAGGCCCCGGTCCACCGCGTTGCGGGCCAGGAGCGCGGCACCGACCATGACCGAGGGGTTGGACGTGTTCGTGCAGGAGGTGATCGCGGCGATAACCACGCTACCGTGGTCGACGCTGGTCGTGGTACCGTCCTCGAGCGTGACCTGGACCGGGTCGGAGGCCCGGGTACCGTCGCCCGAGGCCACCGGGTCGGAGGCGGGGAACGTGCCGGCCAGGCCGTTGTCCAGGCTGGTTTCCGTCACGTAGTTGGGCAGCGCGTCGCGGAAGGCGTTCTTCGCGTCGGCCAGCGCGATCCGGTCCTGCGGGCGCTTGGGGCCCGCGATCGACGGGACCACGGTGGACAGGTCGAGGCTGAGTTCCTCGGAGTACCGCGCCTGGCGGCGCGGGTCGTGCCACAGGCCCTGCTCCTTGGCGTACGCCTCGACCAGCGCGAGCTGCTCGCGCGGCCGGCCGGTCAGGGCCAGGTAGTCCAGCGTGTTCTGGTCGATGGGGAAAATCGCGCAGGTGGACCCGAACTCCGGTGACATGTTGCCGATCGTGGCCCGGTTGGCCACCGGCACCGCGGCCACGCCCTCGCCGTGGAACTCGACGAACTTACCCACCACGCCGCGGCGGCGCAGCAACTCGGTGATGGTGAGCACGAGGTCGGTGGCGGTCGCGCCGCTGGGCAGCTCGCCGGTCAGCCGGAACCCGACGACCTTGGGGATGAGCATGGACACCGGCTGGCCGAGCATGGCGGCCTCGGCCTCGATGCCGCCGACGCCCCAGCCGAGCACGCCGAGGCCGTTCTGCATGGTGGTGTGCGAGTCGGTGCCCAGGCAGGTGTCGGGATAGGCCATCTTGTCCCGGGTCATGATCACTCTGGCCAGGTACTCGATGTTGACCTGGTGCACGATACCGGTGCCGGGCGGGACCACCTTGAACTGGCTGAACGCCTCCTGGCCCCAGCGCAGGAACCCGAACCGTTCCCGGTTGCGCTGGAACTCGATCTCCACGTTCCTGGTGAACGCGTCAGGCCGGCCGAACACGTCGGCCACCACCGAGTGGTCGATGACCAGCTCGGCGGGGATGAGCGGGTTGATCCTGGTCGGGTCGCCGCCCAGGGCCCGCATGGCCTCGCGCATGGCGGCCAGGTCGACGACGGCCGGGACGCCGGTGAGGTCCTGCAGGATCACCCGGGCCGGGGTGAACTGGATCTCGGTGTCGGGCTCGCTTCGCGGGTCCCACTGAGCGAGCGCGTTGATGTGCTCGACGGTGATGTTGGCGCCGTCCTCGTTGCGGAGCAGGTTCTCCAGCAGGATTTTCAGGCTGTAGGGGAGGCTGCTGGATCCTTCGGCCGCGTCCAGCTGGTAGATCTCGTACTGCGTGCCTGCGACCTCAAGCGCCGCCCGGCTGCCCAAGCTGTTCGCGGTCATCGTCCCTGAGCCTCCTCGCTCGTCCCGGCTAGCCGTCCCAGCCTACAGTATCTCGATATCAAGCTACTTTACCAGCGCCCGGCTCGGCACCTCGGGCCGCGGGGCCGAGGTGGCCGCTGATTAGGATGATTCCGTATTCAAGGAGTCTCCGGCGTCGAGAGGACATCACCGGCATGCGCTTCGCGATCAAGACCCGGCCCGAGCACCAGACGTGGGAAGAGATCCGCGACGCTTGGCTCGCGGCTGACGAGATCCCGCTGTTCGAGTCGGCCTGGAACTGGGACCACTTCTACCCGCTGACCCAGCCCTTCGACGGGCCCAACTTCGAGGCCTGGACCATGCTGGCCGCGATGGCCCAGGCCACCCGGCGGATCCGGATCGGCTGCCAGGTGACCGGGATGATCTACCGGCACCCGGCGGTGCTGGCCAACATGGCCGCGACGGTCGACATCATCTCCGGCGGCCGGCTCGAGCTGGGCCTGGGTGCCGGCTGGAACCAGATGGAGTGCGACGCCTACGGGATCGACCTGCCGCCGCTGAGGGAGCGGTTCGACCGGTTCGACGAGGGCGTGGAGGCCATCGTCCGGCTGGCGACCCAGCCGACCACGACGTTCGCGGGCCAGTACGTCAAGCTCACCGACGCCAGGTGCGAGCCGAAGCCGGTGCAGCAGCCGCACCCGCCGGTCGCGATCGGCGGCCGCGGCAAGACGCGCACGCTGCGCACGGTGGCGCGCTGGGCCCAGCAGTGGAATGCCATCACGGCCAGTCCCGAGGATTGGCTGGAGCTCAAGGAGGTGCTCACCGGGCACTGCGCCGCTCTCGGCCGGGACGTGAACGAGATCACCTGCTCGGTCAACGTGCGCATCGAACCGGACGGGAACCTGGAGCCCGTGGTCGCCGCGGCGGCCGCTTACCGCGAGGTCGGCGTCGACCTGATCATCGTGAACCTGCCGCTGCACGCCAAGCCCGATTCGCTCAAGCCGCTGGCCGAGGCGCTGGGGCCGCTGGCGTAACGGGTTGTGCGGCTCGTTGTTTGTCTCGGCCAGCCGCGCGTGCGCAGCGCGGCTGGCGTCGGCCATCAGGGGCGGCACGCCGAGTTCGGTGAGCATGTCCGCGGCCGCCTCCATCTCGGCGGCCCGGCGCACGGCGTGCCGGGTGGTGCCATCGACGAACCGGGCCACGCTGCGCGCGTCGGACTCGGTGAGCTCGGCTTCGATGTGCTCGCGCAGCCACTGCTCATGGCCGGCGGCGCGGGCGGCCTCAAGGGCCTCGACGATGGCCGTCGCCATGCCCTTGTAGAACACGCTGCGGAGCAGCTTCTTGGTGGCCGCGAGCCCGGCGGGCCCGGCCAGCACCTCGATGCAAGCCCCCAGCGGGGTCAGCATGCCGGCGTAGCGTTCGGCGCCGTCGCCGCTGGCCAGCATGGGGACGCGTAGGCCGCGGCCCGGGACGGGAGCCATCATCGCGACGTCGGCGAAGGGCACGCCGGCGGCCGCGGCGATACCCGCGAGTTCCCGCTTGGTGCCCGGTGCGGCGGTATTCAGGTCGGCCCACAGGGCGCCGGGGCCCAGGCCGGGCAGGCCGGCCCGGAAGGCGCCGACGGCCGCCTTCGCGCTGTTCACGCTCAGCACCAGGTCCGCGCCCCGCGCTGCCTCCGCCTCGCTGCCCGTGTCGGTCAGGCCGGGGTCCGCCGCGGCATCGGCCCAGGCCAACCGCGCCGCGACCGCCGGGTCGTAGCCCCGGACTCGCGCGCCCGCGGCCAGCAGGTCACGCGCGATCAGCGAGCCGGCCTCGCCCAGGCCGAGCACCGCGATAACCAGCGGGCGCTGGTCAGGGCTCACCATGCGCGGGGTGGCTCCGCGCGGACGCTCACACCTTCGGGCGGGGTGACCGGGCCGCTTGTCTGCTGGTGCTCCGGTCCGGCGTCGGCGGCCTGGCCGTCGCGAGGGCTGGTCACGTCCGGCTGGACCGCCGGAGACTGCTTGAAGTAGCCGCTGATCAGCTCGCGCTGCTGGGCCAGCAGCTGGTCGAAGTGCTTGTCCACGTTCTGCTCGCCGATCGCTTCCGCGGTCAGGTACAAATCCTTGAGCTGCTCGAGCTTGCGCGCTCGCGCCTGCTCGGGCGCCTCCTGGCGCTCATCCGGGGCCGCATCCGGCGGCTCATGCGGCTCTTGTGGCCGTTGCGGCTCTTCGGCCCCGGCCTCGGTGGAAGGCAGCAGCGGCTCGAACGGGCCGCGGGCCTGCTCATGCTGCGGAACGGGATCCTCCGCCAGCAGGTCATACCAGTAGGCGCTGTCGTCGGCGGCCGAGCGCCGCGACGATGAGCTGGGCGCCGGGTCACCAGGATCCCGGTACACATAGACGTCCCGGTCGGCCTCGGTCGGATCGGCCGGCCGACCGGGGTACGGCTGGTTCCGGCCGCGCGGCGGGACCGCGGTGGAGCGGATGACCTGCGCGTACCCGCCGTCGAAGGTCCCGCCGGGCCGGGCCGGGCCTGGCCCTACCGGGGAACCCGGACCCGAGGCCGCGGGAGGTTCTGGCCGCCGTCCAGCGGACGGCCCGTAACCGGGCGGCCCGTAACCGGGCGGACTGGAGCCGGGCGGGCCGTATCCGGGAGGGCCGTAGCCAGGGGCGCCCGAAGGCCGGCCGGTTCCGCCTTCTGGTCCGGGGCGGAACGGCCCAGGACGAGCGGCGCCGGGTGGACGCCCCGGTTCGAAGGGCGGTACCGCGGCGTCCGGCCGCCAGGAATCGCGGGGCGGAGGAGCGTCGCGAGGCGGGTTCCCGGGGCGCGGCGGCGGGCCGGGGCGCGGTGCAGGGCCCTCGCGTGGCGGCGTGCCCTCGCGTGGCGGCGGGCCC
>Ga0335074_10011459_pt1 | contig 12401 bp, 8 predicted proteins | sample Lox_Sample_23_FD_206715 | JGI IMG/M metagenome (GOLD analysis project Ga0335074, IMG submission 206715) | Soil microbial communities from Loxahatchee National Wildlife Refuge, Florida, United States - Lox_Sample_2.3 | ecosystem: Environmental > Terrestrial > Soil > Wetlands | place: USA: Florida...
GGACCGCGGCGCGTCGGGAGGCAACTGGTTCACCGGGTCAATCAGGCCGTCGACGAGCTCGGCTACACGGCGAATTTGCAGGCGCGCGCAGTGGCCACCGGCCAGAGCAACATGGTCGGCGTTGTCGTGCACGACATCTCCGACCCTTACTTCTCCTCGATCGCCGGCGGGCTGATCGAGGTGGCCGAGCGGCAGCGGCTGCTGGTCTGCCTGTCCAGCACGGCGGCGGGCGAGGCTGGCGAGCGGCAGTACGTCGCGCTGATGCGAGCGCAGCGCGCTCGCGCCGTCATCGTGATCGGCAGCAGGACCGACGACCAGGCGAGGCTGGCCGAGCTGCGCGGTGAGATCGGGGCGTTCAGCCGTTCGGGCGGGCGCGCAGTGTGCATCGGACAGGACCTGCTCGGGGTGGACACCATCCTTCCGGAGAACGCTGCGGGCGCCGAGGCTCTCGGCAGGGCGCTGGTGGTCCAGGGCCACCGCAGGTTCGCGGTGCTGGCCGGCCCGCGCGGGCTGCTGACTGCGCGCGACCGGCTCACCGGGTTCCTTGACGGCCTGGCTGCCTGGTCGGTTAGCGTCGATCCGCGGTGCATCGTGCACGGGGCGTTCAGCCGGGACGGCGGCTACGAGGCGATGAGCACGGTCCTTGCACTGGGCCGCCCGCTGCCGGACTGTGTCTTCGCCGCCACGGATGTGATGGCCGTCGGGGCGCTCGCACGGCTCCGGGCCGAGGGCATCCGGGTTCCAGACGACGTCGGCTTGGCCGGCTTCGACGACCTTCCGACTCTGCGCGACGTCTATCCGCCGCTGACCACCGTGCGCCTGCCGCTTGGCCAGATGGGTGAGATGGCAGCTCGCCTGGTCCTGACCGAGCCGAGTGCGGACCGACCGCGTGTCGTGCCCGTTCCCGGCGAGGTCATCTTGCGCGATAGCACTCTGCGGCCGCCGCCCGCCCGATAGCTGCGGCGCCACGACCTCCGACTTATGCCGCCAGCGGGCGACCGCAGGCAACCGGTCTGGCGAGCCGGCAAGCGCAACACTTACGACCCGGCCGGCTCTTGCGTGAACTACAGGCGTCCGGTACGTTGCGGCTCAATTGGGAAAGCACTTTCCCGACTAACAAGATCACGCAGCGACGGTCATATCAAGGCAGTGACGGTCATTCAGCCACGATTGCGCGGAGCGTGCGTCAGCCGGGAGCGGCGCGGGGCGGCACCACGGCGCACAGATGCGGAGTATCGGATGGGCGCTGTCGAGCAGGCCTGGCGGGAATCCGGTTTCACCAACGGGCACGGCGGCATCCGGCTCGCCCGGCGGCTGCGCGCAGGCATGGTGCACGTCAATGACGCAACGCCGCATGACGAAGCGCTAGCTCCGGTCGGCGGCATCGGGCAGCCGGGGCTCGGCGGCCGGTTCGGTGGTGAGGCGAGCATCGAGGAATTCGCCAAGCGGCGCTGGCTGAGTGCGACGCAGAGAACGCTCACTAATCAAATTGATATTGACCCGAATGAACATCGCCCGCACTGATATCAGCTGTGTCGCTCTTGCCCTGGGCGGCGCAGCACCGGACAATTCTGGCAACTGTCCTCCGACGACTGCAGTCGGCATAAGGAGTGGTCATGAGCGATGCGGCGTCCGTGCCGTTTACCGAAACCAAGGCGCCTGAGGCGCCAGAGCGGCTGCACCGCGGCGCGCTCAGCTTGATCGACATCGCCGCCTCGACGATGGCCAATATCGGGCCCGCCTACAGCTTCTTCTTCGGGTTCGGCCTGATCGTCCTCACCGCCGGGATCGCGGCGCCGCTGACGATCATCGCGGCCGGCATCGCCGTGGCCCTGCTGGGCAACACGCTGTCCCAGTTCTCCCGCGCGCATCCCTCGACCGGCGGGTTCATCACCTTCGTCGGAAAGACGTTCGGCGGCACTTCCGCGGTCACCACGGCGCTGCTGTGCGGGGCCGGCTACATCATCGCGATCTCCTCGGTGCTGGCCGTGTCGGGCTGGTTCCTGGAGTTCACGCTCAATTACTACTTCGGCTGGAACGTGCCCTGGATCATCTGGTCGGTCCTGCTCACCGGCGGGGCCGTGGTGATGATGCTGCGCGGCGTCGGGGTGTCGACGAAGCTCGCCGGGTTCTTCTTCGGTTTCGAGCTCCTGGTCCTGGTCGTGGTGTCGGTGATCTCGCTGATCAAGAACGGCTCCCACCTGTCCGCCGCGCCGTTCGACCCGCATAACATCACTGGCGGGTTCGGCGGCCTGGCCGCGGGCTTCCCGCTAGCGGTGTACTTGTTCATCGGCTGGGAAAACTCGGCCGCACTGGCGGAGGAGACCAGTTCCCCGCGCAGGAACGTGCCGCGGGCCGTGTTCCTGTCGGTGGCACTCATGCTGGTCAGCTACCTGCTCTTCGCTTACGCCACCGTGTCCGGCTTCCTGGACAACGGCGCCAAGCTGTCCGCCGCGCCCATCCCCTTCATCACCGTCGCGCACTCTTCGCTCGCCGCGCTGGCTGTGTTCGCCTATCTGGCCGGCCTGACGTCGACCATGGGCGTGCTGATCGCCGCGGTCAACTCGCAGGCGCGGCTGATCTTCAACGCAGGCCGGGAGGGCCTGCTCCCGCGGTTCATCGGCCGCGTCTCGGCGGGCCGCCAGGTGCCGCGCAACGCCATCTTCACGTTCGTCGGCATCGCCGGCGTGATCATCGTCATCTGGGCGATCGGCCACCTGATCGGCGGGCACGCCGAGAGCGGCAGCATGAACGGCCTGTCGTTCTTCGATGAGTCCGGCACCATGGGCACGATCCTGGTGCTGGTGGTGTACTTCATGTCCAACCTCGCCTTGCCGTTCTATTACCGCCGGTACCGGCCGAACGAGTTCAACCTCCTCAAGCACGCGATACTGCCGGTCCTCGGCATGATCGCAATCGCCATCCCGGTCTACTACCTGTGCAAGCCGCCGCAGCCGGCGCCCTACGACTGGTTCCCGTACGCGGCCGGGATCGTCATCGTGCTGTCGGTCATCTATTCCCTCTTCCTGGTCAGGCGCGATCCGGGTCTCGGTGAACGGGTCGGGTCCATCGTGGCCGACGAGTAGCCGGCGTCCGGCCGGCCCTGGCGCAGGCCGGTAGCCCGAAGTGCCCGTTTCCAAAGAAGATCTCGGAGATTTGAAATGACCGACACAGCCGTGCAGGCTGACGCAAAGCTAGTCCACCCGCTCGACCCGGTGAGCGCGGCGGAGTACCTGGCCGGGCGGCAGATCATGGCGGCTGCCGGGCTGCTGCCTGAGTCTGCGCGGTTCGCCTACTACGGGCTCGACGAGCCGCACAAGGACGATGTGCTGTCCCGGTCGGGTGGCCAGGCACCCGACCGGCGGCTGCGCGCTTTCCTCATCGACGTGCGCACCGGCGAGTCAACCGACGTGGTCGTCTCGCTCGCGCGTGAGACCGTCGTCAGCTCGCGGGTGCTGGACCCTCGCACCGACGGACAGATGCCGATAATCAGCGAGGACTTCGGCGTTGCCGAGGAGTGCGTGCGGGCGGACCCGCAGTGGCGCGCCGCGATGGCCAGGCGCGGCCTGACGGACGTCACCAAGATCCGGACCTGCCCGCTGACGGCCGGCTCATTTGATCATCCGGACGAGGACGGGCGGCGAATGGTGCGCGTGCTCGCTTTCGTCCAGGCCGACCCGCAGGACTACGCGTGGTCATACCCGGTCGACGGCGTCGCGGCTTATTTCGACCTCGTCGAGCGGAAGGTGTTCAAGATCGTCGACGAGTTCGTGCTGCCGGTACCTCCGGAGTCGGGGAACTACGACGACCCGGCCGTACGCGGCCCGTTGCGCACCGACCTGCGTCCGATTGAGATCAGCCAGCCGGACGGGCCTAGTTTCACCCTAGACGGCAGCAAGCTGACCTGGCAGAACTGGTCGATGCGGATCGGCTTCGACGTTCGCGAGGGGCTGACCCTGCATCAGATCAGCATCACCGACGACGGCCGGGAGCGGCCGGTGATCTACCGGGCCTCCATCCCGGAGATGGTGGTGCCGTACGGGGATCCTAAGTTCCGGTACTGGCAGACCTATTTCGACACGGGGGAGTACCTCGTCGGCAAGTGGGTGAACTCGCTCGAACTCGGCTGCGACTGCCTCGGGGAGGTCACCTACCTCGACGCCACGATTACCGACGACTTCGGCGAGCCGAAGGTAGTCCGCAACGCGATCTGCATCCACGAGGAGGATCACGGGATCCTGTGGAAGCACTTCGACATCTTCAACGGCTCGAGCCAGTCCCGGCGCCAGCGCCGCCTGGTCATCTCTTTCTTCACCACAGTCGGCAATTACGACTACGGCTTCTACTGGTACTTCTATCTCGACGGCACCATCGAGTGCGAGATCAAGCTGACCGGGACGCTGTTCACCGCGGGCTATCCGGGAGGCGACTACCCGTACTCGGCCGAGGTCGCACCCGGACTCGGCGCTCCCGTGCACCAGCACCTGTTCAGCGCGCGGCTGGACATGTCCGTCGATGGCCGGTCCAACGCGGTCGAGGAGATCGACGTCAGCGGCGTGCCGGTCGGGCCGGACAACCCGTACGGCAACGCCATCGCACAGCACGTCACCAGGCTGCGCACCGAGTCGGAGGCGGCGCGCCAGGTCGACGCGTCCCGCGGGCGTACCTGGCGCGTGGTCAGCACCGACCAGGTCAACCGGTTCGGCCGGGCGACCGGCTATACGTTGTGGCCCGAGGCGGCACCGGTGCTGCTCGCCGATCCCGCGTCCTCGGTCGCGCGTCGGGCAGGCTTCGCGACTAACCACCTGTGGGTGACGCGCTACGATCCGGTACAGCGGTACCCGGCCGGCGACTTCGTGAACCAGCATCCCGGCGGCGCCGGGCTGCCGGCCTTCATCTCCGGCGACCGGGACATCGACGGCGCCGACATCGTGCTGTGGCACACCTTCGGGCCGACGCATTTCCCGCGTCCGGAGGAGTGGCCGGTGATGCCGGTGGCGCGGTGCGGGTTCACGCTCAAGCCGAGCGGTTTCTTCGGCCGGAATCCGACGCTGGACGTGCCGTCACCTGGCGGGCACTGCGGATAGAGCCGCGTCGGTGCCTGTTTAGCGGGGCTCAGAGGCACCAGTAATTCGGCAGCCACGACAGGCGGGAATTGCAGTCCCGGGCCGATCACATGGGCTGAGGTAAGCCGGCCGGGCCTACTGGCCGACGCGGCCGTCGATGCGCTCGCGGAGCAGGTCGGCGTGCCCGTTGTGCCGGGCGTACTCCTCGATCATGTGAACGAGCAGCTCGCGCAGCGAGACTGGCTCGCCCTGAGAATCGTGACCGACGAAGTCGAGGTCATGGTCGCGAGCGAACTCATCGGCAAACGCGATTTCCTCGCGCCAGGCCTCCTGCGCCGCTGCCACGACACCGGGGTCGGCGACCGCCCCGTTGAAGTCGCCATCGGGGTCTTCCTCGGTCTGATAGAGCCAGGGCGCGCCTGTCCCGGCGAACCGGATGCGGAACCAGCGGCGCTCCACCTCGGCCATGTGCCGGATCAGGCCGAGCAAGGACATCGTGGACGGCTCGACGGCGCGGCGGGCCAGTTGATCGGCGTCGAGGCCCGCGCACTTGAGTTCCAGCGTCAGCCGCTGGCCGCGCAAGAACTCGGTCAAGGTCACCCGCTCGTCGCCTAGCCGCGGGCCGCCGTCACGCGGGTCGGAGGTCGGGTCGACGAAGAGGTCTGCGCGGTGCTGCGGGGTAGTCACGCCGACTGAGATTACCGGAGCGCACCCCACCAGTTCCGCGCGCACACCGGTTCTGCACGCACACCACGGGTCACGTGGACACCCGGGCAGCGGCAGCTGGGGCGGGCGGGGTTAACCGATGTTTCCTATAGTTGTTATCGAAAATTAACCAGATGCCTCTTGAACTAACCCACTATTCAGATAGGAATAGGGAACCTATTCCCACGGAAGTCCGGTCTGCGGTGTTGATCCCGCCGGCAGGCTTCGACTACGCACAGGAGGACGTGTGCGCAAGCTCATGAGCCTGGTAGCCATCGCCGCCGTCTCGGCCACGGTGACGGCGATCGCGGCGGCCCCGGCCCTGGCCGACCCGCCTACCAGCCACGGCAAGACGATCGTGCCGCGGAACTATGACATCGTCGGCGTTGGTTCTGACACCGACGACTATCTGCTCGACCAGTTGGCTGCTGACTACGACGCGGCGCACAAGAAGGTGCACAACAAGAACCACCCGTGGATCTACAGCTGGGACGCCGTGCCGCCGAAGAACCCGACGGACCTGACCAGCACCATTGTGACCAAGCAGGGCTGCAAGTCGATCGCGCGGCCGGATGGATCCGGGCTCGGCCTGACCGCGTTCGAGAACAACACCAAGACCCGTGGCCACGACTGCATCGACTTCGCCAGGGAGGCCAGCTACCGGTCCGGCGACCCGCTCAACAAGGGCGCGAACGGCGACCTGTACGTGCGGCTGGCCGAGGACGCGGAGACCTACGCCGTCGACTCCGCCACCGATGCGCCCGCGAACCTGACGCCGGCCCAGCTGACCGCCATCTTCAACTGCACGGACACGAACTGGAGCCAGGTCGGCGGTACTAGCGCTCCCATCGACGTGGTCCTGCCGGCGTCCACTACGGGCGTGACCAAGTTCTGGCTCAAGGCGCTCGGGATCGCCTCGTTCCCGACCTGCGCGACCGTCGAGCAGCAGAACGAGGGGACGGCCTCGGTCTTCACCAGCGCGACAACCGGCCCCGAAGCGATCGTCCCTTACTCAGTGGGCAAGTACATCGCGCAGGTCCACCACGACCCCAAGTGCGGCAGGAAGCCGACCAAGAGCCAGGACGCGTTCGGCTGCGACGAGCACGGGACGCTGAAGCTCGGCGCGCTGAATCTCGGCGCCGGCGGCATTCAGCAGGCAACCGTCGGCAGCGGCAGCAAGACCAAGATCAATGTCAACCTGGGCGAGACGTTCCTGCGGCCGCTCTACGACGTGGTCTGGTACTCGGTCAAGTCCACCAACGGCGATCACATCCCGGACCGGCTCGAGCCGTTCTTCGCGTCGGCGACCTCGAAGGTCAAGGGCTGGTTCTGCGCCAATAAGGAAGCGCAGCAGGCCATCGTCGACTACGGCTTCCTCACCACGAAGCTGTGCGGTTTCGGCGCCTGATCAGTCCCGCTCATGCTCCGGCCCGGCGGCGGCTGTCTACCGCAGACGGGCGCCGCCAGCCGGAGTGGTCCTGGCCATCGCGATGACACAACCTCCGGAAGACCTAAGGAATGCAGATGCGTAAGAAGGTGACCCGTGCAGCCGGGCTCGCGGGCCTGGCCGCTGCGGCGACCGGGGCGGGCGTCCTGGCTGTCGCTATCGGCGCGGCCACGCCAGCCCTGGCAGGGATCGAAGACACCGGCGGCACGGCCAGCATTGCGGTCAGTCACTCGACCGTGAATGGGCTCGCCAGAGCCGGAATCGTCGTGCTGCCAGCGGCGCCGGGCGGTGCGTCGGTGTCGCGCACCGGCCGCGAGATCGTCACGCTGCCAGTGTCCGGTGGCGACGGCAACTTCGTCGGAACCTCGGGCACCGTCGACCTGGCCGGCGGCCTAGTGTTCACCGACGGCGCCACCCGCCTGTCGGTCACCCTGACTGGCCTGACGTTCGACTACAGCACCGGGAACATCGGCGGGGTTGCAGGCACCCGCAACGTCGCGCTGGTCAGCGTGGGCGGAGCGTTGTCGGGATCGTCCAGCGCAGGCCCGCCCGCAACGCAAACGTTCACCGCGAGCGCCCTGCTGGTCACCAAGGCCGGCGCACGCTTCCTGAACAGCGAGCTGCACACGAAGTACTTCGCGGAAGGCCGGCAGATCGGCTCGTTCGCCACCACGTACGACACGGCCACCACGAGCTGACCGCGGTAACCGACCGCGCCCATCACGGCGGCGTTGCTGCGGCGGCGTTGCTGCGGCGCCACGCAGCGGCCCCACGCAGCGGCCCCACGCAGCGACGCTGCCGCGATGCGCCGTCACGCGTCAGATGGCGCTAAACACGCCGCAGCAGATTGCCGACGGCGCGACAGTCTGATAAATAGCTATAAAAACGAGTCGAACACTATGGATTCGCCCGACGGGAACATGGCCGCGCCCACTTCGGCCCTGGCTGGCGAGGGAGGGATGTCGCCATGGCTGTCGCGGTTAGCCCGGCAGCGGCGGCACCGGCCAGCGATGATGTTCCCAGGACGGTCGTGTCCAGGGGCTCGCGCGGTGACCTGATCTTCCGCGGCGTGCTGCGCGCCGCCGGGCTGTCGAGCTTCCTCATCACCGCGATGATCCTGATTTTCCTGGTGTACCGCGGCATGTGGGCGCTGCGGGCGGACGGGCTCAGCTTCTTCACGAAGCAGAGCTGGGTATTCGTCGGCAACCAGTTCGGCATCGGCGGCATGCTGCCGGACACGATCATCATCGCCGCCATCGCGTCGGCGATCGCCATCCCGGTAGCCCTGACCGCGGCGATCTTCATCGCGGAGTACGCGCCCGGCCGGCTCCGCCGCTTCCTTATCGCCGTCATCGACCTGATGGCCGCGATCCCGAGCATCATCTACGCGGTCTGGGGCCGGGCGTTCCTGATGCCGAGGGTCATCGGCGTGATGGGCTGGCTTTCGCACCACATCTCGTGGTTCCCGCCGTTCCGCATCACTATCGCGCAGAGTGCCTCGACGTTCGTCGGGTCGCCGGCCATCGCCGGCATGGTGGTCTCGCTGATGGCGATCCCGATCATCACCTCGCTGTCCCGCGAGGTCTTCTCGCAGGCACCGGCCGCAGAGCGGGAGGCTGCGTACGCGCTCGGCTCGACACGCTGGGGCATGATCAGGACAGTCGTGCTCCCGTTCGGCCGCGGCGGCGCGATCGGCGCCGCCATGCTCGGCATCGGCAGGGCGCTCGGCGAGACCATCGCCGTGCTGCTGATCATCACCCCGACCCCGGCGCTGAACTGGCACATCCTGCAAAGCGGCGGCAACTCGATCGCTGCCCTGATCGCCGGGGCCTGGAATTACGCGACCTACGACCAGCTGTCCGCCCTTATGGCCGCTGGTCTCGCGCTGTTTGCCATCACGCTGATCGTGAATTCGCTCGCCGCGATCATCATCAACCGGTCGCGGTCCGGCGCCGCGACTGCGGACTGACGGCGGCGATCCGGCTATGCAAGGAAACGGGCTATTGACCGCCACCGACAGCGGCGAGCCGCGGGAGCTTCACGACGCCGGGAGCGCAGAGAGCTACTTGCAGATCCGCCGGATCAGCGCGGAGGACGTGCTGGCGGTAGCGGGCGCCGCGGTCGCGTCGCTGTGCCTGACCTGGGTGCTGTATGAGCAGGTCCTTCCGTTCAGCGGCGCGTTCGGATTCTGGCTCTGCTGGTACCTGCTGTTCGTGCTGATGTACCTGGCCGTGGCCGGGCTGATCTGGCAGCGGCTGGTCGTCCGCGACAAGATCATGGCGGTGCTGTTCAGCAGCGGCGGGATCTTCGCCTGTGCTGTCGTCTTCGAGCAGATCGGCTACAGCACGGTGAAGGGCCTGCCCGCGGTCAGGCACCTGAACTTCTGGACCACGACGATGGCATTCGGCGGGCCGCTCAGCCCGCTGACCCAGGGCGGCATCCTGCACGCAGCTGTCGGCTCGCTCGAGCAGATCGGCCTGGCGACTGCCGCGTCCGTCCCGCTCGGAATCGCGGCGGCGCTGTTCCTCACCGAAGTGGGCGGCCGGCTGGAAAGACCCGTCAGGACGATCGTCAACGCGATGACGGCATTGCCGTCGATCGTCGCCGGACTGCTCATCTACGCCCTTGCCGTGCTGACGCTCGGCCTGCCCGAGTCTGGTTTCGCGGCCGCCCTAGCCGTCGCGATCGTGATGCTGCCGACGGTGATCCGGGCTGCTGAGGTGGTCTTGCGAGTAGTGCCGGGGACGCTGCGCGAGGCGTCGTTCGCACTCGGCGCCAGCCAGTGGCGGACAGTCTGGACGGTGATCCTGCCGACGGCGCGCTCGGGCCTGACAACCACCGTCGTGCTGGCCATGGCGCGCGGCATCGGGGAGACCGCTCCCGTGCTGCTGACTGCCGGGTTCTCCAACGAGATGAACGCCGACCCGTTCCACGGCTGGCAGGCGACGCTGCCGACGTTCATCATCACCAGCATTCTCGACTTCGGCCAGTACCCGAATTACGTCGCGCGCGGGCTGGGCGCAGGTCTTGCGCTGATGCTCCTCGTGCTTGCCCTGTTCACGATCGCGCGGCTGCTCGGCGGCAAGGCTCCCGGTGAGCTGTCGAAGCGGCAGCAACGACGACTGTCAGCAGTCCAGATAGAGGAACCTGATGCGAACTAAGGCGACAACCGCCAGCTGGTGGTGCCGCACGGCAGCCCTCGCTGGCGCGATCTTCGCGGCCTCCGGAATCTCGCTGCTGCCGTGGGCCGCTCAGGCCTCGGCTGCCTCAGCGGGAGCGTCGGCGCTGGCGAGCTCCCCGTCGGCCAGCACGTCGGCGAGCAGTTCTTCGAGCACGTCGGCGAGCGCGTCAAGCAGCACTTCACCGGGCACGTCACCGAGTGCGTCCCCTACCGCGTCCGCCAGCCCGAGTACCTCGCCAAGCCCCAGCCCGACCCCGCAGCCGGGGTCCGGAAAGACGAAGCCGCCCGTCGCCCCGCGGGGCGGCGTGGTGGTCGAGGGACCGCGGATGTGGGACCCGGCGCGCCACAAGTTGTTCGGGTCCCGCAGCTACGTCACGGTGAGCCAGGCCAGGAACCTGACCAATCAGGTTGTCGAGGTGCGCTGGCAGGGCTTCACGCCGAGCAGCGAGGAGCTTTACTCACCGGACAGCACCGACTACCCGGTCATGGTCGCGGAGTGCCAGGGTACGCATCCGACCAGGTGGAGTCAGTGCTTCGGTGCCGACAACGGCGGCGTGGCCGGCACGTTCAGCGCCTACGGCCCGATGAACACCGCCTACGCGACGACCAGCCGCAACGGCACCGGCCAGGCGCCGATCCAGCTGCTCACCGCCGAGGAGGACGAGCAGCTCGGGTGCAAGGCCAGCAAGCCGTGCTCGCTCGTCATCGTCCCGTCGCAGGGCGGCAACATCTTCGACACGCCGGTCAGGTGCAGCGACCACAGCCAGGACACCGATCAGACGGACATCGGCTCGATCGCGTTCAGCAGCCAGTACGGGCAGTGCTCATGGCGAGACCGCATCATCGTGCCGCTGTACTTCTCGCCGACGCCGACTGACTGCCCGGTGCGCAGCCCCGACTTCAGCGTGATCGGATCGCCGATGGCGGAGCGAGCCATGGTCGGCTGGCAGTCCGCGCTGTGCGCGAGCAGCGACCCGCTTTACATCCAGTACGACTCGGCTCAGAGCGAGCCGCTGGCCAGGGAAGACTTCCTGAGCGGGCTTGACGACGTGGCGCTGACGACGCTGCCCGCCTCAGGCAAGGGAAAGCACCCTTATACCTATGCGCCGATCGCGATCTCGTCCGTCGCCATCGCCTACTGGGTCGACAATCCGCGGACCGGCCAGCCGCTCGACAATCTCCGGCTTGACCCGAGGCTCGTGCTCAAGCTGCTGACTCAGTCCTTCGACTTCGACAACGAAGGCTGCGGCAGCGGCAGGCGGGTCAAGGGCATCGGCTGTGACAATGCCGTCGACAAGGACCCGATCAGCTTGTTCGCCGATCCGGAGTTCAGGAAGCTCAATCCGCACGTGGCCAGTGTCGGTGACGGGTACCAGATACCGACCGTGCTTGGCGGGGAGAGCGACATGACCTACGAGCTGACCCGGTGGATCGCCGCTGACAGCGCGGCCAGGGCATTCGCCGACGGCACCTTCGACCCGTGGGGAGAGCACGTCAACACCGATTACCTGAATATGCAACTGCCGACGAACTCGCTCAACTCCATGGACGCCTATCCGCCTGTCGCGCACCGGTACAGTCCGCAGTACCCGCTCAGCGCGGTGGCCTCGTACCAGGTCGACAACTGGTATCCGGCGACCAACTGGGTCGCGGACGCGCAAGGCAACTACGACAAGCTCAGCCCGGAGACGCCAGGCGACCGGGCCTTGTTCGCGATCCTCGACGAAGCGGACGCGGCGGCATTCCAGCTGCCGGTGGCTGCAGTGCAGAATGCGGCAGGACAGTACGTCAAGCCGACGGATGCCACCATGGCTGCCGCGCTGAGCGAGCTGCGCGGCACCGGCCGGAACCACATCACCCAGCAGGTGAACGACCACGGCAAGGTCAAGAACGCCTACCCGCTGACGATGGTGATCTACGCAGTCGTGCCGACCGGCGGGATCTCCAAGAGGAAGGCCGAGAAAATCGCGCAATTCCTCGACTTCGTGGCTTCCAGCGGGCA
>Ga0335074_10011460_pt1 | contig 12401 bp, 10 predicted proteins | sample Lox_Sample_23_FD_206715 | JGI IMG/M metagenome (GOLD analysis project Ga0335074, IMG submission 206715) | Soil microbial communities from Loxahatchee National Wildlife Refuge, Florida, United States - Lox_Sample_2.3 | ecosystem: Environmental > Terrestrial > Soil > Wetlands | place: USA...
GATAGGATGACCGGGATCAGCATACGTGCGCCCTCAGCTCGGCAGCGACCTGCCACGCCCGACGGCGTAGTAGGTGAACCCGAAGCGACCGAGCACGGCCGGATCATAGAGGTTGCGGCCGTCGAAGATGAGGGGCTCCTTCAGCAGCTGCCGGAGCCGATCGAAATCCGGGCTGCGAAACTCCTGCCATTCGGTGGCGATCGCGAGTGCATCCGCGCCCTCGGCCGCCTCGTAGGCGTTGCGACACGGCAGAAACTCGCTCTCGCGCCGGGCATACAGGCGGCGCGCCTCGGCAAGCGCGACGGGGTCGTAAGCCCGCACGCGGGCGCCCGCCTCGAGCAGCCGATCGATGATGGTACGCGCGGGTGCCTCGCGCATGTCGTCGGTGTTGGGCTTGAAGGCCAGGCCCCAGAGCGCAACGGTGCGGCCGCGCAGCTCCCCGCCGAAGTGCCGGCGCATCTTCTGCACCAGTATCTCCTTCTGGCGCAGGTTGACGGCCTCGACGGCCTGCAGAATCTCGGGCTCGTGACCCACCTCGTGCGCGGAGCGGATGAGCGCCTGGACATCCTTGGGGAAGCACGAGCCGCCATAGCCCGTTCCCGGATAGATGAAGCTGTAGCCGATGCGCGGATCCGAGCCGATCCCGAGGCGCACCTTTTCGATGTCGGCGCCGACGCGCTCGGCCACGTTGGCGAGCTCGTTCATGAAGCTGATCTTGGTGGCGAGCATGGCGTTCGCCGCATATTTGGTGAGCTCCGAGGAGCGCACATCCATGACGATGAAGCGCTCGTGATTGCGCGTGAAGGGCTCGTACAGCATGCGCATCAGCTCGACGGTGCGCGGATTGTCGGTGCCGATGATGAGGCGATCGGGCTTCATGAAGTCCTGGATCGCCGCCCCCTCCTTCAGGAACTCGGGGTTGGAGACCACATCGAATTCGATGCTCGCCCCGCGGGCCTGCAGCGTGGCATCGATCTCGCGGCGCACCTTGTCCGCGGTGCCCACCGGCACCGTCGATTTGGTGACCACGACGCCGTAGCGGGAGAGGTGCGTGCCGATGGCGCGTGCAACGGCGAGCACGTGGCGCAGGTCCGCCGAGCCGTCCTCATCGGGCGGGGTGCCTACGGCGATGAGCTGAAACAGCCCATGCTCGACGCCCTTCGCCGCATCGGTCGTGAACTCCAGCCGCCCGGCCTCGCGGTTGCGCTTGATGATGACCTCCAGGCCCGGCTCGTGAATCGGCACCTCCCCTTGCGACAATCGCGCGACCTTCTGCGCATCCACATCGACACACAGCACATGATTGCCCGCCTCGGCGAGGCAGGCGCCGGTTACCAAGCCGACGTATCCGGAGCCGAAAATGGTCACTCGCATGAAGCTAAGCTCTTGATTTTAAACTTGCTTTCTCGCGAGCGGCTCGCCCGCCCCGGCGGCCTGCGCGATGGCGACGGATGATACAGGATGCATGCTTCCGGGATGATGGCAGCTCATTACCGTCGCGAAAGGCCATCGCCCGGGACTCGAACCGCGCCCTGGAGGAATCCCACCACGGTGCTCATCACTGGGGCATCGGGAGGCATCGGCTCGGTCGCCGCCTGGTATGGCATGCCGCAAATCGCCGACCTATTGTGCCAACAAGGCCGCGCTCAAGGCTTACGGTGAGGCATTGCGCGGCACGCTCGCGCCCGAAGGCGTGGACGTGGCAGACCTGCCGGCCTCAGCCGACCGTCGCCGCAGTCTGCGTGCCGTGTGACGCCATGCAGCTACGACGGTACCACTGGTAGGTCGTCGACAGGCCGCTCTGCAGATCGATTCGAGGTTGCCAGCCGAGCTGCCTGAGGCGAGTGGTGTCGAGCAGCTTGCGCGGTGTGCCGTCGGGCTTGGACGCATCGAACTGGAAGCCGCCCTCGAAGCCGATGATGCGCGCGAGTGTCTCCGCCAGCTCGCGGATGCTCACGTCCTGCCCCCAGCCGATGTTGATCGGCTCGGCATCCTGGTACTGCATCATCAGGTACAGGCAGGCATCCGCAAGATCATCGACGTGCATGAACTCCCGTCGTGGATTGCCCGATCCCCAGATGCTGACGCTCGGAGCCTGCGTGTGCCGTGCCTCGTGAATCTTGCGCAGCAGCGCCGGCAGCACGTGCGCACTCTGCAAATCGAAGTTGTCGCCCGGACCGTAGAGATTCGTGGGCAGCACCGCGATGGCATCGAACCCGTACTGCCGGCGATAGGCCTGGCACATCTTCAGGCCGGCGAGCTTCGCCATGGCATACCACTCGTTGGTCGGCTCGAGTGCGCCCGTCAGCAGGTAATCCTCGCGCAGCGGCTGCGGCGCGAGCTTCGGATAGATACAGCTCGAGCCGAGGAACAGCAGCTTGCGGGCGCCGTGCCGCCAGGCCGCGTCGATGACGTTGGTCGCCATCTGCAGGTTGTCGCGGATGAACTCCGCGGGCCGGGAATTGTTGGCATGAATGCCGCCCACGATACCGGCCGCATGAAACACGTACTCCGGACGCTCTGCGGCGAAAAAGGCGTTGACCACCGTCTGATCGGTGAGGTCGAGGTCCGCGTGATTGCGCAGCACCAGATTACGGAAGCCGAGCAGCTCGCAGCGCCTGAGCAGCGCCGAGCCCACCAGGCCGCGATGACCACTGATGAAGATGCGATTGCCCGAACGCACGGAGCTACTCGTAGGCCGAAGCGGCCCGAAAGCCCTCACGGGCCAACACGGCATCGCGCCGGGCGAGACGCTTGTCCGCCTCCAGCATCTCACGCACGAGCTCCTCGAAGCCGATCCGCGGCGCCCAGCCGAGCTCGCGGCGCGCCTTGGAGGCATCCCCGAGCAACGACTCGACCTCGGTGGGCCGGAAGTAGCGCGGGTCGACCTTGATGACCGTGCGGCCGCTCCTGCGGTCGACGCCCACCTCATCCAGGCCCCCGCCACGCCACTCCAGACGCATCCCGAGCAGCCGCGCCACGACCTCGACGAACTCGCGCACGGAGTGCTGCTCGCCGGTGGCGATCACGAAATCCTGCGGACTCTCGAGCTGCAGCATGCGCCATTGCGCATCGACATAGTCCCGAGCGTGGCCCCAGTCCCGGCGCGCATCGAGGTTGCCGAGCCACAGACAGCTCTGCAGACCCTCGGCGAGGCGCGCGAGCCCGCGCGTGATCTTGCGCGACACGAAGGTCTCGCCTCTGACCGGGGACTCATGGTTGAAAAGGATGCCGTTGCAGGCGTACAGCCCGTAGGCCTCGCGATAGTTGACGGTGATCCAGTACGCGTAGACCTTGGCAGCACCGTAGGGCGAGCGTGGGTAGAAGGGCGTGCGCTCGGTCTGCGGGCTCTCCTGCACCAGCCCGAACATCTCCGAGGTCGAGGCCTGGTAGAAGCGGGTTATTTTCGTGAGCTCGAGAATGCGCACCGCCTCAAGCAGGCGCAGCGTTCCGAGCGCATCCGCATTGGCCGTGTACTCGGGCGTCTCGAAGGAGACCTGCACGTGACTCTGCGCCGCGAGGTTGTAGATCTCGTGCGGCTGTACCTGCTGCACGACGCGGAGTACGTTGGTCGCATCGGTGAGGTCGCCGTAGTGCAGACGCAAGCGCGCTCCGGGCACGTGCGGATCCTGATACAGGTGATCGATGCGCTCGGTATTGAAGAGCGAGCTGCGGCGCTTCATGCCGTGCACTTCGTAGCCCTTGCTCAGCAGCAGCTCGGAGAGGTAGGCGCCGTCCTGACCCGTGATTCCCGTGATCAGCGCCCGCTTTGTCATTCTTGATCACTCCCCGGGCGGTCCCCCTGAGAGCGACCTTAACCGAGCAGTGCTACAGAGAGGTTGCAGCGCCGGCCCGCACAAGCGAGGGACACGGGCTAGGGCAAGCGGACGACCTCCAGTCGCGGGAGCGGGAAGACGAGCGTGCGCCCCGAGAACTTGGGATTGCGCTCGAAGAACGCGCGGAAGTGCCATGGCAGCACCAACAGGTAGTCGGGTCGCATCGCCAGAACCTGATCTTCGGGCACGATCGGAATCAGCGTCCCCGGCGTCAAGCGCCCGAACTTGTCCTCGTTTACGTCACCGACATAGGCAAGCTGCTGAGGTCCTAACCCACAGTACTGCAAGATAATATTGCCTTTTGTGGAGGCCCCGATGGCCAGCACACGCTTGCCCGCGGCGGCGGCGCGCGAGAAGAACTCAAGTAGCTCCGCACGACTGGCTGCGGAACGGTGCGCGAACTCCCGATACGGAGCCAAGCCATCGAGGCCGGCACCCCGCTCGGAGGCGAGCAGAGATTCCACAGCACGGGAACTTTGCTCCGGCGCCCCTTGCCGGGTCACGACCACGGAGAAGCTACCACCGTTGACATCGTTCAGCTCGACATCGATGATCTTCAGGCCGGCCCGCTGCGCCATCCATTGAATCTGCTGGAGTCCGTAGTACTCCAGATGCTCGTGACATACGGTGTCGTAGGAGGTCCGAGCGAGCATCGTCGGCATGTAGCTCTGCTCCAGCACCCACAAGCCATCGTCCGCCAGCACTTCGGCGATCTCGCGCATGAATTGCACCGGATGCTCGAGGTCGTAGAACATGGAAAAGGAAGTGACTACCGAGGCACGTTGACCGGGAAACAACTCCCTAAAGCGTGCGGCGGAGAAGAATTCCGGGATCAGCCGGATGTGGGGCGGATAATACCTCTCGAACTTGACTCCGGTCGGGTCGATGCCGACGAGAGTCAGATCCGTTTGCGGATACGCCTGCAGAGTAGTGCTGTCGTTGCTGCCGATATCGACGATTAAGCTACCGGGCCGCAGCCTCACGCGCTCGAGTATGCGCCCCACCTTGCCGTGCAGGTGCCGAACCATGCTCGGATTGAGCCCCGAGCGATAGCCGTAGTTGACACCGTACATCTCATCGAGATCGTAGCTGTGCTCGAGCTGCAGCAGACCGCACGCATCGGCGGCGCGCGCCGCGCATTTGAGCAGGCGCAGCGGACCTGAGCTGATCAACTCGACGGTCGATCGCGGAAACACTCCGGAGAGGACCTGTGTTCCCAAATCAACGACCCGGTCGAGCTGCTCGTTACCGCAGGCGCGGCATCTCGAGATCTGCGAGTACATTTGTGCTCACCCCTTCGCGTGCGCGTTACGCAGCCAGTTTCCAATGAAGAACCTACTGCTTATGAGCTCGAACCGGCCGATGCTCATGTCACGACGCACAGTCGAGCAATAAAGCAACGCTGCGAGGTTGGCGATGACGCCGGGGGCGCAGGCAATCAGCAACGCGAGCGCCCGCTGCGTGCGGCTCGCCAGCCGACCGACGAGCCAGGTGCGGTAGTCGTAAAGCGAATACGAGCCCTTGGCCCGGAACAGCCACAGCGTCGAGGGACGCCGCCAGGGTTCCGGCCGACACACGGCAGCACGGGCCGCCTCGGAGATGTCCTCGAACGACCACACCAGACGTGGCCATTTGAACATCCAGATCTCGAAGTCCTGCGGTCGCCACATCGCGTTGCCGAAGCGGATGACGATCAACGGCTCCGCGATCGCCAACGCCGTCCCGGGTAGCGCCGCCTGAAAGATAACTCCGACATGGACGAAGAGGGAACCGAAATACGGCTCCTTGTGTCGCTCGATCCATAGGGAGCGCCGGATGACGACTCCGCCTATGAACGAAAGATAGTCTCCGGCGGTGGCAAACAGCTGATCGCGCTGCTGCGGAGTGAAGACACCGTCTTCGTGCAAGGCCATGCGGCGCGCGCACAGTACTTTGGACAAATCACTGTTGCGCACCTCCGCATTCACAATCACGAGGCTGTGATTGGCGCTGATCGCCCTCAGCACTGCCTGTACCGCCTCTGGCCTGATGAGATCATCGTCCGTCATGAGCCAGCAGTAGCGTCCCGAGGACTCCTCCACCGAGCGGCTGAAGTCCCGATCGAGTCCCCCGTTGCGCGCAAGCCGCACGTAGCGCAGCTGCGGACAGCGACGTTGGTACGCCCTCACCAGCTCTGGCGTGGCATCGGTAGAGGCGCCGTCGAGGATCAACAGCTGCACCGAGTCGGTGAGCTGCGGAAGGATACTATCGAGAGTCTGCCCGATGAAGGCCGCGCGATTCCGCGTGGTGATCGCGATGGTCAACTCGTACATGCGTTCGCAAGATTCCTCAAGCACCGCCGAGCAGCCTCATGTCCGCCTCGACCATGGAGCGCACGAGACCGGCAAAATCCACTTCCGGTCGCCACCCGAGCCGCTCCCGCAACTTGCGCGCATCGCCCACCAACTGCACCGCCTCGGGTGGGCGGTGGTCTACGGCGTCGGCGCATACGTATTGCCGGTAATCGAGCCCCACGCAACCGAAGGCGCATTCGCAGAACTCGCGCACTGAATGGGCCGTCCCGCTTGCAACCACGTAGTCATCCGCCTGCTGCGCTGCGAGCATCTGCCACATGGCACGCACGTAGTCACCTGCAAAGCCCCAATCGCGCCGCGTCTCCAGATTCCCTAGCTCCAAACAATTGGAAAGACCGAGCTTGATGCGCGCGACCTGATGAGTGATCTTTCGCGTCACGAACTCGACTCCGCGTCGCGGGCTCTCATGATTGAAGAGGATGGCCGAGCACGCATGCAGCCCATAGCGCTGCCGATAGATCCGTACCATCGAATGCGCGTAGAGCTTTGCGGCACCGTAGGGACTGCGCGGCATGCAGCGGCTCGTCTCGGCCTGCGGAGTAACGTCTGCTTCGCCGAAGATCTCACTGCTGGATGCCTGGCACAGGCGAATGTCGGAATCGACGAGTCGGATCGCCTCGAGTATGCGTGCTACAGCAACGCCGTTGATCTCGCCGATGTTCGCAGCCTCGTTGTACATGCCGGCGCCGGAGGAGTATGCCGCCAGGTTGTAGATCTCCGCAGGCTCGAAGCGGCGAAGCAACTCCGTGATGCCTTGCGGGTCGAGCATGTCCCACGGCACGACCTGCACGCGCTGCCACACGTGCGGCGGCAAGGCACGCGCTGCGTGGTCGGGATCGCGGGCACTGCCCGCGACGCTGTAGCCTTTGGCGAGCAGCAGCTCCGCAAGATAACTGCCGTCCTGCCCGGAGATTCCGGTGATGAACGCCGACTTCCTCAACTAGCCCAGAACCTCTTTATAGAGCGACAGGTGATCCTGCGCGATCGCCGACCAGCTCGCTTGCGCCTGGGCAGCCGCGCACCGTGTGCCAGCATACCTTTCCAGCCCCGCGCGCATATCCCGCCAATCCCCCGGACGCGCAAAGTATGTGTTCTCGGGGGCCGAGTAACCGCGGCGGCGCGTCGAGGTGCAGATGACAAAGGTTCCCTGCGCCTGCGCGCCATGAATGGAAGTGTTCCACTCCCCACCGCCATTGAGGAACGGCAGCACGACCGCATCCGCGGCCGCGATGATACGTGCCACTTCGTCCGCAGCCAAGAAACCCGTGAATGTGACCTTGTCCTTCCACGGCTCGACCGCGGCGAGTGCCGCGATCCTCTGGTGATACGCGTCCGCCTGCTGCACGTCGCCGATGATGACCAATTGGTCGGTCCGGGGATCGGTCACCTGAAACACCTGCTCGACGCCCTTCGCCGGATGCAGGAAGCCGAAATAGACGACCAGACGATTCGCACCGGCGCGCAGCAGCCGCACACGAATGGCCTCGACCTCCGCGCGCGAGAGCCTCACAGGCGGGATCACGGAAGCATTGGGAATGAAGCGGCGCGTCTTGCCGTGCAGCCCCCAGCGCAGGATCCCGGGCAGCGCCTGCTCGTAGTTGGGCCTCACAAAGACGAGGCCACCGGAGACCGGTGTTTGCACCAGCAGCCAGAAGAGCCGCTCGAGGGGACGCGGGCCCACGGGCTCGTGCCAGGTCTGTACCACCGTGAAACCCAGGGCGCGACATAGCAGAGGCAGCAATTTCGGCAAGCGCCTGCCCTTGTAACCCTGCGTCGGAAACTGGACGTGGACGATATCCGGTCGCCAGCGCCGCAGAACGGCCAGGATGCGCGGCAAATCTCTCAGGCCCCAGGAGGTGACCTCGGGAAACAGCTCGACGCGGTCGGTCTCGGCTGGGTCTTGGGTCTTGCTCGTAAGCACGCCCACCCGCAGTGTGTCGTGCAGCGCCAAAGCTCTCACAAGTTGATATGTATAGTCGCCGACCCCGCACCGCATAGGCGGAAAGGAGCCAGTCACCAGCAGAATCTTCACGATGATGGATCTGACAGCCTCATCCCGAGGAGCGCCGCAGCACGAGCCAGCCGAATGTGTACGCCTTGCCCGCACATTTGACCGGACGCTCCGAGGCGTTGCCGTTCACCTCTCCAATGGGTTCCAGCCCATGAGCCTGCGCATCGCGCATGAAGGAGAGAATCTCACGCTCGGAAAATATGAGCCAGTCCATGCCGAAGAACTTGGTGCCGCTCGTGTCGATCTTGTTCGGCCAGTAATCGAACGAGGCGATGAAGTAGCCCCCGGGCCGCAGAAGACGTGCCGTCTCGGCCAGCAGTGCTGCCGCCTCGAATCCGTGCTCGATGACCGAGATGGCGGTGATTGCCGCGAACGAGCTGTCGGCATAGGGGGTGCGCTTGAAGTCAGCGACCGTGTACTGAATCTCATCTGCATGAGCCGACTCGAGCAGCTGCGGATTGACATCGACGCCGCACAGTCTGCGGTATCCCAAGCGGTGAAGTGCGATCAGCAGCTCCGAGGCGTACGCACCGATATCGAGAATCGGCGCATCCTTGGACACGTGCGTCTCGAGATACTCGATGGTGGTCAGCACGTCCCAGCTTTTGATCGCATCGCCGATGCGCGGGCTATCATGCAGTCGCAACCGGCGCAGCAGGCTCCTGGTACGCGATTCGAGCGCTGATAGCCCCCGACGGGTGAGTTCCGCGCGCGCCGCGCGAATCTGTTCCTCATTCTGCAAGATGCGCATCGTCATCCCGTCTCGAGCTCCGTTCCGATTCGACAGCGAATGGTGCAGTTCATCCGGGTGCTTGCTGAGCGGTAAGCCGGCCCAGGACTCGCGATCGCAGGTCGGGCGATGACAGCGCCGCGGCGGTGCAAGCGCAACCTGTGATAAAGAGTAGCGTCGCGGCCGCCGCAAGCCTCGAGGAAGGCAGCGGCAGGAGCAGCCGCGCGAGCAATACCACCGACAGCGCACCGAGGGCTGGACGCCCCACATCCACCGTATACCAGCGCGTCAGCCTGCCGCGCAGCAGCCTGCGGTGCATCAAGGGAAGGCTCAGTGCCAGGTATGCAAGCGTCAACATCAACCATACCAGAGCGCCACCGAGGGCGCCGAGCTGCTTCGACAGAAAATAGGTGAGCGGTGCGCACACGGTGATCGCGACGACATTCGCGTAAAGCGCGAGCATCGTCCAGCCATGAGCCAGCTGCAGTGCATAGGGCACGTTCATTAGTCCGTTCATGAGGTTTCCGACGACAAGAAGTGAAAGCAGCAGGTGACTGTGCTGCGCGATGCGCAAATCGCCGGTCCAGAGCTGCAGAATCTCCGGTGAAAACAGCGCCATGACGGCGGCGCACGGGAGAATAATGGATGCGAGCAGCTGCGTGCTGATGCCGTACAGGCTCTCGAGCGGCCCCTCCGCACCGCGTGCTGCCAGTTGCGAGAACTTGGGAAACAGCGCGGCGAACATCGGGCTGATGACCACGTACAGACCCGATGCGAGGGTGCCTGCGATAGCGTAATAGCCGAATGCCGACAGCGGCAGAGTCCTACTGAGAATCGCCTTGTCGAATTGCGTGAGCACCACCGAGGTGAGCGAGATGCCGCTCATACCGCCGGCGAATCTGAGACTCGACCGCACCAGCTGAGGTCGTACACGACTGCCTACGGATCCCGCCGGCATGCTCTGCCACAGAGCGATCCCGAGGGCGCACGTCTGCAGGGCGTTGACAGCCGCTTGTGCCAAAAAAAACACCGACAGCGTAGGCGCGATCAACCACATGGCAGCGATGGCAGCTGCCCCACGTAAGGTCCCGCAGACACCAGTGATCCAGCCCAGCGCCACCTGGCGTTGCAGACCGGCAAGACCGGCGGCGTAAAGATTGGCGGGCCACTGCAGGGCGAAGGCGATGGCAGCGGCGGCAATGGCGTGCGTGACTGTCTGGGCACTGAGTCGCTCGAGCCGCAGCCAGTGGTTCGCGGCGAGTGGCGCGAGCGCTGACACTCCAAGAACGATGGCGAGAGCCATGCACCAGTAGAGTAACTCGATGGTGCGCAGCAGGTCGCGCATCTCCTGGGGAGAGGAGGGCTGCTCGCCCGAACGTGCGAGTGCGCGAGTGAGTGTGGCACTGAAGCCCAGGTCGAGCAGCGAGATCAGGGCTTGCACCGTGATGAAGGCACCGACGACACCGTAGGCCTCGACGCCGAGGAACCGGATGTAGGTCGGAACGAGGAGGATGGCGAGGAGAGCGGACCAGGACCTCGAGACGAAGCTCGCGATGATGTTTGTCCGCAGCCGCGTCATGGAATGTGTGCGGGGACTGGCGAGCGCTTCAGCAACTGCTCGCGCTCTGCCAAGGCGAGATCCTCCCGGGCCATCTCGGCGACCAGCTGCGCAAAGCTGATGCGCGGCTTCCATCCGAGCTTGCGCCGCGCCTTACGCGCGTCGCCCAGCAGGGACGCCACTTCCGTGGGTCTGAAGTAGCGTGGATCGATGGCCACCAGGGTCCTACCGTGAGCATCGATACCGCGCTCCTGCAGGCCCTCCCCCGTCCAGCGGATCTCCATGTCGAGCTCCCGCGCGGCCAGCTCGACGAACTCGCGCACGCTGAATTGCTTTCCCGTTGCGATCACGAAGTCATCCGGTTGGTCCTGCTGCAGAATCAGCCATTGTGCCTCGACATAGTCACGTGCGTGGCCCCAATCCCGCTTGGCATCGAGGTTTCCGAGGTACAGGCATTCCTGCATTCCGAGGCGGATGCGCGCCAGGGCACGCGTGATCTTGCGCGTGACGAACAGCTCCCCCCGCGTCGGGGACTCATGATTGAACAGTATTCCGTTGCAGGCATACATGTCGTATGCCTCGCGGTAGTTGATAGTGATCCAGTAGGCGTAGAGCTTTGCTGCCGCGTACGGCGAGCGCGGGTAGAAGGTGGTGGTCTCCGATTGCGGCGTCTCGCGCGCGAGGCCGTACAGCTCCGAGGTGGACGCCTGATAGAAGCGGACAGTCTTCTCCATTCCCAGTATGCGTATCGCTTCGAGCACACGCAGGGTCCCCAGCGCGTCCGAGTTGGCGGTGTACTCGGGCTCCTCGAACGAGACAGCCACGTGGCTCTGAGCTGCCAAGTTATAGATCTCATCTGGTCGGGTCTTGTGGATGATGTGCACCAGACTGCTGGTATCGGTCATGTCGCCATGGTGCAGGAACAGACGCGCATTCGCCTGATGAGAGTCCTTGTACAGATGGTCGATACGGGCCGTGTTGAACAGCGAGGTACGTCGCCGCAGTCCGTGCACCACGTAACCCTTGCCGAGCAGCAGCTCCGCTAGATAGGCACCGTCCTGTCCGGTTATGCCCGTTATCAACGCGCGCTTCATAGAATCGCTCCAGACACATGAGGCATTCGGGCGTGCCTGACCGGGCCGTCGCGGCCGCCGCAGCAACTTTCGTGTCCGGCGCAGAGGCTGGATCGAGGTCCATAGGCTCGATCGGTCCAACCCGACGTCATGCCAAGCTAGTGATTGTAGGGAGGGCGGTTGGCCGACACAACGGCTGCAGATCCGCTCCGATAAAGGATCGTGCGCATCTTAGCGGCAACGCTAAAGCCTTCCGGATCGACACGCTCATCCGCGTCTCGTCCTGCGATGCCCCAGAACGGCCGCGTCGCCACAGGACGACGGTACGGGAGCACAAGCGGCTACACTGGCAGCCGACCTCCGAGCATGGAGTGGGTACGTGCGGCGTCGGGAGCTTGCCAAGCTGCTCATGGCCTCGGCCGCCAGCAGCGCTGCCCAGCGGTCCCACAGTGAGGGAGCGCGGCTCGCGCCTTGGAGCCTGCTCGATCGGAGCGGTTATGTCAGGATTCCCGACGGCTCGTACCGCAACGAGTCGACGCTGCGAATCCTGCTGCAGAACACGATCATCGGCGAAAGTCGCCAGAACACCATAGTGGCCTCAGCGGGCGAGTTCGTGCTCGAGGTGGGTGACCCTAAGCAGGCACCCAATGCGGGCCTCATCCAGCGCTTACGGCTCTTCGGAAGCGCGGCCAACCGCGCCTGTGTGCACATCAGCTCCGGTTGCCACATGTGGCGCCTCGAGGAGCTCCTTTTCAGCGGTGGTCCGTGCCCGGCACTGCTGGTCGAGAACTGCTGGGATTCGAACTATGCCGACATCGATGTACTCGCTCACGCGGGTG
>Ga0335074_10011461_pt1 | contig 12400 bp, 5 predicted proteins | sample Lox_Sample_23_FD_206715 | JGI IMG/M metagenome (GOLD analysis project Ga0335074, IMG submission 206715) | Soil microbial communities from Loxahatchee National Wildlife Refuge, Florida, United States - Lox_Sample_2.3 | ecosystem: Environmental > Terrestrial > Soil > Wetlands | place: USA: Florida...
TTTGTTGCAGGCGCAATAAAACCGGTATAGCCTGCTAAGGCTTTCCCGTGGTTGCCGTTGGCGTTTGACGCCCCGCGTCCAGGTGATCGAAGTTGAGCGCAGTATTCAGCACGAGCATGAAGCTTCCCTGCGTTTCCTGCCGCCACATCGGGTTGTTGGCGAAAAGCACGATATGTCCGCGGCCGAGAGGCACGTCGACAACGGCAGGAGCGCCAGCCAATTCCGATCCTCCTGCCAGCATCCCGCTCACCCACAAATTCTTTTCATCCGCGAAGCGCAGTACGACCCGGGGATAAAGTGATGGTGGCGGCAGCTCGCTGCTATAGAAAACGCGAAGTTGCGGATCAACGTAAAGTTCTTTTTCAGCACGAGTGCGCTCTGGCGCAGGTTCCGGCGCTGTCCAGGCGCGGCCTTGCGGAATGTCCGGATCTGTGGTCGAGCCACGGCCGCTGGGCCGCGCGCTTTCATCTCCTCCTCCTGAATCCCCAGCAATGGAAACTTTGAAGACGGGCGCCTGATTGAAATAAACGGCGAGGGAGTCGTCATAGCCGTAAGTGATCGGACTCTTCTTGTCTTCGACGTCTGCGCGCACAATCGCTCCTCGCACCTGCAGCGACTTTGTTTGCATAATACTCACGGAATCGGTCAAGCCAAGGTCGATTGGCACATGCGTGCTCGATCCCACGGGTATAAACACCCCGCCGTCTTCCACGAACTGTTTCAGGTGCGCAACGCCTTCAAATCCGAGGCCGCCGCGAATATCGGGCGATTCGTCGATCCCTCCCCAATTCGGAGTTATATCGGATTTCTGCCAGGGAATTGGTCCGGCATCGGTACCATCTGGCAGGATGCGTTTGGGAAAGCCAGCCAGAAGTTCGCGCAGGTCGGAAAAAGTCGGCGGGAAAAGGATCACGTCATACTTGTCGCGCAGGTTCGGCGTGGTGCGCACAAGTGTGTCAGAGATGTAAGAATACGGAACACCCGTTTCTTCGAGTCCTAGCCGAAACCAGCCCTCATTTTGCGTGCTTGTCCATGTGTGGAGAACCGCTATCCGCGGAACCTTCAGTTCGTGGCGCGCAACTTTCGGTTCGGCTGCAATGCCCACGACCTTAATACCGAGATCGTGCGCCGCGGATTGCAATTGTGACTCGAGATCGGATGAGTTGCCATCCAACGGAATGATGAACGAACCGGCGACGAACTTTTCATCCCCAGCGTCGAATGAATCTTCGGCCGCAAACATCTTCGTGTCTTTCATTCGATAGCGTAGAGCGGCGAGATTCGGCTCGGCGTTGGCGTCAACGATGTAGCACTTCGCCGAGCCTGTTTTGTTCTTTGCAGAGTGCGGCATTTCGACATTGCCGTCATTGTCGCGAGCCGGCCCATCGATCAACGTCATTGGAGCTTTCAAAATGGCTTGATCGGTGATGCGCAGAGTCTTGACGTTGCGCAAGGGGCCGAGCGTCCATCCCGTGTCATCATATGGGCGCGGATCGGAGGTCGAATAGTATTGCGTATCGAGCAGCATATCGACCATGCGGCTGTAAGGCTGATCCATGCGGATGATGTAACTGCCCGCCGGAATTTTCACGGGCTTCGCGTCTTCCTTCTTGGCTGAAGCTTCGTCAGTTTTTGCCGCAGAATTCTTCGCCGAAGCTTCCTTTTTCTCATCTTTACTCGCAGCTATTTCTGTTTTTGATTTTTCGTCAGCCTTGGCGTCGGCCTTCGCCGCGTCTTTGGCCTCTTGCTTGACCGGGGGTTTCACTTCAAAATCCTGATCAAGCTTCTGCACCTCCGCACCCTGCCGCTGCAGTAGGTTGGCAAGCTGCGCAGCCAGCGCCGGGCGTCTTCCGTCATTCAAAATCGCCCAGGCCGAAGGGCCTTCGGTTGTAGCTTTTGCCACTGAGCGCTTGCTCTTGAGATAAAAATTGCTGAGAAAATCCTGCCGGTGTTGCGCCATATAATCGAGCGCGAGAATCAATCCGCTCTGCTGCATATTAACGTTGTCGCGAAGAGACCACTTCACCTTCGCTAGCGGCGGATTTGGGCGGTACCATTCCCGCGAGGTCGCCGATGACCTTAGTGTGCGCTCTTCTGTTTCCGGATAAAGATTTCCGAACGTCTCATAGAAACGGCCAATCGAGTTATGTCCGTTGGCCACGTAAAACATGTAATTCGGCGCCCAGCCGTCGTAAAAACCGTGCGTCCACACGCCAACCACGCCTTTCTCAGTGAGTTGTTCGATCTCGTTGTAAGCCAGCTGCTGCCATTCGCTCTCCACGATCGGGTCGAGCCACGCGTTGTAGGGGCCGGTCCCGGTGGAAATATACAAATAAGGAATGGATTCGTGCAGATCGTGCAGAACCTGGGGATGCCAATCGAGAAAATTCTTCATCATGACCTGCGACAGCTTGAGCCCCATCGCGATCGCATCACGATTGTTGTCATGCTGCACGTAATGTCCCCAATAGACGAGGTCGGGCTGCGGCTTGTTAGGATATGCCTTACGATAGTTTGCCCAATCGACCATACGATCGTGGCCATCGACCTCGACGATCGGCGTGATCAGAAAAACGGCGTTCTTGCGAATGTTCTGAATCATCGGCGTCTCTTCCACTGCCAGCCGGTAAGCCAGTTCCATGAGCATTTCGGGCGAGCCGGATTCCGGCGAGTGAATCGAGCCGGAAGCCCAGTAAAAGGGCTTGCCCGTCGAAATAAGTTCCTGCGCTTCGGCATCGGTTATCTTGCGCGGATCGGCAAGCTTGGCCGTGATCTCTTTGAGATGATCGAGTTGGGCAATGTTCGCCTCGTCGCTCACCGCGACGAGCATAAAATCGCGGCCCTCTTCGGATTTGCCAACGCGAAAGACTTTCACTCGCGGCGAAGCCTTCGCTAGCTCGTCGTAGTAGTGGTAAATATCTTTCGAGTAGGTAAGAACATCTGGCGCGCCGATGATGTGCCCAAGAATTTTCTCCGGCGTGGGGACGGTTGATGAGGCGGGAAGATGATCGACTAGATTCGTGCTGAAGAACGGTTCAGTTGTGTACTCATGAATTTGTTTCGTGTATCCCTCGTCATTCGCCGATGCCGAGCCTGCGGCTGACTGCGCAATCGCAGAAATGTGGAAAAGAATCGCCGCGCTTAAGACGTACCACACACCCAGCCACTTCACCATTGAGTCCCCCATTTTTGGCGAACGGACGCATCGATCCTCTATTAAGAATGCTTTCCGATTCGCAATGAGGCACCATAATACTCGGTTTCGCCGACTGTCCAGAGGGCGAAAATACGTGTCGCGGATTCGACGGGTCTTTACCCTTTATTCGGGTCGAGTGGCAGGAACTGAAGAATGATTCCTTAGTAAGGTTGTTCTTTTCCCTCTACGGAAATTCCCGGCAGATGTTCCTTTTCCAGTTGCTGATTAAGCCGCGGCAAGCCTGACGTTTTGAAAGCATTCCAGTCGTCCGTGGCGGCCTTCAGGGCAGCGCTTGCAGTTTGGTGGACATCGAGTGCTTGTGAGGGAATGGCGCGATCGCTACTCTCCACGACCCGAAGCGCCGCGGACAGACCTGTGTTGGCCATCGCTAACCCCATGGAACCGGCGTGGCCATTTCCTGACAGAATGTCTTTGATCTTCTTCTTGGCTTGGTTTGTGCTGGCTTCCAGATTACTGTGGCCGGTGATTTTCGCCTGCAAGCCGTCCAATTGCTTTTGCGCAGAATTGATCTCAGCGAGCATCCGACGCCCTGACATGGCTTCGGTGAATATCTTTCGACCAAGTTTCAGCTGTTGCCCCAGTTCCTCGGAGGTTGCAGATGAGCGCGGGTCCATCCTGATCGTCAGGGGTTGACTCCATGTCCGACCGTCAACGGTGAGCCGGACTTCGTAGTTGCCCGGCACGGCGCGCGGCCCGCGAGGTCGGCCATAGTCATTTTCGTTTTCTTCTTCGCCGCCGGTGCCCCATGTCAGGTCCCATACGAAGCGATGCATCCCCGGCGATTTGCTCAGAACCTGGGGCTTGGGAAACCAACGTTCGGCGATCGGAACCGGCGGCCGCTTCACTTCTGGGCGATCCGTAGACAAAAAAATGCTGGTGAGATTGCGCTTCGTGTCGATGATTTCTAGCTTCACGTTCTCTGCGGGCGACTTGAGTACGTAATCAATGATGGCGCCGTTGGGCGGATTCTCCGCAGTCGGTTCCTCCGGTGGGATGGGAGTGCCGGGGAACCCGTCATTATCTATGCGCATCGCAATTGCCGGGCGATATAGCAATGCCCCGCCAGCTTTGAGGCCATCGCTTGCCTGACGCAGTGGCGTGATGTCATCGAGTATCCAGAAGGAGCGGCCGTGGGTGGCTACGACAAGGTCGTCGCCATGAATGGCAACATCTCGCACAGACGTCATCGGAAGATTCAGCTGCAGCGATTGCCAGTGAGAGCCGTCATCGAAGGAAACATAGATGCCGAATTCAGTCCCCGCGAAGAGCAGCCCTCGATCTGCCGGATCCTCACGAATGGCGCGTAAGAACGCAGGCGACAAAATCCCATCCGTGATGAGCTGCCAGGATTCTCCGAAATTCCGCGTGCGATAGATCAAGGGAGTGCGGTCACCGAGGCGATGGCGGTCGACTGCCGCGTAAGCTTCTCCCGCTGTAAAGTGCGATGCCTCGATGAGGGAGATTCTGCTCCAGGGCGCGACGCTCGACGGCGTTACATTCTTCCAGGTTTTGCCTCCGTCGCGCGTAATGTGAATCAGTCCCGTGTCGCTGCCCGCCCAAATCAGGTTGGCATCCAGAGGTGAGGGCGCGATGGTGAAGACGACCCCATATCCACGTTGCACGGCATTTTCAACCGTCGGCTTGGTTTCGGCATTCTCTTCTTTTTTCTGCTCCGGCTGCGCACCGGTAAGATCGGGGCTGATAGTTTGCCAGTGCAGCCCGCCGTCGGTGGTCTTCATCACAAATTGCGTGCCCAGATATAACGTCTTCCTATCGGCGGGCGAGAACACAAGGACTGGCGTCCATGGATCGCGATACTTGCGTTGGGCAATCTCCGTTCCGAAGTTCGGAAATGGCCAGGGAGTGATGTCCTGGCTGAATGAGGTACGGCGGTCGAAACGCGAGACGCTTCCATAAACGCCGCTTAGATAAAGAATGCCTGGGTTATTGGGATCAGGCGCGATGTAACCGCTTTCGCTGCCTCCGGCTGGAGACCAGTCGCGCGGCGTGATCTGGCCATGATCTGTTCGACTGAGAACGGCGGCGCTGCCACTGTCCTGCTGTGCCCCATAGACCACATATGGGAAACGATTATCGGTAGTGACGTGGTAGAGCTGCGCAGTTGGCTGGTTGTACCATGAGGTCCACGTTTTACCGTAGTCGACGCTGATGGTGGTTCCCTGGTCGGTTCCCAGAACCATGCGTGCAGAGTTTTTCGGGTCAACCCAAATCTGGTGATAGTCGTCTCCGCCGGGGGCTCCGCGAACGACTGAGATTGTCTTGCCGCCGTCTTCCGAACGATAGAGCGCAACATTCGGAACGTAGAACACGTCCGCATTGTCGGGATCGATTGTGATGTTGCCGAAGTACCACTCGCGGCTGGTGAGGCGGTTGTCGGTGTTGGCTAGAGTCCAATTATCGCCACCGTCGTCAGATCGGTAGAGACCCGATTTCTGTGCGGCGTCGATGAGCACGTACACACGCTTGCCGTTTGGCGAAACTGCAACAGCAGTCCGTCCCCAATCCCCGTCAGGAAGACCGGAGCCGGTGAGGCGCGACCAGGAACGACCTCCGTCTTGCGAGCGATAGATTCCTCCGCCCGGGCCGTCGATGGGTGCGTAAGTGCTCCAAGGCGGGCGGTGCGCGTGCCACGTAGTCGCAAACAGGATATTCGGCGATTCAGTCGCGATCGCCAGATCGGCGATACCGATTTCCGGTCCCTGATTGAGGACTTTGTCCCAGTGGGCGCCACCATCAGTCGACTTGAATACACCGCGCTCGGCGTTCGGGATGTAAGCATCGCCGAGCACTCCGACATAGACTACGTTCGGATCGCGAGGATCGACGACGATGTGGCTGATTTGGCGCGAATCGCCGAGGCCGATGTTCTGCCAAGTCCGGCCCGCGTCGGTTGACTTATATACTCCATTACCAGAAGCCAAATCGGAGCGGATGTCGGACTCTCCTGTCCCAGCATAAATCACCTTCGGATCTGAGGGCGCGACAGCGAGAGCTCCAATGGAGGCGACCGGCTCGTTATCGAAGATAGGGCTCCAAGTCATCCCTGCGTCGATCGTCTTCCATATCCCTCCATCCACGCTGCCGAAATAAAAAGTCGTTCCATCCCCGGGGACTCCAGCAACAGCAACGGCGCGCCCTCCGCGAAACGGGCCGATGAGCCGGTATCTGAGCCCGCTGAAGAGCTCAGGCGGGACTGATTGTGCGGAGGCAGGAATGCAGATGATACCGAGAATTAGTGTCAGGAAAATCGACAGGCTCGAAATGCGCAGGAGTGTTGTTTTCATGGGGTCCGATCGCAACAGTGTAATGGATGAGGCATAGGTTCGGGCTCTAACAAATTCAAGGAATGATTATTGCTGCAATGCGGAAATACGGTGAGATCGGACTTGGAAGTCTGACCCTACTATCGCGCGGTCGCCTCGTTTAGCAGCGGTTGCTCCGACTTTTGAAGCTGGGCAGCAACTCCTTCCATTTGCCGCATGGCACGGAGGTGATTGCGGCCGGCAATCTTCAGAATATCCGCGTCCGAATATTTTCGGTTGAGCAACTCTGCAAATAAGCGGGGATAGCTCGTGACGTCATCCAGGCCCTGTGCCATCAAATTGTCGCCTACATCGTCGTAGTCGGCTCCTATGCCTATGTGGTCGATCCCAGCGACCTCGCGAATATGATCGATGTGATCTGCGACATCGGCAATCGTGGGACGAGGGAACGGATTATTTTTCTCCCATTCCTCCATTCCTTTTTCGATCGCTTGATCCGTGTTTTCCGTGATATGCAACTGTCTCAGAGCGGCAAGTCGCCGCTCTTGCCACGCCGGATTCATCGGCGATATGAACTCTTTGACGAAGTTCACGTGAGCCACTCCACCGTTATCAGCGAGCTTTCGAAGAACATCATCCGGCACATTGCGAGGATGAGGATTGATTGCAAATGAACTCGAATGCGAAAAGATAACCGGTGCTTTGCTCACGCTGATTGCGTCGCGCATGGTCTCAGCGCTGACATGAGAGATGTCTACAAACATTCCGAGCCGGTTCATCTCCCGCACCACGTCCTTGCCGAATTCGGTTAGGCCGTTGTGTTCCGGCCGATCGGTTGCGGCATCGGCCCAGTCTATGTTGTCCCAGTGAGTTAACGTCATATATCGGGCGCCCAGCTCATAGAAAATGCGCAAGACCGCAAGCGAATTTTCGATCATGTGCCCACCCTCCACGTCGATCAGGCAAGCAATTCGCCCTGATTTGTGGATGCGTTCGATATCGTCAGCGGTGTGCGCCTGTTCGAAATCAGGTTGACTGCGGATCATCCGTAACGTCACATCGAATTCCCGCAGCGCTTCATGTAACGCGGTATGTGTTTTCTGCGTGGAGGACGGAACCCATACCGACCAGTATTGAGCTCCGACTCGGCCTTCTCGAAGCCGAGGAACGTCCGCGCACAGCGCCGGCTGAACTTTGCTCAAGTCAAATCGTGTCAGGTCCCCATGCTTTTCAACTAACATCGTGGGGAGGTCGTTATGGGTATCAATCAGCGGAGCCTGTTCCAAGAGGGCACGTGCATGATCAAGCAAAGCGGAACTTGGGGACTGCGCTGGGACCGGTACCTTGAACAACAGTTGCGCGGGAGATCGGAGCATAGCAGTCGCCGCCCGAGAGCGCGCCAGCGAAAGGCCTGCGATCATGCTTGTCTTTTCAAGAAAAATGCGTCGGGAGATCAAGAGGTCCTCTTTTCTTCAGCCGCAGGACATCCTAAATCATTGCGAGAACGAATATGTTGAATTCGCGAACGCCGCGATTGCTCAAACACTGATTTGGACAAGAGCGTGACACCGGATACGGCAACCAGCGACAATGATCATCGGCTAGGGCACCATTTCAGCGTCAAATCTGGCTGCGTTTAATGAAAAATGCACCACAGCGTCAAAACACGAAGTTGAACTCGTCCTTTATTTTCCGAAAGGAGCCACGCTTGCCAGTTGAAAATCCGCCCGCTCAACCAGGGATGCGCCTTGAAGACGTGGACACTCCGGCGCTGCTCGTAGACCTTGACGCATACGAATGGAACATCGACCAGATGGCGAAAGAAGCCGCGAACAGTGGCATGCGATTACGCCCACATGCCAAAACGCATAAGTGTGCCGTCATCGCGCTCGATCAGATCTCGCATGGAGCTGTTGGTGTGTGCTGCCAGAAGGTAAGCGAAGCTGAAGCTCTAGTGAATGCAGGCGTCCGCGATATTTTCGTCACAAATGAAGTTGTAGGTCTGCACAAAATCACCAGACTTGCCTCACTCGCAAAACGGGCGACCATGGCCGTATGCGTCGATAACCAGAATAATTTGGAGGAATTAAGCAAAGTTGTAGCCAGCCTCGATGTGCATCTAGGCGTGTGCGTGGAAGTGGATGTGGGTGGTGCTCGTTGTGGGGTGCAAGATGCTGAATCAGTCCTGGCATTGGCGCAGCGTATTCAATCACTGGGAAATCTCGAATTCAAAGGACTGCAGGCTTATCAAGGCCGAGCACAGCATGTTCGAACGCATGCCGAACGCAAGGCTGCGATACATCAGAGCGCCGACACTGTACGTCGAACCCTGGATCTGCTGTCAGGAAAAGGACTCTCCTGTGAGGTGGTCAGTGGCGCGGGCACTGGTACGTACCGCTTCGAAGCTGCGAGCAGCGTATATAACGAAATACAGCCTGGCTCTTACATCTTCATGGACGCAGACTATGGACGAAACCTGACGGAGACGGGAACAGAATTCACCGACTTCCGCCAAAGCCTTTTTGTGTATACGCAAGTCATGAGTATGGCCAGGAAGAACTACGCTGTCGTGGATGCCGGGCTTAAAGCGATCGCCTTCGACTCAGGCATGCCAGTTCCTTTGGATCTTCCAGGCGTTCAATACGGCCGACCGTCTGACGAGCATGGAGTCCTGGACCTTACAGAGGCTCAAGTCACGCTTTCGCTAGGGAGCAAGATCAAACTCATTCCAGGCCACTGTGATCCAACGGTCAACTTATACGATTGGTATGTCGCTGTCCGTGGTGATCGGGTTGAGGCACTTTGGCCAATTGTAGCCCGCGGCGCCGTAAGCTAACTGACAAACCGACAGTGGCTATTTCTCTGACTCGCGAATCAGCACAACATCGGCTTCGCGGTGGCCGCGGATGATGGCGAGTTGTTTGCCGTCGAAGGAAAAATCGAAATCACGGATGAACTCCGATTTGAAATCCGTGAGTTGCTTGCCCGGCGATCCGTCAAGGTTCTGTAGCCACAGATTATCGGTGTCGCCATTGCGTATGGCATAAACGATCCCTTTACGGTCGGTGCTGAAAGCAATCGATCCGATCGAATAGCTGAAGGCAAACTCCACGCGAGGCTTTTCGAAATCAAGAAGGCGCACTGGCTGGCTGGAATCGAGCGGAAGGAGCGCCAGCTTCTCCTTCGATTCGGTGAGCACCGAAGTCACGAATGCTGCCAGCTTCCCGTCGGGAGAGATCGTGATGCGGCTGAACACAGGAAGGTCCGCCGCCTTTTGCGACGCGCCACCGTCCGTCGAAACCTTTTCCAGGATGTTGTCTGCGTCAGAGTAAAACACGGTCTTGCCATCGGGAGTGCACGCGGCGAAATCATCCAGTCTGCCGGTAGTGAGTTGCTTGGGATTAGCTCCGTCGGCATTGGCCAGGAAGAGGCTTAGCCCGTTTTGGCTCGAGTTGAGGCCGGAGAAGACCACGTGCCCATCACCGCAGGCGCGGGCAAAATTGGGTCCCGAAACCTGCGAAGCAAAAGGAGTTTGGGAGCCCGATTCGAGGTTCACCAAGGTTAGACCGCCCGCGGCACCAGACACTACAAGCTTGCCATCATGCGTCCAGGTCACCATGTCGTCCAACGATCCCGTACCAAATGGGCGCTCCTGAGAACTACCGCCGCTGAGCGTTAGCACAGATTCGGTTAAGTGCGCCTGCCGCAGGACCGTCGCTGCGTCCCGGCCATCGGCGGAAAGGCTGAGATCGACATAGGAGTTGGTGTCACGCGTGACCGGCGTGAGTTTCCCATCCGGGAAAGAAACGAAAAAGATCTGCCATTGCGCCGCGTAGGCTAGCTGGCCCAATACGAGTAGCCCCTTGCCATCGGGCAGCCACGCGGGCCGAACGAAGAACAGTGTTTTCGCCGTCATGAACAAATTGCGTTTGCCGGTCTCGACATCGAAGGTAGCCAGGCCGGAGAGCGCATCCCCAGGCTGGGCAATCGTGCAGACAATGGTCTTGCCATCGGGAGACCAAGCGGGATCGTTAGCCTGCTCGTTCATCGGGCCGGTGGTCAGAGTCTTTTCTTCGCCGGACTCCAGTGATCGAATGGTGATCACATACTGCCCGGTTTTGGGGTAATTTGCCGTTCCGTAGACGATCTTTTTGCCGTCAGGGGAGAACGACACGTTGCTGTCGATGTTCGTAACGAGCTTCTCCGGAGTACCGCCCAGCACGGGAGCCCGATAGAGGGCACTCAGCGAATTACTGCCGACTTCATTGCGGACAAAATACAGGTAGTTGCCGTCAGGAGAAAAATGCAGACCGATGTAGTTGACCGGAACAGGCGCAACGACCTGCGTATTGCTGCTGGTGGGCACGTTGCGCAGCCACAGGCTTTGCTGAGCTCCATCCGCCACCACGCTGAGAATGTATTTTCCATCCGGAGAGATCGCCACGCGCAGAGCTTTGCCAGTCTCGGTTACTTTGCTAACAGAAAAATTCTGAAAGGGAGCCGGGCGAGTGCGGGAAAAAAGCGCGTAGACTCCGTAGCCAGCGGCAGCGATCACTAGAATCGCGATCAGGCTGATGACGCCAATCGAGAGTTTGTGCTGTTTGGCAACGGCAACTACGGCGGAACTGCTGGCGACTTGTGCAGAGCTCGGGGCCGAAGCGTCCGTGTTGACAACGGGCATTTGCCGGCTGGAATCGGTATCGCGCTTCAGGCGCATCAATTCCGAGCGCATTTCCTTCGCGCTCTGATAGCGCAGCTCGCGATCCTTTTCGAGAGCCCGATTGATAATGTCCTCGAGCTTGGGCGGTAGATCGGGGTTGAGCCGCGTCGGGGGTACCGGGGCTTTTTCGAGAATTGCGTTAAAGATGAGTGCGGACGTTTCTCCGCGGAAGGGCAGCGTGCCCGTGGCCATCTCATACAGCACGGCACCGAAGGAGAACAGATCGCTCCGGCCATCGAGATCCTTGCCCTTGGTCTGCTCGGGCGACATATAGGCGACGGTGCCGAGAGTGGAGCCGGGGCTCGTCAGGTGCGGATCATCGAGTGAACCGGTCATGGTATTGGCCGATCCGATCTGACTTGAAGACGTGGCGGCAGAATTCACCTTCGCGAGGCCGAAGTCGAGAATCTTGGCGTGCCCGCGCTCAGTGACGAAGATATTCGCGGGTTTAATATCCCGGTGGACGATGCCTTTCGAATGGGCGGCGTCAAGGGCGTCGGCGATCTCGATGGCGAGCGACACGATAGCCTCAGTCTCCAAAGGCCGGCCGGCAATTTTGTGTTTCAGCGTGACGCCTTCCAGGAATTCCATGGCGATGAATGCCTGGTTGTCCTGCTCGCCGATATCGTGAATCGTGCAAATATTGGGGTGATTCAGCGCGGATGCGGCCTGAGCTTCGCGCTCAAAGCGAGCAAGGGCCTGCGGATCGCGGGCGACTTCATCAGGAAGAAATTTCAGTGCCACAAAGCGATGAAGGCGGGTGTCTTCGGCTTTGTAAACCACGCCCATCCCGCCTCCGCCGAGTTTCTCGATGATGCGGTAATGAGAAATGGTTTGCCCGATCATTGAGCTGAAATCTTAGGTGCTCGTGCAGGGGAAGTCAATGAATGCGGAAGTTCGGCCTGTTCGGCGAATTAATATCCGGTAACCCCAATCAGCCTTAGTCAAAACAATTCTCGGTCTTGATCTGCAAAGACAAACAGCGTAGCATCCGCGTTGTCTGAAATCTTCTATTAAAACGTTTCTCTAGAGCCAAACAGCGATTTTGGAGGAGCGCATGGGTGTCAGTCTTCTGAGAACTTGGATGTTTAGCCGAATGCCGCGGGGGAATTACACTTTGGCGCTGATCGCAAGGTCTGCGATTGCAATCGCGCTGCTGTTTCTATTTATTCCGCGCCC
>Ga0335074_10011463_pt1 | contig 12400 bp, 12 predicted proteins | sample Lox_Sample_23_FD_206715 | JGI IMG/M metagenome (GOLD analysis project Ga0335074, IMG submission 206715) | Soil microbial communities from Loxahatchee National Wildlife Refuge, Florida, United States - Lox_Sample_2.3 | ecosystem: Environmental > Terrestrial > Soil > Wetlands | place: USA...
TGGCGGCTATTTCGTGCTCCGGCCGGAGATCTTCGCTCATCTCAGGGAGGGCGAGGACTTCGTCGAGGACACGCTCATCCGACTGGTGGCGCAGAGACGGGTCCTGGCCTACACGTACAAGGGGTACTGGTCACCGGCCGACACAGTAAAGGAACGTGCCCTACTGGAGGAGATGTACCAGCGGGGGAACTGCCCGTGGATGATCTGGGACCCGGAGCGCTCTGGCTTGCCCAAGGGATCCTGGCCGACCTCCGGGCGGGCCACGACGACTCCGTCGGCGGGACGGCGGTAGCTCGTGCTAGCGCTGCAGTTGAGCGTTCCGCCGGGCCGGCCGCTGTCGTTGCTGGCGGTGGGTGCGCATCCCGACGATATCGAGATCGGCGCGGGCGGCATGCTGCTGAGCCTGGCGGCCAGCCGGCCGCGGGTCAGATATGTGGTGCTGACCGGCACGGCCGAGCGCCAGCAGGAGGCGGACCATGCCGCCCGTGTCTTCCTCCCCGGTGCCGAACCCGACGTGGAGCTGTTCGACCTCCCGGAAGGGAGGCTTCCCGCGGCCTGGGGACGGGTCAAGGAGATTCTCGAGGCCGTGGCGCGGTCGGGCTTGCCCGATGTCATCCTCGCCCCCTCGCCGCATGACGCCCATCAGGATCACCGGACGATCGGCGAGATCGTGCCCACCGTGTTCCGTGACCAGCTCTTCCTCGCGTACGAGATCCCGAAGTGGGACGGTGACCTCGGTCGCCCCTCTGTCTACTTCCCGCTGTCGGCCGACGTGGTCCGGCGCAAGATCGACCTGCTGCGCAAGTGCTTCCCGTCGCAGCGCGATCGTGACTGGTGGGACGACGACGTATTCCTGGGGATTGCGCGCCTGCGTGGTATGGAATGCCGGGCTCCCTACGCCGAAGGATTCACCTGCGCGAAGTTGGTGATTACGGCCACGCGCTGACCGGCGGCGCCCGATGTATCAGGAGCGCATTTCCCGGTTCCTATGAGGGAATCGGCTCCGGCCCGGCCTCACGGAGTCTGGCCCGGGATCTGGGAGTGAGCATGCGTATAGCGGGTCTGGCGGGGACGAAGAGCTTCGTCGCGTCCAACGCCTATGTGTCGGCCGTCCATGAGCTAATCCCGGGCGGCGCGCACACCTACGCCAAGGGGGACGACCAGTACCCGGCGGGCATGGCGCCAGTCATCGAACGCGGTTCTGGATGCCGCGTCCGGGACATCGACGGCAACGAGTACGTCGAGTTCGGCAGCGGGCTACGGTCCAACCTGCTCGGCCACGGGTTCGAGCCGGTGGTGCGGGCCGTCCGCGCCTGGCTGGAGGAGGGGGTCAACTTCGTCCGCCCGCACCGCCTCGAGCTTGAGGCCGCGGAGCGCTTGATCGATCTCATCCCGAGCGCCGAGATGGTCAAGTTCGGTCTCAACGGCTCCGACGCCACCACCGCCGCGGTGCGCCTGGCCCGCGCGCATACCGGCCGTGACATGGTCGCGGTATGCCGGGACCAGCCGTTCTTCTCCACCGACGACTGGTTCATCGTGACCACGCCCATGTCAGCCGGCATTCCGGAGGCAGCCCGGCAGCTCACCGTCCAGTTCTCCTACAACGACCTGCCGGATCTAGCTCGCCTGTTCGGCGCCCATCCGGGCCAGATCGCCGCGGTGGTCATGGAGGCCGAGACGGTTCAGGCGCCGGCCCCGGGCTATTTCGACGGCCTGCGCCGGCTATGCGACCGCAACGGGGCGCTGCTCATCCTGGACGAGATGATCACCGGGTTCCGCTGGCACGAACGCGGAGCCCAGTTCGTCCACGGTATCGAGCCGGATCTGTGTACCTTCGGCAAAGGCATCGCGAACGGGTTCCCGGTGTCGGCCCTGGCCGGCCGGCGGGATGTCATGCGCCTCGGCGGCTTCGTGGAGGACGCCGACCGGGTCTTCGTACTGTCCCAGACCGCCGGCGCGCAGCCCTGGGCGCTAGCGGCGATGCTCGCCGTCATCGACAGCTGCCGGAGGGAGCGGATCTCCGAACGACTCCACCAGATCGGCTGTGAGCTGCGCCGCGGCATCGAAGAAGTGGTCGCCGACGCTGGCCTGAGCCCGTACTTCCAGCTCCGGGGGCGAGACTGCAACCTGACCTACCTGGCCCGCGACCAAGCCGGGCAGCCGAGTCAGGCCTTCCGCACGCTGGTACTGCAGGAACTCGTGGGCCGCGGGATTCTCGCGCCGTCGTTCGTCGTGTGCGCCGCCCATGACCCCGCGGCGATCCGGCAGACGGTCGATGCGGTCGCGGAGTTGATGCCGGTATACCGGCGTGCCCTCGAGGACGGCATCGATCAGGTGCTCCGCGGGAGACCGGTCAGGCCCGCCATAAGATCACGCGGATGAGGAGTTAATGCTGTGTCGTTCCGAGCCAAGGTCGCGAAACCCGTAAACGACGTGCTTCGCCCGCTGCACGTACAGCTCGTGTCCGGTACTTCGCCGGACCCGGCGATTAAGGATTTCATCCCGGCCCGCAAGACCATGGCCGCGGCTCAGCAAGCCGGGCTGCCGTTGAGCGCCTACATCGACAGGACCTTCGCCCAGCCCGGCGCGACGCCGGATGCCGTGAACGCAATGCTCAAGCTCGCGGATCTCCATGATGAATGCGAAACGGTCTGCGAGATCGGGCCAGGATCCGGGCGCTATGCCGAAGAGGTAATCGCCAACCTGCATCCCCGCCGCTACGAGATCTATGAGACGGCCCGAGACTGGCTTCCCCGCTTGAGCCAATTGCCGAACGCCGTGCTCAGGAACTGCGATGGCCACACGCTATCTCAGACGGCCGACGGCTCGGTGGATCTCGTGCACGCCCATAAGGTCTTCGTCTATCTAGAGTTCTACGCGACTGCGGGATACCTCCCGGAGATGGCCCGGGCAGTGCGTCCAGGCGGGACGGTCGCATTCGACATCGTGACCGAGGCCTGCCTGGATGAGGAGACAGTCAGGACATGGGCACGAGAAGGTACGATCTATCGCCCCGTCCCGCGGACCTGGGCGGTTGAGCTCATGCAGCGGCACGGCCTCACGCTGCGCGGCTCGCATTTCTCACCGCTGCCGCCCGGAACCTCCGAACTGCTCGTCTTCCGCCGAGACTGAGGCTTACCGTGACCCGCTGGCCAGCGTCAAGGTTCCGGGCAGAAGAGCACTGCGGACAGTTCGGTGAACTGGCTGTGCACGAGCGGCGCCTTCACCGCGTTGTCCTCAGCGACCGCCTGCCGTAGCCGGCCCGCGTGGCATTCCAGGTCTGTGAGCTGCTCGATGAGCCGTCCGACATCCAGGGAGTTGATCGACTGGCAGTAATCGGCCAGCCCGGCGCCCGCCATCAGGACCGCGTTCTTCTCCCCGTAACCAATGGAGATCGTGGGCTTGGACAGCATGAGTGCACACACCACGTTGTGATAGCGAGTAGCGACGACGGTGCCGACCGGCTCGATAGCCCGCATCAGGTCCGCATAGGTCGACACGGGTTCGGCGACGACCTGGGCCGGGTCTAGATCGGGCCGGTGTTTCCTGAGGTCGGCAATGATCTCCTCGACCACGGTCCCGTCGGAGTTGTTCGTGTCCCCGACGAACAGCCGCACCCGGCGGCCGTTATCGACCAGCCACCGGGTGAAGGACTTCATCTTCTCGATGTAGCAGGTGCGGATCTCGTCGGCCCGGCTGGGATCGTCCTCGTCGCTGCCGTGGTAGTCCATCAGGCCGATGCCGACGGCCCGCTGGTCACCCGGATCAGCCGACGGCACGGGGAGGCCGAACGCGAGATCGGGATACACGTGGTCTGCGATGGTGTCGAGACCCTGCTGCGTCATGGCGTCTCGTGACAGCACGTCGCGGTAAGAGCGGTAGAATGCGAGCCGTCCCGCCGCAGTGAACAGCCAGCGTGTCAGTCGTTCGCTGACGACGTTAGCCCCGACGCTGACCAGCGCGACTCTGGTCCGGAAGATCCGCCCGGACGCGCAGAGCACGAACATGTCGTAGGGGAACTGCCACGGCCGCAGCGGGAGGGTCGTCTCGAGGACTCCCATCCCAGGCACGATCACCACCTCGTGACGACGGACCCAGGACGCCATGCGTATCGTGTCGATCCCCTTACCCAGGGCCTTCAGCGCCGCCGCCAGGCCCGGGGCCCGACGCTCGTCGGGTCGGCGCCAGTGCAGCGGGATGGCTGGAATGCCGTAACGGTCCGTCACCGTTTGCGGGCCCGTGCACATGGCATCCAGGATGGCGCCGGGCTGATCGGCGCTAAGATAGTTGAGCATCGCTTCGAGCGAGGCGTCGTTACCGATGTTCCCAGAGCCCAGATTGCCGAACAGGCCCACACGGGGACGGCGGCTGGCCTCCCGCTCGCGCCCGTCGGGAAGTCCGTACCGGCTCACGGCCGCTCCCGTTCCCGTCCGGGCACCATAACGTCCAGCGATGCGATTGACACGCTGGGCGCCGACGGCGGTTCGGGCACGTGCCGGCCGCGTCCCACCGTGGCCCGGCTTGCCATCCACCGGGCCAGGTGCTGGTAGCACAGGCGCCTCTCGGCTGGCGTCAGAGGAGCCCGCCGGATCGCCGTGACGAAGGCCCAGACGTATTCGGCGTACAGGCGGACGGCCGGATTGCGGAGCGCGTTGTCCCGGCGCGGGTCCAGGTTGGCGCACCAGGCCCGCACGGTCGTGAAGGCCCGTTCGGCCCGTTCGGCGTGATCCCTGCGGAAGTACAGCCAGTCCGGTACCTGGTAAAAGGGTCCGCGCAGGGCGAGTTCGGCGACGAGGGTGCGGTCCGAGTGGTGATAGCTGCCGAGCAGCGGCATCCGGCGCAGCACGTCCATCCGGATCACGCCCCCGTCATCGTCTCCCCCGCTCTCGAACAGGATGCTGCGGAAGCGCTCCGGCGCGCTCGCAGAGGACGTGGCCAGCGGGTACCTGACCGCCTTCGTGACCATGCCAGAGTCGTCGATCAGCGCGGTCCACGAATGGGCCAGGACGACATGCGGGAACTCCTTCAGCACGGCCACGCAGCGCCCCAGCAGGTCACGGGCATACAGGTCATCGTCGGACGCCCACTTGAACAGCTCTCCGCGAGCCTGCTCGACCAGGAAATTATGATTCGGCGCGCCGCCTATGTTGAGCTCCTGCCGGAAATAGCGGATCCGGGAATCTTTCTCCTGGTAGTAATGGCAGATTTCGGCGGTGTCATCGGTCGAGGCGTTGTCAGAGATGATCAGCTCGAAATCCTCATAGCTCTGGCCGAGCAGCGCGTTGATTGACTCCGCCAGATAGCTCTGGCCATTGTAAACGGGAAGACCGACGCTCAGCGTCGGTGCCCTTCTCATCGTCCGCCGACCTTAATCACCGGCCGGACGCGGGACCGGCACGACCCCAGGACGGCTGCGCCGACCCCGGAAACGACCCTCATCTTCAGTCCCTCCTGCTGGAGACGAGTAGACCGAGGGCACCAGGCCGGCCCAAGCAGCGGACATCAACGTACCTCATGCGCGATTTCTGTACCCGCCATCGGGAAAGGACCGCTGGTCCGGCGGCGCAGCGTCTTATCGACGAGGCCGGCCGAGACCAGCTCATGGATCCGGCGCAGCCTGACGAAGCGTGCCGAGAGGAAGTCATCGTAGGTCAGGCCATACCTGGCGTAGGCCTCGGCGAGCTCACCGACGCCGTCCCGCACCCTCCAGCGCAGGACCAGACCGGGGAAGGTCCCGGCCAGCTTGGCGAAGTCGACGCGGTAGTTGCGCAGGTCCGGCCCGGCGTCTTCGGCGAACGTGACCTTCGAGTCGGGCACCGCGTCGCTTACCAGGTCAGCAATGTCCTTGACCTGCACGTTGTCCTCCGGGCGGCCGACATTGAACGCCTCGTCGTGGACGAGATCACGCGGTGCCTCAAGCGTGGCGAGGAACGCCCGGCTGATGTCTTCGATGTGTACCAGCGGCCGCCACGGCGACCCGTCGCTTTCCAAGCGGACCTGGCCGGTGGTCATAGCCACGGCGGTGAGGTTGTTCACGACGATATCGAGGCGCAGCCGCGGTGAGGCGCCGTACGCGGTGGCGTTGCGCAGGTAGGTCGGGCTGAACGCGTCATCGGCCAGAAGTGACAGCTCGCGCTCAGCCAGCACCTTGGACTCGCCGTACGGCGTGACGGGAAACAGTGCCGCGTCCTCGGCCACGGCTCGCGAGCCGGCCGCGCCATACAAGCTGCACGAGGAGGCGAACAGGAAACGTTCGACGCCGGCCTGCTTCGCGGCCCGGGCCAGGCGCAGCGTCCCCTCGTGGTTTATCGAGTAGGTCGCCGCCGGGTTGAGGTGGCCGAGCGGGTCATTGGACAGCGCGGCCAGGCAGACCACCGCGTCGTAGCCAGCCAGCAGGCCCGCCTCGGCGTCCCTTATGTCGCGAGGTGGCCGTGCGGTGATGCTTTCCGGTGCCGCGCCGAAGTCGCAGCCCTCATACAGGCCGGTGTCGAGCCCGTCGACCTGGTGCCCGGCCCGGCGCAGGAACGGCACCAGGACGGCTCCGATGTAGCCGCGGTCACCCGCGACGAGGACCCTCATCGTCCGCTCCCCGATCGTCCCGAGCTAAAGATTAAACGCAACGGTGGCGGCTGATGCCAACCCCCATGAACTTATAGAGCCGCGATCGTGCGACGCTGATACATCTCTGGGACCCCGCCGTATCACCACCGCCCGTTGGGTGCTCTCGTATGCGGGTTCCCGGAAAGGTTTGAATCAGGCACAGCCAGCGATGTGAGGTGACGTGGTGGAGGGTCGGGCGACCGGTCGTGGCCAGGAGGCACGGGACACGCGTCTGCGGCCCGGCATCCTTCTCGATCGTGACGGCACGATCATCGTCGACCACGGCTATGTGGGCTCGGTGGACCGCGTCGAATTCATCGCCGGCGCGGCGGAGGCAATAGCCAGATTCAACCGGGCCGGTATCCCCGTCGCCGTGGTCACGAACCAGGCGGGTGTCGCACGTGGCCTGTACGGGATCGACGACGTTGCCCTAGTGCACAAGTACATTGCGGAGCATCTGTCCGAGCATGAGGCCCATATCGATCTGTTCCTGTTTTCGCCCTACCATCCCGATGGCGCTGTCGAGGCATATGCCCGCGTGAGCGAAGAACGGAAGCCCGGTCCGGGCATGGCGGAGGCGGCGGCGAGGGAACTCGGCCTCGATCTCGCCGCCTCGTGGGTCGTAGGTGACCGGCCCGAGGACCTCGGTCTCGCGGAGGCGATCGGCGCGTCCGCGGTTTACCTGGGTACCGGCGGCTGCGAACGCGTGGGGGTTTATCCGTTCCCCAGCCTGGCTGCCGCGGCCCCTTTCATCCTGGAGCGAATAACGGCATGAGCGTCGTTCATGATGTACCGGACCTAGTGTCGCCCGACGGCATCCCGGCCAAGTTCCCGGCCGCGCCCTATGCCAGCGCCGCGACGTACTTCACCGCCTACAGGGAAGAGATCGCCCGCGCGGCGTCCTCGGTCGAAGGCGACGCTGTCGCCCGCGCGGCAGCGATCCTCCTGGACGCCTACACGCGCGGGGCCACGGTGTTCTCCTGCGGTAATGGTGGTTCAGCGTCGATCGCCAACCACCTGCAATGCGATCACACCAAGAACGTCGGCAAGTCGACCGACTTGTTTCCTCGCGTGATGAGCCTGAGCGTGAACGTCGAGGTGCTCACCGCGATCGCCAACGACCACGCCTACGCGGACGTCTTCACGCACCAGCTCCGATCCCAGTCGCGCCCGGGTGATGTGCTCGTCGCGGTGTCTTCGTCGGGCCGTTCCGCGAATATCGTGACCGCCCTGAGCTGGGCACGCGACCACGGCCTGCGCACGATCTCGCTAACCGGATTCGACGGCGGCGAGGCCAGGACCATCGCTGAGGTGCCGATCCACGTCAAGGGGACGAACTACGGTGTCATCGAGGACCTGCACCAGGCGATCATGCACGCCCTGGCCCAGTACATCCGGCAGTCGCGGATGACGCCGGCCGCGATTTCCTCAAGCGTGTTCTAAGCCATGGCGGCCAGTACCGAAGCGACACGAAAGCAGGATGGACCCATGCTCCGAGGCCGGCAGCGACGCATGCGCGTGGCCATCAATCTCTTGCCCGAGAATCCCGACAGCCCCTCCGGTGCCCACTGGTTCTGGACGCGAGTGATCCCGGAGATGGCCACACGGCTGGACCCCGGTGAGGAGCTCCACCTGCTGGTGAGCCCGAAGTCCCGGCACATGAACCAGGGATACGGGCCGGACGTCCGCTATATCACCTACCCGTGGTCGAACGAGCGGCGCATCGCGCGCACCCTGAGTGAGCACCTCTATTCGCCCCTGCGCCTCCCGCTCAGCCGCATCAATGTCTTCAACACCCTGATGGCGCCGCTCGTGAACATCCCCTGGTCGCTGGTCATCCACATGAAGACGATGCACGCGTTCACCGCGCCGGACTCGATCAGCCCGCTGGCTCGTGCCTACCGGCGGATGAACTACCCGCGCGCGGCGCGGGTCGCGGACGCGATCATTATCAACTCCGAGAGCCTGCGCTCGGAGATCCAGCGGTACCTGAAGGTGGACGACCGCAAACTGAAACTGATCTACGAGGCTGTCGACCACGACCTGTTCGCACCGGGTAACGCGGATGCCGCGCGGGCTCAGGTCGCCTCTCACGGTGTCACGAAGCCCTTCGTGCTCTTCGTGTCTTCGCTCTGGCAATACAAGAACTGCGACGGGCTGCTGCGGGCCTGGGCACTGGCCCGTGGTGAGCTGGGGGATCGCCAGCTGGCGATCGTCGGCGCAGGCCGGGACGAGAAGTACCTGGCCGCACTGCACTCGCTCGCGGCCGAACTCGGCATCTCCGGGGACGTGGTCTTCGTGGGCGGGGTCCCGCTGGCGCAGACGGTGGCCTTCTACCGGGCCGCGGACCTGTTCGTCTATCCGTCGCTCAACGAGACCTTCGGGCTGCCCATTCTGGAGGCCATGGCGTGCGGCTGCCCGGTCGTGACCTCGGACACCAGTGCCATGCCGGAGACCGCCGGGCAGGCTGCAGTGCTGGCCGACCCCAAGGAGCCGGCCTCGATCGCCAGGGCCATCGTGACGGCGGTCGGCCCGGCCCGTGACCGGCTACGTGACCTCGGGCTGCGCCGGGCCAGCCAGTTCAGCTGGGGCGCGACGGCCGCGGCCACACTGGACGTGTACCGCGAGGCCGCGGAGCGGGGGAGGCGGGTATGAGGATTCTCGTCACCGGGGGCGCAGGGTTCATCGGATCCCACACATGCGACCGGCTGCTCGCCCTCGGGCATGAAGTGGTAATCCTCGACGCGCTCACCCCTCCGGCGCACCGGGACGGGAAGCCCATGTACCTGAGCCCGGGCGCCGAATTTTACCAGGGCGACACCCGCAATCGGGATCTCATGCTGAACCTGCTCCGCCGCGTCGATGCCGTCTACCACTTCGCCGCCTACCAGGACTACCTGCCGGACTTCTCCCGGTTCTCCGACGTGAACGTGGTCTCCACCGCACTGATCTACGAGATCATCGTGGCCGATCGCCTCGATATGGCCCGGGTGGTGGTGGCCTCGTCGCAGTCGGCGATGGGTGAAGGGCTCTACTGGTGCCCGGCCGACGGGGAGCAACTGCCGGGGATGCGGCCGGAGAGCGCGCTGGCGGCGGGCCAGTGGGATATTCCCTGCCCGGTGTGCGGCGGACCGCTGGAGATGCGGGTGACGCCCGAACGGGTCTCGAATCCCCAGAACGCGTACGGCATGTCGAAGCTCGGCCAGGAGATGGTGGCCGTCAACCTAGGCCGTCGGTACGGCATCCCCACCGTGGCCCTGCGCTATAGCATCGTGCAGGGGCCGCGGCAGTCGGTCTACAACGCCTATTCCGGCGCGTGCCGCATCTTCTGCCTTAGTTACTTGCAGGGCACGGCGCCGACCCTCTACGAGGATGGCGGGGCCATCCGCGACTACGTCAACATCGACGACGTGGTGGACGCCAACGTCCTGGTGCTGGACGACGACCGGGCCGCCGGGCGGGTGTTCAACGTCGGCGGCGGCGTGCCGGTCACGACCCGGGAATTTGCCGACACAGTGATGCGCCAGTACGGGTCCGCCGACCCGGGCGTGGTGGCCGGGGAGTACCGCTTCGGCGACACACGCCACATCCATTCCGACATCAGCGCTCTGGGGGCCCTCGGCTGGCAGCCCCGGCGCACGTCGGCCGACTCGGTCGCGGCGTACGCCGCCTGGCTCAAGGGAATGGACGGCCTTGACGGCGTACTGGCCGAGGCGAACGCGCGGATGCATTCCCTAGGAGTGGTCCGGAAGGCCGGAGCATGAAGGCCTTCCTGCTCGCCGCCGGGGTAGGCAGGCGACTGAGGCCGATCACGGATACTACGCCCAAGTGCATGGTGACCATTGACGGCCAGCCCATGCTCGACATCTGGCTTGACGCGTTCGACCGGGCGGGTGTCGACGAGGTCCTAGTGAACCTGCACCACCTGCCGGACGTGGTACGCGGTCACATCGCTGCCCGGACCGGCCCGCCAGCCGTGCGGACGTTCTTTGAGCCGGAACTGCTGGGCAGCGCCGGGACGCTCGTGGCCAACCGGGAATGGGTGGACGGAGAAGAGCCGTTCCTGGTCTGCTACGCCGATAACCTCACGGATTTCGATCTGCGGTCACTGGTGCAGGCCCATCGGGGCTATGACGCCATCGCGACACTGACGGTGTTCCATTCCGAACGGCCGTGGGCGGGGGGCGTCGTGGAGGTCGATGCCGTCGGCCGCGTTACCGGGTTCGTTGAGAAACCGCCCAACCCGGTTTCCGACCTGACGAACGCCGGCATGTACGCCTTCCATCCGAGCGTGCTGGACGAGATCGATGGCGTGCCACCGAAAGACATCGGGTTCGACTTGCTGCCCGGGCTGGTCGGCCGAGCCCGGGCGGTGCTGGTGGAGGGGTACTTCCGCGATATCGGCACGGCCGAGGCGTACCGGCGAGCCAGGGAGGAGTGGCCCGTACGGGCCCTGGGATGATCATCAGCCAGACACCACTGCGAATCGGACTGCTCGGCGGGGGGACCGACCTGCCCGGCTACTACCGGGAGCACGGCGGCCGCGTCCTGAACTGCGCGCTCGACAAGTACGTCTATGTCATCGTCAAGCAGCGGTTCGACGACGCCATCTACGTCAATTACTCCAAGAAAGAGATCGTCTCCAGAGTCGATGACCTTGAGCACGAGCTGGTCCGGGAAGCCATGCATATGGCGGGTGTGGTCAACGGGGTCGAGATCACCACCTTGGCCGACATCCCGTCCGGAGGAGGCTCCGGCCTCGGGTCTTCGTCCGCGGTCACCGTTGGCTTGCTGCAGGCATTGTTCACCTACCAGGGACGGCAGGTCTCGGCCGAGGAGCTTGCCGAGCGGGCCTGCACGATCGAGATCGAGCGCTGCCGGAAGCCCATCGGCAAGCAAGACCAGTATATTGCCGCGCTCGGCGGGATCCGCGACATCCGGTTCGGGCCAGGAGATGAGGTCGTGGCCCGGGAACTGGGGCTGTCTGCGGCTGGCCGCCGCGCACTCCAGCAGCAGATCATGCTATTCTACACCGGCGTGACCCGGAGCGCGGACTCGATCCTGGTGGAGCAGCGCGCGAATATCGAGTTCACCCGACCGCAACTCGATCTCCTGCGTGACCTCGCGGGCTTTGCCGCTGACCGGCTGCGGAACGGCGACACGGACGCGATCGGCGCCGCGATGCGCGAGAGCTGGGAGGCCAAGCGGAAGCTGGCGGCAGGGGTCTCCAACGACGCCGTTGACGCGGCGGTCACCCGGGCGCTCGACGCCGGTGCCGTCGGCGCCAAGCTGACCGGCGCCGGCGGGGGCGGCTTCCTGCTCGTCATCTGTCCTCCCGAGCATCAGCGCGCCGTGCGCGAGAGCTTGAACACCATGCGGGAACTGCCGGTGAAGCTGGACCGCCTCGGCTCGCGCATCGTGCTCAACATGCAGCGTGACATCTGGTGCTGACGCCGGAGGAATGACTCACGCGCGGAATTAATCCGCGCGGGAGAGCGGCAAGGCGATCAGCGACGCAGCCACCACGAGATGGAGCAGGTACGTCGAGGCGTCGGTGAAGGCGTCTTCGGTAAATGAGGCCAGCAGGCAGTACGTCACGAGAAACAGGGCGAGGGCGCGCCGTGCGCCACGTGGCTGGAAGAAGGCGAGCACATACAGCCACACCAGGATCATGGCGCAGACGACCACCCCGAAGAGCCCTTCCTGCATGTAGGAGGCGAGCCAGTTACTGTCGATTGGGAGGCCATTGACGCTCGCGTTGGACAAGCCGAATCCGAGAACCTCCTGGAATTTGGTGCGC